>Ga0316222_1000165_pt1 | contig 108516 bp, 84 predicted proteins | sample TBH18011metaG_FD_206008 | JGI IMG/M metagenome (GOLD analysis project Ga0316222, IMG submission 206008) | Freshwater microbial communities from Trout Bog Lake, Wisconsin, USA - TBH18011 | ecosystem: Environmental > Aquatic > Freshwater > Lake > Hypolimnion/Profundal zone | place: USA: Wisconsin...
TGAAAAGGGGCAATTTTTCCCTCTCAAGCTTTACGAAGTGGTTGAAGGCAACAACGAAGATTTATTTTCGGGTGCTGGCAATGGCAGCTACACGGAACGCGATGGTATAACCGACCATGGCTTGAGGCACTTTGAAGCTGCATATCCCGGCGCTGTCATAACGAAAGAAGACATTTTCTATTACGTATATGGGCTGCTGCACAGCGCCGATTATCGTGCGCGTTTTTGCTTGCCTCGCGGGGAAACTCTAGGGCTTTCTGGTCAACGAGGGGTTGGCCATGGCCCTAGGGAATATCCGGAGGGCGGGTGCGGCTGCCGAGCGCATAGACGCCCGGCAGCCTTCCGGTTCAAGCCATCTTGCTGACGGTGGAGCCCGTAGCCAGCGCAGCCATCGCGCTGGATACTTGCGCCTGAGCGTTGCTTTGCGCAGCGGCAGCAGCAGGGGCCGCAGCGGGGGCCGCTGCTGCGCTGCTTGCTTGCCATGCGGCCATTCCTGCGCTCGAACCGGCGCCACTTACTCGCATTCCCATCGGGACTTCTCCTGTTTCGGGTGTGGTGACGCACAGGGAGAAGGACGGCAGAATTTAGCTGGTTTTAAGGACCATATAATAATCGGATGCCCAGAAATTTTGTCAGCGGGGTTCCTCGCCTGCCAGCAATCCCGAACGGCGCAGCAGAATTGGCACCGTCAGCCCCTGCACGAAGATCGAAAACGCGACCACCGCAAAGGCCACGCTCACCAGCACATTGTGTTCGGGGACCGACGGCGGCACCGCCAGCGCCAAGGCCAGCGCCAGCGCGCCCCGCAGGCCGCCCCAGAACAACAGGTGACTGGTGGGGCGATCAATGGCCAATTTTGTGCGCGCGAACAGCGCTCCGACAGGGTAAATCGCCACCGCCCGCCCGCCCAGAGCCAGCATGATGCCGATCAGACCGGGCCACACATAGGCGGCAAATGATTGACCCGCCGCGCGGCTGCCGATCAAGATAAAAATGACCGAATTCGCCAAAAACGCGGCGAAATCCCAGAAACGTATGACCGCCTCGCCGCCATGTTCGGTCAGGATACGCCCGCGCCCGTGATTGCCAACCAACATGCCCGCAGACAAGGTCGCCAACACCCCCGACACGCCCAGGTCCTGCGCCAAGGCAAAGGACCCATAGGCCGCCAGTACCGTCAGTGTCAGCTCGACCAGATGATCATCAGAGCGCCCCGCGATCAGCAAAAGGCCGCCCGCCACGGCCAATCCGCAGGCCACTCCGCCCAGAACGGTGGTCGCCAGCGATAGTCCAATCGCGCCGAAACTCAGGGACCCTGCGCTGTTTGCCGCTAGGCACAGCGCGAATAGCACCGCCGCCGCCCCATCATTCACCAGGCTTTCCGACTCCATGATGAAGCGCAGGCGCTGCTCGGCATTTTGCTCCTTCATCATGGCGATGACGGACACAGGGTCGGTGGCGCCGATCAGCGATCCAAACAGCAGCGCGGCCATCCAGCCCCAACCGGCCAGCCAATGCATCCCCGCCGCAACCACCGCAGCCGACAAAAACGTGCCTACAAAGGCCAATGTCAGCACCAAGGGCGCCTCTCGACGCGCCTGCCGCCAGCCGAGGTGAAGCGCCGCCTCGAAGATCAGCGGCGGCAGCAGAAAGGTGAAGATCAGTTGCGGCGTCAGTACGATCCGGCTGGCATATCCCGTCAGGCCCAACACGATACCCGCCACGACCAAACCCACCGAATAGGGCAGGCGGGCCCGCGCAGCACCAATGGCAACCAGACAGGCCACCAACAGCAGCATCCCTATGGCAAGAATATCAACCTGAAGCACGATGACCCTATCGACATATGGTGGTGGGCCATTGTCGGTCGGCAGCCCGTCCTTTGGCAAGCGTAATCGGCGATGGTTGACCCCGCCGGGCCGCTGTAACCACACGCCGTCATTCTGCGCGCTGAGCAGCCGAGATCGTCCTGCATCACATTTCCGCTTTTGCCTGCGCCCGCATTTCCTCATAGGCTGCGTCGCGCGCTTCGGGCGCCAGCGATTGCAGGTATTCGCGGGCATCCTTGAACGTCAGGAACGCCCTGCCATCCGCTACGATGGGAACGGTGCGGCCGTTGTAAATCCGGCGCAGGAAACGCCTTTGCGGCCTGCTTAACAAGTGGTCGTCATCATCGGACATAGGTGTTTTCATCCTGCAATGCGACGGGCGGATCACCCGGTGTCCAAGGCGCGCGGCGCAGCATGACCATCTGGAATAGCCGCGATGCCAGATGCCCCGCCAGCCAAACCTTGAGATGCGGCAAGGGCTGGGCTGCTAACCAATCGCGATCTACGGCGGCGAACTGCCGCACGAAAGGCTGGATGGCGGCGTCTGCCAACCCGCGCCCCGGCCCGCAAAGCTGGCCTGCGCCCGCCAAGCGTCCATCGATCGCCCGCAGAAAATCGAGGCCTCGTCCGCGATGGATGAGGGCATCGACACCGTAACGTTCGGGGTATTTATAGCGGTCGAGGTCATGCTTGAACGGGCCGTCGCCTCGGGCGATCAATTGAGGATCGTCGCGTTCCAACCAGCCTTCCGGGTCCTGTTTGGCCAAGGCCCAACGCATGATGTCGAGGCTTTCGTCGATAACTAGGCCGTCTGGCAGGACCAGCACCGGCACCGTCCCCTTGGCCGAGGCGAGCAGCATCTCTGCCGGTTTTGCCGACAATTTCACCTCGCGCAGCAAACAAGCCGTGCCGCTGATCATCAGTGCCATCCTCGCCCGCATCGCGTAAGGGCAGCGCCGAAAGCTGTAGAGTAGCGCGCCGGGGGGCTCATCGGGCACGTGGGGGAATTGGCGCAAGCTGTTGTCCATAACGCCCGGCCATAGGCGCATCAGCAGGCATGTCGCAATATTACCCGTCTAAGTTTGGGGCCGAAATCAGAACGCAGCATCGCTATTGACAGGTAAGGCTGAATGGTAAATATTGGCCTGATCAATTTACCGTCAATGGATGACCTCTTATGAAGCGCATCGTCTCCGGTTCCGTCATGATTGCCTTGGGGTTGGCGTGCTCGCATTTCGCGATGGCGCGTGAGAGCCTGCCGCTGAACGCTGGGTGGCAGTTCCACTTTGGCGACGAGCCATCTGCGGAGACCGAGGGGGCATTCAGCGATAAAGACTGGAGCACCGTTTCGCTGCCGCACACATGGAACCGGCTGGGCGAATATGCTGTACAGCGCTCGTCCGCCACCGATAATCATCAGGGCATTGGCTGGTATCGCCTGCATTATATGGCGCCGCCCGCGCATCCCGGCCAGCATCAATGGCTCGATTTCGGTGCGGTCAGCAATATCGCCGATGTCTGGGTCAATGGAGTGCATATTGGCCAGCACCGGGGGGCGTTTTCACGCTTTCGATTTGATGTGACGCAGGCGTGGAAGCCGGGCGCCGCCAATCTGATCGCGGTGCGCAGCGATAATTCCAAGCCCGCCCCCGGCAGTTCGACCGCCGAGACGTTGCCGCTGGCGGGTGATTTCTTCCTCTATGGCGGGATTTACCGCAAAGTGCAGCTGATCACCACAGAGGGCGCGCATATTGACTTGGCGGATTTTGGCGGACCGGGGGTTTATGCGCGGGTGACGGCGCTGACCGACGCCAGGGCGCAGGTTTCGGCGCTGACCCGCATTGCCAATCAGGCGGGCACCGCGCGGCGCTTGGCCGGCCATGTCACCATCGCCGACGCGGACGGGCGTATAGTGGCCAGTGGTGATTGGCGCAGCGGGCTGGCGGCGGGGGCGAGGGGCGAGCAGTCGCTGGCCTTGGTGATCCCAAATCCGCACCGCTGGAATGGCCGTGCCGATCCCTATCTGTACAGCGTGACGGTGGCCCTGCGCGATGGCGGGCGGTTGGTTGATCAGGTGACGCAGCCGCTGGGCCTGCGCGATATCCGTATCGACGCCGACAAGGGGATGTTCCTGAACGGCCAGCGCCTCAGCCTGCACGGTGTATCACGCCATCAGGACCGCGCGGGCAAGGGCTGGGCGATATCCCCGTCGGACGAGGCGGAGGACATGGCTTTGATCAAGGAAATTGGCGCCAACACCATCCGCATGGCGCATTACGAACATTCCGACGGCTGGTATGATCTGGCTGATAAAGCGGGCATGATCGCTTGGGCTGAGGTGCCCTATGTCTCCACCCCCAGCTATGATGGCAGTCAGGGCACCCCCGCAACCTTCGCCAACGCCGAGCAACAAACGCGCGAACTCATCCGCCAGCACTACAACAATCCCTCGGTGGCGATGTGGTCGATCGGCAACGAGGTGGACGCCAGCGCGATCTTCTTGGGCAATGGCAAGCAGGCGCGCGCCCTCGCGTTGTTGCAGCATATCGGCAAGGTTGCGCGGCAGGAGGACCCTTCGCGCTACACCACCTTCGCCGATTGCTGCGAAACATCGCCCTTTACCCCCGCGCCCAACCCCACTGGGGGCGAAGAAAAGCTGGCCGGAACCGCCGATTTAACCGGCTATAACCGCTATTACGGCTGGTATTACCCCCATCCGCAGCAGGCCGAGGCGGAGTTTGGCGCGGCGCTTGACGATCTGCATGCCAAGCACCCCACCATCCCAATGTCGGTCAGTGAATATGGCGCGGGCGGGGCGCTGGGCCAGCATAGCGACAATCCGCTGGGCGGGCTGATCTCCGCCTTTGGCCGCCCGCACCCCGAGGAATATCAGACATGGGTGCATGAGGCCAATTGGGCGGCGATCAAGGCGCGGCCCTATCTGTTCGCCAGCTGGGTATGGAATATGTTCGATTTCGCCTCGGATCTGCGCGAGGAGGGGGAGAGCATTGACCTCAACGACAAGGGTCTCGTCACCTTTGACCGTCAGACCCGCAAGGATGCCTTCTGGTATTACAAGGCCCAGTGGTCGGATGCGCCGGTGCTGCATATCAATGGCAAACTTTACGCCAATCGCGCCTATCCGGTGATGGATGTGCGTGCCTACAGCAATGCGCCCACCGCGCGGCTGACCCTGAACGGCCGCGATCTGGGTGAGGTTCCTTGTGCGCGCGCAGTGTGCCTGTGGCACGGTGTCGCGCTGGCGCCCGGCGCCAACCATGCGGAGGTGCGCAGCGGATCGCTGACCGACACCGCAGACTGGATCGCGCCCGATGCACGCGCCGGGCTGCATATCGATGCCGGCGATCTGGTGGGGCATACAGAGGCGGATGGCACGCGATATGGATCGGACAATTTCTTTGATGGGGGCGCGCCGCTGCTGCTGAACCCCAAGGGCGGTTTTCATTCAAAGCCCAAGGTGCCGGTGGTTGTCGGGTCCCCGACACCTGCGCTGTTCGAGGGTTGGCGCGAAGGGAATATGACCTATCGCCTGCCTTTGGGGCCGGGGCGCTGGGCGATCACGCTGCATACATTTGAGCCGAATGCGGCGCGAAAGGCTCCGCGCCGTTTCGATGTGCGTGTTAATGGCACTCCGTGGCTGACGGGCTTTGATCCGGCGCAGGCGGCAGGGGGCAGTCTGCGAGAGGCCGAAATACATACCATCGCCGAAGCCAAGGATGGTTTTGTGGTGCTGAGCTTTGCGGGGAAGGACGCAGATGCCGCGCCAGTTGTGGCGGCGATTGATGTGGTGCCAGCACCCTAACGCTTGGATTGGATTGACCAATTGACAGCACCCCCGCGCCTAGCCTAGGGCCGCTGCCAGATGGTCAACCATGTGAGGAGCATACCGCCTTGGCTGAAAAAGCAGCTGATTATGACCTGCTGGTTGTCGGCGGGGGCATAAATGGGGCCGGTATCGCGCGGGATGCTGCGGGGCGGGACTTACGGGTGCTGCTGGTGGAGCGGGACGATCTGGCGGCGCATACCTCCTCCGCCAGTACCAAGTTGATCCACGGCGGTCTGCGCTATCTGGAATATTACGAGTTCCGCTTGGTGCGCGAAAGCTTGCAGGAACGCGAGCGTTTGATCCACATCGCGCCGCATATCAGCTGGCCCTTGCGCTTTGTTCTGCCGCAGCCAGAAGGCGGGCGGCCCGGCTGGATGATCCGCATCGGGCTGTGGCTCTACGACCATATCGGCGGGCGGCAGAGCATGCCCAAATCGCATGCTATCTGCCTGACCGACCCGGCGTACCGCGATGGGCTGAAACCCGGCCTGACGCGGGGGTTTGTTTACTCGGATGCCTGGGTCGATGACGCGCGGCTGGTGGTGCTGAACGCCATGGACGCGGCGGCGCATGGGGCGCACATCTGGACCGGCACCGAAATGACCCACGCTGAGCAGGCCGACGGGCTGTGGCATGTCGATTTGGCGCCGGCTGGCCCGCAAAGCCCGCTGACGGCCCCGCGCCGGCTGACGGCACGCGCTATGGTCAATGCGGCAGGGCCTTGGGCGGGAAGTCTGCTGGGGCAGGTGGCAGATGTGACGCATGATGGCGGCATCCGCCTGATCAAGGGCAGCCATATCGTCGTGCCGCGATTATATGCGGGCGATCACGCCTTTATCCTGCAGCAGGCCGATGGGCGGATCGTTTTCACCATTCCCTATCAAGGCGCCTTCACGCTGATCGGCACCACCGATGTCACAGTGGGCGAGGGGGAACGCGCCGCCCCGCGCATCACAGCAGAGGAGGTGGATTACCTCTGTGCCACGGTGAACGCCTATTTCACCGCGCAAATCGCCCCCGCCGATGTGGTATGGAGCTACGCCGGCGTGCGCCCGCTGTATGACGATGGCACAGCGGATGCCAAGGCGGTCACCCGCGACTATGTGCTGAAACTGGGGCGCGAGACCGGCCCGCAGATCCTCAGCGTGTTTGGCGGCAAGCTGACCACCTATCGCCGGCTGGCGGAACATGCGTTGGAGGATCTGGCGCCGTTCCTGCCTGCCATGCGCCCAGCGTGGACGGGCAGGGCGCCGCTGCCGGGCGGTGATATGCCGCAGGGCTTTGCGGCGTTTCTGGCGCAGGTGCAGGCGCGCTGGCCCTTTCTGCCTGCCGATGTCGCGGCGCGTATGGCCCATGCCTATGGCACGCGGATGCAACAGATTGTGGGCAAGGCGCAAAGTTGGGCCGATCTGGGCGAAGACGTTGGCGGCGGCCTCACCGAGGCGGAGGTCGCATATTTGCGAACCCACGAATGGGCATACACCGCGGAAGATATTCTGTGGCGGCGGACCAAATTGGGCCTTACCGTAACGCCTGAAACGACCGCGAATCTTGCCCGGTGGCTGGCGGCACAGTAAGGGGGAGAGCGCATGGCGCGGCATATTCTGAGCATTGATCAGGGCACTACATCCACGCGCACGCTTATTTTCAATGGCGACCAGCAGGTGGTTGCCACCGCACAGGCCGAATTTACCCAGCACTATCCCGATGACGGCTGGGTGGAGCATGACGCCGAGGATATCTGGCGCGATTGCCTGGCCACAGCAAAAACCGCCATGGCCAAGGCGGGCCTGGGCGCGGAAGACATCGCCGCCATCGGCATCACCAACCAGCGCGAGACAGCGGTGCTGTGGGACCGGGCCACGGGCCAGCCTCTGCACCGGGCGATTGTTTGGCAAGACCGGCGTACGGCCTCGGTCTGCGCGGCCTTGCGCGCTGCGGGGCATGAGGCATTGGTGCAGCAACGCACCGGGCTGTTGCTCGACCCCTATTTCAGCGCGACGAAGCTGGCGTGGCTGCTGGACCACATCCCCGGCGCACGGGCGCGGGCAGAGGCGGGTGAGCTGGCCTTTGGCACCATCGACAGCTTTTTGCTGTGGCGCCTGACCGAGGGGCGCACGCATAAAACCGACGTCACCAACGCCAGCCGTACCCTGCTGTTTGATATCACGCAGCAGCGCTGGTGCCCCGATCTTTGTGAGCTGTTCCGCGTGCCCGCCGCCGTTCTGCCCGAGGTTTGTGACAGTGCGGCTGATTTTGGCGTCACGCGTTTGCTGGGCGGAGAGATCCCGATCATGGGCATCGCCGGTGACCAACAAGCGGCCTTGATCGGGCAGGGCTGTTTGGCGCCGGGGCAGGCCAAGATCACCTATGGCACGGGCGGTTTTATGCTGCTGAACACGGGCGCGCAGATACCGCGCTCGGCCAATCGGCTGCTGACCACTATCGGCTATCGGATTGATGGCACCACCCATTACGCGATGGAGGGCGCCATGTTCGTGGCGGGGGCCGCGATCAAATGGCTGCGCGACGGGCTGGGCATTATCGCCGAGGCACGGGCGACGCAGGAGATGGCCGCGAGCCTGAACGGCAATGGCGGGGTCTATCTGGTACCGGCCTTTGTGGGACTGGGGGCGCCGCATTGGGCCACAGAGGCGCGCGGGAGCCTGACCGGGCTGACCTTTGACACCGGCCCTGCACATATCGCGCGCGCCGCGTTGGAATCGGTGGCATATCAAACCGCTGATTTGGTGGAGGCGATGGAGGCCGATGGCGCGGGGCACCTGGCGGCCTTGCGGGTGGATGGGGGGATGGCGGCCAATGATTGGTTTTGCCAGTTCCTAGCCGATATCCTGGGTATCGTGGTGGAGCGCCCCGCCAATCTGGAAACAACCGCGCTGGGGGCCGCGATGCTGGCGGGCCATGCCAGTGGTGTGTGGGCCGATGTGTTGAAGGGGGGCTCTGGTGTATCAAGCATCACGTGCTTTGAGCCCAAAATGTCATCAGACATCCGCGCCAAACTGTTGAGCGGATGGCATATCGCAATCCACCGGGTGATGTTGGACTGATTGAGGGGGGGGTGATATTGGCCATACCAATAACCCATCACTTCAACCGAGGACATTGTTTCGTTCGAAAATTCAACTGAAAATTAGGTTAGGGTAGCCGAATTTTACCGTATCGCTGCCGAATTCAGGCGATTTTCCGCAGATAAAGCTATAGGTTTGCATTTTTGGTTGCCAAAATGGATTGACCAATTTTGATAAATGGATTAGGCCACCTTCAATTACCCAAAATGGGAGGGAGGCAAAATGAACAAATCGCTTTTACTGGCCGGAGCCGCGCTCGGCCTTTCCGCAAGCCCTGCATGGGCGCAAACTGCCGCCAATTCGGCACCTTCGGCAACAAACAATGGTCTGGCCGAAATCGTGGTTACGGCCACCAAGCGTGCCTCGAATCTGCAAAGCGTGCCGGTGGCGGTGACTGCCCTCACATCGGAAACAATTCAAAACCAGCGCATCGCCGAATTTGGTGACCTGACCCGCGCCGCCGCATCGCTGACGCTGACCGAGAGCACGGCATCGCCCAACAATGCGATCATTTTGCGCGGCATCGGCACCTATGCGTTCTCTATCGGCGTGGAGCCCAGCGTTGCGGTGATTATCGACGATGTGCCGGTGGTGCAGCAGGCGCAGGCCTTTGACAATATGAGCGATGTAGCGCGCATCGAGGTTTTGCGCGGGCCGCAGGGCACGCTGTTCGGCAAGAACGCTTCGGCGGGTGCGATCAACATTGTGACGCAGGATGTGGCCAGCCGGCTGAGCTATTCGGGCGCGCTCACCGCCACATCCGATCAGGATTACAAGGGTGAGGCCAGCATTTCGGCGCCGCTCAGCAGCACCGCTGGCTTCCACCTGTCGGGTTATTACAACAATTACGCCGGCAATGTGCGAGACCTCACCGCCACGGGGCCGCTGGCTGGCAAGCTGCTCAACGATCAGGAATCATGGGGCGTTCACGGCAAGCTGAAGTTCGAAGTGTCGCCGAAGCTGACTATCGCGCTCAATGGCGCCTATTCGAACGAACATAACAACGGAACCGCCGCGCCGTTCCGTTATGTCGATACCGCCGGTTACAACTGGAACAACAAGAACGGTTCGGTTGGTCCGCAGTATAACCATGTGTCGCTGGCGCCAGATTTGATCGGGATTACGCCGGGTGCTGCCAATTACGCCATCTATCAGGATAACGCAGGCTTCACCAACAACAGCCAAGCCACGCTCAGCGGCAAGGCGAGCTATGATCTGGGTTTTGCCAGCCTGATCTCAGTGACCAGCTTTCAAGATTGGAAATTCAACTTCGCCGCCGATGTTGACAGCACTGATCTCAACGTCAACGGCGCGGGCGTCGCGGTGACCAGCCCGGTGGGGCCATCGATCGGCGTCAACCAATCCGGACCTTATCATTCCACAGAGTTTACCCAGGAATTGCGCCTGACATCAAAGGGCAGCGGGCCGCTGTCCTATGTGGCGGGGCTTTATTACGCGGATGCCGCGACGCATCGCAGCTTTGTGCGCGGGCCGACGCAGGCGCTGGCACAGTGGAATGGCTATCAAGGTACCCGCAGCGTGGCGGCCTTTGCTGGCGCGGACTATAAATTGCCCAGCAAAACGACGATCAGCGGCGCGGTGCGCTTGAATAATGAGCGTATTCAGGACTACTTTGTGGACGAGCTGCCCTCGCACAATGCGACTGCGACGGCGATTGCCGCCAATTGCGGGGTGGGGGCGCTGAATTGTGCCGGCCGTCACACCGATACAGCGGTGACTTGGAAAGGCTCGATCAATCAGGAACTGGTCGCCCATGTTTCGGCCTATGCCAGCGTGGCGACCGGTTACAAGGGGTTCGCCTATGACATTTCGTCGGGTTATGGCCCCACGCGCACGGCCAATCCGGTGCAGGCAGAGCATTCGACGTCCTATGAGCTGGGGCTGAAAAGCCGTTTCCTAGACAACAAGGTGCAGCTTAATGTCGCCGGTTTCTACACCGACTACAACAACTTCCAGGCGCAATCCTCGCAGTTTGTTGTGGTTGATGGCACCACCGTGTTGCAGCAAAAGCTGAACAACGTCGGCAAATTGCGCACAAAGGGTGTCGAAGTCGAAGCGATGGCGCGTCCGGCCAGCTGGGTGCATTTGGATGGCTCTTTTGCCTATACCGAGGCCAAGGTGGTCTCGTTCCCCAATGCGGCCTGCTATGCCGGGCAATTGCAAACCGGCACGGGCTGCGGTCTCTCGACCAACCCCACGGGGCTGGGCAATGTGCAGGATCGTTCGGGCAGCAATCTGCCTAACAGCCCCAAGTTCAAGTTCAATCTGGGCGCGACGTTTGAAGGCGATCTGGGCAATGGCACCAAGGATACGGCAACACTCACATATCAGCATCAGAGCAGCGTCAATTTTGACCTGCTGGGTAGCCCATACGATGTGCAGCAGGCCTATGGCTTGATGAACGCCTCGGTCGGGTTGGAGCATGGGCCCTATAAAATGTCACTGTTCGTCAACAATGTGTTCGATACGCATTATGCGGTGGGCATGTCGGATGGGTTCGGCTCGTACGGTGTGCATCTGATTACGCAGATCCTGCCGCGCGATTCGCAGCGTTACTTTGGGATTAAACTAGGCGCGAAATTCTGAACCGCGCCGGTGTAATTTGCGATAAGGAGGGCCATGCGGGCAGCCGCGTGGCCCTTTTTACATGGGGAGAGGGTATGAAATTATTACGCCATATTATGTCCGGGCTGCTGATGGGCGCCGCGCTGCCTGCCCTTGCGGCCCCGGGCGATTGGGTGCGGCAGGTGGTGCCTATTGCGGTGCCGGTGGAAACGGGGGTCATGCCGCTGGGTAGGGCGAACAGCCCCGCGCCCGAGGAATGGGCGCAGCAAGGCCCCGGCCAGCGCATCGTCTATAACGTGCGCCAGCCCAGCCTGATTGCCGTGGCGGGCGGCCCTGATGGCAATGCGCCGGCAGTGATTCTGGTGCCGGGGGGCGGCTTTGAATTTCTGGCGATGGACACCGAGGGCTATGACGTTGCCCGGCGGCTGAACGCGCTGGGGGTGCGAGTGTTCATCCTGAAATACCGGACTTTACCGATGACTGGTGGCTTCGCCGGCTTTCAGGACGCATTGACGCAGACCTTTGTAAAAGGCGAGCATTTGGCTGACCTCGACCGCGATCTGCCTTATGCTGTCGCCGATACGCAGGCCGCGCTGCGCATGGTGCGTGCGCATTCAGCGGAATGGCATATCGATGCGGCGCGGGTGGGTATCGTGGGCTTTTCCGCTGGCGCCATCACCGTGTTGGGCGAGGCTCAGGCGAATGCCCCTGACACACGCCCCGATTTCGTGGGGATGATCTACGGGTCGACCAAGACCGCGCCCGTGCCTGCCAATGCTCCGCCGCTGTTTGCCGCCATCGCTGCCGATGACAGGTTTTTTGGCAAACAGAATTTCGGCCTGATCGAGGGCTGGCGCACGTCCGGCGCCAGCGTCGAGTTTCACCTCTACAGCGGCGGTGGGCACGGCTTCGCCTCGACCCCCAATGGCACAACGTCAGACGCGTGGTTCGACCAATTTGCCGGGTGGCTGCGCGCGTCGGGGATTATTGCCAAACGATAATCTGGCGCTCGGCCCCTAGCCGAGTCTCCACAGAGGCGTGGGCGGGGGCCCCGTTCAGCGACACGGCGCGGGTCTCAGCGTTGGGCAGGGCGATGGTGAACCGATCGGCAGGCGGCGCACTCGGTCCCGTCCAACCTGCCGTGATGGTGATATGCTGCGCGGTGGTCTCCACATCGATACGCCACAGTGGCGGATGGGCGAGATCAGGCCAAGCCTCTCCATCATCATCAAAGCCCGTCCATTGCATCGTGCCCGCACCCGCAGGCGGGTAGAGCAGCACGCCAGGCTGACACGGGCGGCGCGCAAATCCGCCCGGCGCCATATCGACAAACACCGCGCTTCCCACCCGCGCGCACAGCGGCGGCAGGCCCGACAGCGGCGCGGGCAGGGTATGCTGGCGCCCCCCGGCAAGGGGGCGATCATTGCGAATATCCACCCGATCGGCGCCCTTTGGCAGATAGGTGGTGACGGTGGTCGCACCCTTTTCCATCGCCGGGGCCACCAGCAGATCGGCGCCCAGAAGATAGCTATCGCCGTCCTCCCACGCCTGCGGGTCGGCCGGAAAATCCAGCCACAGCGGGCGCGTCACCGGCTGATACGCGTTGTGATGCCGCCACAGCAGGTCATAGAGCAAGGGGATCAAAGCCTGCCGGAAAGCCATCATTTCGGCGATGGCGGGCGTTGCCTCCGGGAACATCCACGGTTCGTTGACCGTGCCGTCGGAATTCCAGCTGTGGATCGAAAAGCGCGGCATCATGATGCCCGCCTGCACCCAGCGCAGCAATAATTCGGGTTCAGGCGCGGGGCCGGCAAAGCCGCCTATGTCATGACCCGTGTTCGATACGCCCGACAGCGCCAGCCCCAGACCCATCTTCTGATTATACCGCAGCGTTTTCCAGTCGGTAAAGTTGTCGCCCGACCATGTTTGCGCATAACGCTGCATCCCCGCCATGCCGCTGCGCGTCACCACATAGGGGCGCTGATCGGGGCGGTGGGCGATCTGCGCGGCGCGCGATGCGCGCATCATCAACAGCGTTTGCAATGGGCGTTCGGGCGCGGCGGGGCGGGGGGTGCCAAAGCCCGCAATCTGGGCGCGGGCATCCCAGATCTCATACTCGTTATTGTCGTTCCATGTGGCGCGCATGCCGTATTCCAGCAGTTGTGCTATCACTTGCGCGCGCCACCATGCGACGGCTTCGGGATGGGTGAAGTCGATATAGCTGCCCAGTTCATCCCAGAATTGGCATTCGATGGGCGCACCGTCTGCATCGCCGATGAACCAGCCTTTGGCCGCCAGTTCGGCGTAATGCGGGTGATCAACCAGCAGCGCCGGCTTGATGTTGGGCACCAGATCGACGCCCGCCTCGGCGTATTGACGCACGAAACCGGCGGGGTCGGGGAATTTATCTCGGTTCCAGTGGAACACATACCGCTTGTCGCCAATCGAGGTATAGCCCGAGGACAGGTGGAACGAGGTGCAGCCGATATCATGCCGCTCCAAGCCATTCAGAAACTGCCCCATCTGATCTTGCGCGTCGCTGGCCTCGGTATAGCTCATGGTGGAGCCTGAATAGCCGAGCGCCCAGCGCGGCATCAGCGCCGGGCGCCCTGTCAGCCATGTAAACCGCCGGGTGACCTCCGCCGCATCCGGCCCGGCGATCATGGTGTAATCGAGGTCCCCACTGGCGCTGCGCATGTAACGGTAGGGGGGGTGGTAATTGTCGTGCTCGTGGCCGATGTCGAACACGGGATCGGCGGTGGTGTCATAGAACACGCCATGCGCGCGGGCCTGCGCATCCACCACCAGCAGATAGGGGATTGCTTTATACAGCGGATCGGCGGTTTCGGCGTCGTAACCCATCGGGTCTAGGTTGGTGAGGCGAAAGCGCCGTCCGCTGCGGTCCATCGCCCCGGCGCGCTCACCTAGGCCATAGGTGCGTTCCCCCGGCTGGCGGCGGACATAGTGATAGGTGGCATCATCCCACCAGCCGAAATTATAGGCCTGCGTGGGGCGATCCTCGGCGATCATATGCCAGCCATCCGCTCCCGATTGATGCCATCGGCAGAGGAGGCCCGCCCGCGCGATCTCCACCCGCAGGCGCGAAGTGGCGATGGTGATGTGGGTGTCGGTTTCGGTCAGGGCGTATGGCGGCGCGGCAAAGCCGGTATAGTCCATGCGGTCGCGGCCCGGCTCGGCGATGTCGTCATGCCCCGGCGCGATGGCCCAGCTGGGGGGCGATTTCGCTACTCCGTCGGCCAGCAGCAGGACGCGAATCATGTCCTCATCCAGCACAAAAATATGCGCCACCGCGCCGGTGTTGGCGGTCAGTGTGACGCGCGGCCCCGCCTGTTTGGTCACGGCGAAACGCGGGGGGTGCGAGAGGCGAGCCATCGTTTAAACCTTTGCGGGGGTCAAGTGGCGGCGCATGGCGATCAACCAAGCGGCACCGATCAAATCAAACGCGCCGAGGCATTCAAACAGCGGCGTATACCCCACCTTGTCCGCCAATTGCCCGATGGCCAGAGAGAACAGCAATCCGCCCGTCCACCCCGCCATGCCGACCAGCCCATTGGCCTTGGCGATGTCGCGTTTGGGGAAGACATCGGCGGACAGGGTGTTGATCAGCACCGAAATTGCCTGATGCGCAAAGCCTCCAACCGACAGCAGCGCAATCGCCGCCATCGGCCGCACCACCAGCCCCACACAGCCCGGCGCGATCATCAGCACCGCGCCAGCGCAAATCCCGGCGACGCGCGATCCCTCCAGCGTCAACCCATGGCGGCGCTGCAAATAGGGCGCCAGATAACCGCCCAGAATGCCCCCCGCATCGGCCGCCAAAAACGGCAGCCAGGCAAACATGGCGATGCCCGCCAGATCCATATGCTTTTCGCGCACCAGATACAGTGGAATCCAGAAACTGAAGGTCTGCCACGCCGGCTCGGCGAGGAAACGCGGCACAGCAATCGCCCAGAACCGCGCGGTGGTTACGATGGCGCGGATGGTGGTGGCGGTTGCGGGCACGGGGCGTTGGCCGCCTTGGATATGCGCCAGTTCCTCTGGCGTGACGCGCTTTGCGTTCTCGGGCGGGGTGTAGGTGCGATACCAGACCGCAGCGAAAATCAGCCCTATACCGCCGGTCACCATAAAGGCGGCCTGCCAACCAAAGCGCCGCGCCACCAACCCAACGACGATTGGTGCCAGCACCGCGCCGAACGCCGTGCCCGCGTTGAACCACCCGGTGGCGACCGAGCGTTCGCTGTCGGGGAACCATTCGCCGATGGTCTTCATGCCGGCGGGAATGGTGCCGGCCTCGCTGACGCCCAGAACCCCGCGCAAAAACGCCAGCGACACCCAGCCACGCGCAAAGCCATGCGCCATATTGGTGAGGCTCCAGATCAAGGCGAACAGACCCAAACCCGCAGCCAAGCCAATCCGGTCGATGACCCAGCCCGCCACCGGCTGCATCACCGTATAGGCCACCTGGAAGGCCCCGACGATATAGCTGTATTGCTGGGTCGTTATGTGCAAATCGTGCTGCAATTGCGGCGCCAGCACGCCCAGCGAATTGCGCGCGATATAGTTGATGACCGTGCCGATCATCAGCAATCCCAAAATGCGCAGCCGCGCCGAACGCCATGTCATGCCGGTGCGCCCCTGCCGCGCCCGCTCACCAGTTCCACATCGTGCCATCGGACAGGCGGGCTACGGGCAGGTATGCTGGCTTGTAGGGGTGCTGGGCGGCCTTGGTCTCGTTGATATCGACGCCGTGGCCGGGGGTCTCGCCGCAGAACAACTCGCCGGCGGCAAAGTGGTAATCATGCGGGAAGACCTCGTCGGTGGCCTCGGTGTGGCGCATATATTCCTGAATCCCGAAATTGGGCACCCATGTATCGAAATGCAGCGCGCAGCCCATCGTCACTGGCGACAAATCGGTGGCGCCGTGGCTGCCGGTGCGGATCTGATACAGCGCCGCCAGATCGGCAATCCGGCGCAGATGGGTAATGCCGCCCGCGCCCACTACCGTCGTGCGGATATAGTCGATCAGCTGGTTCTGGATCAAATCCTTGGCGTCCCAGATGGTATTGAAAATCTCACCCACGGCCAGCGGAGTGGTGGTGTGGTGGCGGACCAGCTTGAACGCCTCCTGGTTCTCGGCAGGCGTGCAATCTTCCAGCCAGAACAACCGGTAAGGCTCCAGCGCCTTGCCCAATTGCGCGGCCTCGTTGGGGGAATAGCGGTGGTGGCCATCGTGCAGCAGGTGATGCTCAAACCCATAGGTTTCGCGCAGTTTCTCGAATAGTTTCGGCACTGTGTTCAGCGCCTTGGCCGTGTCCCAACCCGTCACCGAGGGCAGCGCCGCATCGGCCGGTTCATAAAACAGCTTGCCGCGCCCGACGCCATAGGCATCCTTTACGCCGGGCACGCCGGTTTGCGCGCGGATCGCCTTGTACCCCATATCGATGTATTGCCCGACCGCCTCGACTGTCTCGCCAATATCACTGCCATTGGCATGACCATAGACCATCACCCCATCACGCGATCGCCCACCCAGCAATTGATACAGCGGCATGCCAGCCATCTTCGCTTTGATATCCCACAGCGCCATGTCCACCGCAGCAATCGCTCGCATGGTCACCGGCCCCCGCCGCCAATAGGCTCCGCGATAGAGATACTGCCAGATATCCTCGATCCGCCTTGGGTCTTGCCCGATCAGGCAGGGGATCACGTGATCCTCCAGGTACGACACCACCGACAGCTCTCGCCCGTTCAGCGTGGCATCGCCAATGCCATAGACGCCCTGATCGGTTTCGATCTTCAAGGTGACGAAATTGCGCCCCGGGCAGGTGGCGATAACGCGGGCTGACTGAATTTTCATGGGGTGGGAGTTCCGGTTGGTTGTGATTTAGGCTAGGCAACAGTCTTGACAAAATCAATCTGGCCTGTCAACTTGAATGAAAGTGGTAAGGCCATTTTAAGGAATGCCCAATGAGTGACACCCTTTCTGCCCCTGACGCCCCCGCCGCAGTTGCACAGGACCGCCTGTATCAGGATTTGGCACGCAAACTGATGGCCGAACTGGCCGGCGGGCGCTTTGCGGTGGGCGACCGGCTGCCGGCGGAACGTGAATTGGCCGCCCAGCACAACGTCAGCCGCCCGACCGTGCGCGAGGCGGTGATCGCACTGGAGGTGCAGGGGCTGGTCGAGGTGCGCGTCGGATCGGGTGCCTATGTGCGCAAACTGCCCGGCAAGAACGAAATCCCCGGCTTCAACATCACAGCGTTTGAACTCACCGAGGCGCGGCTGCTGTTCGAGGGTGAGGCGGCAGCGCTGGCCGCAACCCAGATTACGCCCGAGGGGCTGGCCGAACTGGCACAGTTGGTAGAGGATATTGACCAGGAAAACCAAACCCCCGGCGGCACAGAACAGGCCGACCGCGCGTTCCACCTGGCCATCGCGCGCGCCACCCGCAACGCGGCGATCATCGAGGCGATCGAGCGCCTGTGGGATCTGCGTGCCCAATCACCCGAGAGCGCGCTGTTGCACGCCAAGGCCCGCACCGCCAACATCAAGCCAGTGGTCAACGAACACACCGCCGTGCTGGATGCCTTGCGCGCCGCGGACCCGGTGGCGGCGCGCGTGGCGATGCGATCGCATCTTAGCCAAGTCCTCGAAAGCCTGCTGTTCGCCACCGAGGAGAAGGCAATCGAGGAAGCCCGCCGCGCCGCCAAGGCCAAGCGCGACCGCTACGTGCGCGCCACCGCCTGATCGCCCAACAGAAAGCCATCCATGCCGCACCCGTTGAATCTGCACCCCGACCGTTTGTTTCCGGCGGAGGCCTCCACGCGGGGGATTGCGCGTGAGTTGTATGCGTCGGTGGCGGGGTTGCCGATTGTCAGTCCGCATGGGCATACGGACCCATCGTGGTTTGCGCTGAACCAGCCGTTTGGCAATGCGACGGACCTGCTGCTGCGTCCGGACCATTATGTGTTCCGGATGCTGTATAGCCAAGGCATCGCTCTGGCGGATTTGGGGGTGGGGCCGCAGGGGCGCGGCGCTGATCCGCGCAGCGCTTGGCGTATCCTCGCTGAGCATTGGCATCTGTTTCGGGGGACGCCCTCGCGGATGTGGTTGGACTGGGTGTTTGCGCAGGGGTTCGGCATGAATGTGATGCTGGATGCGACCACCAGCGACCTCTATTTCGACACGATTACCGCCGCCTTGGCGACGCCGGGCTTTGCCCCGCGCGCGCTGTTTGACCGCTATAACATAGAGGTGATCGCCACCACCGAGAGCCCGCTGGATTCCCTAGCGCACCACGCCGTCATCGCGGCCGAGAACCGGGCCGGTGGTTGGCAAGGGCGGGTGATCACCGCCTATCGCCCCGATCCAGTGGTGGACCCGGAGTTTGAGGGGTTCCGTGACGACCTCACGCGGTTCAGCGAAATCACCGGGCAGGATTGCCTGACGTGGGACGGATACCTGGCCGCGCATCGTCAGCGTCGGGCGTTTTTTGCCGCGCTTGGTGCCACCAGCACCGACCACGGTCACCCCACCGCGCAGACCGCCGACCTGCCCCGCGCCGAGGCGGAGGCGCTGTTTGCCAAAGTCACACGGGGGACCTTTACGCCTGCCGAGGCCGAACTGTTCCGCGCGCAAATGCTGACCGAGATGGCCACGATGAGCCTGGACGACGGGCTGGTGATGCAGATCCACCCCGGCTCTTTCCGCAACCACAACGCCGCGCTGTTCGCCGAAGTGGGCCGCGACAAGGGCGCGGACATCCCCACCCGCACCGATTACGTCCACGCGCTGAAGCCCTTGCTGGACCGGTTCGGCAACGAGGCGGCGCTGTCGATCATCCTGTTTACGCTGGACGAGAGCGTGTATGCGCGCGAACTGGGGCCCTTGGCCGGGCATTATCCCTGCCTGAAACTGGGCCCGGCGTGGTGGTTCCACGACAGCCCCGAAGGCATGCGCCGTTTCCGCGAGACCACCACCGAGACGGCGGGATTTTACAACACCGTCGGGTTCAATGACGATACGCGGGCGTTTCTGTCGATCCCGGCGCGGCACGATGTGGCCCGGCGGATTGATTGCGGATATCTGGCGCGACTAGTCGCCGAACACCGTCTGCACGACTGGGAGGCCGCCGAATTAGCGCAGGATCTGGCCTATAACCTCGCCAAAAAGGCCTACCGGCTGTGAGCCGCTTGACTGCGGTCAACCTGCCACATGGGGTTGCGCTGCCCGGCTATGTCCGTGCGGACAAACGCATCGGCATCGTCCATTTTGGCCTCGGCGCCTTCGCCCGCGCGCATCTGGCATGGCACACTGACCGCGCGATGGCGGCAGATGGCGGCGACTGGATGATCGCCGGTGTTTCTATGCGGTCGGGCGATGTCGCGGAGCAGCTGAACCCGCAGGATGGGCTCTTTACGCTGGCCGAGAAATCGGGCGCGGGCACCCAAAGGCGCGTGATCGGCAGCATCGCGCAGGTGTTGGTAGCGACGCAAGAGGCGCAGGCCATCACCGACCTGATCGCCGCGCCCAGCACCCATATCATCAGCTTTACCGTCACCGAAAAAGGCTATTGCCGCAGCCCCGATGGCAGCCTTGATCTGGCGCAGGCCCAGCGCGGGTTCTATCCTCTGCTAGCTGCCGGATTTGCCCAGCGGCGGGCGGCGGGCGGCGGCGGGATGACGCTGCTGTCCTGCGATAACCTCGCGGATAATGGCCGGCGATTGCAACATCTGATGGGCGCATATCTGGGTGCGCAGGCGCCCGATCTGGGGGCATGGTTCACGAACGAATGCCGCTGCCCCAGCACTATGGTCGACCGCATCGTGCCGGCCACCACCCGCGCCGATTTGGCGCAAACCGAAACCGACATCGCCATCCGCGACGAGGGCGCGATCTTTACCGAGCCCTTCAGCCAATGGGTGATCGAGGGCAATTTCGCCGGCCCCCGCCCCGCGTGGGATCGGGTCGGCGCCGATTTGGTCGCCGATGTCGCCCCCTATGAAACCGCCAAGCTGCGGATGCTGAACGGCGCGCATTCGGCGCTGGCCTATCTGGGGCTAGAGCGCGGGCACATATTCGTCCACGAGGCGGTGGCTGATCCGGCGCTGCGGCCCATGATCGAGGCGCTGATGCTGCGCGAGGCCGCGCCCACCATTACCCCCGCGCCGGGGCAGAATCTGGCGGCCTATGCGGACGCCCTGCTGGCGCGTTTTGCCAATCCGGCCTTGCAGCACCGCTTGATCCAGATCGCGATGGATGGCAGCCAAAAGATCCCCCAACGCTGGCTGGCGAGCCTGGCCGATGCGCAAAGGGCCGGGCGCGAGTGCCCGGTGATCCTGACGGCGCTGGGTGCATGGCTCCGCCATGTGCGCGGCGATAATGCGGCGAAGTGGGGCCCGGTGGACGACCCGCGCGCTGCGGAATTATCCGAAGCATGGGTGCATTATGGCGAGACGGGGATTGCGCAGGCGCTGTTCGGCGCCGGCGGGCTGATGGCCAGTGGGTGGGGGCCTACGCCTATCCCCACCGAAAGGAACATCTAATGCAGCCGGCCAAACAGGGCCCCATCGTTTGCTTTGGTGAGATGCTGCTGCGCTTTGCCACGGCGCCCGGCCACCTGATTGCCGATGCGCAGGCGCTGGATATGGTGGTGGGCGGGGCAGAGGCCAATGTCGCGGTCGCCTTGGCGTCACTGGGCTGGCAGACGCGGATGGTGACCCTACTGCCCGATAACCCCTTGGGCGCGCGGGCGAAATCGGCGGTGGCGGCCTGCGGCGTCGATACACGGTTTATGGGTGCCTGCGCCGGGCGAATGGGGCTGTATTTTATGGAAGGCGGCGCCTCGTTGCGGCCATCCTCGGTAACCTATGACCGCGCCGGATCGGCCTTTGCCACCGCCGCGCCTGGCCAGTTCGACTTTGCAGGCGCGCTGGAGGGGGCCGCTCTGCTGCACCTGTCGGGCATTACGTCTGCGCTGGGCCCGCAGGGCGCCGCCCTCTGCCAAGCTGCCATCGACGCCGCCAAAGCCCAGGGCGTTCCGATCAGCTTTGACGTCAATTTCCGCGAGAGCCTGTGGGCCGCATGGGACAGCGACCCGGTGGCCACATTGACACGGCTAATCGACCAGGCCGACATCCTGTTCGCCGGCCACAGGGATATGGGTTTGCTACTGGGGTGTGCGTTTTCCGATGACCCCGTGCTGCGCCGCCGTCAGGCCGCCGAGGCTGGTTTCACTGCCTTTCCGGGGTTGCAAGTCATGGCTTCTACCGCGCGCCATCCGCTGAGCCAGACGCATCACCGCCTTTCCGCCCGCATCGATACCCGCACCGAACACTACCAAACCGCCGAGATCGACATCACCGACATCGCCGACCGCGTCGGATCGGGCGATGCCTTTGCCGCAGGCGTGCTGCATGGCTGGCTGTCGGGCGCAGATCTGCCCGAGGCAGCCGAGGCCGGGCTGGCATTGGGGGCTTTGAAACATGGGATGCACGGTGACTTTTGCCGCATAACGCGCAAAGATTTAGCTGCGTTTTCGGCAAGCGGCGGAGATGTGCGCCGTTAGAAGTAGGCTCTATTGACGTGCATAATGGGTAAATTTGCCCCCCTATCGCGCTTATCCGTAACAAAGCGCGGGTGCCCCTTTTCATTTGTGGGCCGATGGCCTATATAAGCGGCGCCGGGTTCGCCCGGATATGGTGATAAATTGCGGCGTGCAATAGGCACAGCGGACCCGGGGGCGGTACCCGGCGTCTCCACCACCACCACCGGTATCCTTTTTATAAAGGACGGCCGGGCCCCGTTGTCGCGGGGGTGATGATGGGGACGAACTAGGATCGACGTGTGTTGAAAAGCGCAGTTTTCACCCGGGCTGAGTAACCCGTTCAAGGCTCAAAAACCAATAAGTGCCAACGACAACGTCGCACTTGCTCAGGTAGCGTAATTCTAGGGCCTCGCGGCCTGAAGTTACAAAATCTGAACACGGTTGAACCAACCGGGTAACAGAATGGAGTTCAGCGGCCCGGGGGGAGCCGGGCAACAGAATCCCCCTACTGGCCGCACAGCGTCCGCGCCCGGCGAGCCCCCAACGTCAAGCGTGGGAGCCGCGCAGAAGAATCCCCCTACTTTATTCCGCCGATGTCGCTTTGTCGATTTCGGCCAGCCTGACCTCGTGTTTCAGGCAGTCGAGGATCTTGGCCCCGGCCATAAACACCGCGCCGGTGGTGGCGAGGAACAGCAGCTTGCCGCCAAAGCCCGGAAATTGGTGCAGATAGATCATGCCGCGCTGCACCGCTCCGGTCGCCAGCGCATAGATGATCAGAAACGCCTCTGGCCGCGTCTTAATGCGAAACAACCGGGCGATTTTGGTCAGCATTTCGATCCTTTGGGCGCGAGAGCGGCGATGCACCCTTGTTGCGCCGCTGGCGATTTGACGCAAGGCACGTTAACGATTTGCTAACGATTGCTGTCCTTCTCTGGGACAATTACTTATGGCGCGGATGGGCTGCTCAGGGCGCGGGCCAGACCGACAAATTCCTCAATGGACAGCGTTTCGGCGCGGCGATCGGCGGCGATGCCCAGTTGTTCCAGCGCGGCCAGCGCGCCGGGCAGACCCTTCAGGCTTTGCCGGAGCATCTTGCGGCGCTGGCCGAACGCCGCCTCGGTAACGCGGGCCAGCATGCGGGCGGATACGCCTGTCGGGGCTTCTTCAGGTGTCACATGAACTATCGCGCTCATCACCTTGGGGGCGGGGGTAAAAGCGCTGCGGTGAACCTTCATCGCGATCCGCGCCTGTGCGCGCCACTGCGACAGCACCGCGAGGCGGCCATAGGCATTGCCGCCCGTTGGGGCGATAATCCGTTCGGCGACCTCTTGCTGGAACATCAGCGTCAGACTGGTCCAGCGGGGGGGCCATTGTTCCCCCGAAAGCCATTTCACAAACAGCGCGGTGCCGACGTTATAGGGCAGATTGGCGAGGATGGCATAGGGGCCATCAAATAGAGTGACGGGGTCGATGGCCAGCGCGTCGCCGTGGATCACGCGCAGTTGACCGGGAAACGCTTCGTCCAGTTCGGCCAGTGCGGGCAGGCAGCGCGGGTCCATCTCGATCGCGGTGACATGCGCGCCGGCGCGGAGCAAGGCGCGGGTCAAGCCGCCGGGGCCGGGGCCGATTTCCAGCACCTGTTGGCCTGTCAAATCGCCGGGAACCCGGGCAATCCGCGCCAGCAATTGTTCGTCCAGCAGGAAGTTTTGCCCCAGCGCCTTGGTGGCTTGCAGGCCGTGGCGGGCGATGACTTCGCGTAAAGGGGGAAGGCTGGGATTCATGGTGCCGCGCGCCTTGCGGCACATTCGCCCGCCATGCGGATCGCTGCGATCATCGCGCCGGGGTCGGCGATGCGTTTGCCGGCGATGGCAAAGGCGGTGCCGTGATCGGGCGAGGTGCGTACCACCGGCAGGCCCAGCGTAACGTTAACGCCGTTATCGAAATCCAGCGCTTTCAGGGGGATCAGCGCCTGATCGTGATACATGCACAGCGCCACGTCATAGGTGGGGCGGGCGCGCGGGGTGAACAGCGCGTCGGCGGGGTGGGGGCCGGTGGCGTCGATGCCCTCCGCGCGCAAGGCGGCGATGGTGGGGACGATGACGGCGGCGTCCTCATGCCCCATGCGGCCGTCCTCGCCGGCGTGGGGGTTGAGAGCAGCGATGGCGATGCGGGGATGCGGGATGCCGAAATCGCGGGTGAGGGCGGCGGCGAGGATGCGGGCGCGGCGCAGGATGAGTTCCCGCGTGATGCTGGCGGGAACATCCGCGAGGGCGATATGCACGGTGAGAGGGACGGTGCGCAAAGTCAACCCGGCGAGCATCATCACCGCGTCCTCTGGCTCGATGCCGCAGGCGTGGGCAACAAATTCGGTCTGGCCGGGATGCTGGAAACCGACCTCGGCGAGGCGTGATTTGGCGATGGGGGCAGTGACCAGGGCGGAGGCTACGCCCGACACCACAGCGTCGCAGCCGCCGCGCAAGGAGGCCAAAGCGCATTCCGCGCCGGCTTTGTCGGGCTGGCCGGGGTGATAGGGGCTATCCAGCGTGGAGAGCACGGGCAGGGCATCGCCGAATACGCTGAATGCGTCGGCGGGCCGGTCGATCAGCCGGATGGGGACGTCCAGACCTCGCAGTTGGGCTGCCTCTGCCAGAAGGCCCATGCCGCCCAGCACAAAGAACGGCGGCAAGCCTTCCCCGCGCCGCGCCCAGCTTTCCGCGATGATCTCTGGCCCGATGCCCGCGGGATCGCCCAGAGATACCGCGATGGGGGCCAAACCAGCGATCAATTGTACTCTATGATGGCGTCGCGGCGAAGGTCACGTAGGAACATTTGCGCGCGCTTGTTGACGCGGTCGTCCTCCATCCGGGCCATGATGTCATCAAAGCTGGGGCCTGCGGCGACCTTCGGATCATCGCGGCCGCACAGCATCAGCACGCGCAGGCCTTCGGTGATCGAGCCGAAGGGCGGGGTCATCTCGCCAATGGTCATTTTCAGCATGGTGTCTTGCAGCGGAGCGGGCAGGTTGCGCACCGGCACCTGATCATTCGCCACGACCGTCGCACCAATCCGCGCCGCCACGGCATCGACATTGCCGCAGCCCTTGGCCGATTTCAGCGCATCGCCGAAAGCGGACGCGCGCTTGGCGGCTTCCGGCTCGGAGATGCCCTTGGGCAACTCGATGGTGATTTGCTTCAACGCCAGCACCGCGTCGCGCGGGTCAGCGGTAAGCACGCCGCGCTTGTCACGCAGCAAGATGATGTCAAAACCGCCACGTACCTCCAGCGGGCCGGCGAGCGAGCCTGCTGCCATGCCCTGCACGGTTGTCGCCAGTTCGGCAGGCAGTTGGCCGATGCGAATCCAGCCCAGATCTCCGCCGACCGCCGCTGTCGAGGCCTCGGAATATTGCCGGGCATAGGCGACGAAGCTGCCGCCCTTTTTCAGCTGATCGACGATCTGCTGGGCATTGCCGCGCACGGTGGCGGCCGATTCGCTGGTGGCGGAGAGGAAAATTTCGCCCACGCGGTATTCTTCGGTGCCCTTGGCGGCCTCCATGCGGGCCATCAATTCCTTCACCTCGGCCTCGGAGACGTTGATGAAGGGCTGAACGTCGCGGTGCAGCACCCGCTGCCATGCCAATTCGCCGCGGATCTGCCGTTTTAGCGTCGCTGCCGATGAACCGATCTTCGCCAGATACCCTTCGAGCGCTTCGGGCGATTGATGGAAGTTTTCCTGCGCAACGCGTTCAAAGGTTTGCTGCACCTCGGCATCGTCGATTTTGACTTCATCAACCTTGGCCTGCTGAATTTCCAGCGTTTCGTCGATCAGATTACGCAGAATTTGCAGACGGAAACGGTCGATTTCCTCGGGCGGCAGCTTGTTGTTATTGGCCGCCAAATACAGCGCCAGACGCTGATTGACGTCGGTGCCGGTGATGATGTCGCCGTTGACAATCGCGGTGGGGCGGCGAAAATTGGGGTCGCCCTTGCCAAAGATCGAGATGTTGGCGGGGATAGAGATCTGCCCTTGCGTGGAAGGGGCGGCCATTTCGCCTTCATCTTGCGCGGATGCATTGCCGGCAAAGGCCACGCCCGCCAGCGCGACGCACAGCGCCGCCAGCCGCAACCCAGAAAACCCGCGCTGATTGGCCGATTTCGCAGGCCCGCTTTTACCAAACTGATCCATCACCGTGCTTTTGATCCTGTCTGCCTGCCGGAACGCCCAACGCTCTGGGCTTTCGTAGAGTTGCAAGGGGGGGCCTTAACCGAAGCTGAGCGTGCCCGCTACCTCAATCCAATATTGCGCAACGAGAAGTGGATCATAAAGCTGGACCCCTTTGCCGCGTCGCCGATGCTGACGTAATCCTTGCGCCATGTGAAATCGACCTCCAGACAATCGCTGGAATAGGACAGGCCGAGGCGGGTGCGCAGCGGTTGCACGGCCTTTGCGGCTGTGCCGCTCACCAGATTGCTGCGCGACAGATCGAACACGCCCGAGCCGAATACCGACCAGTAACGCGCGAACGACATCCGCGCCGCACCGCGCAATTCGTTGGAATCCTGCAAATCATCGATAGCCGCGGCAAGGCCTTGGTTGATGCGTGCATAACCCAGCTCGACATAGCTTTGGTTTGAACCGATGGTGGCGTCGATCTCGTTACGGTGAAAGGCGAGGGTGCTTTTGTCGATCCGGTATCGGTGGGTGATCTTGAAGAAGTCGTCATAGGTGACTTCGGTGCGGCCGACCACATCAGACATCTTGTCGTAGAGGCCCGTTCCATTGGGGAACGCGGCCGAATTCGCGGTGATCCGATAGGATTGGCCGATGTCTGCCAATACCCGCCATTTCGGCAAATTCAGCTGCCAATCGGCACCATAGGTGACGCGTACTCCATCCTCTATCCGGTCATAGCCGGGGTAGCGGTTCAGCGCGAAGATGTTGTCATCTTCCAACTCCACCGACTGCGAATCCTCGTTGGGGATGACAGAGTTGCGCACCGGCGGCACCGCCACCACCTGCACGCGTGGGGTCAGCACCTGCGTGCCGCCAAAGCCTGCGCCGATCAGCGGCCAGCTTACGTCCACCGCCCCCAAAACCTCGCCGCGCGTCTGCCAGCCGGGCTGGCCCTGATAGATCGCCACACTGGTCAGCGAATTATCCACGCTGTGATAGACATCGCCGCGCGCCAGGCCGGTAAAGGTGACGACCTGCCCCATCGAAGTCATCCGCGACAGTGACCATTGGGCAGACGTAAACGCCCGCTGGGTATCCTGCCCGGCCGACCGCGTAATGGCGAGGCTGTTGGCCTGCAGTGTAATCGTTCCGCCCAGCAAGGGGTCGGTAAGGCGGCGGCGATAGTCGATGGCGGGCAGCGCGATTGGCACCTGACCCTGCGATTCGCCGGGACGCAAGGTCTCAAACGCCCAGCCCGCGATCTGGAAATAGCTGTCCTGATCTATGTGCTGCACGTTGGCGTTGGATCGCAGAATGTCGTCGCTGCTGAGGTAATAGCGCGACAGGAAAGTGCGGTCGCTGGCCAGCCTCCCCGAAAAATCGACACTCCAGTCGGGCGCGGGCTGGAAATGGCCGTTGGTGTCCACGTACCCGCGCCACTGGTTCTGCCCTGTGCCCGTGGTGCTGCCCTGCGGGATCACCTCGCTGTGGGTGAGGTAGCCGGTGATCTGGAATGAACCACCCGCCGTCAGATCGCGGTACTGCGCGGACACCATCGGCTGAGCTTTGGTATAGACATAGCCGGTAACCGCCAGATCCTGGTTGGGCGCCAGCCTTGTGTAAAAGGTTTGATTATAGCCCAGCCCATTGACCGAATCGACCGTTGCATTGGGGATCAACAGGCCGGAAATCGCCCGCCCATCGGTGGCAACAATCAACGTCGGCAGCGGGATGGTGGCCGCACCAAACAGCACCAGATGCGCATTATACATGCGGAACGCAGCTTGGTCGGGGGTGAACACCACGCGGCGCGCGTTGATGCGCCAGCTGGGGTTGCAGGGCCGTCCGTGGATGTCGATGACGTCGCAGGATGTATAGGCGGCCTGCGCCAGATGGAGCCGGCCATCGGCGTCGCGTGTGCCACTGTTGGCGGCGAGGCGCCCGCCTTCACGCAGCACCAGAATCAGGTTTTCCATGGCACCGATGGTGAATTTATCGGTCAGCTCGACGCTCTCGGTGAAAGTATTGTCGCCGTTTTCGTCCACAAAGCGCACATGGCCAGAGGCGAGGATCTTGCCGGTTGCGTGGTTCCACGTCACGGTATCGGCCCGCACGGTTTGGTCGTCGCGGTGCAGGAACACATTGCCGCTGGCGGTGACGATATCGGCCTTGTCGTTATAATCAACGCGGTCGGCAGAGAAGTCGATGGGCTGCTGGCTCGGCGCGGCGGCGGGCGAGGGCGCTGCATGGGCCGACATTGGCACAGCCAGCGCCATAGCCAGCGCGGCGCGGCACACCGGGCTAAGGAAAAACAGGGGCAGGGAGGATTGGCGCAGGGGCCGCCGATGGGGGAGCATCCCTTGCCTATCGCACCCCCCGCGCGTAACTGCAATCCACGAGATCGTGGTGCGTGTCGGTAACCCCGCACGCGCCCCAGCCCTGAGGAATTGCCATGAAGATCACATTCATCCCTAATGCGACCCATTCCGCCAGCCAGCTGGTGGCGCATGTTTGCCACACCGGCGCCTTGCCCGCCGGTCTGGAGGCGGTGCTGACCGAGGGCGCCAAGGCAGCCCGGTTTGAGGGCAAGGGCGGGCAATTGTTCGAAGGATTTGTGGAACGCGGCGGCGCGGTCGCGCGTGTGGTTCTGCTGGGGCTGGGCAAGCCGGGATGCAAGCAACGCGTGCGAATGCTGGAGAAGGCGGGCGCTGCGCTGGTGGCGAAATATCTGACCTCTGGCGTGACCAGCGTGGGCGTTGATGTTTCGGGCAGCGGGCTGACGGCGGAGGAGATTTCAGAGCTGTTGCTGGGCGCGCGGCTGCGGGCGTGGCGTTACGACGCACTGCGCACCACGTTGAAGGACGACGAAAAGCCCAGTCTGGCCGCCATAGAGGTGATCGGCGCGCCCGAGGGGGCTGAGGCCGCTTGGGTGCGTGAGGCCGCCATCGCCGAGGGTGTGGAGTTTACCCGTGGTCTGGTCACCCAGCCTGCCAACATCCTGTACCCCGAAAGCTTCGTCGCGGCCTGCGAGCGGGCCTATGCCGGCTCCGGGCTGGGTGTGCGGGTGCTGGGGCCGGACGAGATGCGGACATTGGGCATGGGCGCTCTGCTGGGCGTGTCGCAGGGATCTGTGCGCGAGCCTCGCCTGCTGGTGCTGACATGGAATGGCGGCGAGAAGGGTGCGGCCCCGGTGGCGTTCGTGGGCAAGGGTGTGACCTTTGACACCGGCGGCATCAGCCTGAAACAGCCTGCCGGCATGGAGGACATGAAGTGGGACATGGGCGGCGCGGGTGCGGTCGCGGGAACGATGCTGGCCTTGGCCCGGCGCGGGGCGAAGGCGAACATCGTTGGCGTTTGCGGGCTGGTAGAGAACATGCCCGATGGCAACGCGCAGCGCCCCGGTGACGTTGTGACGTCGATGTCGGGCAAGACCATCGAGGTCATCAACACCGACGCAGAAGGGCGCCTCGTGCTGTGCGACGCGCTGACCTATGTGCAGCGCGAATACAAGCCCAGCATCGTGATTGATCTGGCCACGCTGACCGGCGCGATCATCGCCACACTGGGGCAGGAATATGCGGGCATCTTCTCGAACGACGATGATCTGGTCGCCGCGCTGACCGCGACCAGCACCGCCACTGGCGAGAAACTGTGGCGCCTGCCGATGGGCGCGGCCTATGACAAGATGATCGAAAGTCCCATCGCCGATATCAAGAACATGGGCAGCAAATATGCCGGGTCGATCACGGCGGCGCAGTTTCTGGCGCGGTTCATCGACAAGGGGGCGGATGGCAAAACGACGCCTTGGGCGCATCTGGATATCGCGGGCATGGTCTGGGCCGACAAGCCGGGCCGCACCTGGGACAAGGGCGCGACGGGCTACGGCGTGCGTTTGCTCGATGCATATGTGCGCGAGAATCTTGAGGGATAATGCAGGTCGATTTCTACCAACTGGGGGCCGAGTCGGTGGTGGCGATGCTGCCACCACTCGCCGCAAAATGTCTGGCCGCGGGCGAAAGCTTGCTGGTGGTGGCGGAGGACGCCGATCTGCGCGCGCGGCTGTCGAACGCGCTGTGGCGCCATTCGCGCGAGGGGTTTCTGGCCAATGGAGAGGCGGGCGGCGAACATGATGCCCGCCAGCCGATCCTGTTGTCCGCCGATATGGAGCCGGTGAACGGCGCGCGGATGGTCGCCTTTGCCGATGGTATCTGGCGAGAGGGGGGAGAGTTCACCCGCGCCTTCCTGTTTTTCGATGACGGCAGCCTGATGGGCGCGCGCAAATGCTGGCAGATGCTGGGCACGCGCGAAGGCATCACCCGCAGGTTCTGGCGGCGCGAGGATGGGCGCTGGGTGGTCGGGCCTTAGGCGAGCCTTGCGAAACGTCGGCTTCCCGGCTAGGGGCGCGCCATCCCATCCTATCTGAGGAAATTATCATGGCGGTTACCCGCACCTTTTCGATCATCAAGCCCGATGCCACCCGCCGCAACCTGACCGGTGCCGTCACCAAGATGCTGGAGGAAGCGGGCCTGCGCGTCGTCGCATCCAAGCGCATCCACATGAGCCGCGAACAGGCCGAGGGTTTCTACGGCGTGCACCGTGAGCGTCCGTTCTTTGGCGATCTGGTCAGCTTCATGATCAGCGGCCCGGTGGTAGTGCAGGTTCTGGAAGGCGAAGACGCCGTCAAGCGCAACCGCGACATCATGGGCGCCACCAATCCCGCCAATGCCGATGCCGGCACGATCCGCAAGGAACTGGCCGAATCGATCGAGGCCAATTCGGTCCACGGCAGCGACAGCGAAGAAAACGCCGCCACCGAGATCGCGTTCTTCTTTAAGCCCGAAGAGATCGTGGGTTAATTCACCAGCGCGTTTGAAATGCGAAAGGGTGGTTAAAGGCGCGACTGTGCCGTTAACCATCCTTCTTCGTATGGAATGAAGGCTTGGCGATTATGTTTGCCCTTGAAATAGGCGGGGGTAAGCACATGGCCAAAAAAGCTGATGTCGGGAAAAAACGCAATCCGTTCAAACTGATAATTATGTGGCTTGTGTGGTCGTTTGTGTTCCGAATGACTGCGGCATTGGTTCTGGTGATCGGATTTGCCGCCTATGCCCTTGCCATGCATATGCATGATCATAATGCCATGAAGGCGGCCACCCATGGATTTGCCCTTGGGGCGGGCTTGACCATCAGGATATCTGGATTTGCAGCCGCGGTGCTTGTGCGCAAGGGATTATTGCCCGGAACACGCAAGCCAGACAGCCTTGCAGACCTTGCCGCCGTGTTCAGTGATCCGACACCGGTGCGGGCGCGGCCGATGGCGCAGGCGGCGCTTGTGCCCGCATATGTGGCACCGACCTCTACTGCGCCCGTCGCCCCGCAGAGCTTTGGACGTCGCCGGGCATTAGTCTATAACCCGCAGTAAGGTTTAAAACTCCCCCGCCGCGTCGATCAACGAGGTCAGGCGTTTGGGGGCGACCATGCGCCAACTGCGCAGCAGCCATTCGGTGATGGCTTCCCAATCGGTGTCACCTAGGTCCAGCCGGATGGCGATCCAGTCGTCGCCGAAATAAGCGGGGCGGGAGTAGCATTCCTCGTCTTGTTCAATCAGGTGCAATTGTTCGTCGCGGCCGCTGATCTTCACCAGCAGCGCGACATGGCCGCCGGAGTGGTGGTTGTTCGTGACCCAGCCGAATTTCTTGCCCTTGCGGATGCCGTAACAGGGCATGCCGTGGCTCAGCGTTTCTTCCGCCTCTGGCAGGGCTAGGGCGATTTCGCGCACGCGGTTCGTCAGCCATGCTGGGTTACGGGGACGGCTGACCAGTTCTGACAGGCAACGGGCGTAGAGCTGATGTTCGGCGATCAACACGCGGGCGGCGAGGGTGTCAGGGGTGTCGCCGGGCAGGATGACCACGGCGGTTTGGCCCAGCACCGGCCCCGCATCCAGTTCCGCCGTTACCAGATGAACTGTGCAGCCGGCATGCGTGTCGCCCGCCTCCATCGCGCGTTGGTGGGTGTGGAGGCCGGGGTATTGGGGCAGCAGGCTGGGGTGGATATTGACCATCCGCCCCTCCCACCCGCCGACGAACTCCGGCGTCAGGATACGCATATAGCCGGCCAGCGCGACATATTCCGCGCCTGATGCGCGGATCGCAGCGTCCAGCGCGGCGTCGTGCTCGGCGCGGGGGACACCCTTGTGCGGCAGGGCGAAGGTGGGCACACCCTCGGCGTGGGCCAGTGTGAGGCCTCTGGAATCGGGGTTATTGCTGGCCACCAGCACGATCTCATAGGGGCAATCCGCGGCGCGCGACGCATAAAGTAGCGCCGCCATATTGGTCCCCCCGCCCGAAATCAGAACCGCGACTTTTGCGCGGGGGGCGGGCCCATCAGGCATGGTGAGTTGCCACCCATGCCTCGCGGGCGCTCCATATTTCGGCGGCGCCGGTGACGGTGCAGCCGCGTGCGCCCTCCCGGATTTCACCGATGGTGAAGACTTGCTCGCCGGCCTGCGTGAGGGCCTGCGTCACATTGGCCTCCTCTGCGCTCGGCACGGCCAGCACCATGCCTAGGCCGCAGTTGAAGGTGCGCGCCATTTCTTCTGGCTCGATATTCCCCTGCGCCTGCAAGAAGGCCATGAGACGCGTTTGTTCCCACGCGCCGGCATCGATATGGGCATGGAGGTGGGCCGGCAGCACGCGCGGCACATTCTCCAGCAGGCCGCCGCCGGTGATGTGGGCCAAGGCGTGGACCTTACCGCTACGAATCGTCGGCAGCAGGCTCTTCACATAGATGCGAGTCGGCTCGATGAGGTAATCGATCAGCAGGCGGTCGGCATCGAACAGCGCGGGGCGGTCGAGCCGCCAACCCTTGTCCGCCGCCAGACGCCTTACAAGCGAATATCCATTGGAATGCACGCCCGATGAGGCCAGCCCCAGCAGCACATCGCCCGCCGCGACACGGTCGCCGGTCAGCTGCTCGCCGCGCTCCACCGCGCCGACGCAAAAGCCCGCGAGGTCATAGTCGCCCGGTGCGTACATTCCCGGCATCTCGGCGGTTTCGCCGCCGATGAGAGCGCATCCGGCGATCTTGCACCCCTGCGCAATCCCTGCGACAACGCGCTCCGCCACGCCGTTTTCCAGCTTGCCGGTGGCGAAGTAATCGAGGAAAAACAGAGGTTCTGCCCCCTGCACGATCAGATCGTTGACGCACATGGCGACCAGATCCTCGCCGATGCGGTCGTGGCGGTCGTGGTCGATGGCCAGCTTGACCTTGGTGCCGACCCCGTCATTGCCCGCGACCAGCAAGGGGTCCTTGTATCCGGCGGCGCGCAGGTCGAAGAATCCGCCGAATCCCCCCAGCTCCGCATCGGCGCCGGGGCGGGCTGTGGCGCGCGCCAAGGGGCCAATCGCCTTCACCAAGGCATTGCCCGCCGCGATTGATACGCCGGAATGTTCGTAAGTATAATGTTCGGGCGCAGATTTTTCAGGGGCGGGTTTAACAGGCGATTTATCAGGCATGGCGGGCTTTCCGTGGGGTGTCGGTGTCATTTTCCGAAGGCTGTGCACAGCGCCTAACGCTTTCCTGCTTGGATTTCTATGCGTGGTTGGGCAAAAGGCCCTCGGTTTTCCCCGATGACACAAAAAATCACACTTCCTTTGCAGCGCTCCATGCGCATTCGCCGCCCCGGCCTGTGGGTTTCGCTGGGCGCTGGCGCCTTGGCGCTGGGCGTAGTGGGCGTCATCGGCCCGGCACGGTTGATCGCCCAGATTGAGGGCGACCGCGGTATCGCGCCGGTTCTCAACACCGGCGATATCGAGGTGAGCGGCGTCGCCGTCAACACCACCGGCAAATCCGCAGCTGAGGCCCGCGCCGCCGGTTGGAAGGAGGCTTACCGCCTCGCTTGGGCCAAGGTGAACGGACCGGCGCTGGATGATGGGTCGCTGTCGGCGATGGTGACGCGGGTGTCGGTGCAGAACGAACAGGTCGGCCCGCACCGTTATATAGCCACGCTGGGGATCAGCTTTGACCGGGCGAAGGCGGCGCAATTTGTCGCGGGCGGCGGCGGAGGGCAGCGCAGCGCGCCGATGCTGGTGATCCCGGTGCTTTATGCCGGCGGCACCGCGCAGGTGTACGAGATCAAGGGCGTCTGGCAGCGCGCCTGGGCGGAATTTCGTACCGGGGCCAGCGCGGTCGATTATGTCCGGCCATCGGGCGCTGGGGGCGATTCGCTGCTGATCACCGCTGGGCAGCCGGGGCGCCGCAGCCGGCTGTGGTGGCGGGGCTTGCTCGATCAATATGGCGCCAGCGATGTGCTCATCCCTGAGGCAAGGCTGGAACGCCAATGGCCCGGCGGGCCGATTATGGGCACGTTCAACGCGCGTTACGGGCCGGATAACCGCCATCTCGCCAGCTTCACCCTCACCGCCGCCGACGAGGGCGAAGTACCGACCATGATGACGCAGGCGGTGCAGCAGATGGACCGGCTTTATGCCGATGCCTTGCAGCATGGGGGTTTGCGTTCGGACGGGGTTTCGATTGATCACCCTGCGGTCGATCCGGGGCTGGCATCGGTAATCGCGGCTGGCGAGCGCGCGGCAGCTGTGCAAGCTGCGGCTGCCCGTGGGCCGGTGGCGGATGGTGTTGGCGACGGTGTGTCGGCTACCGCGACACCCGTCGCGGGGCCTGTCACGCCTGAGGCAACCAGCCTTTCAGTGCAATTTTCCTCTCCCGATGCGCGCAGCGTCGATGCGGCATTGTCGGCGTTGCGGGGCACGTCTGGGGTGGCATCAGCATCGACGAGCAGCATTGCGATTGGAGGCACATCGGTGATGCGGGTCAGCTATGCCGGCAGTATCGTCCAGTTGGCTGCGGCCCTGCGTGAACATGGTTGGCAGGTGACGGTGGGCAGCGGGGCGCTGCGCATCCGGCGCGCCGAGCCCTAAGACATGGTCCAGATTGTGCTGCCTTTGCGTGCTGGCCCCGGGCCGGGGCGGATTGTCGTCGGCAATGCCAATGCCGCCGCCATCGAGGCGCTGGGGAGGCCCGAAACATGGCCTTTTCGCACCGCGATTCTGGTGGGGCCGCCGCGTTCGGGCAAGTCGCTGCTGGCCGCGTGGTTTGCCGCCACGCATGGGGGCGACGTAGCGGACGATGCGCCGACCGCCGACGAGACCGACCTGTTCCACCGCTGGAACCGCGCGCAGGCGGGCGGGGCGCCGCTGCTGTTGACCGCGCCCGCTGCAGAATGGCAGATCACCCTGCCAGACCTCGCCAGCCGGCTGGGGGCGGCGCTGCGGCTGGAGATCGGCACGCCTGACGACACCATGATGGCAGACCTGATCGCCGCCCATGCCGAGGCGCGCGCCATGCCGCTGGGGAGTGACGCGCCCGCCTATCTTGCGGCCCGCGCGACGCGTTCCCATATGGCGGCTGAGCAAGTGGTGGGCATCATCGACCGCCTGAGTCTGGAGCGCAAGGTAGCCCCCGGCATGGGGTTGTGGCGCGAGGCGCTGGAGGAAATGGCGGGCGGGCCGCACCAATCCAGCCTGTTTTAGGCAGGCGTGCTTGCTTTGATCGCGTGAAACGGGGTAGAATTGCGAATGTTTGGACGTTTGATCACCTATATCGACTCTGTGGTGGCGCGCGATCCCGCGCCGCGTTCGCGCTGGGAAGTGCTGCTCTATCCGGGGCTGCTGGCCTTGGCGTTGCACCGGGTGGCGCACCGGTTGTTCCGCGCGCGGCTGTATTTTCTGGCCCGCGCGGTGAACCATTTCTCGCGGTTTTTGACGTCGATTGACATCCATCCGGGTGCGACGATTGGGCGGCATCTGTTTATCGACCACGGGTTTACGGTGATCGGGGAAACGTCGGATATTGGCGATAATGTCACAATTTACCAATGCGTTACACTGGGCGGCACCAACCCCGCCAATGGCATCCCCGGCAAGCGTCACCCGACTTTGTGCGATAATGTGATTATCGGATCGGGCGCGCAGATTTTGGGGCCGATCACGGTTGGCCCCCGCGCGCGCGTCGGTGCCAACGCTGTCGTTACAGAGGACGTGCCCGAGGGCGCCACCATGGTAGGCGTCAAGGCGCGTTCGACGCTGGTAATCGCCGAGACTTGGGCGAAGGACTTCATCCCCTATGGCACGCCCTGCAAGGAGCCCTGCAAGGACGCCGAACCCGTCGTGCCGCGAATCGATGTTTTGGAGGCGGAGGTTGCGCAGTTGCGTGCTGCCATAGCGGAATTGACGGCGGCGGCGCCGCAAACGCGCGCCAAATAATCAGGCGAAAATCCGCGCCATGCCCAGCGTGGTGCGCTGGGCGCGGGTGATATGGGCGATGATGCCCAGCAGGTAATAGGCGGATATGGCCAAGGCTGTCCCGCCCACCACTGAAATTATTGCCGTAAACCCGACGGCAATCCCATCTCCCAAGCGACTCATTATGTTGTCGATTAGAGAGCCTGTCAGAAACGCACCCCACCAAATTTTCACCGAATTGGTGGCTAACGCATGTATCCCCCTAGAATCATGGCCATCGCTGACATCCCATAACTCTCGCATTGCCTCAAATGGCTTGAACAGGCTGGCAATCGGCACGAAAAACCAGCCCACTGCCCAGCCGGGGGTAAAGGTGAGCCCCCCAACATTTGCATCGCGCAGATTGGCATGAGCGCGGTAAATCCACATGGCCACAAACACTGCCGAAATCAAGAACAGGAGTGCGGACACGCCTTCGATCATCGTCAGGGGAGAGTTCGCATCGGTGTTGGCACCTATCGCTAGCCCCGCGATTCTGGCTATGCTGCGCAGGATTTCGCCCGCAATCACCAGATAAATGACGATCCGGGCGGCGTTGGCCCGGCGCTCCAGCGCGAACAGCCCGTCTTCCAGCGACAGCACAGCCATAATTCCTCCCCTTTTCAGCGTCCCATCATGCCACCAGGCGCCAGTGAAGCAAGGCTAAAGCCGTTCCAGCGCGCCCGCCAATTCGTCAAAGTGGTCGATTACCGCATCCGCGCCCAATTCGCCGATTGGCCTGTCGCAAAAACCGAAACTGACCGCGACGCAGGGCAGGTCAGCCGCCTTCGCCGCGCCCACATCGAAATGGGTGTCGCCGACATAGGCCGCGCGGCCCTGTTGCGGCGCGCGGGCCAGCATCTCGTGCAGCAGATCGGGGGCGGGCTTGGCGCTGCTTGTACCATTGGCGCGGGGGCCCAGCGTGTCGCCGCCGATGATCGTGTAAAACCGCCCGGCCAGCCCCATCTCGGTCAACAGCCGCACCGCCAGATGTTCCAGTTTGTTGGTGACGACGGCCAGAGCCACCCCGCGTGCCGCCAAGGCATCGAGCATCGCTATGCAGCCGGGGTAGGGCTGCGAATATTGCGCGATATGGGCGCCGTAATAGGCCACCAACGCTGCAGTCAGCTGATCCATCTCGGCGGGCGGAACGGCGCCTCCGGTTGCCTCCAGCCCGCGAGACAGCATATGCCGCGTGCCCGCGCCGATCATCGAGCGCGCAGCCTGCGGCGTTACAGGCGCACGGCCCGCCAGCCCCAGCGCATGATTAAGCGCCACGCCCAGATCGCCAGCGGTGTCGAGCAGCGTGCCGTCAAGGTCAAAACCAACGATGCCGAAGGGAAAGTCAGAAAGTTGTGTCATCTTGTGGGTCGATGCCCGTCTGTCGCAGAAACTGCAAGGCACGTATGGAAACTGCAAGGATTTGCTGGCAAGGGTGGGCGCATGACAGACGCAAACGCATCGCTCGCCCGACCTCCGCTCGCTATCGTCGTTCTTGCCGCCGGCAAGGGCACCCGCATGAAAAGTGACACCCACAAGGTGTTGCACCCCATTGCGGGCAGGCCGATGATCGAGCATCTGCTGGCCAGCGCTGCCGAACTTGCGCCCGCGCACAGCGTTGTCGTGGCCGGACACGGACGCGAGCAATTGGAGGCCGCGCTGGGCGGGCGGGCGACCATCGCGGTGCAGGACCCTCAGCACGGCACTGCGCATGCCGTGCGCCAGGCTGAGGGTGCGCTGGCAGGCTTTGATGGCGATGTGCTGATTCTCTATGGCGATGTGCCCTTCGTTACCGCCGTGACAATGCGGCAGATGGTCGAACGGCTGCATGCGGATGATGCGCCCACCGTGGTGGTGTTGGGCTTTGAACCTGCTGACGCCCTGCAATATGGCCGGGTGATCGCCGCCAAGGGTGCGCTGGGCGCTGGCCGCATCGTCAAGATGGTCGAATATAAAGATACGACGCCGGAGGAACGCGCATGCGACATGTGCAATTCGGGCCTGATGGTGGCGCGGGCTGCGGATCTGTTCGCTCTGTTGGCGCGGGTGGGCAACGACAATGCGCAGGGTGAATATTACCTGCCCGATGTCGTCAATATCGCGCTGGCCGACGGGCGAACCTGCGCGGTCGTGGTGACGGCAGACCCCGACGAGGTGGCCGGTATCAACTCTCGCGCCGAACTTGCGGAGGCGGAAGGGCGCTGGCAACAACGCCGCCGCGCGCGCGCCATGGCCGAGGGCGCCAGCCTGATCGCCCCCGAAACCGTGTGGTTCAGCTGGGACACGGTGTTGGGCCGCGACGTCACCATCGAGCCCAACGTGGTGTTTGGGCCGGGGGTTACCGTGGCGGATCATGTGACCATTCACGCCTTTTCGCACATCGCCGGCGCGAAAATCGCCGCGCACGCCGACATCGGGCCCTATGCGCGCCTGCGCCCCGGCGCGGTGATCGGGGAAAAGGCCAAGGTTGGCAATTTCGTCGAAATCAAGGCATCCACCCTTGGCAAGGGCGCCAAGGCCAACCACCTGTCCTACATCGGCGACGCGGAAGTTGGGGCAGGGGCCAATATCGGCGCCGGCACAATCACTTGCAATTATGACGGATATTTCAAATATAAAACCGTGATCGGCGAGCGGGCCTTCATCGGGTCGAACAGTGCGCTCATCGCCCCGGTGCGGATTGGCGCAGATGCCATCGTCGGCGCGGGCAGCGCGGTGTCGCGTGATGTGGCCGCCGGCGAACTGCGCATGGTGCGCGCCGAACAGCTGGTCAAACCCGGCTGGGCCGACCGTTTCCATGACGCGATGAAAAAGAAGAAAGCCGAAAAGAAATAAGCCGGTTAAGGCCTTGTTTCGGATTATGCGATTACGGCGCGCTGCGCTGAATAAACACCAGAAGGATCACACCCATGTGCGGCATCATTGGCATCGTCGGCAAAGAGGAAGTCGCGGAGCGTTTGGTCGATGGCCTGCGCCGGATGGAATATCGCGGCTATGATTCGGCGGGGGTTTGCACGATCTCTGACGGCGAATTGATCCGCCGCCGCGCGCCGGGCAAGCTGATGAATTTGGTGAAGGAACTGGCGGGCAACCCCGCGCCGGGGCATACCGGCATCGCGCATACCCGCTGGGCCACCCACGGCGCGCCGACTGCCAGCAATGCCCACCCGCATGCGACGGGCGCACTGGCATTGGTGCATAATGGGATTATAGAGAATTTCCGGGGGCTGAAGGACGAGCTACGCGAGCGCGGCCGGGTGTTTGAGAGCGACACCGACACCGAGGTGGTCGCGCATTTGATCTCCGAAAAGGTGGAAGGGGGGGCCTCGCCCGAGGAAGCAGTGAAGGCCGCCTTGCCGCAATTGCGCGGGGCCTTTGCGCTGGCGATCGCGTTCAAATCACATCCGGATATGCTGATCGGCGCGCGTTTGGGCTCGCCTCTGGTGGTGGGCTATGGTGACGGCGAAACCTATTTGGGCTCGGACGCGCTGGCGCTGGCGCCGCTGACGCAGCGGATTTGTTATCTGGAAGAGGGCGACTGGGTGGTGATCACCCGCGATGGTTCGCGGATTTATGACAAGGATAATCAGCCTGTCACCCGCGAAGTGACGATTTCGGGCGCCTCTGCCGCGCAGATTGAAAAGGGCAATTTCCGCCACTTCATGCAGAAGGAAATCTACGAACAGCCCACCGTGGTCGCGCAAACGCTGCGTAGCTATATCCGGCAGGTGGATGACAGTGTGGCGCTGCCGCAGATCGATTTTGACCTTTCGACGATCAAACGCGTGACGATTGTGGCCTGCGGAACGTCCTATTACGCTGGTTTGGTGGCGAAATATTGGTTTGAGGCCTTTGCCCGTCTGCCGGTGGACATCGACGTTGCCAGCGAGTTCCGTTACCGCGATCCGGTGCTGGAGGAGGGCGGTCTGGCGATTTTCATCAGCCAATCGGGCGAAACGGCGGATACTCTGGCGGCGCTGCGCCATTGCAAGGCGGCGGGACAAACTATCGCGGTGGTGGTCAATGTGCCCACCAGCAGCATGGCGCGTGAGGCGGACCTGTTGCTGCCCACCCATGCCGGCCCCGAAATCGGCGTCGCCAGCACCAAGGCCTTTACTTGCCAGCTGGCGGTTCTGGCGGCGCTGGCAGCCCACATGGCGGTGAAACGTGGGCGGATGAGCCGCGAGGAAGAGCGCCACATCGTTGAGGAGCTGATCAATACGCCGGCGGCCTTGAACGCCGCGCTGGCGCATGATGACGAGATCGCCGCGATGGCGCATTTGATCGCACCGGCACGCGATGTGCTCTATCTGGGGCGCGGGCAGGATTATCCGCTGGCGATGGAAGGAGCGCTGAAGCTAAAGGAAATCAGCTACATCCACGCTGAAGGTTATGCGGCGGGTGAGATGAAGCACGGCCCTATTGCGCTGATCGACGAGGCGGTTCCGGTGATCGTTTTGGCGCCCAGCGGCCCTTTGTTTGAAAAGACCGTCAGTAATATGCAGGAAGTGCGCGCGCGCGGCGGTAAAATCGTGCTGATTTCCGACCGAGAAGGAATCTTGGACGCGGGCGAGGGCTGCCTCGCCACCATCGAAATGCCCAAGGTGCATCCGCTCATCGCGCCGCTGGTTTATGCGGTTCCGGTGCAATTGCTGGCCTATCATGTGGCCTGTGTGAAGGGCACCGATGTCGATCAGCCGCGTAACCTGGCAAAATCGGTGACGGTGGAGTAAAATTGCGCAACAGATTGGCGCCTGTTGATTTCAGTAAAATAAGATCTTTAAGAATAAAAAAGATCTTTCGATCTGCAAATATCTTTCATTCCCGCACTCTCCATTGGTGAATATAGTTCTTTCATTTTTGCAGGACACGTGGCTTCGCCGGCAGCGGGCCGTGGCGTTCGGGCTGGTACGGTAATGCTGGGTAAGTCAGGCAGATTGTCGCCGGGTATCCTGATCGACGAGCATGGTGATCATAGCCTCGATCAATGGAAGGTGGATGCCTGTAAGGCCGGTTGTCCGCATTACCTTCCATGCTTTCGGCAACTCGCCTTGCGCGGCCAAAGCGGTGAGCGTCGCGAGAATGCGGCGCCGTTGAAATAATTCCGTTGTCTCGACCAGCTCGTCCATCGCCGCATTGGCCATCGGCAACCGTTCACGTCGCTTCCGGAGCCAGCCCTTCCTTCCCAGCCGACGCTCAATCTCCGCAGTAGTGACACGAACCGGAGGATCCTCTCGCATGATGAGTTTCGTCGCTTGTTGCACCCTGACCTGCATCTCTAGATCTAGAACTTTCCAATCTCGCCGGGGCTTGCGAGAATACGGCTTGCGGTCCTGTCTAAACGGTACGGGCTGCTGGTTGGACGAAGTTCTAGGTGCGCCAGATGGCGCGCACTTCCAAGGAACCAACAGTCCATTCGATAGTGCCTCGCGGATTACCGACTTCGGATCGAGTCCAACCTCTCGTGCAACCACCCGCAATACGGCGCCTTGCCGCACCAGCTTCCGCAGTGCGGGAACCAGTAGCGGTCCGACCGATCTAAGGCGAGGAGGACCAACCACGCCGTCCTTGAGTGAGCGTGTATATGAATATCCGCACCCACACTCGAACACGCAGACCTCCGCGTCGCGGTTCCTGTAGCTGCGGAAGCTTTCAACTACAAGCTCACCGTGGTGGTCAGCCAGGACGTTTCTGCACTCCCAAGGCCCACAGCCAAGTGGATGATCGACAATTGGTCGTGCATCGAGAACAGCGGAGAGTAAGAGATGGTGCAGTGGGTGAGCGATTTTTCTTCCTGTGCGCGTCAAATCGTCTAGCCACAGCAGATCAGACGTTTTCCCGATCCCGAGCAGCGGGAGTATATCGCCCCAGTGCTCGACAACAGCTTCCCTTAAATGTCGCCTGTCGACCTTGTAGGATGAGCGCATTAGCCCGGTAAGTGACAGCAGTTCACGGTAATTGCGTCGCGCTAAGGGAGAGGTGGAGCGCTCCAGTAGCCCGACAGACGATTTGGCAAGTTCATGCAGGCGCTCCATTGACGAATCCGCCAGAGCTGCGACCAAAGATGGAGCATTACGCGGGCACGTATCGAAGGTAGGAGCAATCAGCTCATGTCGACCCGACCGAAGCAGCGTAACGTGGCTCTGCTGTAACGGACGGGCATGGACTGCGCAGACTAGAACGCCAGGGAGCTGATGTCCACGCAGCCAATACGCCTCGCCAAAGCAATCCATCATTTCGTCCCTACAACTAGAGCAGAAGCGGAGAGCGGACGGACGAGGCACTGTCGAAGCTGCTATGCCAAGAAGCTGGTGAACGGAGACCGGTTCGCCCGCCATGCGCCGAAGAGCTTCTGCGTTTACCACTCCGTCGACGAATGCGGTGTAGTAAGGCAGGAGAGTATGCCGTTCGGCAAGAATTTCTGCGGACAATCCCCACTGTCTAGGAAGGCGCCCGGCGAGCGCATTCAGGTGTCCAAAAAGGTCGAACGCAGCAACGGTCGTCCGGCGGTCAAAGAGGTCGACCATTGTGCGCGATGCTGGGGGCAAACCGAGATGCCGCCGATATCGGGAGAGGGCGCTGTAGAGAAGCTCGTCAGGATGAAACTCCGGAAAATAGGCAAGCATTAGAAACTTAGCGCCTCGGTGACGTTGCATAGGTCGTCGCCGATGCTGGGAACCTCAGCTTTCGCCACCTTCGCACTCGGACTTCTAGTCGGCGCGCGCCCCTTCGTCTTCGCCTTCATCTTCGCCTCGGAGCACCGAGCGGCGTCGTCGGCTGCGAGTTGCGCTTCGGCGAGCCTGCCGGCGGATTCTGCCATGAGGAAGAAGTCGTGCGAGGGTACTTCTTCCTCGGCCTTGAGCATTACGATTGCAATCGCATCTTCTGTCAGCCCGCGGTTGCGAAGCCCAGAACGAATTGAGACGAAGGGGTCGTCGGGCGAACTGTTCTTGGCTGCCGTGGCATCCCGCATTGCTTGGACGTCTGCCCGGAACTGCTCGGCGGTCCGTCCTGTTTGCGCCATCATCGTGATTTCTACGTGGGCATGGAACGGTTTTAGATCAGGATACTTGTCGAGGGCAAGCCCGACGGCCAACTTGGCGCGCCGCCGGTCTTGGCAAAACCGGGGCGGCTGAAGGGTGTCGTCGCCTGGGCATTGCTCGTCTTCCTGCTGATCTGGCTGCCGCTGTTCACCGCATCGCTGGTCATTCTGTTGCTGCTCGACCGGCTGCTTTTCCCGCGCCTGCCAATGCTTGCCGGTTGGGTAGGGGTTGTCCCGGCCTGATTTTCCACAAATTCGTTTAATTGCATGAGGGATTTAACGATGCTTTTCCGCAAATTGACATGGCTGTTTGCGGATTTCAATGATCGCGCGCAACCCTGGTGCTGCCTCCAGCAAGGGCACTATCTCGTTATCAAATATTTGCGTTCTCATCCTGATTGTCGCGCGGCACCTACCGCCATTGCCCTAGAACTTGACCGAAACCGTGTCCTGAATGGTAAGGCGCGGACCATAGGCGGCCTGAAAAATGCCGATGCCCTCAGCAGGCCGGATGAGGTTGGAGCGGTCGGTGAGATTTACGATAGTGAGGCGGTTAGTTAGATGGCCGATGCCGGGTAACATAAAGCCACGCTCAAGCGAGGCGTTAACCTGCAAAACGGCAGGAAGCGCTGTCTGATCAGCAAAACCCCCACGCAATCCGCTGCTGTAAATCCCGTCTATACTCAGCGACCAGCCTTTGAGGCTATAAGTAGCCCCGGTGGAAATCCCGGCCAACGGCTGATGATCGAGCAAAATGGGGTGGGCGTTGATAAATGCCAACTCATCGGGGTCGAAGTTGAACTGGCCGGTAGCAACGCCCTTCTGCCAGTTCTGCCCCAATGTCAGATTGGCATAGGCGCTGAGGTTTCGCGCCTTATAGCTCAGCGCCAATTCAGCACCCCAGATATGGCCGCTACCATAGTTGAACGGCGAAAAAATGGGCACTACGCCAAATTGTCCAGTGTCGAGATAATGGTGCGTTTGCTCATAATAGCTGTCGAGCGACAGCTTGAAATGCGCGCCCAACTTTGTGGTCAGCCCCACATCCCAGTAAGCATCGTCCTCGGTGAGAGGGTTGACAGCGCCCGTTTGGCTGGCCGCCGCTGTGGTGCCTGCAAACAAAGTTGCCGCATTCGGCGCTATTCCCTGAAAGCTCGGCACCTGCATGTATCGTGCGAAGCCGCCGTGCAGCGTGGTATCCTTGCTCAGCTTATAGGACAGATTGAGGGTCGGGTCGATCTGCGAATGATCGGTAAAGCCGGTCAGCCGGTCGAAACGCAGCCCGATGTCGAGCTTAAGCCGGTCGGTAATCTGCCACAGATCGCTCACATAGGCACCTAGCACTAGATTGGGCTGATGGGTGGTACTGGCCAGTGAAACCGGTGTAGTGCCAATTTGGTTGCCGTCGGCATCCACCGAAAAGGCCAACGTCGTATCGACGACATTGACCAGATATTGGCCAACATAAAAGCCTGTGCCGAGCCTTTGCGCGCCCGATTGCCAACTGATGTCACCCTCAAGGCTGTTGTCATGATCTGTGTGGGTCGCGGTAGAGGCAACGCCCTGATAGATCAGCTCGCCTGCGTTGTCCGGACGGAACTCTTGGCTGATCGTGTGGTTGGCGTAGGCGATCTGCCAGGTGAATGCCTCCGCCTGGCCACCTTGCAATGCCAGAATGGCCAGATGGTCGCGGAAGTTAAGGTTGGAGGCAACTGCTGCCGAGTTCTCGGGCGCCACGCCCGCCAGCACATATTGCGGCGCGAGATTCGGTACATTGGGCAACTGGTTGTCGCTGGACGAGCCCGACAAGGTTAGGCTGAGTTTGATATCCGCGCCGATCCGATAGCTGAAATAACCAAAGCCCTGCGCTTGTCGGGTCATATCATGGATAGGCTCGACGCCGGGCGTCGCCTGACTGAAGGCTGTGTTGCCGCGCTCATACTGGCCGTTGATATAATAGCTGAAGGCCCCGGCACAGCCGCCAAATTGCGCGGCAGGCATGACAGTGCCACGCTGACCGAGGGTTAGGCTAACACCGCCGCCGGGTTGGGCGCAACCATCCTTGGTCTGGATATCGACCACACCCGCCGTCGCATAGGCATAGCGGGAGGGCAGCACGCCATCGATCAAATCGAGCCGTTCCACGAATTGCGGATTGATCATCGAGAGAAACGGTGGGTTGGTGTTGATATCGAGCGGCACCAGTACCCCATTGATTTGATACTGGAACTGCGGCCCCTCGGTGTTGCGGATGTGGATTTGCTGGTTCTGATCGATCGCCACACCCGGCATCTGCGCAAGCACATCGCTGAGCGCGCTGGTGCCACCAGTGGGCAAATTAGCGATATCGATAGCGGTGACCGCATAGTCAGCGCTACCGGTCTCCGACAGGCTGGGGCCATCAGATTTCTTGCCTGTCACGACGATCGGCTGCCCTGGCGCCTCATCGGCCATTGCTGGGGCAGCGACGAGAATGGATGCCGAAATGGTGATCAACGAGGCGTAGGCTGAAATTCTTGCGGGCATTCGTTGATCCTTGGCGTGGTGACACCGTCCGTTAGCGGCGGCAGCATGTCTTTACAAGGCTAATGCGAATAAGTCGCAATAATGTTGACCCACGGCGCCCGAGCTGCGCTGCCGCCGCTCTCCAAGAGCGATACGCCGTTGGGGCGTTGGTTGAGCGCAATGATCGAGCGGGGCGTTCCCCGCAACGCAGTGGTCGTGGCGCTGGCCAACAAATTGGCGCGGATAGCTTGGGTCGTGTTGCGCAAGGAAACCAATTTTAAACGCGGTTATGCCGCTGGTGTATAATTAAGATCGCCGCGCGACCTTAAGGGACTATATCGACAACGGCGTTACCGAGCCGGTGGTCCTCTGGGCGCATGTATTCACCGTCAGCGGCGAGCCTTACGTTCAAGCCGGACCATTATTACGGCTCGGCAAAGCGTAGAGAAGGTCTCCCCAAGCGCACTGGCGCTGCCAAAAGCTCAGCGTGAATGTCCGCAATTAAGATAGACAAACCTGCCAATGAACGGCGGCAATTAAGTCGGCTGCGGCCACGTCGATGAGCAGGCCTCGGATGTCCGCTAACCCCACATCGCCCTTTAAAACCGGCCATTCCGGACCCGACGCGAAAGGCGACGTTCAGGCTGATAATCTAATCGCCTGGACCGGTCGTTCGTTCATACCGCAAATACTGGCCCATCGGTACCGCAATGGGCCAGTATTCTGCTCAAATCTCTGTTCGCTCCGACAACGTTAAGGCGTCATCGACATCGACGCCGAGATAACGGACAGTATGCTCGATGTTGGTATGGCCTAGCAGGATCTGGATCGCACGCAGGTTGCCAGTCGCCTTGTAGATCAAGGCCGCCTTGGTCCGACGCATGGAATGTGTGCCATATTCCCGCTTGTTGAGCCCGATAGTTGAGACCCACTCATCAAGGAGACGGGCATATTGGCGGGTGCTGATATGCCCGATATAATCGATCCGACTGGGAAAAACGAAGTCGTTCAACGAGCCTTTGCGACGCTCCAACCAAGCCAGTAGGCTTTTGCGGGCTTCGGTCATGATTTCAAATTGGACTGGCAGGCCGGTTTTCTGCTGGATAACGGTCGCGCGGTTGCGAATGGACCCACCGCTGACAAGATCGCCGATGCGCAGCTTCACCAGATCACAGCCGCGTAACTTGCTATCGATGGCGAGGTCGAACAGGGCTCGGTCACGCAGCCGCTTGTGCTCATCGAGATAGAAACGGATGGCCCAAATGTCACGTGGTCTCAGTGGACGCTTCGGCCCCACCTTCTGGCCAGCGTTCCAAGGGCGCCGTTCATGCACGGCGGGGTCAAGATCTGAATGTCCCATTGTGCTTCTCCTGTTGGCCGTCATGGTCGGCGTCATGATACGCCTCTTGAAAACTTCGCGCTTCATGTTATAACGTTCGTATGAACGCCAACCTCAAGATCACCAAGATCGGCAACTCTGCCGGTGTCGTCCTTCCCAAGGAATTGCTCGCCAAACTTCGCGCTGGCGTGGGGGATATGCTATATGTATCCGAAACGCCTGATGGCATTCGGATCACTGCGGCTGATCCCTCCTTCGAAGCGAAGATGGCCTTGGCCGAGCAGATCATGCGCGAGGACCGGGATATCCTGCGCGTTCTGGCCAAGTAACATGGCGCAGACTGCCGAACCTGTCTGGATCGAGGCCGAACTCGCGCTTGCCATCCACGATCGCCAATTGGCCGAACATGGCGGACCTGTAGGCGTGCGTGATGCTTCAGCGCTGGAATCTGCATTGGGCCGCCCGCGCAATCAATGGGCCTATGGCGAAACCGATCTGTGCGCCTTGGCAGCAGCCTATGCCTATGGTGTTGCGCGCAATCATCCCTTCACCGATGGCAACAAGCGGACAGCCTGGGTGCTGGCGCGCCTGTTCCTGGCGCTTAACAATGTGCAGATCAGTTTCGCGCCTGACGAGGCCATCCACATGGTTCTGGCGCTGGCCAGCGGCACGCTGGCCGAGGTCGAGGTAGCGGCGTGGTTCAGGGTAAGACTATCTTGATTCGACTGCATTTCCGCCGTCCCCGGCCAAAACACCGTGCCTATAACTTGCCCTACATTCATGGGGGCAGCTGGTGGGATTCTTGGGCGCATTTTGGTGCCTAGCGGCCATTCTCGCCGATCTGCATCAGCCGCTCTTTCGCGTGCCAGCGACGAAAGGTGCAAAATGGTAGTTACGCGACGGGGAGGTTATGAGCCGTTAGCCTGGTGACGCGGCAGACCCGGCGAGCAGCCCACCGTCAATGTTCACTTCAGTCCCTGTGACATAGGTCGCCAATTTACCGCGACAAATAGAGTAATCATTTTCCCGCCCATGCTTTTTCGAATTTATCAATTAAATTCACTATGGTATGATTTCGAAAAATATTTTCCCGTGTAATTTTTATTTACGCTAAATCCGTCCATGTGAATATATACCGCATCTCCGCAGATGGCGCCCTCGGCAATTGTATACTTGACAAAGCAAAGTTGAAATCATAGAACTTTGTGCATGGACATTACATCGCCCCGCTTCACCGACGAAACCGCAGCCCGCGAGCATCTGGAAAGCCTCCAGTGGCCCGATGGTCCGTTCTGCCCGCATTGTGGTTCCTTCAATGCCACCCGTCTCCAAGGTGGCCATCACCGCGCCGGGCTTGTGCAGTGCAATGACTGTCGACAACAATATACGGTGACGGTCGGCACCGTGTTCGAGCGTTCCAAGGTGCCGCTCAACAAGTGGTTGCTGGTCAACCACCTGCTGTGCAGTTCCAAGAAGGGCATGAGCGCCCACCAGATCGCCCGTATGATCGGCGTCAGCTACAAGACGGCGTGGTTTATGTGCCATCGCATCCGCGAGGCCATGAAGCCCACCGACCCTATGGGTCTTGGTTGGCACTTTGGCATCGAGCGCCAGTTCCACGGCGCACAGCACGGCCTGTTCGTCATGGTGCAGGACCAGCGATAGTATCTCCACCATCTCCCGGTCGCCGCCGGGATGTCGCAGAAGCTGACCCTGGAGCTGCCGGAACGCTGTGGGCATCTCGATGAAGGGAGCGCCGCCCTCGCAAGGCACCGGGCCCCGCGCTGGACCACCGCGAGGTGCGAGCAACCGCAGCCATGCCGGGGGCATGGCGAGGCGCGCAGTCGCCAGTCATAGATCGTTCGTCCCGGCTGATCATGGGATCGCTGGATGACCCGTTCATGTTCGCACAGGATCTGTCCTTCGGCCGCGACGACAATGCGTTCGGGGTAGATCCGCACACTGACCGGCCGGTTGGCGAAGGAGGCGGGCACGCTGTACCGGTTGCGCTCGAACGATATCAGGCACGTCGGGGACACCCGCTTGCACGCTCGACGAAGCCGTCGAAGGGCCGCCCCAGCGGCATCAGGCTGGTAACCTCGGCGGCATGCACATCGGCAATGGTTCCCGGCAGAACACCGTGCTGGATCTGGCACCACCCTCGCGATGCATTGCGCTTCGAGCCAGGCATTGAGCGCATCGATATCCGGGAAGGCAGGCATCACCTGCCATAGCAGCCGCCGTGCATCCTGAACGTTCTTCCGGGCCTGCCCGGCACGCGCGGGTCCCTCCCATGGACTACCGGGATAACCGCCGAAATATCCGCAAGGGGGGGCATTTTTAAACGCCGATCAGGGGGTCAATATTCAACGCCGATTGACAGATATGGAAAACGCGAGTGAGGCCAAACAGATAAAGGTTCCATTCGGCACGTCACGAAATGCAGCAAGTGAACTATCGCCACCTCCTGCGCCATTGCCTAGCCGTGAAGCCGATATCATGCGATGGACGCCTTACGTCGTGGATTGGCATTATGACGCAAATAGCGTTTCACCGACGAACCCACCCGGCCTCGCCCCCGGCGGACAGGCAAACAGGCCGCTGCCGATATGGGTAGTGAACTGGTTCATCATGTCGAACTTTGCCATGTTCTCGAAAACCTTGACGAAGCCGGTGCGCGGATCGCGCTGCCAGCACAGGAACATCAGTCCCGCGTCCAGCAGCATGCCCTGCCGCCACGGCGGCCAGCGTTCGGCAATGAAGCTGAGGCCATTATCGTAAGAATAGGCCCGTCGCAGAATCTGGGCACCATCGTTGGTTTGCGGCGCGGCGAGGCGGGTGTGGCAGTTCTCCGGGATCAGAGGATTGCCGTCAGCATCGGTGGCGGAAAGGTTGAGGGGCTCGAACTCGCCTTTCTGGCCCAGCGGCGCGCCGCTGTCCTTCTTGCGACCGACAACCTGTTCCTGAAAACCCAGCTTCATCCGGTCCCAATGCTCTAGGGCAATGCGGATGGGGCGGGCCACCAAATAGGAGCCGCCCTGCATCCAGCCCCCTTCGCCCCCCACCCAGACGAATCTGTCCATAGACGCCGGATCGCGCGGGTTCATGGTGCCATCCTTAAATCCCATGAGGTTGCGCGGGGTCTTCCCGGACCCTTTGCCATGAATGGGGCCGCCCGAGCCGAAGCCTGCCTGTGCCCAGCGGAACTGCGCCGTGCCATAGGCGATCCGGGCGAGATGGCGGCCGGCATGCATAGCCACCTGCGGGTTGTCAGCGCAGGCTTGGACGCACAGGTCGCCGCCGCTGCGCTCTGGGATGAGCTGGTCGCCGTTGAAGTGCGGCAGATCGATCAGGGCCTCAGGGCGGTGCGCCGCGAGGCCATAGCGGTCCACGCCATCCTTTTTGAATAAGCCTGCGCCAAAGCCGATGGTCAGCGTCAACCGCGCCGGACCAAGGCCATCGGCCTCGCCGGAATCGATGGGTGCATGATCCGCACCGCCGTCATCGGAAACGGGCAGGCCGGCGGTGAGGCGGGCCGCTGCTTCCGTCCAGCGTTTGAGCAGACCGACGACCTCCTCGCGTTTTTCGGCCACGACATCGAAGGCTGCGAAATAGAGGTGCTTTTGCGCAGGGGTGGCGATGCCGCCCTGATGGGCGCCGAAAAACGGCTCGGCGTCGCCTTTTCCGTGTCGGTCCATCATCGCTGGCGGCGTCGCAGAGGCTGCGCCTGCGAGAGCGACCGCACCCACACCGCCAAGGCTCGCGCCGAGGAAGCCACGGCGTGATGCATTGATGTCCATCGTCACGACCCCTTTACCAGCGTGTTCATATCGTCTTCCACATAATAAAAGCCTTTCCCGTCGGGCGTCATGGCGATGCCAAAAGGCACCACCAATAGGCGCAATCTGATCGGCAATATCGGTTCTCCCCTGCACTCGTGGAAACGTAATGGGGGCGCGGTGACCATCGCCAAGCGAGTGCAGCTATGTGCCGAATACGACGATCGCCTGTTGCAGCCCCACACCGCCATCGCCTCGACAGTATCGACGCTAAGGATTGTGGAACGGCACCGCGATGAATTCGCCGCTCAGTATCCAGCACCGCGTCAGATCGCCGACGCGGCAGGGCTTCCGCCTTGGCTAAAATTTGAGCGCCGACGTTGCGTGATTGTACCCTCGCTCGGCTTCAGTCGGATCATGCCGCGACCGAGTAATTCATTGCACTCGAACTCGAGAATGGGGCGGCCCTCGTGCGGCCTGGTCCGAATGGCAGCACTAAAGCCAAGGTTTTGAAGATACGACCTGGGGCAGCGACGAGGCGGCCATTCAGTCGGACCCTGGGACTGAGCATTGGCGATGATACAACCACGCTCGGTAACGCCAACAGCCTTGACGCGAAGGGGGGGATTGCGGGTCGTGATCGGTTTTATCTTGCGCTGGTCGATAGCTTGATCACCAAGGCGGATGCGTCGACTTCAGTCCCGATTAGGGTTGGCGCCATCAAGGATTGATGCGAGTTCGGGCAAACTCCGTAGCGGATAAACATCCCTGCAGGCCTGCGCCTATCGCTTTAGTCAGCAAAAACCTCGTTCATCTGGTGACGGTCAATCAGAGCGTTATCCTCCAAGAAGCCAAGCAATCAGTCCATTCCATCTGACTCTGGTTTCAGGGCTATCAATAATTCATGTCTGGCATGGAGGCTTTGATGCGGGCTATTTGGTCGCGCACGGCTTCGTCAACGGCTTCATCCAGCGGCGGGGCGACATATTCGGCCAGCACCTTTTTCCATGCCTGATTGGCCCTTTGCACCACATCGAGCGCACCATCGGCTTCCCATTTTTCAAAGCTGTCATTATCGGCCAGCGGCGAGCGGTAAAAGGCGGTTTGAAAATTGGCCTGGGTATGCGCGCAGCCGAGGAAATGCTTGCCCGGCCCGACCTCGGCAATGGCGTCCATCGCCTGTCCGTTGGCGGAGAGGTCTATGCCGTTCAGCAGCGTGTGCATCATGCCCAATTGGTCGCAATCCAGCATGAATTTCTCGTAGCTGGTGACCAGGCCGCCCTCTAGCCAGCCCGCCGATTGCAGCACGAAATTGGCGCCGGCAAGGCAGGTGGGCAGCAAAGTCTGCGCCGATTCATAGGCGGCCTGCGCATCGGGGATCTTGGACGCGCAGAGACTGCCGCCCGAGCGCGAGGGCACCCCCAGCCGCCGGGCCAGCGAGATCAGCGCATTAATCATCATCTGCGCCTCTGGCGAGCCATAGGTGGGCGCGCCCGATTGCATCGACAGCGTGGTGACGAAGCTGCCGAAAATCACCGGAGCGCCAGGCTTGACCAATTGCAGGAAGGCCATGCCCGCCATCGCCTCGGCCAGGGTTTGGGCGACGGCGCCGGCGATGGTGGCGGGGGCCATAGCGCCGGCCATGATGAACGGCGTGATCAGGGCGGCCTGATTGGCACGGGCCAGAACCTTGGCGGCGCCCAGCATGGTGGCGTCATAACACAGGGGAGAATTGGCGTTGATCACCCCCATCAGGCAGGTGTTCGGCTCGCCGGTTGCCGGATTGATCCAGCGGTCGCCGAACAGCAGTTTGGCCATTTCGATGCAATCCGCCGTGCGTTGGGGCGCGGATACGGCAGCGAAAAACGGCTTGTCCGACAGGGTGGCGGCGCCGTAAAACATGTCCAGATGGCGCTTGTTGACCGGCAAATCGACCGGCTCGACAATAGCGGTGGCAGAGCTGTGGATCCACGGCGAGGCGTAGGCCAGCTTCACGAAATTGCGGAAATCCTCGATCGTGCCATAACGCCGCCCCTTGTCGAGGCAGCGTACGAAAGGCGGGCCGGCGGTGGGCGCGAAGATGGTGCGTTTGCCGCCGACGACGATGTTACGCGAGGGGTTGCGGGCGATTTGGGTGAATTCGCGCGGGGCGTTGGTTTGGATCAGAGCGCGGCACATCCCGCGCGGCATACGGACCAACTCGCCCGTTACCTCGGCGCCGGCGGCGCGCCAGATTTCAAGCGCCTCGGGATCATCACGGAATTCCACGCCGACCTCGGTCAGAATTGTCTCCGCATTCGCCTCGATCAGGCTGAGGCCTTCTTCGTCCAGAACATCGAAAAAGGGCAGTCGGCGGCTGATATAGGGGGCCGCAACCTCCACCACGCCCAGCCTTGCCGCCCGCTTGGCGTCGCGCCCGCCGGCTCTGCTGCGCGAAGGTGTTGGAGGTGTTTGGGTTTCCGTCATGGGAGAAAGGCTAATTCAAGCCCAAGCCGCTGTCGCATGCAAAACCGGATGATTTCCATAACAAAATAGCATGCCGCGAATCTAAGGAGATGCCAGCTCTGTCAGCGCCCATTGCTGAAAACTGCGCGCCGCCAGTGAGGCGGGCCGGGGTGGCACCACCAGATAGAACGCCTCTGGCGGATAATAGGGCGTGGGGGCCAGCGGCACCAACTGCCCGCTGTCGATCAAATCGCCCGCGTTGGATCGCCACCCCAGCAAAACGCCTTGTCCGGCGAGCGCGGCCTGCGTGGCCTGAACGTAATTGGAAAAGCCGCGTCCCAGCGTGGCATCACCGCGCGCCGCGCCGGTATGGGCGAAATATTGCGGCCATGTCAGCCAACTGGCTTCCTGGCTGTCGACATGCAGCAGCGGGGCGCTGGCCAGCCCGCCCTGTTCGGTAATCTTATGCTCGGCGGCCGGGCTGCACACCGGCAAAACCCATTCAGAGGCCAGATGGTGGCTCTCTCCATCGTCCCAATCGCCTTTGCCGTAACGGATCACCATATCCACCCCCGCCTGAAATGTCGGCAGCCCGGTTGTGGTCTGTACATTGACTGCGACCTCTGGGTGGGCGGCGTAGAAGCCGGTGAGGCGCGGCATCAGCCAATAGGTCGCGGTGCCCAGCGTGCAGGCGATCGTCACCGCGCTGTCGCTGTGCCGGGCGAGGGCCGCCACCTCGTCCACGGCGCGGGCGATGCGCGCCATGCCCTCTGACACGCCCTGTTGCAGGGCGCGCCCCGCCGGGGTGAGGGCGGCTGGTCGCACGCTGCGGTCAAACAGCTTGGTGCCGAGGAAAATTTCCAGATTGCGCAGCGACTGGCTGACCGCAGGCTGAGTGACGTTAAGATCTGCCGCGGCGCGTTGAATGCTGCCGCAGCGGGTCACGGCCTCGAACACGGACAGCAAGCGGGCAGGGGGCAGATTGCGGGATGGCATAACATAACTACATATTATGTTGTCGGTGGATTTTCTAGGGTTTTCTGGGCCGTCATTCTGGATAGATTGCGTCCGGTGGTTTTGAATGAGGGAGCTTGCGGTCGATGCGACATAACAACAGGCTTGTGGAGATCCTGCAGCATGGGGTGCAAGTGCCGCTGCCGGGCGGCGAAAGTGCCTATTTCAACGCCCATTGGCTGCGTGACAATTGCGCCACCTCGTTCGACCCCGTCACGCGCGAGCGGGTGTTTGATATTTTCCACCTTCGCGCCCCGCCCCAGCCCGCCACCGCCCGGATTGTGGACGAGGTGCTGGAGATTGTCTGGTCCGGGGAGAAGCGCACCAGCAGCTATCCGCTGCGTTGGCTGGCGGATTATGCGAAGGGGGCTACGCGCCATGATCCCTCGGCCCTGCCGCGCAAAGCGTGGTACGGCGATCACTATCCCGATGTTGCGCGTTTCGCCCTGGGCGATCTGATCAGCAGCGCTGCCACCCGCGCCGAATGGTTGAAGGCCATATTGGTGGAGGGCCTGGCCATTGTCACCGACATGCCTGATACCGACGCCGCGCTGGAGGATCTTGTGGCGCAGATGGGGCATGTGCGTCCGACCTTCTTTGGCCATTTCTTTAACGTGCAGACGCATATCGAGCCGACCAATCTGGCCTATACCTCCAAGGCGTTGGAGCTGCACACCGATACCCCTGCCGAGGACTCCGCCCCCGGCGTCCAATTCCTGCATTGCCGCGCCAATTCGGTGGGGGGCGGGCAGAGCCTGTTCCTTGACGGGGTGGCGGTGGCCAATGATTTTCGCGCCAGCCACCCTTCGGAATTTCGCTTGCTGGCGGAAACGCCCATCCCTTTCTATTGCGAACATGACACATATGACATGCGATCGCGCCAGCGGGTGATTGAGCTGGACGAGCACGGCGAGGTGTCGGGCCTGACGATCAGCCAGCATATGGCCGATGTCTTCGATCTGCCGCAGAGCTTTCTCGATGATTATTACCCGGCCTTTTGTCTGTTTGGCCGCGCCTTGCAGGATGATAAATACGTCATGCGGTTTCGGATGAATGCCGGCGAATGCCTTGTGTTCGACAATCATCGTATCGTCCATGGCCGAGCCGAATATTCCGCCACCAGCGGTGATCGGCGGCTGCGGGGGTGTTATGCCGACAGGGGCGAGATGCGCAGCACCTATCGCGCGCTGACCACCGAGGGCCGTTTTAAATGAGCGATCTGACCAGTGACGAGATTACCGGGCTGCGGATCGACCTTGCTGCCGCATTCCGTCTGGCGGCGCAGTTTGGCTGGCATGAATCGGTGGGCAACCATTTCAGCGCGGCGGTGTCCGCCGATGGCCGGCGGTTTTTGCTGAACCCAAAGTGGCAGCACTTCGCCACCATCCGCGCCAGCGATCTGCTGCTGCTGGATGCCGACGACCCGCAAGTGATGCAGCGCCCGAACGCGCCCGATGCCTCGGCCTGGGCGGTGCATGGGTCGCTGCACCGTGCCAACCCGGCGGCGAGGGTGCTGCTGCATTGCCACCCGATCCACGCCACTGCGCTGTCGGCGCTGAAAGATCCCTCGCTAAAGCCTATTGATAACAATGCCGCGCGGTTCTTTAATCGTGTGGGGATCGACACCGGCTTTGGCGGCATTTCCGATAACGAGGCCGAGGGTGCGCGACTGGCGCAATCCTTGGGCGGGCACAAAACGCTGCTGATGGGCAGCCATGGCATCACCTGCGCTGGACAAAGCGTCGCTGAGGCATTTGAAGACCTCTATTTCTTCGAGAAGGCCGCGCAAACGCTGTTGCTGGCCTATGCCACGGGGCAGCCTCTGGCGGTATTGGGCGATGAGGTAGCCGAGCGGACCGCGCAGGGCTGGGAGGCCTATCGCGGTATGGCACAGAAGCATTTTGCCTATTTGAAGGCTGGGCTCGATCGAGGCGACCCTTCTTACCGCGACTAGGGGGAGGTTGCTGAAGGCGCCAGACTTGGCCCTGCGCATGCGGTTCCAAGCATAAGGGAAACTGATCCCGGCCAGAAATCTACATATCTTTCGATAAATAATTTTAACCAATGGTCAAAATCTGGTCAATTGAAGCTTGGCCGCCAAGGTCACAGCATTCGCCAAGATACAATAATCGTGGGGCCCCTATGGGGAAAATCGGGGAGTTTTCGGCGTGAAATACAATTGGAAATTGTCGTCTGCGTTGGTCACGATGGTGGCGCTGGGGTCAGCTGTTCCTGCTGCCAACGCACAAACGGCTCAGGCCTCCGCTGGCAAGGCTGCTGCGGAAGTTAACCCGCAGGACATCGTTGTGACCGCCACGCGGCGCGACGAAAAACTAAACCGCGTACCGCTGGCCATCCAGGCGCTGAGCGGCAAGATGCTGGAACAGCTCAACGTTACCAATTTCGAAAAGCTGGTGGAATATCTACCCGACGTGCGCACGGCATCGCGCGGGCCCGGCGTTTCCTCGATCTATATCCGCGGATTGTCTACCGACACAGCGGGTGCGCAGATTTTGGGCGTTGCGGGGGTGCAGCCCAACGTGGCGCTCTATGTCAATGACGCGCCCGCCTCGACCCCCGGCCGCAATCTGGACATCCACCCGACCGACATGAACCGCATCGAGGTGCTGGAGGGGCCGCAGGGCACGCTGTTCGGTGCCAGCGCGATGGGCGGCGCGATTCGTTATATCACCAACAAGCCCGATTTGAACGATTTCCATGCCGGATTTACCCTCAATGGCTCGACCACCAAGCACGGCGCGGCGAGCTATTCTGGTGAGGGCTGGGTCAATATTCCGGTCATCAAGGATAAGCTGGCCGTTCGCCTTTCGGCCTATAGCGACACGCAGGGCGGCTATATCGACAATGTCGCGGGCACCTATCAAATGCCGTGGGACCCCACCGGCGGCCCCGGCGGCATCCCCAGCGGCAACCCGCTGCTGGTATCGCAGGCCATAAAGTCATGCGTTGGGGTGGCCAATTGCGTGGCGACGGCGACTGGCACCAGTGCTGGTTATCAAGTGCCGCTTCGTCAGTCGATAAGCAATTCGGCCTTTGTGGCGCCGCATTACAACGATGCCAGCTATAATGGTGGCCGCGCCGAGGTGACCTGGAAGATCAATGATGACTGGTCGCTGGAGGGTATGGAACTGTATCAGGCGCTGAAGACCGATGGTGTGTTTGATTATGCCCCCGGCGTTGGCGACCTGCAGGTGCAGCAGTATGGTGCCAACAATTTGAAAGACACCATCAACATGACAACGCTGACGCTGAAAGGGCGTCTCAGCATTCTCGATGTGATCTACACCTCGTCGTTTCTCGATCACCATTCGGTGCAGCAGGCGGATTACGCCAAATACGATAATATCGGCCTCTATGTGCCCTATTACAACTGCGACCCCGGTGTGTATTATAATAACAGCGCAAAGGGCAAAACCTGTTATTCGCCAGCCAATAACTATCGGATTGATGATCGCAACCGCCGATGGACGCAGGAATTCCGCGTTACCACACCGGCGGACAAGCCGCTGCGCGCGACGCTGGGCGCGTTCTATGATGTCAACCGCATCTATGACGTAACGCAATGGAACTATGTGCTGCCCGCCGCGGGCTTTACCTATAATCTGGCACCGAGCCCAGCCACCAATATTCTGGGCACCGGGGCGCTGCCGGGGGCAGGCTTCGTCAACGACATTCTGCGGCGTGACCGGCAATTCTCGATTTATGGTGAAGTGTCTTACGACATCATTCCCAAAACGCTGACGGCAACCTTCGGCGGACGCTACTATAATGAGAGCGCCTTTATGGGCGGCGGGTCGAGCAGCAGCTTTGGAGGGGATCGCGAAAATTGTAATTCGGTGACGACCGGACCTTCGGGCCTAACCACCTGTAATTATACGCCGCTGACGACAGCTCCGACCACCCTGGCGACGAGTGCCAATCTTAGTACAGTGCTGGCCGGGATTGACCCCTCGACCTATTCGGGCGGAATTTTCAAGGGGAACCTGAATTACAAGATCGACCCAGATGATCTGGTCTATGCCACCTTCAGCCAAGGCTATCGCCCGGGTGGGTTTAACCGCAAGGGATGCAATAGCTGGCAATCGCTTGTATCGGCAGCGGCCTGTCTCGCCAACCGCGCCTATGCACCTGACAAGGTCAACAATTACGAAATCGGCAGCAAGATGGCTCTGTTTAACCACAAGCTGCAAGTCAACGTTGCTGCCTATGTGGTGGACTGGAAAAACATCCAGATGGCGGTGTTTGACCAGAACATTTCAAACCAGACCTTCGTCAACAACCTCGCAAACGCGCGTATTCACGGGATTGAGGGCGACATCACCGCGCGGCCATCGAAGGGCCTGACCATCGGCGGCGGCTTTTCGTACAACGATACCAAGCTGACCGGTTGCGCGGCGGGAGGCATCGCGCAGGCACTGTGCGCCCAAGGTGTGATCGAGCCGGCGGGCACTCCGCTGGCGTTGAGCCCCAAGTTCCAGGGTAATATCCGCGTCCGTTACGAGTGGGAGCAGCCTTCGGGTCTGAAGCCATTTGTGGGAGCAGGAATGCACTATGTCGGCAGCACGATCTCGTCGGATATCGCCAATACCAATATTCTGTACGGCGGAGCGACCTCGACGATCAATGGGGTGACGGTGAAAGCGGGCGATCCAATTCAGTTGCAGCCATCCTCCTTCGCCCAGCCATCCTATACCACATTCGAGGCATCGATTGGTGCAAGCAAGGACCAGTGGACGATTGAGATTTATGGCGAGAATCTGAGCGATGCGCGGCCGCAACTGTTCACCAGTGCGAATGACGGTGAACAACGTGTCACGACTTCACGCCCACGGACATTTGGTATGCGGTTGTCGGTCAAGATGTAAGAGACGCGCCCCCCTGCCGCGATGTGGCTGGGGGGGCTTGAAATTTGCTGATGACAAGCGCGGAATATTGGCTGCGGCATAGCTGTTTGAATATGGGATATGCATTTTGGCTTTGGATATTCGCGAAATTCAGAGCCATACTGCATCCATGACTGCTGAGCCAAACTCCTCCACGCCGCCGCCCTCTGCCGCCGATGAACTGGCGGAAAAGGCCAAATCCGCCTTGCAACGCGGCGCGCTCACAGAGGCGCAAGATCTGTGCAAAGCGGCGTTGGCGCAAGAACCGGACCACCGCGATGCGCTTTATGTGCTGGCGGTGGCTCAGCGCTATGACAAACAACTGATCGAGGCGCTGGGCACTGCGGCGCATCTGTTGCGGATAGACCCGACGTATGGGCGGGCCTATCAGGAACAGGGCCATTGCCTGCGCGCATTGGGCCGTGATGACGAGGCGCTGGCCGCCTATCAAAACGCTACCACGCATAATGTGGCGCTGCTTGCCAGTTGGCAAAACCTCGCCGCCTATCATGGGCGTGCCGGGCGGACAGAGCAGGAAAAATACGCATCCGCCCAATGTGCCTATCTGCAAAGCCTGCCGGGTGAATTGCAGGCCGTGATCAGCTTTGTGCAGGAAAAGCGACTGATCAAAGCCGAACAGCAGTGCCGCGCCTTCCTGCAAAAACATGGCCATCATACCGAGGCTATGCGCTTGCTCGCCGAAATCGGCACCAAGTTCAATTCCTATGACGAGGCGGAGTTCCTGCTAGAATCCTGCATCGTGATCGAGCCGGACAACACCAACGCGCATTACGATTATGTCAATGTGCTGCATAAACGTCAAAAATATGCCGAAGCGTTGAAACAAGCCACGACCTTGCGCGAAAAGGTGCCGGGTCAGTCGCAATTCGACCTGCTTTATGCAACCGAAACGCTGGCGGTGGGCAATTTTGACGAGGCACTGGCGATTTACACGCAGCAATTGCAGAAAATGCCTCATAACCCCAGCCTGCGCATGACAGTGGGACATGCGCTAAAGACCGTCGGGCGGCAGGATGAGGCGATTGCCGCCTATGGTGAGGCTTACCGGCTGCGGCCCGATTTCGGTGATGCCTATTGGAGCCTCGCCAATCTCAAAACCTATCGTTTTGATGGCGATGTGATTGCGCAGATGCAGCACTATGAGGCGGCACCAGAGACAGACCTTGCCGACCGCTATCACCTGTGTTTCGCGCTGGGCAAGGCGTTGGAAGACGCGGGAGATTACAGCACGTCCTTCACATATTACGAACGCGGAAACCGCCTGAAACGCGATGAAGTGCGGTATGACTGGCGCAAATTGCACGCCGAAATGCAGCTGCAAAGCCAGTATTGCGGCGCAGATCTGTTCGCCCGATTTGCGGGGGCGGGGTATGGGGCGCCGGACCCCATATTCATTGTGGGCCTGCCGCGCGCTGGGTCAACGTTGCTGGAACAGATCCTGTCATCGCATTCGCAGGTGGAGGGCACGATGGAACTGCCCAACGTCCTGGCCCTGGCGCACAAGCTGGATGGCCGCCGCCGGGTGGATGAGGAGGCGCGTTACCCGGTCAATCTGGGCGAATTGACACCTGAGGATTTCACCCAATTCGGCGCTGACTATCTCAGCGATACCAAGATCCACCGCAAACTTGGAAAGCCCTACTTCATTGATAAAATGCCGAATAATTTTCGTCACATCGGTCTTATCCATCTCATGCTGCCGAATGCCAAAATCATTGATGCGCGGCGTGGCGCGATGGGGTGCTGCTTCAGCGGCTTTAAACAGCTGTTCGCCGAGGGGCAGGAATTCACCTATGGGCTGGAGGAAGTCGGCCGCTACTACCGCGACTATGTGGAACTGATGGACCATTGGGATCGCATGCTGCCCGGCAAGGTGCTGCGCGTGCAATATGAGGATGTCGTCGCCGATCTGGAACCGCAGGTGCGCCGCATCCTCGATTTTTGCGAGCTGCCTTTTGAAGAAGCCTGTCTGCGCTTTCACGAAACCCAGCGCGCGGTCCGCACCGCCAGTTCCGAGCAGGTCCGCAAACCGATCTTCACCAGCGGCGTCGATCAATGGGAACATTTTAGTGACCACCTTGATCCGCTTCGCGCCATTCTTGCACCCGATTTGATTTCCATTTGAGAGGAATAATCATGGCATCTTCAGCACCGCCTGAGACGGCAAAAGCCGATCAGGCCGCTTCGCTCTCCCAGCGTTGGTATGTGCTGTTCATAATGATGCTGGTTTATACGCTCAGCATCGCCGATCGTTATGTGATCTCGACGGTGCTGGAGCCGATCCGCATAGAGCTGCACCTTTCCGATGGGGGGGTGGCATTTTTGTCGGGCGTGGCATTGGCGTTTTTCTATGTGTTTATGGGTCTGCCTATGTCGTGGGTGGCGGACCGTTACAATCGGCGCAATCTTCTGGTTTTCGCGGTGGCGACCTGGTCGGTGATGACCACACTTTGCGGATTTGCCCGCGGCTATGTGGATCTGATGCTGGCGCGGATCGGCGTCGGCGTCGGCGAGGCCGGGGGCACACCGCCGTGCAACACGATCATTGCCGATTATTTTCCGGCCGATCGGCGCGCCATGGCCACCACCATTTTTGCGCTGGGCGCGCCGCTGGGGGCCGCGCTAGGCTCGGACATCGCCCATCGGGTGGCCGATGTGCATGGCTGGCGAGCGGCCTTTTATGTCCTCGGCGTGCCGGGCGTGCTGCTGGCCGTTGTGATTGCCTTCACCATTCGTGAGCCAAAGCGCGGGGCTTATGACGCCTCGATCAAGGTCGCATCGCCGTCGGTTGGGGATACGACGCGGTTCATGGCGAGGCAGCGCGGCGGCATTCACGTGATGATGGCCTCGGGTGTTTCGGCGTTGTGGGGCTGGGGGCTGATGTGGTTCACCCCGGCCTATATCGAACGCATGTATCATTTGCCGTCGGGCGGCGGCGGCGGGGTGCTGACGCCCATCCATCTGTTGGGCGGCGTCGGGGCCTCGCTGTTCACCGCGTGGCTAGTCGGATTGCCCTATTTCAAGGACGCGCGGCGGATCCTGCGGCTGCTGGCGGTGGTGACGGCGCTGGCAACCATCCCTTCGTTTTATGCCTATTACACCCATTCGCTGGGGATGATGCGGATGATGTTGTGGCTGTATGTGCCGGCCATCTATTTTTACCTCGGCCCCAGCTTTGCCATGGTGCAAAATGCTGCGCCGCCAACGATGCGCGCTATGTTCGTGGCGATATCGCTGCTGATCGCCAATGTTTTCAACCTGATCGTCGCGCCGCAATTTGTCGGGTTGATGAGCGATTATTTCTCCGGCGGACAACCAACGGCGGAATCGTTGCGCCTGGCGTTGCTCATTTTGGCGCCGACGGGTTTTTGGGCGGCGTTTCATTATTGGCGGGCCGAGCGGCATATCGTGGCCGATCAAGAGCGGATCGTTGCGCATGGGTAAGCCGCTGCTATCCTATATCAACGGCGCTTGGGCGGCGCCGCGCAGTTCAACGGAGACGTTCGAGGCGGTCAACCCAGCCACCGAAGAACGCGCCGCGCTGATTGCTATGTGCGGGGCTGACGATGTCGATCTGGCGGTGGCTGCGGCGCGGGAGGCCTTTCCCGCCTATGCAGCGCTTTCGCTGGAGGCGCGTATCGCCATGGTCGAGCGTCTGATCGCGGTGTTCGAGCGGCGCTATGGAGAGATGGTCCGCGCGATCTCCACCGAAATGGGGGCGCCTTACGACCTGTCGCACGACGCTCAGGCCGAATGCGGTCCGGGGCATTTGAAGGAAACCGTGAAGGCTGCACGCGCCATGGCATGGTCGCAGCCGATAGGGCGTGATGCGCAATTGGTGCATGAACCGATTGGTGTCTGCGTTGCGATCACTCCGTGGAATTGGCCGATCAACCAACTGGCCGCCAAAATCGGACCGGCCTTGGTAACGGGATGCACCGTGGTGCTGAAGCCCAGCGAATTGGCGCCGCTGTCGGCCCAGCTGTTTGCCGAATTCATCGACGAGGCGGGCTTTCCCGCTGGCGTTTTCAACATGCTGCACGGCACCGGCGCTGGGATCGGCGATGCGCTGACCAGTCATCCCGGCGTCGATATGGTGTCCTTTACAGGTTCGACGCGGGCGGGCATTCAGGTGGCGAGGTGGGCGGCATTGTCGGTCAAGCGCGTTTCACAGGAACTGGGCGGAAAATCGGCCAATATCGTCTTTGCCGATGCCGGGTTGGAGGCTGCTGTAACGCGCGGTGTTCTGCATTGTTTCAACAACACCGGCCAATCGTGCAACGCGCCCACAAGGATGCTGGTCGAGGCATCCGTCTATGAAGCGGCGGTGGAGATCGCCGCGAAAGTCGCCGCGGGCGTGACCTTGGGCGATCCGATGGCCAAGGGGGATCACCTCGGACCGGTGGTTAGCAAGCTGCAATATGATAAAATTCAGGCGCTGATACAGGTTGGCATTGATGAAGGAGCGCGGCTCGTGGCAGGGGGCACCGGGCGGGCCGAGGGTTTCGACCGTGGATATTATGTGCGGCCCACAGTCTTTGCCGATGTGCACAACGGCATGTCCATTGCGCGCGAGGAGATCTTTGGCCCGGTTTTGGTAATGATCCCCTTCGCCGACGAGGCAGAGGCGGTCACCATCGCCAACGATAGCCCCTATGGCCTTGCTAGCTATGTGCAGAGCGGTGATTTGGTGCGGGCGCGTCGTGTCGCAGCCCAGTTGCGCGCGGGCAGCGTGCATATCAATGGCGCAGGGCAGGATTATAACGCCCCGTTCGGGGGATATAAACAATCCGGAAACGGGCGCGAATGGGGGGAGTTCGGCCTGCACGACTTCCTTGAAATCAAGGCGATCAACGGGTTCCATTTGGCATGAAACTGAGCGACATCAAAACCTTCGTCGTGGGTAATCCGCCGCCGCATTTTGGCGGGCGTTATTTCGTTTTTGTCAAACTGACCACTGCCTGCGGGATCAGCGGTATCGGGGAAGCCTATTGCGTGCCCTTTGCCCCGCATCTGGTGGCGCAGATGATCGAGGATGTCTTTGCCCGCTATGCCTGGGGCCAAGACCCGCATGATATCGAGGCGCTGTGGCGGCGCGTCTATTCCAGCGGCTTTACCCAGCATCCCGACCTCACCGTGATGGGTGTGCTGAGCGCGCTGGAGATGGCGTGCTGGGATATCATCGGCAAGGCGGCAGGGCAGCCCGTTTACAAACTGCTGGGCGGGCAGGTGCATGAGCGGCTCCGCGCCTATACCTATATCTATCCGCGCCCCGGCGACAAGACCGATGTGTACCACGACCCGGACCTGGCCGCGAACCGCGCCGCCGAATATCTGGCGCAGGGCTTTACTGCATTGAAATTTGACCCCGCCGGCCCCTATTCGGCGTTTGACGGGCGGCAATTGTCGCTGGAAGCACTGGACCTGTGCGAACGCTTTGCCCGCACCCTGCGGCAGGCGGTGGGCATGCAGGCTGATCTGCTGTTCGGCACACATGGGCAAATGACTGCGGCCGGGGCGATCCGTCTGGCGCGGCGGCTGGAGCCCTACGATCCGCTGTGGCTGGAGGAACCCGTGCCGCCCGATGCGCCCGAGGAAATGGCCAAGGTCGCCCGCGCCACCAGCATCCCCATCGCCACCGGGGAGCGGCTCGCCACCAAATATGACTTCGCGCGTTTGCTGAAGGCGGGCGGCGCGGCGATCCTGCAGATGAATTTGGGGCGGGTCGGCGGGCTGCTGGAGGCCAAGAAAATCGCCGGAATGGCCGAGGTTCACCATGCTCAGATTGCGCCGCATCTTTATTGCGGGCCGGTGGTGGGGGCGGCGAATATCCAGCTGGCGACCTGCTCCCCCAATTTCCTGATCCTGGAAAGCATCGAACAATGGGGCGAGTTCCATTCGGAAATTCTGAAAACGCCGATCCGGTTTGAACAGGGCCACGTTATTCCCTCCACCGCGCCGGGGCTGGGTGTGGAATTGGACGAGGCGGTGGCGCTGGCTCATCCCTATCCCGGGACCATGCTGCATCTGGAAATGGCCCAAGATCCTGTCGCCCATCCGGCGCGGTGATGGCCAGCTATGATTATATCATCGTCGGCGCGGGCACGGCGGGCTGCGTTCTGGCGGCGCGGCTAAGCGAGGGCGGAAAGGCGCGCGTCCTGCTGCTGGAGGCCGGCGGATCAGACCGCAGCCCGTGGATACAGGTTCCGATCGGCTATGGCCGCACCTTTTTCGACCCGAAGATCAACTGGATGTATGACACCGAACCTGTGCCGGGTTTGGATGGGCGGCGCAGTTATTGGCCACGCGGCAAGGTGATCGGCGGGTCGGGATCGATCAACGCGATGGTGCATGTGCGCGGGCAGCCGCAAGATTTCGACGATTGGCGCGGTGCGGGCAATGTCGGCTGGGGGTGGGATGACGTGCTGCCCTTCTTCATCCGGTCCGAAGACCATGATTTTGGCGCCAGCGAGTGGCACGGCGCGGGCGGCCCTCAGCATGTCACAGACATCACCGCCAAAGCCCACCCTATATGCCGCAGCTTTCTGGCCGCAGGGCAGGGGCTGGGCTTTGGCCTTACCGATGACTTCAATGGCCCGGCGAGCGAGGGGTTGGGCATATTCCAGATTAACACGCGCAGGGGGCGGCGCGCCTCTACCGCCAACGCATATCTGCGCCCGACGCTGCGGCGCGGCGGGGTGGATTTGCAGACCAAGGCCTTTGTCACCCGCATTCTGCTGGAAGGGCGGCGTGCGGGGGGGGTGGAGTATCAGCGCGGCGGCCAGACCCGCCGAGCCCACGCCGCCCGCGAGGTGATCCTTGCCGGCGGCGCGATCAATTCACCGCAATTGCTGCAATTGTCGGGCATCGGTGATGCGGGACGTTTGCAGGCGCTGGGTATTGCGCCCGTGCTAAATGCCCCGGCGGTGGGACAGAATATGCAGGATCATCTGGCGGTTAGCTATTTCTACAAAACCCGAGTGCCGACGCTGAATGATGAACTCGGGTCGCTGTCGGGCAAATTAGTTGCTGGCTTGCGCTATGTGCTGACGCGCGGTGGGCCTTTGTCGATGAGTGTCAATCAGGCGGGGGGCTTTATCCGCAGTGATCCGGCTCAACAAAGGCCCAACCTGCAGCTCTATTTCAGCCCGGTTAGCTATACCCAAACCCCGCTGTCCGAGCGAAGGCTACTTAACCCCGATCCGTTTTCCGCCGTTTTGCTGTCGTTCAACGCCTGCCGCCCGACGAGCCAGGGAGAGCTGCACATCGCCTCGGCAGACCCGCGTCAGCACCCCTTGATCGCCCCCAACTATTTGGCCACACAGCATGATTTGGACGAGGCCCGTGCTGGCATCCAATTGCTGCGCCAGATCGCCGGCGCGCAGCCGCTGGCGGGCGTGATCACCGAGGAACTGGTGCCCGGCGTCGGCGTGGCGGGGGAAGAGGCCCTGTTCGCGGATTTTCGGCGGCGGGCCGATACCGTCTATCACCCCACATCCACCTGCATGATGGGGCCGGATGCTGCAACCAGCGTGGTAGATGCGCGGCTGCGCGTGCATGGCGTGGGCGGTTTGCGGGTGTGCGATGCGTCGATTTTCCCCACTATCACTTCGGGCAACACCAATGCGCCGACGGTGATGGTGGCGGAAAAGGGTGCGGACATGATCCTTGCGGATGCGCGCGGTGGTCTGGCAAAATAGCTTGCCCAGACAGGCGGCTCGTGTAGACTGCCTGCCATAAATGGGGACGCATAATGTCAGGGAAGATTGATCTGCGGCGCCTGCCTCCGTTGAAGGCCTTGCGCGGGTTTGAGGCGGCCACCCGCCATCAGAGTATCCGCGATGCCGCAAATGAATTATGCCTGACCCACCCCGCTGTCAGCCACCAAATCCAGCTGATCGAGGAGGCGCTGGGGGTCAATTTGTTTGTGCCTGATGGGCGCTACATCACCTCTACCGAGGAAGGGCGACTCCTCTACACCCACGTACGCGCCGCCTTTGATTCGCTGTTGCAGGGGGTGGAGGTTGTCCACCGCCACGCTCTCGACAAGCCGCTGCGGGTGCAAACCTATGTCACCGCCTCGATCCGCTGGCTGGCCAAGCGGGTGCCACAATTCCTGCGCCACCACCCCGAAATCAATCTGAGGCTGAGTACCTGTGCGGTCGAGTGGGCCTTTGACGAGGTGCATGCCGATGTGGGCCTTGTCTATTGCGAGGCCGTGCCGGACCCTGCGCAGTTTCACTGGGTTCCGCTGTTCGATTATGCGCTGTTTCCGGTAGGCAGCCCCCAATTTGCGGCGCGGATGGGGTTGGGGGCCTCAACGGCGGAATTGATGCGGCAACCCTTGGTGGCGATTTATACCGAAACGGCGAATTGGGAGAGTTGGTTCACCTCCGCCGGTGTCGATTTTCAACCGCGGGCGCCCTATCTGATGGTGGATACCTTGGCGGTGGCGCTGGAAATGGCATTGAATGGCGAGGGGATCGCGCTGGTCAACGGTCCCTTTGTCGATGCCGATCTGGCATCGGGCAGGTTGGTGGTGCCGTCACCGCACCGGCTGGTCTGTCCCGGATCATGGGGGCTGATCTGCCGCAAGGATATGAAGGACAATCTGCGCATTCGCACATTTATGGATTGGGTGGCCCGGCATGTCGAGCTAGCCTCAATGGCGCCAGATCGGGTCAACGCCTGACGATGATTTCGTAACCGGGCTCTTCGGGTTCGTCGTCGGTCATCTGCGCGGGGAAATCATGGCCCAGTACCTTGATGCTCAATGGTTCTTCGTAACGGCGGATGATATTCGGCGAGAATTCGCGCGGGCCATAGGCGGCCTCGCCCTCCTTGAACAGGCGGACGATTAACGGCGACAATTCCACCGGCACATGGTGCTCTTCGGCTATCTTATTAAAAAGGCCCACATCCTTGCTCACCAAATCCATGGTGAAATTGATGTCGCGGCTGCCGTTGAGGATCACCTGACTTTCGGTTTCATGGACAAAACTGTTGCCCGAAGAGATGCGGATCGCCTCGTAAGTGGTGTTCATATCGAGCCCCGCCGCTTGGCAGGTGGTCAGCGCCTCGGCCAGAGCGACCAGATGGGTGGTGCACAAAAAGTTGGTCATCACCTTCAATTGCGACGCGGTGCCCAGATCGCCTGTGTGCAAAATTCGGCGCCCCATGGTGGTGAGCACCGGCAGGACTTTTTCAAAAGCCGCGCGCGAGCCGCCGGCAAAGATTGAGATATTGCCGGTTTCGGCGCGGTGACAGCCACCAGACACCGGGCATTCCATGAACAAGCCCCCGCGCGCCGCTACCAAAGCGCCTAGACGCAGCACCTCGGAATAATCGGTGGTGCTCATTTCCAGCCAGACCTGGCCGGGGCGCAGGGTGGCCAGAAACCCGTCGTCGCCTTCTGCCACAGCGCTGCTGGCGGCGGGTGAGGGCAGGCAGGTGATGATGATCTCCGCGGACTCGCCCAGCGCACGTGGGGATATGGCGGACACCGCCCCGCGCGCCACAAATTCGGCCACACGCGCCGCATCCAGATCGTGGACGCAGACATCGTGGCCATTGCGTAGCAGGCTGCCCGCCAGCTTGCCGCCGACATTGCCAAGGCCGATGAAACCTATTTTCATGTGCAATTCCTGCCTGTTACGCCGGTCTGCTGGGCAAGAATTACGCCAGCTCACCTATAGAAAGCATAAGTTTGGTCGTTGCGAGGCCTCCGTTACAAATGAAAAATTTGCGACCACGTGTGAAATTTCTTGTGGCCGCGAGAGGATGGACAAGGCACTGCCGCGCTCATACCCTGAACGGGTTGCGCTGTCTGGGAGCTGGAATTTGCCTCGAACCATCCTCGAACCGGCGCGCGGCGTCGATGTGATCCACGAAACCGATGTGTTGGTGGTGGGCTCTGGGCCGGGCGGGTTGGCGGCGGCGCTGGCTTCGGCGCGGGCGGGGGCGGAAACGACGTTGCTCGAACGCTATGGCTGCTTTGGCGGCAATATTACGCAGGTGGGGGTCGAGGGTTTCGCGTGGTATCGCCACCCCACCACCATCGACAGCGAAGGCATCGGCCGCGAATTCGAGGACCGCGCCCGCGAAATGGGTGCCGCCATGCCCGAACCGCAATCGATCAGCCACGCGCTCGATGCCGAAGCTTTCAAGTATGTCGCCGATGTTTTGGTGGAGCAAGCAGGAGTTAAACCCATGCTGCACCGCATGTTCGTCGCGCCGATCATGGAGGGTGACACGATCCGCGGTGTCATAGTGGAAAGCAAGGCCGGGCGCGAGGCTATCCTTGCGCGGCGGGTGATCGACGCGACGGGCGACGCCGATATCGCACATCGCTGCGGCGCGCCCACCCACAAGCACCCCAAGACGGAGATGATGTCGGTGTCGGTGATGTTTTCGATGTGCGGCGTCAACAAGGCGCGGTTTATCGATGCGGTGAAGGCCGATCCACAGACCTATGGCGACTGGGCGGGGGCCGGCGAGTGGGACATCACCACCGACGGCAAGGAAGATTCGATGTTTTCGCCATTCTTGCGCAAACCGTTCCGCGCGGCGCATCAGGCGGGGGTGTTGCCCGATAATTTGGCGACGATTGCGGGCACCTGGGGCACGGTTTCGGATCAGGGTGACCTCACTTACCTCAACATGGTGCATATGGCGCTGGACGGCACCGACCCCGATGATCTGACGCGCGGAGAGATCGAGGGCCGCGCGCAGGCGATGCAGGCGGTGGCGGCGCTGCGGGGCTTCATGCCCGGTTGCGAGAGCGCCAAGCTGCGCAATTTCGGCATGACTTTGGGCATTCGCGATACGCGCAAGATCGAGGCCGCCTATAATCTGACAGGCGGGGATGTGCGGGGGCAGGCGCGGTTCGAGGACAGCATCGGCATCTTCCCGGAATTTATCGACGGATACGGCCTGCTGATATTGCCCACCACGGGGCGCTATTTCCATGTGCCCTATCGCGCGATGTTGCCGCAGGGGGTGCGTAATCTGCTGGTCACGGGCCGCACCATCGGCGGCGATAAAGTCAGCCATGCGGCGGTACGCAACATGATGTGCTGCGCGGTGGCGGGGCAGGGCGCGGGGGTGGCGGCGGCCATTTCGGTGCAGACGGGGCGCGATTTTGCGGATATCGATATGGCGGCTGTGCAACGCGAACTGCTCCGTCAGGGCGCGCGGATCGCCTAGATGGAACAGGGCCGTATCAAATGGGTGATGCTGCTGCTCAGCGCGCTGACCATCATGGGCAGCTATTACACCTATGATTCCATCGCGCCAGTGGCAGGAATGCTGCGCGACCAAAGGGGCTTTACGCAATCGCAGATTGGATTGCTGGGCGCGGTGTTCAACTTGCCCAATATCGCGCTGGCCTTGGTGGGAGGGGTGGTGATCGACCGGATCGGCGCGGCAAAATCGATCGTGATCGCCAGTGTGGTCTGCACGGCCGGGGCATATTGCACGGCGATTGGCGACCCATACGGGCTGATGCTGATGGGGCGGTTGTTGTTCGGGCTGGGTAATGAAACGCTGTATATCGCGCTGTTGGTGGGCTTGGCGCAATGGTTTCATGCCGGCGGAGGGGCTTTGGCGATTGCCTTGTTCTTTTCCATGGCGCGGATAGGCTCTTATTTGGCGGATAAATCCACCAGTTGGGCCGCGCCGATCTATGCGCAAGGGTGGCAGCCGCCCTTGTGGCTGGCGGCTGGGTTTGCGGGCTTGGGGGTGGTCACCGGGCTGATCTACTTCGCAATAGACACGAAATATGCGCAATCGCGTGGGACGGGGCAGGCAGGGGAACGGTTCGTGTGGCGCGATCTTGGCCGGTTCAGTCGCTCGTTTTGGTATATTTTGTGGCTGAATGTGCTGTTTGCCAGCGTGTTTTTCCCTTTCCGCTCGACCTTTTCGATCCAGTATTTTCAGGACGTGAAAGGCATGACACTGGCCGAGGCGGGAACGGCCAATTCCTATGTCTTTGCCGCCGCCATATTGGCGACGCCGCTGTTCGGGTTGATGGCCGACCGGATCGGGCGGCGCGCGACGATGCTGGCCTTTGCAGCAGGGTTGATGCCGCTGACATTCCTGCTGCTGGCCACCACCAGCTATGGCCTGTGGCTGACCACCGCGCTGATGGGGCTGAGCTTTTCGGTGATCCCGGCGGTGATCTGGCCCGCCACCGCTATGCTGGTGGAAAAGCACCGCGTGGGCACAGCGTTCGGTTTGATCAATATGATCCAGAGCCTCGGCCTGGCGTTGTCGAATTATGCGGCGGGGCGGCTGAACGATGTTTTTGCGGCGGGGCCGGCGCATCCTGCTGGCTATGCGGGCATGCTGGGGATGTTCGCGGGACTTAGTATGGTGGCGTTTATCTCCGCGTTGTTGCTGTGTTTGCGCGAAAGGCGGTTGCCGGGGGGCGGGATCGAGGCGGCCGTTATCACGCCATTATAGCACCGCCATCTGCCAAAAATGCACCATATCCGCCGCGTAGCTCAGCGGCACATAGGCGAGGCACGCATCCTCGCTTTCGATGCACAACCGGACATTGACGTGGTCGATCAGTGTGGCGGCGCTGCATCCGGCAGTGAAATCTGGCGATTCCGCATCGAATACGCCGCCCTCCATCAGCAGGCGCCGCCAGCCGGGGCCCGCCAACCGCACCCGGACAATGCCGCCGCCAATGGCGGTCAATGCGCCGTCGGCGGCCAGCACATCCGCCAGCCCCGCAACATCGCCCTCGACCAGCCAGACGGTGGGCTCATAGCGTATCAGGCGCAACGTATCATTCCCCGCAGATCGCCCCATCCGGGGCAAGGCAAATCCGAAGCTGTAGGCAAAACGGCGCGCAACATCCTCAGCATTCCCCCATATTTCCATGGCGTAGAGCGGGGCGGCGGGTAGTGGGCTAATGGTCACGTCAGTCACGATAGCGTTCCCCCGCGGAGTCATAGAAATGCGGCGCCACCACGCGAACACGCGCGCTCTGCCCACGGGTGGGCGATGTGGCCAGCAGCACCTCGCCGTGGCGGGAGAAGCCGTCTTGCAACTGGCCCAAGGCGATTGCGCCGCCTTCGACAACGCGCCGGCCTGCGGCGGTGACATGGCCCTCGACGGGTTTCCCCGTGGTGGCAACCAGCATTGCGCCTTCGGGGATCGGGCCTTCGACCGACTCCAGCCCGACCAATTGCCGACGACCGGGCATGGACAGGGCGGGCCGGGTCAGCCCCGAGGCACCAATAAATCCCCCCGCTTTGTTGAGCATCTTGTCCAGGCCGAGGTCGTACGGGGTGAGGCGCCCATCGATCTCGCCGCCCACCACCAGATGGCCTTTTTCGATGCGCAGATATTCCATGGCCTCCATCCCATAAAGGCCGCCGCCTTGCCGCGTGACCTCCTCCTCGCAGGCAGCCCAAACAATTGAGGCGGCGCTGGCCTCAACGTATATTTCAAAGGCCCGTTCCCCGCTGTAGCTGGCCGCCAGAACCAGCACCGGCACGCCGGAAATGCTGGCCGCAACCACCGACATATGGCGCGGCGGTTCGCCGCCCATCAACACAGCCATTATGGCGCGTGCCTTCGGTCCAGCCACCGCGATGCCGGCGTAATGTTCCTGCACATTCACGACGGACACCCGCAAATCGGGCCGCAGCACCTGCCGTACATAGGACAGATGCGAAGCCATCCGATCCGCGCCGCCGGTCGAGCTGGTCAGCAGGTAACGGTCGTCGGCTAAGCGCCACACGGTGCCATCGTCGAACACCAGTCCGTCTTCGCGCAGCATAAACGTATAGCGTCCGCGCCCCACCGCCAACTTGCCAGCAGTGGTGGCGCAAACAAGTTCCAGCAGGGTAACCGCATCGGGCCCCACCACCTCGAATTTGGCGAGCGTGGAGACGTCGGTCATGCCGACCTTGGTGCGCACACACAGTGCCTCTCGCAGGCCGGCCGCCGCCACAGTTTCCCCGGCGCGGGGGTAAGCGCGCGGGCGTTTCCAATAACCCAGCGGCTGCCACACAGGAGCCTTGGCGGCGTGAACATCGTACAGCGCCAACCGCCGCAAATGCGCGCCGGCATCGCGTTCCGTCCGGCCTGCCAGCAGCCCCATGGTCACCGGCGTATAGGGCGGGCGGAAGGTGGTGAGGCCCGCCTCTGGGATTGCCACACCCTGCTTTTCGGCGAGGCGCCCCAGCGCCGCCATATTGCTGGTTTTGCCCTGATCGGTCGCCATGCCCAGCGTGGTAAAGCGCTTCAGATGCTCGACCGAACGGTAACCTTCGGCCCAAGCGGTATCGACATCGCCCAGCGTCACGTCATTCTGGAAATCGATGAAAGCCTTGCGCGGATTGGCGGGCGCCGGGGTCGGCCCGATGGGTTCCGCTGTGGCGGCCGCGCCGATGGTGGTGACATTTTGCCGCGCCTTGCCGGGCAGGAAAGACTGGCTCGGCGCGTCCCAATCGAGCGCCGCCCCGCCTGCCTGCATGTGCAGATGCACCACAGGCGTGAACCCGCCCGAGGTCACCAGCAGATCGGCGGGCCAGCGGATGATGCTGCCTCCGACTTGCGCGCTGACCTCGCGCAGGTGATGGCCCGCGCCCCTGGTTGCCAGCGGCATCGCTTCATTATGCACCAAAAATCCGCTGCCAGCCCCTGCCGGTGCGGGCCTTGTGTCCAGCACGGCCAGAATATCCGCGCCTGCATCGCGCAGTGCGGCGGCGGTAAGGTAGGCGTCGTCATTGTTGGTGGCCACCACCACGCGCCGCCCCGGCAGTACGCCAAAACGCCGCATATAGGTGCGCACCGATTGGCTGAGCATCACCCCGGGACGGTCATTATGCGCAAAGGCCAGTGGGCGTTCAATCGCGCCCGTCGCCAGTACGACACGGCCCGCACGCACATGCCACAAGCGCTGCGCCACGCCATCGGGCGCGGCTTGGCCCGGTTCTGCGCTGCGTTCGGCCAGCGTCACCAGATTGTGATCCCAATACCCAATCGCCGTGGTGCGCAGCAAAACCCTGCCGCCCAGTTCTCGGATGCGCGCGGCGGTTTGCTCGACCTCCGCAATGTCGCCGCCATCGCGCAGCAGCGAGGGCGCCAGCACACGGTCTTGTTCGACGAGGATCACCCGTTCGCCTGCCTCGGCGGCTGCACGCGCGGCGGCTAGGCCTGCGGGGCCGGCCCCCACCACCAAACAATCGCAAAAGGCGGCGGCTTGCGAAAAACGTTCCGGGTCAGCCATCGTCGGGGCATTCCCCAACCCGGCAGCGCGGCGGATGAAATGCTCGTACACCATCCACATCTTGGCTGGGCCGAAGAAGGTTTTGTAATAAAACCCGGCGGGCAAGGCCTTGGATACCAGCCCCAATACCGCGCCCATATCGCACGACAAACTGGGCCAACGGTTTTGGCTGCGTGCCACCATCCCATCATAGACGAAGACATCGGTGGCGCGGGTATTGGCCTCTTGCCGCCCGCCGCTGCCGACGGTGACTATGGCATTGGGCTCCTCCACCCCGGCGGTCATGATTCCGCGCGGGCGGTGGTATTTGAAGCTGCGCGCCACCAGATTGATGCCATTCGCCAGCAACGCCGCCGCCAGCGTATCGCCGGGGCGCGCCAGCAAGAGCTTACCGTCGAAGGTGAAGGCGATGGTTGCCCCATCGGCGCTTCGTGATGGCCCCTTCATGGCAGCGCCTCCGGCCCGATGGCGCGGATCGCGGTGATTGCGTGCGTTACGCGGTGCCGGGTCATCACCAGCCACGCCCGGCAACCAAAACTGTGGCGCCAGATTTCATCATCCGGCCCGCGCGGGTTGGCGCGGGTGAAAAGGCGTGCCATCGCCTCGTCGGGCGCGGCATCCGGGGCCACAACCGAATCCAAGGTGCGCTCATAGGTGAATTCCACTTGCGCGCGGGGGCCACAATGGGGGCAATCGATCAGCAGCATCTCGGCCCCCTCAGCGGTGGTTCGGCATCGGGCCGACGCCGTTTTCGTCAATGGTACGCCCCTCGGCGAACCGCCCCAGATCAAAGGGCGCGTTCAGTGCATGCGGCTTGCCGGTGGCCAGCGTATGGGCATAGGTATAGCCCGAGGCGGGCGTCGCCTTAAACCCGCCATAACACCAGCCGCCGTTGAGATAGAGCCCCGGCACCCCCGTCTCGCCTATAATCGGTGATCCATCAAAGCTCATGTCGGTAACCCCCGCCCAAGTGCGCAGCATCCGCAGCCGCGACAGCGCCGGCACCAACGCGATGGCCTGCGCGATCGCTCCGCCCGTCACCATCGGCTGCCCACGCTGGGCATAGCTGGGCCAATTGTCGGGGTCACCGCCCATGACGATGCCGCCTTTGTCCGACTGACTGATATAGCAATGCAGCGACTGCGACATGATCACGCCGTTGATCATGGGTTTGACCCCCTCGGTCACCAGCGCCTGCAAGGTTTGCGATTCCACCGGCAGCTTTAGCCCGGCCATCGCGGCCACATGCCCGCTGTGCCCCGCCACGCAAATGCCGACACGCCCCGCGCCGATGCGCCCGCGCGTGGTTTCAACGCCGACCACCGCGTCGCCATTTCGCACAAACCCGGTGACCTCGCATTTTTGGATGATATCCACGCCCAGCCTGTCCGCGCCGCGCGCATAGCCCCAGGCCACCGCATCATGCCGGGCGGTGCCGCCGCGCCGCTGGATCAGCGCGCCCTGGACCGGGAACCGCGCGCCGGGTGACAAATCGAGCAGGGGTTCCAGCTTGGCCACCTGGTCGTGCGAGAGCAATTCGGCGTCGATCCAGGCACAGCGCATCGCATCGCCGCGTTCAGCGAGGCGGGTCATGTCGGCGTCGCTATGGCCCAGCAGCATCGCGCCGCGTGGGCTGAACATCACGTTGAAGTTCAGCTCGTCGGAGAGATTTTCCCACATCTTCAGGCCAAATTCGAAGAAATTATGCAGCGCCGGTTGGCGATAGTTGGAGCGCACCAAAGTGGTATTCCGCCCGGTATTCCCGCCGCCGATCCAGCCCTTTTCCAGCACGGCGATATTGCGCAACCCATGCACAGAGGCCAGATAATAGGCGGTCGCCAGTCCATGCCCGCCGCCGCCGATGATGATGATGTCATAGCTGGGCTTAGGCTCGGCGTCGCGCCAGGCGGCGCCCCAGTGGCTTTGGCCGTTGAAGGCGCCGCGCAGCAGGCCCCAAGCGGAATAGCGGCTCATGTGATCGGCATCCAACCGCGTTTTTGCCGCCAATCGGGTTCCAGATCGGCAAAACGCGACAGGCTGAGCTTGCCGAGATCGGCGAAGGAACATTTGCCATCCAGCACCAAATCGCGGATCGCATGGCCCGATGCCGGTGACAGGCCAAAACCCACGCCCGACATGGATGCCACCACGACATTGTCGGGGCTGGTCAGGCGGTCGATAATCGGGCGGCCATCGGGCGAATTTTCGATCACCCCCGCCCAACTGCGGATCACATTCAGATGCGCCGCCCCCGGCAGCAACTTCGCCAGCCGTGACGCCAGATTGCGCGCCAGCGGCGTCGATGGTCGCGCGGCAGGTCCGGTTTCGCCCACATCCAGCCACTCATGCGGGCCGCCGCCATAGGCGAGGTTGCCGCGCATCGTCTGCCGGCCATAGAGCTTGTTGCCGTCGACGCCGGTGATCGGCATCATCGGGGCGGGCTCGGTGATGATCATTTCGGCGCGGGCGGCGGCCAGCGGCAGCTCCACCCCCAATTTAGCGGCGAGCAATGCGGTTTGCGGGCCGGCGGCGATCACCACCTGGTCGCAGCCATAGCTGGCCTTGGCGGTTTTGACGGCGGTGACCTTGCCGCCCGCCGTTTCAAATTCCGTCACCGGGCTGTGCTGCATGATCCGCCCGCCCAGATCCTGCAATGCCCACGCATAGGCTTGGCTGGTGCGCTGAGGGTTGGCATGTCCGCCAAAACGGAAATGCACGCCGCCGAAATTGTCCCCCGCCAAGGGCACGGCCTCACGAACCTGCTGCGCATCCAGCAGATCAGTGCGATAACCCATTCGCGCCAGCATGCGGTGGAGGAACTGATATTGCTCCCACATATGTTCGCTCATGGCGATCAGGATGCGCTCTTTTTGATGCTCGCAAGGGTAACCGAGCAGCTCGTCCATCTGCGGCCACAGGCGCTGTTCTTCGTCGAACAAGGGGCTTTGGTAATGGGTGGCGCCGCCGCCGTTGCGGCCCGATGCCTCCCAGCCGACGATGAATTTGTCGAGCACCGTCACCTTGGCGCCCGACTGCGCCATCCACCAGGCCGCGCTCAGCCCCGTAACACCGCCGCCGACGACGACAATTTCCGACCCGCTCATTCGTACATCCCCGTGTAAAACATGGCGCGGTGTTCCAGCTCGTGCGGCGTGCCGATGTCGTTATAGGGCGTCCACTGGGTGGGAATGCCGAACCACACATCCCACGCGGCCTTCATCGCGGGGTTTTCTTCCCAATCTGCGATGATCTTGAGCGGGATCGGGCGAACGGGCGCACGGTGGCTGGCGAGCGGGATCGTGCCAAAGGGTTTGCCCGCCAGTAACGCCAACAGCATCGCCACTTGATCGCGGCAGCGACGCCCCTGACACACGCCCATGCCGGCGCGGGTGAGGCGTTTGATCTGGTCCTGATTGGCTGGGCCGTCTGCCAGCAAGCTTTCCAGCGAGCGGGCGCACATCGGGGCTGGCCGCGTCAGGTAATGCGGCGGTTGCACACCGATGAGGTCGGCGCGGGTGACTTCCTCGCATTGGCAGATGATGGTGTCGTCGGTGCATTGGCCTTGCAGGGCGCGCATCCATTCCATGCGATAGGCGACGTGGTCAAAGCCGGTGTCGGCGAAGCCAGCGCAATCGCCCACGACCGAAACGGCCTCCTCGCCCGCCGGTATATAGCCGCCGCGTTGGGGATTTAGGTTTCGCCCGCCGTGCATGGCGTCCACCAGTTCGATCGAGGGAACCAGCCCGACCGCGACGCAGATCGTGTCGCAGGCGATGGTTTCGCCATTTGTCAGCACGGCGCTTTCGACGCCGTTGATGCCGCCCTTGGCCTCGGCGATGGTGGTGGAGCAATGGATGGTGATGCCCGCCTCGGCAACGCGGGCCAGAAGATCAGCCGAGCCTTGCGGGGCGTTTCGCACCTCCACCAAACCGACTACCTCCAGCCCGTTGGCGTGGGCCAACAGCGCCGTCTCCAGCGCCAGATCGTGCGAGCCCAGCATCAGCACCCGGTGCCCGGCAAAGGCCTCGTAACGGGTCAGTAACATGGTCAGCGCGGCGGCCCCCATCACCCCCGGCTGGTTCCACCCCGGAAAGGCCAGCGCCAGATCGCGCGCGCCGGTGGCCAGCACCAGATGATCAAATCCCACCAGCCAACTGCGCGCGCTATCGGCCAGCGCCACCACCTGCTCGGGCAGGCTGGCGACGCCCGGCCCATTGCGGTAAACGCCCCAAGCGACCGTGCCTAGCAGCACTTCGACCCCGACCTCCATCGCCGTTTCCAGCGCGGGGCAGGTGCTGAATATGGTGCCCAGCATGCGTTCTGCGTTCTGGGTTGCGGCGGTCATCCGCCCGCCGAAGTATAGCGGCACATCGTTGCCCATTTGCGCGCCGGGAACGGGGTTTTCGTCCACCAACAGCACGCTGGCGCCGGTTTTCGCTGCCTCCATCGCCGCCGCAATGCCGCTGGGCCCGGCGCCCACCACCACCACGCCATAATGCGCCTCTGCGGGGGTGCGGGTGCCATTGACGGCGCATAGGTCAGTGCCGGTGAAATTCAGTTTGCTCATACTGCGTCCAGTGCTTGGGAAAGGTCTGCAATCAAGTCGTCGACATGCTCAATGCCCACCGATAGCCGGATCGTGCCGTCGGTGATGCCGCCCGCCAGCCGGTCTGCCGCGGCGACGGCGTAGTGGGTGGTGGTGGCAGAATGGCAGATCAGCGTCTCCGACCCGCCCAGACTGACCGCCAGTTTGAGCAGCCGCAGCGCGTCCAGCATTCGGAACGCCTCGGCCTTTCCGCCTGCCAAGTGAAACGAAAAGGTCGATCCCGAAGCCCGGCATTGCCGGTCGTAAACTGTGCGTTCCCTGCTGCCCTGTGGCAGAAACCCCAGATAAGTGACGCCTGCCACCTTGGGGTGATCGCGCAAAAACTCCGCCACTTTGCGCGCATTATCCATCGCCCGCTCGGTCCGCAGATGCACCGTTTCCAGACTGCGCAGCACCAGCCACGCCGTATAAGGATCGAGGTGATTGCCCCATGTGGTGCGCAGCACTCGCAAGGGCGCGATGGCCGCATGACTGCCGGTGACGCTGCCGGCGATCAGGTCGCTATGACCGCCGCAATATTTGGTCAGCGAGGTGAGGCAAAGGTCCACCCCGATCTCAATCGGCCGCTGGGCGAAGGGGCCGAGCAGCGTATTGTCCACCACCACCAGCGGGCGGTGCCCTTGGCGGGCGCCCACTTCGTCGGCAATCCTCACAAACAGGGCGAGGTCGATCAGCGCGGCGGTGGGGTTGGCGGGCACCTCTGCCATGATCAGCCGCAAGGGGCCTTTTGCCAGCGCTGCCTCTACACTGGCGCGGACGTTCGCCTCGTCGCAACCATCGGTATAGGTGGCGGCATGCGCGCCATATTGCGGCATGACGTGATCGTACAAATGATCAACCCCGCCATAAATCGGCCGGCCATAGACCACGCTGTCCCCCGGTCGGACAAAGGTCAGCGCGACGGCGGAGTGCGCCGCCATACCGCTGCAAAAGGCCACGGCCTCCTCCGCGCCGTCAATCGCCGCCAGACGCGCCTCCAGAATATCGAGGCCGGGGTGGCCGAGGCGCGAGTAGATATGATGCCCCTTGCCCGCCAGCGGCCCGGTGTTGTCGAAGAACGCCTGATGCACATCATGCGCGGCCTGCGCATTGGGGTACACAAAGGTGGACGTCATATAGACCGGCGGCTTGGCGGCACCCTGCGCGGTGGCGGGGTCATAGCCAAAGCCAACAGCGAGGGTTTCTGGCCGAAAGCCGGCGTGGGGGTCAGTGCTCATGCGCGGCAACGTAGGCGTTTGCAGTGGCGCAATACCAGTCGGTAAATCGCTGGGCGAGCATTTCGGCCTCTTGTGAGTAAGGCCCCGGCGTGTATCCGGGACTAAGAACGCCGGCATGGTTGTTTTCCGCCAGCGCCTTGTCTTGCAGATTGGTGCGGGTCCACAGGTCGGTCAGTTGGTCCACGTGGTAATCCACACCCTCGACCGCATCCTTGTGCACCAGCCATTTGGTGAACACATGCGTTTCGTTGGGGGAAACCGGCATGGCGCTGAACAGCACCGTATGATCTGCGGTCGAGTGCGAAAACACATGCGGATCAATCGCCCAGCGCATCGATCCAATATCGCCGCCGCCTGTCTCGCACATCCGCTTTTTGCAGACCGGCTGGCCGTCGCCGGTGATCGACACGCAGCCCTCGTTGAGGGCGAAGCGCGCCACTTGCCACCAATCGCCCTCCCGCGCTTCATGCGCCAAACCTAGCTCATCCATCCGCGCGGCAAAGGCCAATGTGCGCGGGTTCTTGCTGGTGTCAAAGTGGCGGACCATATGCACGGGGAAGCTGGCGCCGAGTTCCGGGTGGCCGGTGTGGCAGTGGTAGCACTCGCGGGCGTTTTCCATCACCAGTTTCCAATTGGCATGCTCCACCAGCACTGAGGATGCCGCGACCTTGGCATTGCGATAGTCAAACGGGCCGGCGTAAACCTCTAACGCCGCAGCGAAATCGTCGACGGGAGGCGGCGTTTCGGACAGGCAGATGAATATCGCCCCAGCCACGCACTTGATTGCCACGGGTTTCAGGCCATGTTCGCCCTTGTCGAACCCTGCTGGCATGCGTCCCGCCGCCAGCAGGGCGCCGCCCAGATCATAGGTCCAGCGGTGATAGGGGCAGACGATCCGCGCCGCATTCCCATGCCCCGGCGGGCACAGGACCGAGCCCCGGTGGCGACAACTGTTGTGGAATGCGTGGATGTCCCCGTGCCGATCACGCGTGATCAGAACGGGCCAATTGCCGACTGTCATCGCCATATAGCTGCCCGCCTGCGGCAATTCGCATTCGAAACCGGCCGCCAGCCAGTTGCCGCCATAAATCGCCCGCATATCGAAATCGAAAGCGCGGGCGTCAGTATATAATCCCTGTGGCAGGGTGTGCGAAGGGCGCCGCGCGGCCAGCTGAGCGGCGATCCATGCCAGATCTGTCAATTGCGCTCTCCGATGCTGAAACGCGGTGCGGCCCAATTCTGCACGAGCAAGCGGGTGGTGCCTAATCGACAATTGGCATAGGGCTATGTCAAATAGTCAGCCTTGCGTGCCGCATGATTCACGGCAATGAATGGGGTACATTTTGGGAAGGCCAAGGACATCGCAACCAAAAGCACCATGAACCGTCGGTGGCTGCCGCTCAACGCCTTGCGGGCGTTTGAGGCGGTGGGGCGTCACCTGAGCTTTACCGGCGGCGCGGCGGCGCTCACTGTGTCGCAAAGTACGATGAGCCGGCATGTCAGCGGATTGGAACAACTGCTGGGCAAGCAGCTGTTCGACCGCGATGCGGGCGGGCTGGTGCTGACGGCTGCGGGTACGGAACTACTGGGCGTGGTGTCCAAATCGCTCGACCGCATAGAGCTGACGATGAACACCATCCGCGATGACAGCGTGCCGGGACGGGCGATGCGGTTGCATGTGCCGCCCACCTTGCTGCACCAGCTGTTCATGCCCATTTTGGCGGAGTTTCATGCGCAATATCCTGACATCCGCATCGATGTGTCGAGCGCCCATGTGACCGGCCTGCCGTCAGCGGATATCGACATGGCGATTGTCTATGACCGGCCCAATGTCGATGACCGGGTGACCGATTTGCTGTGGATGGTGCGGGTGGCGCCGCTATGCTCGGCGGATACGGCGGCCGAGGCCAAGGGCCAGTCGCTGGGGGAATTCTTGGCCTCGCGCGAATTGCTGCATCTCAAGCTGGAGGCGCAGCCGCGTGATCTGCTTTGGGGGGATTATCTGCGCCGTCATGCTCTGTCTGTGCCGACCCATGCCGGCTTGGCGTTTGATACCAGCATTGCCGCGGCGAAATATGCGATGAGTTCGGGCGGGGTGATGCTGGGCGATGTGGATATGTTCGCCGCCGAAATCGCCCAAGGTCAGTTAGTGATGCCCCATAACGCGGTGATCGAGGACGGCTATGGCTATTACCTCAAACTCCACGCGGATGATCTGGCGGACCCGGCGATTTCGGCATTTCGCAGCTGGCTGATCGCACGGTTCGGCGCCATGCGCGGGCTCAAAGCGGCAGAATAATCTCTGCAGCGGCGTCGTAGATGGCCTCCGCATCGAGGCGATAGGAGCGGAAGAGATCGGGCAGGTCGCCGGTTTGGCCAAAACGGTCGGTGCCCAGCGGGCTGACCCGGTGTCCACGCACCCCGCCCAGCCATGACAAGGCCGCAGGCGAACCATCGACCAGCGTGACCAGCCCTGCATCGCGCCCCAAAGGCGTCAGAAGCTTTTCGATATGGCTGGGGCTGCGCGGGTGCCCTGTGCCGCGCAGGGCATGGCTCGCCGAAAAATCGCGATGCAGCAGATCGGGCGAGGTGACCGCCAGCAAGCCGCAGCCGGGCTCCTCCTCGCGCAGTTCCTCCCATGCCGCCAGCGCCTCTGGCGCCAATGCGCCGACATAGGCGATGGCGAGCTTTGCTCCGGGGGTAGGTTGCCGCAGCCAATAGGCACCCTTCAAGGCATCCGCCTGCCAGCCATCGTCAGCGCGCGCAACCTGATCAATCTGGCGGGTAGACAGACGCAGATAGACCGAACCGCCGTCTGCCTCCTGCATATGCCCAAAGGCCCAATGCATCACCAGCGCCAGTTCGTCGGCGAAGGCGGGCTCGAAATAAGTGAGGCCCGGCTGGCCCATGCCGATCAGCGGCGTGTTTACTGATTGATGCGCGCCGCCCTCTGGCCCCAGCGTCAGCCCCGAAGGCGTCGCCACCAGCAAAAACCGCGCATCCGAATAACAGCCATAGTTCAGCGCATCGAGGCCCCGCGCGATAAACGGGTCATAGACCGTGCCGATGGGCAGCAAACGGTGCCCAAACAGCGGCCCAGACAGCCCCAGAGCGGCCAGCGTCAAAAACAAATTATTCTCGGCAATGCCCAGTTCGATGTGCTGGCCGGCGGTATGCCCCGCCCATTTCTGCGGGCTGGGGATTTTGTAACCGGCGAAGATGTCCTTCAATTCCTGCCGGCGAAACAGCCCGCGCTGGTTCACAAACCCGCCGAGGTTGGTGGAAATAGTCACATCTGGCGAGGTGGTGACGATCCGGTCGGCAGCCGCATGGCCCGATTTGGTGAGGTCCAGCAGGATGCGGCCAAAGGCGGCCTGTGTGGATTGCTCTGTGCCATCGGGCACGGGCAGGCTGGCGGGCAGGGGGATCTTTGGTGCGGGCGCGGTGCTGCGCGCTAGCTTGGATTTTACCGGCGCGATGAAGGCCTTCAGATCGCGCGCGCTGTTGTCGCCCATTCCGCCAAAGGGCTCCCACTCGGTGCCCTCGGCGATGCCCATGCTGGCGCGCAGTTCGGCGATTTGGGTGGGGTTCATCAGCCCGGCGTGGTTGTCTTTGTGGCCCTGAAACGGCAGGCCATAGCCCTTCACCGTATAGGCGATGAACATGGTGGGCCGTTCATCATCGGCGGCGGCAAAGGCCTCCAGCAGCGTCTCGATGCAATGCCCGCCAAGGTTCAGCATGAGCGCCGACAGCGCCTCATCATCCATGCTGGCGATCAGGCTCAGCGTCACTTTGTGGCCTGCCAGATCTGCATTCAAACGCGCGCGCCAAGCCGCGCCGCCCTGATAGGTGAGCGCGGCGTAATCGGCATTGGGGCAGGCGTCGATCCAGCCCGCGATCTCTGCGCCGCCGGGTTTGGCGAAGACTTCGCGCTGGATTTTCCCGTGCTTGAGCGTCAGCACCCGCCAGCCGCAGGTTTCGAATATGTCGTCAAAGCGGCGGAACATGCGATCTGCCGTCGTGCTGTCCAGCGATTGGCGGTTGTAATCGACGATCCACCAGCAATTGCGGATGTCGTGCTTGTACCCCTCGATCAGGCATTCATAGATGTTACCTTCGTCGAGTTCGGCGTCGCCCATCAGCGCGATCATCCGCCCTGCATCGGCCTGCGCCATGCCGCCGTGCGCGATCAGATAATCCTGCACCAGACTGGCAAAGGCCGTCACCGCCACCCCTAGACCGACGGAGCCGGTGGAAAAATCAACCGGTATCTGGTCCTTGGTGCGCGAGGGATAGCTTTGTGCCCCGCCGAGACTGCGAAACCGCTGCAACTGATCGAGCGACTGACTGCCCAGCAGATAATGAATCGCATGCAATACCGGCCCCGCATGTGGTTTGACCGCCACCCGGTCCTCTGGGCGCAACGCATGAAAATAGAGCGCGGTCATGATGGTGCTGATCGAGGCGCAACTTGCCTGATGCCCCCCTACCTTCAACCCATCGCGGCTGTCGCGCAGATGATTGGCGCTGTGGATGATCCAGGACGACAGCCACCTCAACCGGGCATCGATGAGTTCCAGTTTGGCAACGAGGTCTGCCATATGGCTGGGCGAGGCTGTGGCTTGCGTGGACATTTGGATATCATAGAGAACCCGCCCATCCCATGCACTTGCCTAATTCGCCTTCCGACAACACTATTTGGCATGGCGCGTGGGCGTGCTTCACGATGAGAGCGATCATGTTTAAAGGTGATATTTAACAGTTAATTATCGTGAAGACACCTCAACGCGGTGGCGACCGGAAGATTGTTTGGGTTTTGTCGGCAGCGCAACGAGATAATGTGCATATGGGCGAAGGGTCAAAATTATAAAACATTTCTGAGGGGATCGCGCGATTTCGCCGTACTCTGCATCCTGAATTACTTGGCAAACCCGCCCGTGGTGCCTTGGGATATAACGCTATATGGACCACCGGCAGATCGCCCGGCTGCGTTCCGCATTTGCCCTAGATATCGCTTCCTCCGACGTCATAACAATCCGGGTCAGATATGACCAAAGTTGCAGATAAATTGGCGCATAGTCTTTGCTGGGTATAAACGGCGGCTTCGTCGGAAAACTTGTGGACTATGAACATGTATAAAATAAATAGCTCATCACTAGTGTTGTAGGTTGTAAATATCGCATGCACTCAATCTGCACACTTTTATAGTTAAAATAAATATCTATCGTTTTTTTCATTTATTTCACTTATCACGGCAGGTGGTATTTTTTTCCGATAAAATAGTTGTCGTATATAAAAATAATCTGTTTCACTAACAATGTAATTCACTCAGCTGCTCTGTCAAATCTAGCAAAAATAAATTCTACAAATCAATGTGGAATTTTACCCCGTGCTAACCATTGCGCCGCTATCAACACCACCGTGAATGTAAAGACAGCTTCGACGACCTCTTCGAGGGATTTGCCCGTGTTGGCTGTGCTTGGCTGGCCAGCCAGTACGGGCGAGTGGCCGCGTATGCAGGCCCAGCAATACGCCCAGTACGCCGCCTGCGCACGCACCCACCTGCTGACACAAGTCATTGCCGCGGTAGCAACGGTGGGCCTATTTGCGCCGTCGGTGAGTGGGTGGTGGTTGGTTGGTTGGCTGGTGTGCCTCAGCGGAACTTTGTTCTGGTCCATGAGCCACAATGGGCGTTTTGCAGAAGCCGCCAAATATCCGCTGACGCAGCGCGACCTGATCCGCCACGCCTTTGCCACGGCTGTCAACGGAGCCGTTTGGGCCTTGCCGGTTTTTGTCTTTTCAGCCCACGCGCCCGAAGCCACAAGGCTGGAGCTGTGGACCATCATCGCCATGTTGATGACCGTTTCGGCGGTGATCATACCAACGATCCCGCTGACAACGCTGTTGTTTTCGGGTGTGGTTGGTTTGGCGATGTTCCTTTCCTTCGCGCTGGGCCATAATTTCGAGATAGCCTGCATTGCTGTTCTGTTTGTCGCCATCATCATGATTGGCGCGGTTGAGGCTTCGCGCAACTTCCTGTTCTCGCGCTTTGCCGAGGCCGGGATGGCCGAGCGGAATGAAGTCGTTTCACTGCTGCTGCGCGAGTTTGAAGAGGGTGAGGCGGATTGGTTGTGGAACGTTGATTCTGGCCGCCGGGTGCGATCGGTAAGCCCCCGCTTTGCCTTTGCGCTGGGGCTGGATTCGGCTGTGATTGACGGTCAGAACTTCATTCAACTCATCGCCGGCGACGGCTGGGAAAATGGCAAACTTCACCAAAGCCTGCATGACCTTGCCGAGCGGATGAAGCGCCGGGAATCCTTCTCGAACTGTTTGGTTCGCGTTGTGATAAAAGGGAAAATGCGTTGGTGGGAGCTGTCTGGCAAGCCCAAATTCGACGAAAAAGGCTCGTTTGAAGGGTTTCGCGGGGTTGGTTCGGATGTCACCGTCCAGCGCGAGAGTTCGGACAAAATCGCCTGGATGGCGCGTTATGACACGCTGACCGGCCTGCCGAACCGCATGATGTTGACCGAAAGTTTGGGCGATGCGATGCGCTATGCCGAGCAATGGCGGTCACGATGCGCATTCCTGATGATTGATCTGGATCGATTTAAATCGGTGAATGATACGCTGGGCCATCACGTTGGTGACCAACTGCTGGCCAGTGTGTCCGAGCGCCTCAAACAACTGATGACCCCCAACGAAGTGTGCGGGCGTTTGGGCGGCGACGAGTTCGCCGTTGTTATTCGCGATGCATCGGATCTGGGGCGTGTAAATCAGGTGGCGCGTGATGTTATTCAGCGTCTTTCTGCGCCATATAATATTGATAACCATACGCTTTACGTTGGCGCCAGTGTCGGTTCCGCGATTGGCTTGAAAGATGGCAAGACGGTTGAAACGCTGATGCGTAACGCCGATCTTGCGCTCTATCGCGCCAAGGACGAGGGCGGTGGCATGCATTTTGCCTACGAGCCCGGCCTGCATGCCCAAGCCGACGAGCGCCGCAAGCTGGAAGTGGCCCTGCGCGATGCATTGGAAAACAGCGAGTTTGAGCTGCATTTTCAGCCCGTCGTCGACACCTACGATGAGCGTATTCTCAGCTTTGAAGCGCTGATCCGTTGGAACAGTCGCGACTATGGCATGGTGAGCCCGGTCAAGTTCATTCCGATTGCCGAAGACACACGTTTGATCGTGCCGATCGGTGAGTGGGTGCTGCGAGAAGCCTGCAAACAGGCGATGAATTGGCCGACCCATATCAAGGTAGCGGTCAATGTCTCTGGCGAGCAACTGCTCGATCCCAATTTCCTGAACAGCGTGGTCAGCGCGCTGTCAGCCAGTGGCCTGCCACCTCAGCGGCTGGAAATAGAGGTAACCGAGAGCATTTTCGTTCGTGATGCCACCACCGCACGTGCCGCGTTGGAGCGGGTGTTGGCGCTGGGTTGCGGGGTCAGCTTGGATGATTTCGGCACCGGATATTCGTCGCTGGGATATCTGCGGACGCTGCGCTTCACCACCATCAAGGTCGACCGCAGCTTTGTGAAGGGCGCCGCCACCGGCAACCCCGAAAGCCTGGCGATCATCCGTGCCGTTGTGGCCATGGCCGACAGCCTTGAGATGTCCACCGTCGCAGAAGGCGTCGAGACGGAAGACGAACTGGAAATGGTACGCCGCCACGGTTGCAAGAAAATTCAGGGATATTACTTCGGCCGCCCGATGGTGGCGAAGGATGCACTGGCTCTGTTTGGCACGCCAGGCGCACCGCGCACCGCCGATGTGGCCGTGCGCCGCCGTTGATCCTGTCAGGCCTCGACCAGTCCGCGCACGATGCTTTCGAACAACAGCCGGCCATCCTTGCCGCCGTGGGCGTCTTCCACTGCGCGTTCGGGGTGCGGCATCATGCCCAGCACATTGCCTTTCTCGTTCAAAACGCCGGCAATGTCGCGCGCTGAACCATTGACGGGTTCGGCGTAACGGAATGCGACGCGGCCTTCGCCCTCCAGCCGGTCGAGCGTCGCTTCGTCGGCGAAGTAATTGCCGTCGTGGTGCGCCACCGGAATGGAGATCCGCTGGTGCATCATATAGCGCGCGGTGAACACCGACCGGTTGCTGGCCACCGTCAGCTTCACATCGCGGCAGACGAAGCGGATGCCGGCATTGCGCATCAAGGCGCCGGGCAGCAAACCAGCCTCGGTCAGCACCTGAAAGCCGTTGCAGACACCCAGTACCGGCACTCCGCGCCCCGCCGCCGCGATCACCGCCTGCATCACCGGGCTGCGCGCCGCCAAGGCGCCGCTGCGCAAGTAATCGCCATAGGAAAAGCCGCCGGGCAGGGCGATGAAGTCCAGCCCATCGGGCAGGGTGGCATCGCCGTGCCAAACGCGGTGCACATCGCCGCCGCAGACCTCCTCTATGGCCACCGCCATGTCGCGGTCGCAATTGGAGCCGGGGAAGGTGATGACGGCGGAGGTGAACTGGCTCATTACGGCCTCCTTACGCGCTGACGCGCTCGATCTTGTAATTTTCGATCACCATATTGGCGAGCAGCTTTTGCGCCATTTCGTCCAGCATGGCATCGGTGACGGTATCGTCGACCTCCAGCTCGATCAGGCGGCCGGCGCGCACATCGGACACGCCCGATAAGCCCAGCCCCTCGATCGCGTGATGGATGGCGCGGCCCTGCGGGTCGAGAACGCCGTGCTTGAGGCTGATGGAAACACGCACTTTCATGTCGGGCGCTCTCTCTTGGGTGGGAATCAGACGTCGCCTATGACGCGGTGGGCGCGCGGATGCAAGTTTAGTGACCGACCGTTTCCCCCGGTGCGTCACCTCCAAGCGCCCTGTACAGCGCGATCCGGCTGCTGGCGCTAGCCAATTGGGTGGCTACCAGCGATTTTTGCGAGGCATAGAGCGCCTGCGTCGCGGTCAGGCTGTCGAGGTAACTGCTGATCCCGCCGCGGTAACGCCGGTCCACCAGACGGGCATTATCGGCAGCGGCGGATTCTTCGCCCTGCACGGCGGCGAGTTGCGCGTCGATCGTTCCGCTGCGCGCCAAAGCGTTGGAAACATCAGCGAAGGCGCTCTGAATCGCCTTGCGGTATTCGGCCAGCGCGGCATCGGCCTGCGCCTTGGATAGAGCGAGATTGGCCTTGCTGGCGCCTCCGTTGAAGATCGGCCAGCTGATCGCCGGCCCTACGCCCCACGCAAAAGCGCCGCCGGTGAACAGCGAACCCAGCGCGGCAGACGCGACCCCCGCCAGCCCGGTCAGCGTAATCCGGGGGAACAGCGCGGCGCGGGCTGCACCGACATTGGCCTTGGCGGCGGTGAGGGCGAGTTCGGACTCCGCGACATCGGGGCGGCGCAGCAAGACCGCCGAGGACATTCCCGCCGGCACCACGGCGATATGCGCGGAGGCGTCGGCGATATTGGTGGGCAGGTCTTCGCTGGGCACCTCTGCGCCGGCCAGCAGGCGCAGCGCATTGGCGTCCTGCGCCAAGGCCGACGTATCCGCGGCGATATCTGCCTCGGCGATGTGGAGCGTGAGTTCCGCCTGTCGCTGGTCTGTCAGCGGGGCGATGCCGCCGGCGACGCGCCTGCTGGTGAGGCGAACGCTTGACTGCGCAGCGGCGGCGGTGTCGCGGGCAATCCGCAGCAGGCTGGCGTCGGCGGCAAGCCTCAGCCACGCATCGGCGACGTCGGCCACTAACGTCAGGCGGGCAGCGCGGGCAGCGGCTTCGCTGGCGAGGAAACGTGCCTTTTGCGCGGCGGTGAGCGATTTCACCCTGCCGAACAGGTCAATCTCGTAGCTGGCCACAGTGCCACTGGCGGAGAATAAATCGCCCTTTACCGCCGTATTGCCGCCGAGCAGCGTTCCAGAGCCGCCTGCACGGTTATATCCGACGCCTGCATCAATCTGCGGCAAGCCAGCAGCACGCTGGATGCGATATTGCGCGCGGGCGGCCTCGATATTGGCCAGTGCCTGTGCGACATCCTGATTATACGCCAATGCGAGGTCGATCACCCGCACCAATCGCGGGTCACCCATGACATCGCGGTAGGAATAGGCGGGGGCATCTACGTTCGGCCCGGCATAGGCCGCGCCGGTTGGCCACTCGGCAGGGACAGGCGGGCTGTCCGCCATCGCCGGCGCGGCGCAAGTCAGCATCGCGGCAGCGCCCAATTGCCAGCGCGTCATGGGTGCGGCTCCTGATGGGCGTGGAGTTTGGCCAGCGTGTCGCGTGTTGTGCGGCGGACGATCACAAAGAACAACGGTATGTAAAACACCGCCAGCGCGGTCGCGGTCAGCATGCCGCCGATGACACTGGTGCCGATGGCGATGCGGCTGTTGGCGCCGGCGCCCGTGGCAATCGCCAGCGGCAGCACGCCAAAGATGAAGGCGCAGCTGGTCATCAGGATCGGGCGCAGGCGGATGCGCGCGGCATCTAGCGCGGCGTCGATGATGCGTTTGCCCTTTTTATGCTCGGCTTCGGCGAATTCGATCATCAAAATGGCGTTTTTGGCCGCCAGCCCCATCGTCGTCAGCAGACCGATTTGCAGATACACATCGTTTTGCAGCCCCCGCAGCGTCACCAACAGTACCGCACCGATAAGCCCCAGCGGGATCACCAGCAGCACCGCCAGCGGCACGCTCCAGCTCTCATACAGCGCCGCGAGGCATAGGAACACGACCACCAGCGATATGCCATAGAGCAGCGGGGCCTGTCCGGTGGAGAGACGCTCCTGATAGGACGCCCCGGCCCAGCCCAATGTCACCGCCGGATATTTCGCGGTGATCTCGGATATCGCCTTCATCGCATCGCCCGAGGAATAGCCGGGGGCTGCCTGTCCGCTGATCTCGTAATTGGGAATGCCGTTGAAGCGGTACAGCGAGGTCGGTGCATTCTCCCATTTCACACTGGAAAATGCGGAGAACGGCACCATTTGCCCGGCTGACCCACGCACCTGCCACTGCGACAGGTCCTCTGGATGCGCGCGGTACGGGGCATCACCCTGCACATAAACGCGCTTCACCCGCCCGCGATCGATGAAATCATTGACATAGGTGCCGCCCCAAGCGCTCGCCAGCGTGGCATTGGCATCGATCTGGTTGACGCCCAGCGCCGACAGTTTTGCGGTGTCGGTATCAACCCGCAGCGTCGGCTGATCGGGCAGGTTCGACAGGCGAACATTGGTCAGGCGCTTGTCGGCGCGCGCCTCGGCAAGGATGGTGTCGCGGATTTTGACGAAATCCTCTCGCGGCAGGCCGGTGGGGTTTTCCAGTTCCGCCGTGAAGCCGGAAGACTGACCCAGCCCGCGCACAATAGCCGGCACAATCGCGTAGAAATCGAGGTCGCGGAAGCCCTTCATCGCCTTGGTGGCGCGCCCCGTGATGGCATCAGCGTTGTTGATGGCGCCGGGCCGGTCGTCCCAAGGGGTGAAGGCGATGAAGCCGCGCCCCGAATTCTGCGCGCCAGACCCGCCTGCGCCAAATAGTCCAGCGCCGCCCACCGTCAGGATGGTATCGACATTGGCGCGTTCATGCGTGGCGAAATAGTCCTCGATGCTGCGCTGAACGGCGATGGTGCGGTCAATCGTTGCCCCCGCAGGCAGGTTGAATTGCAACTGCGCATAGCCTTGATCCTCACCCGGCAGAAAGCCGGTCGGCAGGTGCAGAAACAGCAGCACCAGCGCCGCAGCGACCCCACCATAGATCAGTAGAGAGCGATTTTTGCGCTCCACCATGGTCACCGCATGGCCGTGATACCACACCAGCAGCCGGCCAAATTCACGGTCAAACCAGTGGCGCATCCGCAGGCTGTTCCGCGCGACAAAGCCTGTCGTCGGCTCGTCCTCTGGTCGTTTCAGCAAGGTGGCGGTGAGGGCGGGCGAGAGGATCAGCGCCACAAACACCGACAGCGCCATCGCCGAAACGATGGTCAGCGAGAACTGGCGATAGATCACCCCGGTCGATCCGCCGAAAAACGCCATCGGCAAAAACACTGCCGACAGCACAAGGGCAATCGCCACCAGCGCGGTCGAAATCTCGTCCATCGACTGGATGGTGGCATCGCGGGGCGACATGCCGGGGTTTTCGTGCATCAGGCGCTCGACATTTTCGACCACGACGATGGCGTCATCGACCAGCAAGCCGATCGCCAGCACCAAGCCAAACAGCGTCAGCGTATTGATCGAATAGCCCGCCACCGCAAAGACGCCAAAGGTTCCCAGCAGCACCACCGGCACCGCAATCGCCGGGATCAAGGTCGCGCGCCAGCTTTGTAAAAAGATGAACATCACCACCACCACCAGCGCGATGGCCTCCAGCAGGGTGATCACAACGTCCTCGACCGATTTTTTGATGAAGCGGGTGGAATCATTGGCGAAGGCATAGGTATAACCGGCAGGGAAGCTTTTGGATGCCTGCGCCATCACGTCCTTCACCGCCTTGGCGGTGGCCAGCGCATCGGCGCCGGGGGACAGCGCCACGCCCAGCCCCGCGCCGGGGTGGCCATTGACGCGGCTGATCACGCCGGCGCTCTCCGCGCCCAGTTCGATCCGCGCGACATCGGACAAATGCACCGCCGCGCCGTTCGCGGTGGTTTTCACCACAATCGCCGCGAATTCCGCCGGGGTGGACAGGCGCGATTTTGACGTCACCGTGGCGTCCAGCATCTGGCCCGCGGGCGCCGGAACCGCGCCCAGTTCGCCTGCGGCAACCTCGGTATTCTGCGCCAACAAGGCGTTCACGACGTCGCTGGGCATCAGCGAATAAGACGCCAGCCGGTTCGGATCGAGCCAGATCCGCATCGCATATTGGCTGCCGAACACATTGGTCTGCCCAACCCCGGGAACGCGCCCGATGGTTTCCTGCAAATGGCTGACCATATAGTCGGCGACATCGACGTTGGTGGACCGGTCCCACTCGTCATCCATTGTCAGCACCATCAGAAAGTCGGGCAGGGATTTGGTGACGGTCACGCCCTGGCTCTGCACCGCCTGCGGCAGGCGCGAGAGGGCTTGTTGCACCTTGTTCTGCACCTGTACCTGCGCGATATCGGGGTTCGTCCCCTTGGCGAAGGTGGCGCTGATCGCCACCTGCCCCTGCGCGGTGGAGGTGGAGCTGAAATAGAGCAGCCCATCAACGCCGGTCAGTTGCTGCTCGATCACCTGCGTCACCGAACCTTCCAGCGTGGAGGCCGAGGCGCCGGGATAGTTGGTGTTAATGTTGACCTGCGGAGGGGCGATATCGGGGAACTGCGCCACCGGCAGCGTGAAAATCGCGCCGAGGCCCACCAGCATGACGATAATCGCCAGCACCCAGGCAAAGATCGGCCTGTCGATGAATATGCGGGACATGCGCTTACTTCGCCGTGTTTATAGTGTGTTGCGGCGTGGTGTCGGGCACCGCATGCAGAGGCGCGCCGGGCTTGATATGGCCCAACCCCTGCGTGATCAGCCTGTCGCCCGCCTTCAAACCCTGCGTCACGATCCACGCATCGCCCTGCGTATGCGAGGTGGTAACGGGGCGCAGTTCGGCTTTGTCGCCAGCACCCACCACAAAGACCAGCGCATTGCCACGCGCATCGCGTGTCAGCGCCGATTGCGGCACAAGGAAGACATTGTTCTGCCGCGCCTGTGTCAGTTCGCCGCGCACAAACATGCCGGGCAGCAACAGCCCCTTGGGATTGGGAACGCGCACCCGCAGCGTTACCGAGCCGGTGGCGGGGTCCACGGTCACTTCGGAAAATTCCAGCTTGCCCTCATAGGCGTAGAAGCTGCCATCGTCCAATTTCAGCCGTACCGGCGTGGCCAGCGGCGCCGCGCCACCACCCGCCAATTGGCTGCGGAGCGCGATCAGGTCGTTCGCGCTTTCCTGAATGTTGACATACATCGGATCGAGCACCGAAATCACCGCCAGCGGGCCTGTCTGTCCTGCGCTCGCCAACGCACCCTCGGTCATCAGCGAACGGCCAATCCGCCCGCTGACCGGGGCCGGCACGGTGGTATAACGCAGGTTGATCCGCGCGGTTTGCAGCGCCGCGCGGGCCTGTGCAACAGCAGCACTGGCTTGGCGGGCAGTGGCGGCGGCGTCGGTGTAATCCTGTTGGGCAACAGCCTGATCGGCGGCCAGCGGCTTGTAACGGTCGGCCTTGGCGCGGGCGGCCTGTGCGGTGGCCTGCGCGGCGGCGAGGTTAGCCTCGGCTTGGGCGGCGGCGGCGCGGTATAGGCTGGCGTCGATTTGATACAATGGCTGGCCTGCGCGGACCAACGCGCCTTCGGTGAACAACCGGCGCTGGATCACACCGGACACTTGCGGGCGCACTTCACCGGTGCGGAACGCCTCGGTGCGGCCGGGCAGTTCGGTGGCGAGATCGGTGCTGGTGGGCGTAACCACTTGATAGCCGACCTCGACCGGCGGTTTGGCGGCGTTTTTGTCCGCCTCCCCACAGGCCGCAAGCGCGGTGCAAAGGGTGATTGAGAGGCTAAGCGCAGCGACGGCACGCAGCTGCCGAGAAGGTAAACAGAAATTCATGAATGCCCTACACGACACCTAGGCAGCGCTGTCAAGCGGCGCAGTAGCCGCCGATTGTCGCAATTTTGGTTTCGCTGTTAATGCGCTGTGGTACCGGCTATGTTTGCTGCTGCGGGCGCCTCGGGCAAAACGACGATGTCCACCATTGCGTCGCTGGCAAGATAGCGTTTCGCCTCGTCCTGCAACTGGGCGGGGGTTACGCTCAACAGCCGTGCCTTCGCCTTGATCAGCCTATCGATGCGGTCGGGTTGGCTCGCCGCTCGGGCGACCAGCCCCAGCCAGCTGCCGTTGGTCTTCAGCGTATTATCGAGGCTCTGCGCCACCGGCGCGCGTGCGCGCAGCAGCAAATCATCGCTGACCGGATGATCGCGCAACGCGGCGATACTGTCCGCAATGGCGGCGCGCGTTACCGCCAAATCCTTTACGTCCACCGAGGCGGAGATCGAAATTGTTCCATACCCGCGAAATACCCGACTGGTTTGGCTGCTGGCGCCGGGTGAATAGGCCTTGCCCAGCTTTTCACGCAGGCCATCGGTCAGTTGAATGGTCTCGATCTGGCTCAGCAGGCTGAGCTTGATATTTTCCACCGGGTCCGTGTCATCGCGGGTCAGCCAGATGTCGTCGATCAAGGCCTGATTGGCGGGGCCAGTATGGTGCAAGGTGCGGGGCGTGTGGTCCGCAGTAAAGCCGCGCTGCCGCTGGTCCGTATAGGGCTGAAACTCAGCCTCGCGTGCGGGCAGGGCGCCCAACGTGCTGGCGACCAGCGTGATCGCCTTGCCTTCGTCAATGTCACCGACAATGCCTACCTCTATCGCGCCATGGGTCAGCCGGTCGGTGATGTCGCGCTTCAGCTTGGCGTAGTTTAACGCCTGATAATCGTGCTGGGCCTGCAAGGTAAAGCGCGCATCCCTGTCGGACAAAATGCCGCCGATGGAGGAACTCAGCGCACTGGCGGGCGTGGCGCGCAGTTGCTGAAACATGGTGTTGATGGCCAGATGATACTGCTGATCGCCCTCGGGACGATAGCCGGGGTCGGCGATCAGCGCTGTCATCACCTGCAATTGCAGCGCCAAATCCGCAGGAGTGGTGGCGCCGCCCATCGCAAAAACGTCCTGCCCCGGCGCCAATTGGGCCGAAACCCTGTGTCCTGCCAGCAGGGTCTGCATTTCATCCTGACTATGCTTGCCCAGCCCGCCATTGGCCAAGACCCCCACCATCGCGGTCGCCAGTGGGTTTTCGCGCGTATTCAGCATCTCCCCGCCGTCAAGCGCGAGGCTGATCATCACCTGATCCTTGGCCAGATCGGTATGCTTGATATTCAGCCGCACCCCATTGGCAAAGCGCAGAGTGCGAATACCCAGCAAGGGTTCCCGCGTATCGGCCACCACATGCCCCGCTGGGCCGAAATTGGTGTAGGCAAAAGCCGTGCTGCCGGCATCGGCCTGCGCGGGCAGGGGGGCCGTCATCGCCGCATCCCACGCGGCGCGCACCGCAGCCGCCCCGCCAGCGGGCGCAAGGCGATCCTGAAAGCGGATCAAGGGGGGCTGGGCGGTGAAATCCAGCGCCTCGGCCTTCAGCGCCTCCAGCACTTTCTGTGGAGTGATCTGCGGCGCAAAAGCGTTGAAGCGGGCCAAGCTGTCCGCAGGGGCGCTGGGAATGCGTTGATCGCGTACCAGCGCAAAGGCCTCGTTCATAAACGCGGCGTCGCTGCGGGTTTCAGCACTGGCGGCGGCGTGCTCCTCTGCCTCGCGCGTGTTGGCGAGTTGTTCAGCGACCTCTGCCTGCGTGAAATCATCGGTCATCGCTCGGCGCCACACTTGGGCGACATCGGTGATCGCGCGGCGCCATTGACCGCTGACCGCATCGATCACCAAATTGGTAGTGCGCCCCGCCTTGAAGATACCATTGCTGAAAAAAGCCGCATCGCGGAACGCCGGCTGCGATTTGCGCGCCAGATGCTGAAGCCTGCGGTTGACGATGCCATAGCCGATGCGCCGCAACAGCCACGTCTGGCGCTGGGAGACGGTGTCGGCCTCGTATTGATAGGGCCCCTTGCGGTTGATGGTGATGCGTTCGGGCAGCGCCGGGTCCAGATAAACATCGGTGCGGCCCACGTCGTCATAGTTAATCGGCCCGGCGGCGGGCTGCGGCGGCGAGTCCAGCCCCTTCGCGGACGGCGCCCAATCGGCGAAATGGGCGCGGATCGCAGCCCCCACCGCATTGGCGTCCAAATCACCAACCACCACTAGCACCGCTTTCGACGGTACATATTCGCGCGCCCAAAATGCCCGGAGTTGCGCAGGCGTGGCGTTTTCGATCACGTCCGCCTCGCCGATCGGCATCCGCGCGGTGTAGCGGGCGTGTGGTTCGAAAAAAGCTTGGTTTTCCAGCGTGTCGCGATAATTCCAGCTGTCGCGATCGCGCCTTTCGGCCAGCACCACGCCGCGTTCCCGCGCGATGGCGCCCGGCGCAAAACTCAGTTCGCTGGCGGTCTCGCGCAGCAACATCAGGGCGGTATCGAGCAGTTTGGGATCGTTTGTGGGCAGATCCAGCACGTAAGTGGTCGTCTCATGCCCGGTAAAGGCGTTGGTATCGGCGCCAAACGCCAGCCCCAGCCTTTGCAGCAATGGCACCATGGCGCCTTCAGGAACATGGGTGGAGCCTTCAAAGGCCATATGTTCGACGAAATGCGCGAGGCCGCGTTCCGTGTCGGTCTCGTCCAGCGAGCCGGCGGCGATCTGCATCCGCACCATGGCCACGCCCTTGGGGCTGGCGTTGGGCACGATCACATAGCGCATGCCATTGGCAAGGCGGCCGAAATGGAACGCCAGATCAGGGCGAATATCGCTGGTTTCAAAGCCCCACGCGGGTTTGGTGTCCGGCTGCGCTTGGGTCTGCGCCGCACTCAGCGCGAGCGCCAGACCCAGCAGGCCAACACAGCGGCGGGCGGCATGTGTGTTAATCATCATGCCGCCGGTACGCAGGCCTTACTTTCCGCGCAGCTTACGGTGTTTGGAAAGGTCGAGCACCTCGGATGGGCCAGCGTCTTCGTCCAGCAGGCCCAAACGGCGGGCAACTTCCTGATAGGCCTCCGCCTCGCCGCCCAGATCGCGGCGGAAACGGTCCTTGTCCAGCTTCTCGCCGGTGGTCATGTCCCACAGACGGCAGCCGTCCGGGCTGATTTCGTCGGCGAGGATGACCCGGCTGTATTCACCGTCATAGATTCGGCCGAATTCCAGTTTGAAATCCACCAGACGGATGTTGATCGCCGCGAACATGCCGCAAAGGAAGTCGTTGATGCGGATCGCCATCGAGGAGATGTCCTGCATTTCCTCGTTGGTGGCCCAACCGAAGCAGGCGATATGCTCCTCAGCGATCATCGGGTCCTCAAGGGCGTCGTCCTTGAAGTAATATTCGATGAGCGTGTGCGGCAGCGGATCGCCCTCTGGGATGCCTAGGCGTTTGCTGATCGAGCCGGCGGCGACATTGCGCACCACCACCTCGATGGGGATAATTTCCACCTGCCGCACCAATTGCTCGCGCATGTTCAGCCGGCGCAGGAAGTGTGTGGGGATACCGATGTGCGACAGGCGGGTGAAAACATACTCGCTGATGCGGTTGTTGATCACGCCCTTGCCGTTGATCGTGCCCTTTTTCTGGGCGTTGAAGGCGGTGGCGTCGTCCTTGAAATATTGGACGATCGTGCCGGGCTCAGGGCCCTCGAACAGGATCTTGGCCTTGCCTTCATAGATTTGGCGGCGACGGGACATGGGCAAATCCTCGATTCTCTGGCACGATACATGCCGCAATGGGCCTTCCAGCCCGTAAAAAGCAAGCCCCGGCGGGCGTTTCGCAGCCTTTGGGGCTGATCAGCGCGGCGCCGGGGCGGGAAACGTTCATATAGGCCATCAATCTGCCTGCTTCAAGCGGATGTCGCGAAGTGGGCTTAACCCACGCCCCTCAGCAATTCGCTGCCCGCCATGCCTGTGAGGTTCAGCACCAGCACCATCCGGTCGCCAATGGGGGCCAACCCCTCAATCAGCGAGGTAATCGCGCTGTCCCCCAAGGTTGGCGGCGGGTGTAACAGGTCGCTGTCTATGGCGATCAGATCGCTGACAGCCTCCACAATCAGCCCGCAATTTTGCCCGCCGATCAGCACGACAATGATCGCGTTGCGGTCGCTGGCCTGCGTGCTGGGCCAGCCCAACCTTGCGGCCAGATCGATCACAGGCAGGATACTGCCCCGCAGATTGGCGACGCCCGCCACATAATGCGGCACACCGGGCATTTTTGTCACCGGCGACCACGCGCGAATTTCGCGGATTGCGGCGATATCCAGCCCGAACAGTTGCCCGGCCACCTCAAACGTTATCAGTTCACGCCTTGCAGACGAGACCTGTTTCGTTTTTGGCGTCCCGAATTCGCCTGTCATTCCATGATCCATCACTTCTGCCATGGCCCAGTGATGCGACCAGAAAGGGTCCCGAAGCAATCGCAATTGCCTCGGGACTGGTGCGAAAACGATTGTCGCACGCAATTTTCGGCTGGTTACCAGATGCGCGCGCGGTGTTCTGGCGCGATATAGAGCTTGTCGCCGGGGGCAACGTTAAACGCCTGATACCATGCGTCCACATTGCGCAGCGGGCCAATGATGCGGAAACGTCCGGGGCTGTGCGGGTCGGTCGTCACCTGAGAGCGCACCGAATCCTCGCGCTGTTTCGAGCGCCAAACTTGCGCATCGGCCAGGAAGAACCGCTGATCGCCGGTCAGCCCGTCCAGCACCGGCGCTGGTTTGCCGTTCAGGCTGGTGTGATAGGCATCGAGCGCCACCTGAACCCCGGCGAAATCGGCGATGTTTTCGCCCATGGTCAGCGCAGGCTGGACGAAGGCGCCGGGGGCGGCCTCGAACTTGCCATATTGATCGCCGAACACCTTGGCCTCGGCGTCGAAACGCTTGCTGTCCTCGGCGGTCCACCAGTCGCGAACCTTGCCGGTGTCGTCGATCTTGCGGCCCTGATCGTCGAAGCCGTGGCTGATTTCATGGCCGATTACCATGCCGATGGCGCCGTAATTCACCGCATCATCGGCGGCAGGATCAAAGAAAGGCGGTTGCAAAATCCCCGCCGGGAAGACGATCTTGTTCTCCAGTTCGCCGTTGTAGGCGTTTACGGTCTGCGGCGTCATGCCCCATTTGGTGTGGTCGACGGGCTTGCCAAGATACGACATTTCATAGTCATTGTTGAATTTTTCGGCGCGCTGCACATTGCCATACAGGTCAGTCGCATCGATATGCAGAGCGCTGTAATCGCGCCATTTTTCAGGATACCCCACCATCACCTGCATTTTCGACAGCTTGACCAGCGCCGCCTGTTTGGTGGCCTCGCTCATCCATCCATTGGCCTGAATGCGCCGCGCCATCGCCGATTTCAGGTAGGCGACCAGAGCCTCCATCTTGGCCTTGGCGGCGGGGGGGAAGTAGTGCGCGACATATTCCTTGCCGACCAATTCGCCCAGCGATCCGCTGACCAAATCCACACCGCGTTTCCACCGAGGGCGCTGTTCGGACACGCCCGACAGCGTTTTGGTGAATTCAAATCGGCTGTCGACCATCGCCTTGTTCAGATAGGGCGAGGCGCTGGAGGCGACGTGGAAGGCCTCCCACAGCTTCAGCGTATCGAGCGGAGTCTCGGCAAACAGCGCGGCCTCGGCCTTTACGGCGGTTTGCGGGCCGACCAGCATGGTGGCCTGATCAGCAATTCCGGCGCCGGCAAAAAAGGCCTGCCAATCCAGCCCGGGCGCATAAGCTGCCAGCGTCGCCGAGTTGTAATGGTTGTTGGTCTTGTCGATGTCACGCTCGTCGGCGCGGGTCCAATGCGCCTTGGCGATACTGGTCTCAAAACCCATGATGACATCCGCGCCCTTTACCGGGTCGGGGTTGCCGATCGCCCGCAAGGTGCGTTCAATATAGGCGCGGTAGGCGTCGCGCTGGGGCTTGAAATCGGCGCTCAGGTAGTAATCCCGATCGGGCAGGCCCAGCCCGCCTTGGCCGAGTGACAAAACATTCATGTCGGGATTGGCGGTATCGGGTTCCACATCAAAATCGACCATCGAGGCGCCGAAATTGCCATTGGTGGCCCCCATATAGCGTGCGAAGGCCGGTTTATCGCCAATAGCGGCGACTTTCGCGAGGTCGGCTTGCAGCGGTTTGATGCCGGCGGCCTCGATCTGGGCCTCGTCCATAAAGCTGTGGTTCAGCGCGCCGATCTGCCCGCTGGCGGGGGCGGTGGTGATGATGGTGCGCACCTCGGCCTGCACCGCCTCGTGCAGATCATAGAACGACCCGGTGCTGGGGCGATCGGCGGGAATGGTGGTGGCATCCAGCCACTTGCCCGATGCGTAGCGTTCAAAATCATCGCCCGGCTTGGCGGAAAGATCACGCACGCCCAAATCAACACCCCATGTGCCATAGGTGGTCTTGGAGCTGTCCTGGGCGGCGGGGGCGGGGCCTTGCGCCGCCAATGGCGTAAATGCCGCGCTCAGCAGCAAAGTGGCCAACAATGGACGGGCGAGGACGTGGGCAGTGAGCTTGCGCATGGCGTTCCTAACGTGATGAGACGGGGCCTTGCCCCATCCTGATTCGGGACGACACGACTGCGCACCCCGATCGATGGCACAGTGATTGCGCGCAACAAAATGTCTGTCAACGTTGGTAATATGTTTCCGGGTGCGAGGTTTCTGTTGCGCAGCGCGGGCTGCACACGCGGCGAGGTATCAGTCGATGCCTCCTCCTCCGCACTGCCCGCGCCGGGCACCTTCCGTCTATGGGTGTCGAATATCCAATGAAACTGCCGAGTGTTCTGGCTCTGATCAATGATTCCTGACCCTAAAAAGCGTACCTAACCGACGCCGTCGCGCTTTCGGTATTGGGTTTGAATATGGTGATGCCGTCGCGCACAACATTGGCGTCACTATAGTTCAACCCCAGATTGGTCGAAAGGCCCCGGGCGAATGCATAGGATACCCCCAGCGAGGCCGCCTTTTCGGGCGAACCGTCGATTTGCCCGTAATGTCCCTCTGCTGACATGGCGAGAAGGCCCATTTTGGTCCGTCCGCCGCTGGAAACAAACCAGCGGTTCATATCCAGCCCGCGCCCGGTCATATGTTCAAAACCTGCGCCGATGTCATAGATGCTGCTGCCATAGGTCAGGTCCGCGACCCCGCCGCCGGCCAGCGACCGCAGGTTGCCGAGACCGTCGGCCAGATGCACCTCGCTGTCGCGGAAACGGGTGGTGAAGCGGATATCATGCGTGCCCAGCGGGCGCTGATAGCTGTCACCGACCTCGAAATTGCCGTCTTGATCAACCACCACCGAGGACACCACCGGCCCAACGCGGACCTGATAGGCCCCGCCCCAACGCGACATCTGACCTAGGAAATCATCGCCCGCCAGCACAGTCTCGCCGTAACCGGGGCGGCGGCGGGTATCGTTGCGATCCACATTGCCGACATTGCCCAGCATGACCGTGCCCCAACTGGTGCGGACATAGCCGGTGAAATCGTTGTTATAATAACGATTTCCCACCGCATAAGTGTTGCAATACAATCCGCAGACCGAATAATACAGATGCGATGTATTGGTGATCTGCCCGTTGTAGATAAAGCCCACCGTCCAGCGGTTCGCCAACCTCTGTTGCAGCTCGATCTGGCCGACACCGCCGATTTCCGCATCGTGGCGGTCGGCGATATAGTCGCGATTAAAATCATGCCGGCCCGCCACCACTACCGCGCCCGATATGGTCAGCGTTGCCTTGCCCAGCTTATAGGCCAGCGGCTCTTCCAGATGCGACAGATCGCCGTAGCCTACCACCGGCGTGCCTTGCACAGCGTTGGTGCTTTCAGCGGCGGCGATGGCGGCGGGGGGGATGCCGTATCCGTCGGGAATGATCTTGCGCCTGTTATCGGCGGGCTCGCTGACCAAATGCTTGGCTGGCATCGGTTGGGCCGAAGCTGAGCCCGACATTTGTTTTGGGGCCAACTGGTGGCGCATGGCCTGCGGGGCCTGAACCGGGACCACATTGTCATAGGCCAGCATCGGCGCCGCATGGACCTGCGCACCGACCGACAAGCCGATCAGCAGCGCCAAAGCGCGAAAAGGAATATTTCCCATCGCGTTACACCTTCGCTTTGAAGAAGGTAGAGGTGATGTGGTCGGCCAGCTCGTAACCAAACGCCATCGATCCTTGATGATCGATCAGCCAGTGGACACCTCCATAGGTGCGGCTGAGGCCGTTCTCGTCCGCCGCCTGATGCAGCGAGGTGAAATTGCGCCGCTTGCCCCGCAGCACAGGCCAGATCACTTGATCAGGCGATTCCTGGCTGAAATTGATGCGGTCAGTGCCAATGACCTGCGCCAAAATCCCCGAAACCACCGCGCCAAACGCCGCATGTCCGGATGTGTAGGACGGGAAATTCGGTGTATTGATCACCGTCTGCCAATGCGGGTCGGCGACCACGCGCGGGTCGGGATTTTGGAAATGGTTGGCGCGTTTGCGGATAGCGGTTTCGGGGCGCAGGATGTCGTATTTGTACTTGTTGTACCAGCAGATGATCGCCGCATCGCAGCAACCCATGCCGACCAGCGCAAACATCCGCGCCTTTTCGAGAAAACCCATCTGGCGGATCGCGCCAATCTGCATGGCGATCTGCACAAAATGCCCTGCCGGCGTCACGCCCCACGGACCGTCTTCCCAGAAAATGGCGATTTCAGTCTGGTCGGCGGTGCGTTCCTTGCTGTGGATGCCGCCCAGCGTGCGTAGAATGTGATAATCCTCGGCGAATTCGGGGCTGCGTGGATCGTAGAACGGGGTGACAGTGTAATCCTTGGCGGATTTGGTGGACCAGGTCTTGATGCGCCCTAAGCCGGGGAACAGCCCGCGCTGGTAATCGTCAAACGCCGGGCCAGGGTGGGTGCCGTAATGCTGAGCGGTGGGTTCCCATTGCATAATGTCACCACGGCGCGGGAAGCTGTTGAAATAATACAGTGTCCCGCCAAGGCCAGAGCCGTCGAAGGTGCGTATTTTATTGAGATGCATCCCGACCTTGCGGCCCCATTCCTTGCCCAGTGTTTTGGCTTCGCTGTTCGGAAAGCGGGCGAAGAAGTTCAGCCGCTGAAAGGTCATCGGCGTCAGGAATACTTCGGAGGCCATCGTCGCGAAGGCCTCGCCATAGGCAACCTCGGGATCGGCGCCGGCAGGGGCGGGGCCGAGGCCGAAATTGTCCTCATACTCACCCGTAATAGCGTTGGCGGCGATAAAACCTGCCAACATCGGACCGCCAAAGTTATAAGCGGCGCGCGGCGGGGCGACGCGCGCGTCGCGCACCTGCTGCAAGGCGGCATCGACCCAATAGGTGGAGGTGTCGAAGTCCTTCTCGGTCATGATCTGACTGGCATAGGAGCCGCGCGCGCCAAATGGCGCCGCGCATCCGCCCAGCGCTAATGCACCGAGCCCTGCGGTAGCTCCCAAAAAATCCCGCCTATTCATGTTCAATTCTGCCCGTATCCATCTTTTCATGTGGATACACAGGCGTCGTTAAAATACATTTACCGCGTTTACGGCTCTGTACGCGCCGTGATCAAACTTGATCGACCTATCGTCCGGTAAACCAGCTGTCTACCCAGCGCCTAGCCGGGGTTTCGATCACGACGAACGACAGGTAGCTCCAAACGAATATGGCACCATAACACACCGTGAGCAGAAGCAGCATCGGCCCCCTGCCAAGATGCAGCAATTTGTCTCCAGCGATGTTCAGCAACACCAAAATGAACAACCCGTGCCACATGTAGATGGAATAAGTCAGTTGACCTAGCGGCGCCATCCGCACAACCAGTGTGCTTGCCTTGCCGCGCAGATCAGCGGCAACCGCCAATGTCCCGACACAATACACCAGTCCAAGTTGCACGGGCCAACTGACGCCGGTCAACATAGCGGTGATCAGAACCACCAATGCCGGAAGCAGGATTGCCGCAGGTGACGGCACATATTTGAGAGTGGGCGCCCAAAAATGCAGGCAAGCGCCAAAAACAAACGCTGGCAGGGCGCGCACCACCGCATGGATCGCAGTCCAGTCATACGCCGCGAAACCATAGGACCGGGCATTGTCCGATGCCCACAATAGGCAGGCAACGCCGATGATGGGCAGCAGAATGCGCACTCTGTTGCCAATCAGCGCAACCAAGGGGAACAGAGCGTACAAGACCATTTCCGCGCTGATCGACCAGGTTACACCATTGAGCAGGCTCTGGTTTCGACACGAGGCCCAAGCCTGCACCAGAAACATAGTCTGGAACATGCATGTCCCGCTGAAATTCGGCGCATGGTTCACCTGCCGGTTCAGCGAAAGAATGCCAGCCCACAACATCGCCGACAGGGCTAGCGTCAGCCAGTGCAATGGCACCAATCGGCCGATGCGGCGTTGAAAAAATCGCAGTATTTGCGAGAATCCAGCCACCCGGCGCGCATAAACACGCGTAATCACATAGCCGGATATCAGAAAAAACAGATCGACGAACAGAGCAAGTCCATAGCTGCGCCGACCCAATGCCGCGCGATCCGCAACTGGAACCAGAAACTCATGCGAATGATGAAATACAATTGCGGCAGAGGCGATGAAGCGCATCAGATCGAGATGGATCATATCGCTGGATTCTGATTTCAGCCTCCAAAACCCACCCGTCAATCCCGCAGCTGGTCCTGATCGGGGCAATGTCGTCGGGGGCGATGTCATGAATTCCCCAATGTTTTATTTGAAATCAGAAACATTTGGCGGACAGGGTGGGATTCGAACCCACGGTGAGCTTCCACCCACGGCGGTTTTCAAGACCGCTGCCTTAAACCACTCGGCCACCTGTCCGCACGAAAACGCGGCTAACGTGCCTTTTTCGGTTTGTCACCCCCTTTGGCAATGCGCGCGCCGTCGTGCGCCGTCGTGGTGTAACGCGCTGTCATGAAAACGGCACGGGCTGACACAGGCGTTGATGTCGCTCTTGTCCTCGGGCGCTATGCTGTGCGAAGGGCAGAAATATGAAGTCTAGCTTGAAATTTCGTGGCGCGGTGGTGGTCGTTATGGCCGGTTTGGCGCTGATATGGTCGTCTGCCGGTTGGTTGGCCCATGCGCAATCGGTGGGCGGAGGCGGCTTTCAGGGCTATGTTCAGGTGCTGGCGGCCCGCGCACGCGCGGAGGGGGTATCCGAACCTACCATCGCTCGGATGACGGCGGGGCTCAGCTACAACCCGCGGGTGGTCGAACTGGACCGCAATCAGCCGGGCTCTGGGGTGGGGGCGAACCCGGCTGCCGCGCCCGATTTTGGCCCATACTACCGCGCGCACGTCGATGGCGCGAGAATTAGCCAAGGCCGCGCCATGTACGCCGCCACCGCGCGCTGGATACCGGGCATCGAACAACGTTACGGCGTACCTGCGGGCATTTTGCTGGCGATCTGGGGAAACGAGACGAATTATGGCCGTTATTCCGGCGATTTCGATCTGGCCCGCAGCCTTGCAACGCTGGCCTATGATGGTCGCCGCCGCGAGTTATTCGCCAGCGAGTTCGTCGCATTGCTCAAAGTCGCCGACAGGGGCATCCCGCGTGAACGCTTGGTGGGCAGTTGGGCAGGGGCCTTTGGCAACCCGCAGTTCCTGCCATCCACCTATCTGCGGGTGGCGGCGGACGGCGATAATGATGGCCGCATCGACATCTGGAACGACCGTGCCGACACCATGGCTTCCATAGCCAATTATTTCCACGACGCGGGCTGGCACGCGGGTGAACCATGGGGCGTGCGGGCGGCGGTGCCGGCGGGGCTCAGCCGGCAGGGCATCGCCAGCGGTCTGGTTTCGCCAGAATGCGCCCGCGTCCATGCCCGCTATTCACGCTGGCTGACTGTGCGCGAATGGCGAGGGTTGGGGGTGCAACCGATGGGCCGGATTGGCGAAAACACGCTGGCCGCATTGATAGAGCCCGACGGACAGGGTAAAACCGCATTCTTATTAACCGGGAATTATCGGGTTATCCTGCAATATAACTGCTCCAATTACTATGCACTGAGTGTGGGGCTGCTGTCCGATGAAATTTCGCGATAATCATTATCTGCCGTTGATGGCTCTGGTATTGCTGGCAGGCGCCGGCAGCCAAACTGGCATGGCGCAGTCGCGCATGACGGGCAGAAGCGGCCCTGCGGCGGACTTTCCGATGACGGTGGGCGCGCCCTATTCGATCGGCTCCACCAGCTATACCCCCGCCGACACCATGAATTATGACGCGGTGGGCTATGCAGCGGTTGCCGATGATGGCGATACGACGATCTCTGCCGCGCACCATACGCTGCCAGTGCCCAGCTATATCGAGGTGACCGCACTGGATACCGGGCGCACCATTTTGGTTCGTGTCGCGCATCGCGGACCGATGGACAGCAACAGCGTGGTTGCGCTGTCGTCGGGCGCTGCGGCTCAGTTGGGGGTAGGTGACCATGCCGCCGTGCGCGTGCGCCGAGTCAACCCGCCCGAAAACGAGCGCGAATTGCTGCGCTCTGGCGGCACCGCGCCCGAGCGTATGAATACGCCAAAGCCTTTGCTTTCGGTGCTGATGCGCAAATTGCAGCCCGGCGCGCCGGTGGGCCTGAACCCTTCTTCCGCAGTCAGCGTGGGGCAGCCAGCAGGCGGCTCTATGCACCCCATGATGCCCTCGATGACGGCACCGCAAGTGAAAGCAATGCCAAGGAGGCACTCAGCGCCGCAACAACTGATGCCCGCAGAACAGGCCGCAACCCAGGCTGAAATGCCGCCTGAAGCTCAGCCTGCCATGGCAGACATGGAACCCGTGACGCCAATGAGGCCCATGCCTGCCGCACACACGCGCGGTGCCGTCCACGCGAAATCAGAGCATATCGCAACCGTTAAAGCCCCGCCTAGGGCCGAAAAAACACCCATGCCCGCCGAACCGGTTGAAGCCGGTTCGTGGGTCATTCAGGTCGGGGCCTTTGCCGACAAATCCCATGCCGAAGCGTTGGCTGCCAAGATCGGCGGCAAGATCAGCCCATCGGGCCATTTGTGGCGCGTCCGCACGGGGCCTTACGCTTCACAGCGCGCTGCGGATGCGGGTCTGGCGAAGGTGCGGGCGGCGGGCTATAGCGGCGCTCGAATCCAGCACGCCGACTGACCAAACCCCGGTCAACAGCGTCGCTGAAGCGTGACGACAGGAACCGGCTTGACCAAGAATAGACCGCTGACCGGCAATCGGATGGCCGGCATGATGCTCATTTGCTTGGCAAGCGGGGCCCTGTACGCCGCCCCCGGCAACGCACCGGTGAAAGGCGCTATGGCTGCCGGTATGGCTGTGCCCGCGCCAGTTGCGCCAACATATACTCCACCGCCCGCCGAGCCGCTACCCCCCGGCGTGGTGCCGCTATCAGGCGATGTCGATGC
>Ga0316222_1000168_pt1 | contig 107489 bp, 91 predicted proteins | sample TBH18011metaG_FD_206008 | JGI IMG/M metagenome (GOLD analysis project Ga0316222, IMG submission 206008) | Freshwater microbial communities from Trout Bog Lake, Wisconsin, USA - TBH18011 | ecosystem: Environmental > Aquatic > Freshwater > Lake > Hypolimnion/Profundal zone | place: USA: Wisconsin...
CCGCTGCGCAAGCCAATCATTGTGCTCGTCCGGTGTTACCTCTGTCCAAGCATTTGCAGCGGTCAAACCGTTAATGGACGCGTATGCTGACACGCGAGCTAACTTTTGCTCTCGCGTCAAATAATCGCCAATGTCGTTGTAGAAGATTTTGCCGTGATGGCTGTTCGCTGGATTTTTGACGAGGAACGAAACTGCTACCGGAGCGCGACTTCCGGAGCCAAAAATTTTGCCACCCTCACGCTTCGATTGTTCGCCGCTGGTCCGCTGATTGCCGCGAAGATTGAACACGTAGATGCTGCTGAATTCGTCCTGTAAGCACTTCCGCAATCCGTTCATCGCATTGCCGTCCAACCATCCACCGTTCGTAACAAACCCGATAACACCACTATCACCGACCCTGTCACTCGCCCAGCGCAGCGCCTGAACATAACCGCCGCTTCCTTCTCCTTTGTAGATGCGAGTTTGATAGATGTTATTGCGAAGTTGAAGAAGCACTTTGCCGTTGAGCAATCGCTCTTCGTTTTTGTAAGTGTAACTTTTCTTCATATCAAAATTATATCATATTTACAAGCATAAAGCAAGAAATAGATAAACAATTTGATGAATAGATTCCAATTATTAGACTAAAAATGTATGATTATTTTTAGCTTTGCCTAATTGAGAGTGATAAATGCCTTACAATTGCCTAACGACAGCACACAGAACAACAGCGCATTAAGTAAACTCAATGGGCTGTTTCGCCTGTTATTGCCATGAAAAATGAGTTAATTCATAGTTATACAACAGCACCATGACAGTGCTTGTACTTGGCGCCAGATCCGCAGGGGCAAGGCGCATTGCGCGGCAGATCCAGCCCTGCCCAAGGGTTCGCGCCAACGGCGTGATCGCCAATCGTGCCGGCGCCCAGCGGCGACAGACGCTCGGCGGCATCCAGCCCAAAGCGGCCAGAACCCGCGTCATTCTCGCCGGTCATCGGATCGATGTGGCCGGTCAGGAAATCCGGCAATTCGGGCAGTTGCACCTCGCCCGGCGGCGGAAAGTGGATTTCGGCGGTGCAGAGGACGCGGGTGACATCCTCGCGGATCGCCTCCAGCATGGTCTGGAACAGGCTGAAAGCCTCCTGCTTATATTCATTCAGCGGGTTTTTTTGCGCGTGGGCCCGCAGGAACACCACCTGACGCAGCGCATCCAGCGTCGCCAGATGCTCCTTCCAATAATGGTCGAGCCGTTCCAACATCACGCTCTTTTCCACCTGACGCCAGATGGAAAGGTCGTTGCTGGCAACCTTGGACTCCATTCGCGTATCGGCCAGCGCCACGACGCGCTCCTCGATATGCTCGGGGTCGATGCCGTCCTCGGCGATCCAGTCAGCGATGGGAGCCTCTATGCCCAGCACATCGTTCAGCTTTTGCGTCAGCGCCGCCACATCCCACTGTTCGGGATAGGAATGCGGCGGGCAGGCATCGCCCACCAGAGCGTTGATCGTATCGTGGCGCATATCCACCACCACATCGTCCACCGCATCGGCGTCCATGATGTCGGCGCGCTGCTCGTAGATGACCTTGCGCTGGTCGTTCATCACGTCGTCATATTCGACGACCTGCTTGCGGATGTCGTAGTTGCGCGCCTCGACCTTTTTCTGCGCGGTTTCGATGGCTTTCGACAGCCATTTGGACCCAATCGCCTCACCATCGGCCAGATTGCTGTGCATCAGTTTGGAGAACATCGTGTCCGGCCCAAAGATGCGCAGCAGATCGTCCTCCAGACACAGGTAAAACTTCGACAGGCCCGGATCGCCCTGACGGCCAGAACGCCCGCGCAGCTGGTTATCGATGCGGCGGCTCTCATGCCGCTCCGTACCGATCACGCAGAGGCCGCCCGATGCCAGAACCTTGGCCTTTGCCTCGGCGACCTCGTCCTTGATGCGCTGAATGGCACCGTCGCGGTCGTTGCCTTCGGGCATATCCTTCAGCTCGTCCTCAGTGCGAAATTCGACATTGCCGCCCAGCTGAATATCGGTGCCGCGCCCGGCCATATTGGTGGCGATGGTGACCGCGCCAATGCCGCCCGCCTGCGCCACAATATGCGCCTCCATCTCGTGGAAACGAGCGTTCAGAACGTGGTGCTTCACGCCTTCCTTGTTTAGATATTCGCTCAGCAATTCCGATTTCTCGATCGAAACCGTGCCCACCAGCACCGGCTGACCGATCTCCTGCTTTTCGCGGATCAGCTTGGCGATGGCCTGGAATTTGTCGGTGGTGTTTTTGTAGAATTCGTCCTCCTCGTCGATGCGCTGCACGGGCACATTGGTCGGGATGGTGACGACGTTCATCTTGTAAATGTCAAAGAATTCCGAGGCCTCCGTGGCGGCGGTGCCGGTCATGCCGCCGATCTTGGGATACATACGGAAATAGTTCTGGAAGGTGATCGAGGCCATCGTTTGGTTCTCTGGCTCGATGCGCACGCCCTCCTTGGCCTCGACCGCTTGGTGCAGGCCGTTCGACCAGCGGCGGCCATCCATCATGCGGCCGGTAAACTCGTCGATGATGACGATCTTGCCGTCTTTTTCGATGTAGTCGATGTCACGCTTGAACATGACATTGGCCTTCAGCGCCTGATCGAGGTGATGCACGACCAGCGTATTCTCGATATCGAACAGGTTGCTGCCTTCCAGCAGGCCGGCGGCCTCCAGCAGACGCTCGACATTCTCTGTGCCGTCTTCGGTGAGGGAGACGTTTTTTTGCTTTTCGTCGGCCTCGAAATTGGCGGGGTCCTGGATCAGCTGCTTCACGATGGCATCGACCGAGACGTAAAGCTCGCTCTTGTCGTCGGTGGGGCCGGATATGATCAGCGGCGTGCGCGCCTCGTCGATCAGGATGCTGTCCACCTCGTCAACGATCGCATAGTTGGGTGGGCGGTGCACCATATGCGCCCGGTCATGCTTCATATTATCGCGCAGATAATCAAAGCCCAACTCGTTGTTGGTGGCATAGGTGATGTCGCAATTATAGGCTTCAGAGCGCTCCGGCTCGGCCATATTGGGGACGATGACGCCGACGCTCAGCCCCAGAAATTTGTAGATCTGCCCCATCCAATCGGCATCGCGGCGTGCCAGATAGTCGTTGACGGTGACCACATGCACGCCCTTGCCTTCCAGCGCGTTGAGGTAAACCGCCAGCGTCGCCACAAGGGTTTTGCCCTCGCCGGTGCGCATTTCGGCGATCTCGCCCCGGTGCAACACGATGCCGCCGACCATCTGCACATCGAAATGCCGCATCCCCAACACCCGGCGGGCGGCCTCGCGGCAGGTGGCAAAGGCCTCTGGCAGGATGTCGTCCAGCTTTTTGCCATCTGCCAGAGCCGCGCGGAATTTCACCGTCTGCGCGGTCAGGTGTTCGTCGCTCAGCGCCTCCATTTCGGGCTCATACGCGGCGATTTGCTTCACCAGCTTGTCGAGCGACTTGACGTAACGGTCGTTGGACGTGCCGAAAAGGGCCTTGGCAATGGCACCGATCATACAAATTTTCCTGATTTCTGGCGGGCCTTGGCCCACGGGATTTGTTTGCCCGCAAGGGGCTGTTCGCTGAACGTCCGGACGGCAGGCGGCGTTATGCCAGCGCGCGGTCGATCCCGACGCGTACGGCTGTGATCCGCGAAACCTGCGCCGTCAGCGCGGGCTGACGGGTCATTGCGCGCGGGCTGACAGGCTGAACCCGCAAGGCGAAACCGCCCACTTGCGCCCGTGCCACAGCCAGCGTTTCCGCGCCCGAAGCCACCTGCACCGCGCCCACTTCCGCACGCGCGCCGGCAAAAACCCGCGCCTGCGCAGGGCTACCCTCCGCAACAAAGCCGCTGACGAGCGCCAAAAATGTGAGCAAAAGCCGGATCATCTTGCGCGGCATATAGGGACGGTTGTCCTCCGCGTCCAGTGGGGGCGTAGAATGGGTGCTAGGCGGGATAATTAGCGATGGCGCCTTACTTATCAAATGCAGGGTGCCACCCCGCCCGGCCCTAATACTCGCCATTAGTCAGCTGTCCATTCGCATCCCATGCCGGAAAAAACCTAGCCCGCTGGCTAATAAGCTCGCACGTCCTGTCATCCGATAACGGCCACCCAATGCTGGAATTAATGTGACACGAGGTCACCCTGCCGCCGGAATCTACCGTCACATGAAAACGCACAGTACCCTCTTTCTGCGCCTTCTTTGCGTCTGCCGGAAAATCTTCATCGTTAAACCAATACGCGATATTACGCGGAATAGCAGGACGCGGAAAAGCATGTGGCGCAAACGAATTCGCGCCGGCATGCGCCAATGTCCCCGCAGGCACGACCACCAGACAAGCGGTCAAACCTAAGCAAAAGAATCGCTTATCCATAACCCAATCATTCCCGTTCTCCCGCACAACATCAACCCGCCAATTGCCCCCGCGCGCAACACCCGCTAACGCACATCGCATGTCAGACGCCATCTCCCCGCTCGCCACGCCCTTCCCTGCTCTCCCCGCGATTGAGGGCGTAACCATCCGCACCGCGCACGCCCATTACAAAACATGGGACCGCTGCGATTTGACCTTCGTCGAACTCGCACCAGACACCGTCGTCGCGGGCGTCTTCACACGCAACATCTGCTGCTCGTCAGAGGTGGAACTGGGCCGCGAGGCCGTGAAAAGCGGCAAGGCCCGCGCGCTGGTGGTCAATGCGGGCAATTCCAACGACTTCACCGGATACCGCGGGCGCGAAGCGGTCGAGGCGATCATGGCCCAAGTCGCCGCGCACTTGGCTTGCGCGCCGGATGAGGTCTTCGTCTCCTCCACCGGTGTCATCGGTGTGCCGCTCCCCATGGACAAGGCGCGCGAGGGCGTCGCTGCCGCGCTTACTGCCTCGCCCACCACTTGGGAGGACGCCGCGCGGACCATCTCGACCACCGACACCTTCCCCAAGGGCGTCACCGCATCGGCGATGGTCGGCGGTAAAAAGGTTCAGATCAGCGCCATCATCAAGGGCAGCGGCATGATCGCCCCCGATATGGCGACAATGCTGGGCTATATCTTCTCCGATTGCGCGATTGCGCCGGCGTTTTTGCAAACATTGCTGTCCGCCGCCGCCGATGAAACCTTCAACTGCATCACGGTGGACAGCGACACCTCGACCAGCGACACCGTGCTAGCCTTCGCCACGGGCCGCGCCGAAAACGCACGGATCACCGGCGAGGACAGCCCCGGCGCCGATGCTTTTGCCGCCGCGCTGCATGACGTCTGCCGCCAACTGGCCCATCTGGTGGTGCGTGACGGCGAGGGCGCGCAGAAATTCATCGCCGTCGACGTGATGGGCGCGGTATCCGACGCCAGCGCCCGCAAAGTCGGCCTAGCCATCGCCAACTCGCCGCTTGTCAAAACTGCAATTGCCGGCGAGGACGCCAATTGGGGACGCGTCGTCGCCGCCGTCGGCAAGGCCGGCGAGCCCGCAGACCGCGACAAGCTGTCGATCGGCTTTGGCGGCGTATGGATGGCGCGCGATGGGCAGCCCCTGCCCGACTACGACGAAGCCCCCGTCGCCGCGCATCTGAAAGGTCGAGAGGTGAACGTGTCAGTCGATCTGGGGCTGGGCGAAGGGCGCGCCACCGTGTGGACCTGCGACCTCACCCACGGCTATATCAGCATCAACGCCGATTACAGGAGCTGAAATGTTCACCATTTGGGGGCGGCTGAATTCGCACAACGTCAAAAAGGTGGTATGGGCGGCGGAGGAATCCGGCGTGGAATGGCAGCGTCACGACGTTGGTGGCAGTTTTGGCTACACGCACGAATATTTGGCTATGAACCCGAACCGTTTGGTGCCCACGATTCAGGATGGCGAATTCGTGTTGTGGGAATCAAACGCGATTCTGCGCTATCTTGCAGATGCTTATGCTCCGCGTCTGTGGCCCACCGCACCGCAAACCCGCGCGCCCCAAGCCCGAGCTAAGGCTGACCGTTGGATGGACTGGCAAGTCGCCTATGCCGATGCTCAGCGCGATGCCTTCCTGCAATGCGTGCGTGTCGCCCCAGAGGCGCGCGATGCCGCCCTGATAGCCCGCTCTGCCCAGGCGTGCGTCGCGATGATGGGCATTCTTGACGCTGAACTCGCCCACCAACCGTGGCTCACCGGTGACTACTTCGGCATCGCTGACATACCGATGGGTGTCTATGCGCACACATGGTTCACGCTGAATCTGCCCGGCGCGGAGATGCCGCATGTCGCTGCATGGTATGCCCGACTGCTGACGCGCCCCGCCTTCGCCCGCCTAGCCGCTGTGCCGCTGACATGACCCCTGCCCTCCACACGGCAGTAGAGGCGATCATGCGCGATGCCGCAACCCGTGCCATCCTGCCACGCTTTCAGCACCTCGCCACCAGCGAGATCTTTGAAAAAGCCGCCGATGACCTCGTCACCGTGGCGGACAAGGAAAGCGAGGCGATTCTGGCCGATGGCCTGGCGCGGCTGATGCCCAATGCCGAGATTGTTGGCGAGGAAGCCGTCGCGGCGGACCCCGCCTTGATGCGCCTCTTGGGCGAAAAGCTGTGCTGGATCATCGATCCGCTCGATGGCACCAACAATTTCGCCGCCGGCAAGCGCCCATTCGGCATGTTGGTGGCCTTGGCCGAGGCGGGCCGCGCGGTGGCGGGCTGGATTTATGACCCCGTTTCAGGCCGGTTTTGCCATACTCATGAGGGCGGAGGAGCCTTTATCGATGGCGCCCGCATCACGGCCCGCACCACCGGGGAAACGCCCCCTGTCGCGGCGATTTCCACCCTGTTTGCCGATCCGGCGCGCCGCGCCGCGACGGCCGCGCATATCGCCCCGCATTACCGCATGGTCGACATCCCCCGCTGCGCCGCAGAGCAATATCCGCGCCTGGTGTTGGGGGTGAACGATGTGTCGATATTCGAGCGCACCCTAGCGTGGGACCACGCAGCGGGCGTCTTGTTTTGCAACGAGGCAGGCGGCATGGCCGCGCGCGCCGATGGTTCGCCTTACCGTGTAGACGAGGACCGGCGCGGCCTCATCGCCGCCGCCAGCCCGGCGCTGTGGCACGGGTTGGCGGAGCGATTGGCGACTATAGCTTAAAGCGCGCCTTCCAGCCAAGCCTTCAGCGCGCCCTTGGGGGCCGCGCCCAGTTTTTGCGCATGCGGCTTGCCATCCTTGAACAGGATGAGCAACGGGATCGACTGCACGCCGAACTGGCTGGCGATCTCGGTATTTTCCATGATGTCGACCTTGGCGATGGTGACCTTGTCGGCCAGTTCGTCAGAAATTTCCTCCAGCGAGGGCCCGATCATCTTGCACGGCCCGCACCAATCCGCCCAGAAATCGACCAGAACGGGCTTGGTTGCCCCTAGAACGTCGGTGGCAAAGCTGGCATCGGTAACCTTGATGGTGGACATGAGAATTCCTTTCGTTGGCCCGCAATTTAGGTGCGCCTGCCGGTTTGACAAGGCGCTATAGCGCAAAGCTTTGCTGAGCGAAGCCCAAGCTCTGCTTCGTGGCGTCCAGCACGTCGCGCGGGATTTCGATCAAGGCCGGCGTGGTGGTATAGAGCACCGCCGCCTCAATGGTGCGGCCGGGGTATGTCACCTCCAGCGCTGCGGCATAGGCGGCCATCTGGCGCAAGGTCGCCACCGACACCCCCGCCAGACCCACAGGCGGGCGGCGCGTGGATTTGAAATCGACGATGCGGATGATGTCGGCCTCGATCAGCAGCCGGTCGATGGTGCCCGATATCACCTGCCCATCAACCAGCGCCGCCAAGGGCACCTCGGCCAGCGCATAGGGGCTGAACAGCGCCGCCCAGCCGGGTTCGGCCAATACCCGCAGCGCCGCCTCGGCGATTTCAGCACGCTGCTGTGCGGGTAAATCAGCAGCCTGCGACGCCAGCCACCGCGCGGTCGCATCAACGCGGGCGCCGGGCGCCAGATCGGGCAAGCGTTCCAGCAAGCGGTGGATCAGAGTGCCCCGGCGCGCGGCATGCGGTGCGGTAGCGCCCCCCGCCATCGGAGGTTCCGCCGACAAATCCTCGCCCAGCGCCGATGGCACCAAGGGCCGCGCCGGCCGGGCCTCCTGGGGCGCGGGGCGGGTCAGCCAGCCGGGCTTCGCCGCCTCCATATCAAACCACACGCTTTGCGCTGGCCAGTGCGGCACGGGTGGCGGCGTGCCATATTGCGCGGTGGCCCCCCAGATCGGGTCCTCCTGCCATGCGTCATCGGCGAAAAGCCCCGCCAAGGCGGCGTACCAACTGCCCTCCGCCGGGATCTTTTCGCGCGCGCCCAAGGCACCCGTCACGATCAGAGCCTCCTCCGCCCGCGTCATGGCAACGTACAACAAACGCCAATGCTCCTCACCCTCGGCCTTGGCGGCGGCGGTGGCGGCCTCGGCTATGGGGCCCAGCTTTTCCTCCGCGCGCAAGGGAGGCAAGGGCACGCTGACCACCTCGCCGCCCCCAATAACGCTGGCGGGATCGGGCAGCGCCAACTGCCCCCCGCGCGAGCGCGCCGGATCACCCGTCGCATCGGCCAGAATGACAATCGGCGCCTGCAACCCCTTGGAGCCATGCACCGTCATCACCCGCACCATACCGTCAGACCGCCCCGCCTCGCGCTTCAACTCGCCGTCGCTGGCATCGAACCACGCGAGGAACCCCGCCAAGCTGGGCGTCGCCGTCGCCGCAAAAGCCTGCGCCGCGTTCAGCAATTCATCGATGGGATCGTTCGCCTCATGCCCCAACCGCGACACCAGCGCCTCGCGCGCGCGCCACGGCCCGACTAGCAGCCAGTGCAGCAATGCCTGCACCGGCTCGTAATCGGCGCGGGCCAGCAATTGCCCCAAACGCTCCATCGCCGCCGCAACGTCAGCATGGGAAGACCGCCGCAGATGTTCCCAAAGCCGCAACCCCTTCTGGCGCTCCTCGCCCGCGCGCCAGCCGTGGGCCAGCAATTGCTCCTGCGTCCAGCCGATCAGCGGCGACACCAGCAAATTGGCAAGGCTGAGGTCATCCAAAGGCTGGGCGGCGAACCGCAACGCCGCCACCAGATCCTTGACGCCCAGGGGCGCACCCAGCCGCAGCCGGTCGACACCCACCACCGGAACCCCCGCCGCATGCAGCCGCGCGACGATGAGGCCCGCCAGTTCGCGGCGTTTGCGCACCAAGACCATGACGTCGCCGGGGCCACCCCTTCGCGCCGGCTCGCCGGGCTTCACGCCCTTGACCAGTGGATAGCCGTGATTTTTCCATTCCCTCACCTGCCGCGCTATCTGGTCCGCCAGCCGGCGGTCGGCGGAGGTCAGCCCCTCCTCTTCCTCATCATCGTCCTCGCCCACCAGCCCCACCGGGCGCCATAATGTTACGACGCCGGGGCGGTCCTCGCCGACATGCCGTTCCGGTTCGCCGGTCAGGCCAAAGGCGGCGGGGCCAATCGCCGCAATCGCGCGGTCCACGAAATCCAGCACCGGCTTTGCGGTGCGAAAACTCTGCCCCAGCCCCAGATCGAGCAGCCCGCGCACATCCGGCCCACCGCGCAAGGCCCGCGCATTGCTGGCCGCCCCCTCCATCGCCGTTTTGACATTCTGCTTGGCGGCGTTGAAATTCTCCGGGCTGGTGCCCTGAAAGCCAAAGATCGCCTGCTTGTAATCGCCCACCACGAACAGCGTGCGGATGCGATCCCCCCGTGCCCCCTCGCCGGCAAAGAAATCGCCGGTCAGCGCGTCGATGATCCGCCACTGCGCGGCATTGGTATCCTGCGCCTCGTCGACCAGAATGTGGTCAAACCGCCGGTCGAGCTTGTACCTGATCCAACCCGCCATATCCGAATGGCCCAGCAGAGCGGCGGCGCGGCGGATCTGGTCGTCGAAATCGATCAGCCCCTCGCGCGCCTTGGCCTCGTCCCACGCCAGCGCAAAGCTACGCCCCAGTTCCAGCGCCGGGGCCAGCCATGCGGCCAGCGCCAGCAGGGTGCGCTGGTCGCGGATGTGCAAGCTATGGTCCAGCACAGTTTCCGCTGCTGACCCGAAAAATTCCTCGAATTTCTCCAGAGATTTCTGGTCGCGGACGGTGTCTTTCTGGGTGAACAACACCTTGTGCAGTTCGGGCAGCGCCGCCAACCGCGCCTCCGGCGCAGCGGCCAGCCAATTGGCGATCACCACACGGCCCGCTTGCCCCTTGATGCCGTTCCACTGGCCATAGGCTGCCAGACAACACCGCAAAGCCTCCACATCAAACGCGCCGTCACTGCACAGCGCCGCCAAATCCGCCTCACCCGCATCCGCCGCCAATCCCAACAGCCGGTGGACATGGCTGCGCAAAGGCGGCGCCCAGCCCGCCGGCCTTCCATCCGCGCCCAGCCACAGATCGCGCGCCTCGGCGCAGGCCATCAGGAAGCCCTGCGCCTTGTCCTCGCCCAGCCGCAGTGACAGCGCCGCCAGAGCATCCAGCGTCGCGGTATCCTCGCGCGCCTCCGCCTCCAGCAGCAGATCGGCCAGCACCTGCCGGCTGAGCAGCAGCTTCTCATGCTCCTCCATCGGCCGCGCGCCGGCGGACAGCCCCGCTTCCTCGGGAAACGCCGCCAGCAGCCATTGCGAAAAGGCATGGATCGTGTCGATCCGCAGCCCCCCGCCCGGACAATCCAGCACAGCCGCGAACAAGGTCCGTGCCCGCGCCCGCGTTTCGGGCGCGAAATCGGCGTCAATCGCCGCCAGCTCCTTGCCCAGCGCCACCTCGTCCGCGCGCACCCAGCGGGCCAGCGTATCGTTGATCCGCGCCGCCATTTCGGTGGCCCCGGCCTTGGTGAAGGTCAGGCAAAGGATCTGGTCGGGCCGAACCGCCGGCTCCAGCAACAGCCGCAAAACGCGCGCGGTCAGCACCTGCGTCTTGCCCGTGCCCGCCGATGCCGACAGCCACACACTGCGCGCCGGGTCCACCGCCGGGCGCTGATTGCCCGCCAAGGGGTGTAGTTTGGGGGCGGCTTCACTCATGCCGCATCACCCAACAAACCAAACCATTCATCCAGCCGCATCAACTGGTCGTAATCGTTGTAGACATCCAGATCGGGCACTAGACGCGCGGTGAAGGCCTCGTCGCCGATGATCCAGCGCTCCACAGCGTCTTTCAGAAAGCCTTCGGTGACGGGCAGGAATTCCTCGCGTGGAATGCCTTTTGTTTTGCGTTTGCCGTCGGGAATCGGTTCGTTGATATAACCGAAATCATCGCCCTTCTTGGCCAGCGACCAATACTCAAACTTGGTGGCTTCGCCGCTAACCGGGCGCTTGTCCTCGCCCTTGAATTCGCCGTCGCGCGCGATCAGCCCCAGCGTGCCCAGCTGCAACGTATAGCCCGCCGCGACCCGCGCGGCCTTTGGCGGCCCGCCGGTCTTGTAATCCACCACCGCCAGCGAGCCATCGGCCAGCCTGTCGATCCGGTCGATACGTCCATGAATACGCAAGCCGGCAAAATCCATGACCCCGTCCAGCTCAGTGCCCAGCACGATCCTCCCGTCCTCGATGCGCTGGCGCAGGATTTCGCCCGCCACCCATTCCAGCGCCTTCACCAACCGGGGCCGCCACAGGCTGCGCATCAAGGGGTGCGCGGAGAGCTTGTCCAGCTCGGCATGGGCGATGGGGATCAGCGCGCCGGGCAGTTCGCCGCCCTTGTGCCACGCGTCGAGAATGGCATGCGCGGCGGTGCCTTTCAGCGCTGCGCTGGGTTCTGCGTCCAATGCCTCCAGCCGGCGCAGGCCCATGATTTCGCTGGCGTAAAACTGATAGGGATCGCTGCGCAGCCGGTCGAGCGCGGTCACCGAAAACCCCACGCGCCGCTGCTCGGCACTGGGCATAGGCGCGGGGCGCGGATAGGCGTCCGCCTTGTGCCCCGCATCGATGGCATGGGCCAGCGCCACGGCGTCCGTCTCGGCATGTTCGCCGGCCAGTTTTGCGCCCAACATCGCCCGCACCCGCAGCACGAAACGAGAAGCGATCACCGGCCCCCCCTCATCCCGCCGCGCCCAGCTCAGCACCACCTGCGGCGCGCCCAAAGCCCCCGCCAGATCATGCGCGGCGAGGCCGATGCGAAATTCGGCTGCGGGCACGCCCAGATGGCGTAAAACCGCAGGCGGCAACAGCGGATCGGGCGATGGCGATCCCGGCCACACCCCCTCGACCAAGCCGCCGCAGATGATCAGGTCCGCCCGCGCCATCCGCGCCTCCAGCAACCCGTAAATGGCCACACGCGGATGCCCGCCCCACGGCGGCCGCACCGCAACGCGCTCCATGCTCCCGCGCAAAGCCGCCGCCAGATCGCGCGGGGGAAGGCGCGTCCCGGCCTCGCGCGCGGCGTCAGTAAACTCGCTGAGCAAAGCCGACAAAGCCCGGCCATCCGCGTTCTGCCACAAAGCCTCGCCGCACAAAGCCTCGCCCGCCACCGCCAATGCGTGCAGCAAATCGCTGAGCGGCGCATCCTCGGCAAAGGTCATCAGCGGGGCCAGCATGGTTTCCGCCTCTGCCCACCACGCGGCGTAGGCCTGCCTGCCGCGCCGATCCGCCCGCGCACCCACCATCGCGCGCAGCGGCTCCAAGCCCGCAGCAGGCCTAGGCCCGCGCAGCATCCGGTCAAACCGCCGGACATGCTCCAGCCACGCTGGCCGCCCCTCTCCGGCGCGTACCAAGGGATGCCCCAACAGCGCCACCAAGGGCACCGGCGGCGCCCCCTCGCCCAAAACCTCCGCCAGCAGCAGGATCACCCGCCCGGCTGCTGTCTGCGGCAAGGGGCGCCCAGCGGTGTCGTCCGCCTTGATGCCCCAACGCTCCAGATGCGCCACAACGCGCGCCGCCAACCCCCGGTTCGGCGTCACCAGCGCGACGCGCTTCTCGGGCGTTTCCAGCGCCTCGCGCATCAGGATGGCGATGGCCTGTGCTTCCTCGCCGGGATGCGCGGTTTCCATCAGGCGGACGGCGGACAGGCGGCGGCGCGGCTCGGGCAAATCCACCCACCGCGCCGAGGCAGCTGGCGGCAAAAACAAGTTCGAAATCGCCATGCTGCGCGCAGACGGCGCCGCTGACGGGCCGGAACGATGCCAATTGCGCACTTCGGCCCGCGCCACACCCATACGGTTGAGCAGCAGCTTCAGATGATATTGCGGGTGGGTCAGCGCGTCGCTGCGCCCAAAAGCCTCGCCGCCGGCCTCATCTGGCACGCCCGCCGTTCCCAGCGCGTCCCACACATCATCGTCCAGAGACAGGTCGAGATCGGGCAGGATCACTGCCCCTTGCGGCAACTCACTCACCACCCGCAGCAACCGCGCCAAGGCCGGCGAGGCGCTGGTGACACCCGCCGCAACAATTGGATGCGGCGGCGGATTGGCCTTCCAGCTATCCGCCGCGCGGGCGAACAGAAGGTTGCGACGGGTGGGCGGATCGACCTCGCCCCGACCCGCCAATTCCGCCCGCCACAGGGCATCCAGCCGCAGGAAACGCCGTGTGCTGGCGCGCCAATGTTCGGCCTGCTCGCCCACCAAAGTCAGCACATCTTCCGACAGCAAATCCTGCGGGGCGATGCCCTCCACCGCCAGACGGTCAATGGTGCGCGCGGTTTCAAACGCTCGGGCCAGCAGCGCCGCGCCCTTGGGGGCATCCTCGCCCTCCTCCGCCACAATCAGCGCCGCAAGCCGCAGCCAGCGCCGCATCGGCTCCACCGCCGGCGGAATATCCGCGCCCGCACCAAGCGGATCTAGCGCCGCCCCCAGCGCCTCATCCAGATCGAGATCGCCCGCCACCACCATGCGCGGCAGCAGGAGCCCCCCACCCAAACCTCTACCAGAGCCTCCGGCGCGCACAAAGGCCTCGGTAATGGTGCGGGCGGCGCGCTGGCTGGGCACCAGCAATGTGAGGCGCGCGAGGCCCAGTTCGGGTTCGGAATAGCGCGGGATCAGCCCCGCAACCAACGCGTCGGCAAAGCCACGGTGCGCCGCAATGGAATATACTGTCGGCCCCCGGCCCTCGGCGTCCCCCGCCTCAGGCACGGGTCAAAAGCGCCTCGGTGGGGGCGATGGAGGCAGGATCGCCAACTTCGCACCACAGCCCGGTATGCACGCAGCCATAGAGCCGCCCCTCGGCAATGGCGCGGTCCCACAGGATGTTGGTGGAAAACGCCCCCTCCGGCGCATCACGCAGCAAGCGATGCGACACCAGTTGAATGCCGGTATAGATAAACGGCGCCACCCGCCCCGCGCGCCGACGGCTGACCGCACCCAGCGGGTCCAAATGAAAATCGCCCGCGCCGATATAATTGCGCGCCCCCGTGTGCCGCACCATCAGCAACAGCGCATCCATCCGCGCCGGGTCCCACGCCAACGACAGTTCGCGCAAGGCATCGCGCGGGCCATCCAGCCAGATATTGTCGCTGTTGAGCGCAAAGAACGGATCGGGCAGCAGACCCGCGCGGTGCGCCTTCACCATGCCGCCGCCGGTTTCCAACAGGGCTGCGCGCTCGTCGGAAATGGTGATCGCCGGGGCGGTGCGCAATGCCAAATGTGCCTCCAGCGCGTCGGCGAGGTAATGCACATTGACCACCGCCGTGGCCACGCCGTTCTCCGCCAGGCGGTCCAGCGTGTGGTCGATCAGCGGTTTGCCGGCCACCTGAACCATCGGTTTGGGGCGGCTGGCGGTGAGCGGGCGCATCCGCTTGCCCAGCCCCGCCGCCATCACCATCGCGGTATCGCTGGCCAAGGGAGCCTCTCGCCCGACTTGCCCCAAAGGCAGCGATTTGGTCATACGGTGATCTGCCCGCCGCCGGATTTGCGGATCGCGGGCGGGATGTTGGCATCAAACCACGCCGCCACCGGGGCCAGCGCCGGATGCGCCAGATCGCGCTCCATCTGCGCCCAGACGCGCGCGATCATATCGAGGTAACGCGCCTTGCCGTCACGCTTGGCAAGCCGCACGAAAATGCCGACGATCTTGGCGTTGCGCTGCGCGCCCAACCGCGCATAGTCGGCGCGGAAATCGCCCTCCTGCACGCCCGTCGCCGCCAGATAGCGCGCCAACATCGCCTCCTCCAGCGCCGGGGGAACATCGCGCCGCGCATCCTGCAACAGCGACACGAGATCATAGGCCGCATGCCCCGCCAGCGCGTCCTGAAAGTCCAGCCAGCCCTGCCCGCCATCCGCCAACAACATGATGTTCTCGGCATGGTAATCGCGTAGCACCGTCACCGGCACCGTCTGACGCGGCAACATCGGCGCCAAGGCCTCGGCCCAGGCCGCCTCCCACGCGGGCGTATCGACCGTCAGCCCCTGCGCCGGGCAGAACCATTCGATGAACAGCCGCGCCTCGCGCGCATAGGTCTCCATGTCGTAAGGTGCCCAAGGCCCCGCCGGCAATTTCGCCAGCGCCGCCAAGGCATCAATAGCCCCCTCATAGGCGGCGGTTTCATCCGCGGGCACGGCGTCCAAATGATCGCGCATCCGCCGTGTGCCGAAATCCTCCAGCAACACAAGGCCTGCCCCGGCATCCTCCGCGATGATATGCGGCGCGCGCAGGCCATGTTCGGTCAACCAATGCGCCACCGCAAGAAAGGGCCGAGGGTCCTCGTGCGGCGGCGGCGCGTCCATCAGCATCGCCGTCTCATCACCCCTCCGCAGCCGGAAATAGCGCCGAAACGAGGCATCCCCCGCCAGCGGCTCCACCGCCGCGCCCGCCCAGCCGGCGCGTTCCAAAAACTCATCAAGCCCAGCAGGCAAAGCGGCGCATGTTGCTACAGAATCCATGCCCATGGCCCTAGCCGATATTGCCGGGCAGCGGAACCATTCGCGGGCGTGAAACTGTGGCTAGTTTGGCAAACGCCCCACCCAAGCGGCGCCCGGCGTCAAAACCGCCCGCCGCCCCGCGTCCGCAGGCGTCAACGCGATGCTCAAGCAGGCCGGGTCATGCGCAAATCCGCCAGCGTTTTCGGGCCATTCCGCCAGTAACACCGCGCCGTGGCGGTAATCATCGAGGCCCAGTTCCTCGGCCTCCTCCGCGTGGTTCAGGCGGTAGAAATCGGCGTGAACCACCGGCAACCGCACCGATGGCGGGCCGTAAACCTCGAAAATGGCGAAGCTGGGGCTGGGAACCTCGCCCTCATGCCCCAGCGCCGCGATGATCGCGCGGGCCAGAGTGGTCTTGCCCGCGCCCAATCCTCCCGACAGCGCCACCACGTCGCCCGCCTGCAAACGCGCGGCAATCCGCGCCCCCAGCGCTTGGGTGGCGGCCAGATCGGGCAAGTCCACAATCAAGGCAATTCCACAATCGCGGTGGTCCCCTGCCCCGGCTCGGACGCCAATTGCAACGTGCCGCCATGCGCCTCGATCAGCTGATGCGCCAAGGGCAGGCCCAGCCCTTGGCGGCGCTCCATCGCCTTGCCGTCAGCGGAGAGCTTCAGCCCCTCCAGCGCACGGGCCAGCGTCGCGCCGTCCATGCCCGGCCCATTGTCCGACACGGTAATGCGCGCGCGGGATTTGCCCTTCACCTTGCGCCGCGACAGTTCGACCAGCACATGGCCACCCCTTGGGGTCGCGGCGATGGCGTTGTCGATCAGATGCCCCAGCGCGCGCGCCAGACGTTTGGAATCGGCGCTGACCCGCCCCGCACCCCGATCACCGCGCAGGTCCAGCGTCAGCCCTGCATCAGCCAGCGCCTTGGCGCGTTCCTGCGCGATGGCGGTGACAAAGGGCAGCAGCTCCACCTCCTCGCGCGCCAAGGGCAGCATTCCGGCCTCGCTTTGCGAGAGGTCCAGCACACTTTCGATCTGCTCGCCCAGCCGCGCGACCGAGGTCAGGATCGCCTCGACATATTCATGGCCCGACGCGGACAGATCACCGCCCAGCCCGGCCTCCAACAGCTCGGCAAAGCCGCCGATACTGGTCAGCGGCGTGCGGAATTCATAGCTCATATTGGCCAGAAAGCGCGTCTTCATCGCGTCCGCCTCGGTCAAGGCGGCATTGCGTTCGCGCAGCGCGTCCTCGGCCTTTTGGCTGTCGGTGATGTCCAGCACGGTCAGCAAACCTTTGCCATCGGGCAGCGGCACCCCGGCGAACACCAGCGTCCTTCCATCGGCCAGCGAGACCCGCCCGCCGGTCTGCTTGCGCTCCAGGGTGGCGGCGCGCACGACATCCCCCACAGCCTTCGCCTGCACCGGCTTGGCGAGCCGCGCGCCCAGCCGTTCCAGCAGCTTTTCAATGCGCGGATGGGTATCGAGGAAATCGCTGTCCAGCCCCCAAGCCGTCGCAAAACGCCGGTTCCACAGCTGCATCCGCCCATCCGGCGTGAACACCGCGACCGCCTCAAACAGACTGTCAAAAGTCGCGGTGCGGGTGCGCAACAACGTGTCGCGCATCGCGGAAATCCGCAAGGTTTCGGTGCGGTCCTCGACGATCAGCAGCAAGCCGCCATCGGGCATCGGCTGCGCCACCAGACGCAGATGCGTACCATCCGACAGCGGCCAGGCTTCCTCCTGCGCCTCGCTGGCGGCGAACCACTGCGCGCGTTCACGGCGCCACGCGGGGTAATCGCGCATTTCAGGCACGCGGCCCGCATCGCGCGCGGCATCCAGCAGGCGCTCGAACAGAGGCGGGCCTTGGCGCGCGGTGGGGTGCAACGCCGAATTGGGCAGGGCGAAATGGCGCAGAAACGGTTGGTTGGCGAAGACCAGTTGCCGCTTCGCATCGAACTGCGCCACGCCCGCTGACAGCTGATCGAGCATCGATCGCTGCGCCTCGCGGAAGGCGCGGAACGTGCGCGCCAATTCCTCCATATCCTCGATGTCGATGGCATAGCCCGCGATGCCCTCTGGCCCCAGCGGCAGGTCCGACACGCGCATCATGCGCCGAGTGCCGGCGCCCTCCGCGTCGGTAATCGTGGCGCTGACGACGCGGTCGGATGGGGCGCCCTTGGCGGCGGCGGCCAGCGCGATGTCGCCGGCGCTGAGACCATCGACGCGCTCGACCAGTTCGGTGCCAGCGGCGACCACTTCATCGCCGCTGGTGCCGCCCACCGCGCGGACATAGGCGCTGTTGACCAGACGCAAGGTGCCATCCGGCCCGCGGAACCACATAGGCATGGGGGCTGCCTCGATCAGGCCCACCAGAGCAGTGAAATCGCCGCGCGCGCGCTCGGCTTGGCCGCGCAGTTCCTTCAGTTCGCCCTCGCTGTCGCTGGCGTCGAACACCCAGACCAGCGCCGCGCCGCCCGGCGAAATCTGCGGATCAGCCAAATGCCCGCGCAAAGCCAGCGAACGCCGTGAACCCAGCGGAACAGCCGCCATACGAAACGGCGCGCCAGTCCGCTGGGTGCGGCGCACCGCCTCGGTCAGCTCTGCCAATTGCGCAGCAGGCAAACCATTTTCGCCCGACACACTGGTCAATTCAGACAGGAATTGCGGCACCGCCTCCAGCCCCAGCCATTGGGCCAGACGCGGCGGGGCCTCGATCTTGCCATCGGCGCGGACCAGCATCGGCAGAGCGGGCGATTCGTCGACCATCCGCGCCAACCGCCGCCCTTGGCGCAAGGCTGCCTCTGCGCGCCCCTGCCGCGCCCGCGCCGAAAGGATCGCCCAGCAAGCGCCGAGCGTCCAGGTGGCGAGCAACAGCCCGATCAGGGCCAAGGCAACAGGCGATAATATCATGGCCCCCAGCTATGCGCGCAGGGGCCACAAGGCAACCGCCAGATGCCAATTAATACCGATAATGATCGGGCTTGAACGGGCCAGTCACGGGAACGCCGATGTAATCGGCCTGCTTTTTCGACAGCTGGGTCAGCTTCACGCCCAGCTTTTCCAGATGCAGCGCGGCGACCTTTTCATCGAGGTGCTTGGGCAGAACATAGACGTCGTTCTTGTACTGGTCGTTGCGGGTATGCAGCTCGATCTGCGCCAACGTCTGGTTGGTGAAGCTGGCCGACATCACAAAGCTGGGGTGGCCGGTGGCGCAGCCCAAATTCACCAAACGCCCCTTGGCCAGGATGATGATCTGCTTGCCGTCTTCAAATTCGACCAGATCGGTGCCGGGCTTCACCTCGGTCCACTTGTAATTGTCTAATGCTGCGATCTGGATCTCGCTGTCGAAATGGCCGATGTTGCAGACGATGGTCATCGGTTTCATCGCCTTCATGTGGTCGGCGGTGATGACTGCCTCGTTGCCGGTGGCGGTGACAAAGATGTCGGCGCGGCTGACCGCGTCTTCCATCGTCACGACCTCATAGCCCTCCATCGCGGCCTGCAGAGCGCAGATCGGGTCGATTTCGGTGACCAAAACGCGCGCGCCGCCATTGCGGAGCGACGCGGCGCTGCCCTTGCCGACATCGCCGAACCCCGCGACGCAGGCGACCTTGCCGGCCAGCATCACATCGGTGGCGCGGCGGATCGCGTCAACCAGCGATTCCTTGCAGCCATACAGATTGTCAAACTTCGACTTGGTGACGCTGTCGTTGACGTTGATCGCGGGGAACGGCAGCTTGCCCTCCTTGGCGATCTGATAGAGGCGGTGGACGCCGGTGGTGGTCTCTTCCGAAACGCCCTTGATCGCCTTGACGCTGGCGGTCAGATAGCCCGGCTTGGCCTTCAGGAAGGCGTTCAACGCGCGGACGAATTCAATCTCTTCGGCGTTGCTGGGCTCGAACAGCTTCTCGCCCGCCTCGACGCGCGCGCCCCACAGGGCGAACATCGTGGCGTCGCCGCCATCGTCGAGGATAAGGTTGGCGGTGGTGTCGCCCCAGTCAAAGATGCTGCCGACATAATCCCAGTAATCGGCCAGCGATTCGCCCTTGATGGCGAACACAGGGATGCCAGCGGCGGCGATGGCGGCGGCGGCGTGGTCTTGCGTCGAATAGATATTGCAGGTCGCCCAGCGGACCTCTGCGCCGAGAGCCGTCAGCGTTTCGATCAGCACTGCGGTCTGGATCGTCATGTGCAGCGAACCGGTGATGCGTGCGCCCTTCAGGGGCTGCGACGCGCCAAATTCGCTGCGCAGAGCCATCAGGCCGGGCATTTCGGTTTCGGCGATCTTGATTTCGGCGCGGCCAAATTCAGCCAGGCTGATGTCGGCGATGACGTAGTCTTTGGTTTTTTCAGCAGTGGTGGTCACGGGGAAATGCTCCTGACGCGCAAAATGGCGGATGCCGGCCCATAACAACGCCGGGCCTGCGACGCAAATATAAAGATATCTTTATATCCCTGCCCAACCGGAAACACGAACCGGGTGTTGCCCCCTAGGCGCAAACGCCAACAGGCACCCGGGGAGAAGGTCCCGGGTGCCTGCGTGGACACCGCAATGGGGTATTTGCGGTGCTCGGGGGGGGGGCGCGATTATCGTTCGGCGCTGGCCAATTGCGTGCCATCATCGCCGGTCAGCATTTGGTCGGCGGCGGCGATCAGCGGCTCGGCGCCCGGTTCCTGCGCCAGATCCTGCGCGGCGCCCTTCAATTCATGGCAACCCAGCCAAGGATGCCCATTGCCGAATTGGTTGGCCATCGAAACGCTCAACCGGTCGAGTTCTCGTTCGGCGCCCGCACGGCCATATCGGGCCAGCATTTCGCCATGCAAACTGTCCAGCGCGGCATTGATTTCCGCCATATGGCGGCCCTCGAAGGCGTGAAAATCGGCCTGAAAATCATCGGCGGTGGCGCGGCAACGCAGGCCAGTGACCATCAGCATAATGTCCAGCCGACGGATTTTTTCGGCGCTACTCATGGTGCCCGCCTGCGCCGGCACACTGGCCAGCATGCCGATGGCGGCATGGCTCACAGCAAACTTATGAAACATGTTCATGGCAGTCTCCGGTTCCGAGCCCTCCGCTCTCAGCCACCAGATTCGCGAATTTTGATTGCTATGGATTCAATCAATCGGGTTAACGGGCGCGTTGCCATAATATTGTTGGCATCCCGGTTGCGAGTGCTTCCGGGCTTCTTATATTGCCCCTGCGCATCACGCCCCTTTAGGAGAATCCCCATGACCATCGAAGTTGGCCAAACCGTTCCCGACATTAAACTGGTAAAATCCACTGCCGACGAGCGCGAGCCCGTGCAGACCGCAGACTTCTTCAAGGGCCGCCGCGTTGGTTTGTTCTCGGTTCCCGGCGCCTTCACGCCAACCTGCTCGGCCAAGCATCTGCCGGGCTATGTCGCCGCCGCCGCCGCACTGAAGGCCAAGGGGCTGGACGAAATCGCCTGCACCGCTGTTAACGACCCCTTCGTGATGGGCGTTTGGGGCAAGGCCTCTGGCTCGACCGATGTCACCATGCTGGCAGACGGCAATGGCGATTTCGCCAAAGCTTTGGGCCTGACGATGGACGGCAGCGGGTTCGGCCTGGGCCAGCGCGGCCAGCGTTTCGCCATGGTGGTGAACGACGGCGTGGTGGAACAGCTGTTCGTCGAGGCCCCCGGTGAATTCAAGGTATCCAGCGCCGAGCACATGCTGGAAAACCTGTAAGCGGCAGGCGGCGCCGGTACATCCCCGGCGCCGCCCCATTCAATATCCCATCAAACTCAGCACTTCCTTGCGGCTGCGGTGATCGTCCAGAAAGCAACCCATCAGGCGGCTGGTCACCATGCTGACGCCCGGCGTTCGCACCCCGCGCGCGGTCATGCAGCCATGCTGCGCCTCGATAACCACCGCGACGCCGTGGGGTTTCAGATTGTCCCAGATGCACTGCGCGACCTCGGCGGTCAGGCGTTCCTGAATTTGCAGGCGCCGTGAATAGCCATTCAACACCCGCGCCAGTTTGGAAATCCCCACCACCTTGTCGCGCGGCATATAGGCGATGGCCGCCTTACCGGTGATCGGCGCCATGTGATGCTCGCAGTGGCTCTGGAACGGGATGTCCTTCAGCAGCACCAGTTCATCATAGCCGCCGACTTCCTCAAACTGACGAGCCAGATGCGATGCGGGGTCCTCGCCGTAACCGCCGCAATATTCGCGCCACGCCCGTGCCACACGGGCCGGCGTATCCACCAGCCCCTCACGCGCCGGATCATCACCCGCCCAGCGGATCAGAGTGCGGATCGCCTCTTGCACATGATCGGGCACAGGTGGCTTGGCGTCCGGAGTGTGGTCGTCTTTATCGCAGCTCATGGAGTGATTTCCTTCAGGTCGTCTGGCGGCGCCAATCCGCCGGCGCGAAACAGCCCGGCCCTCATGCCAAAAGGCTCGAACCCAGCCTCGGCATGTTCCGGATCGAGCCACGCGCTATCCGCCCACCTCTTCTCAGTTGGCGACAGAGTGCGCAAGACAAAAGGAGACAGGCGTTTGGTGGTCTGCCCCGCCGTGGTAATCATGTCCGCCATCGACATACCCTCCAGCGCCCGCGCCACCTGATCCATACCAATCCCGCAATGTTCGGCCAGCAGGCGGTGGCGCAGCCGAGTAATCGCCGGGCCGATATGGCTGTTGGCGGGGCGAGCGGCATCCAGAAACAGATCGCATTCCGAATCCAGCCCCATTGAGCGATTGTTCATATTGGCCGATCCGATCCGCAGCACCTCGTCATCAATGATCATCAGCTTGGCGTGGACATAGATCGGCGTGCCGCCCTTGGTCACCGGCACATAGACATGCAGCCGCCCAGCATGGTCCACGCTGCGCAGGGCCTCCAGCAAGCGCACCCGCGCATTATCCATAGCCAGCCGTTGCAGCCAAGTCAGCGCGCGGGCGGCCGTAATCAGGATGATCTCAGGCGGATCGATTTCCGCGAGGCGCGCGGCAATCGCCTCCGCCACCCGGCGCGAGGCGAAATATTGCGTTTCGATGTAGATAAACGCCTTGGCGCGGGCGATATGCTCCAGAAACAAGGCCTCCACCTCGCGCCTTTCGGCCAAGCCATGCCAGCGCGCGCGGGTGCGTGCTATGCCGACCTCAACGTTTTGAAAATCAGCCACCAGACCCTTGGGCCAGGGATTATGCGATTCTGCGTGGCAGGGGGCCAGTTCCCCGCCCCCCGACACCCGCCACCGCTCACGCACCAGATCGCCCAGCGCAGCTGCCGCATCGCCATCGACCAGCATCGCCAGATCGTGCCACGGGCCGTATAAACGCCCAGAAGGCCGGGCCCGGCGCGGATCATTGTCGAGGTGCGCTGAGGTGTCCCAGCGGTCGCCAGTCATGTCGATGCCGCCGCAGGCCGCGAAATTATCGTCGATCACCACCAGCTTTTGATGCTGGCTGCAACCAAAGGGATGCGCGCTATCCAGGCGATACTGTATCGCCCGGTTCCATCCCCAGCGGATCAGATCGAACACCATAAGCCCACGCACCAGAAACTTCAGCGCGCCAAAGTTCCAACGCAGCACATAGACCCGCATCCGGTCCTGCCGTCGCCGCGCCAGCCACGCTATAAACGCCCCGAACCGCGCCGGATACCTTGTGGAGCGGTGCCGGTTCCACCAGCGCCGCCCGCCCGACATCTTGACCCGCGTATCGAAATCCCAGCCGACCAGCATGATTCGCTGGTGCGCGCCCAGCATGGCTTCCTGCATCAGTTCGAAATAATCGGCGGCATCGATCACCACATGCGCGCGCCGCGCCATCGCATAGCGCCACACCGATGGAACGTCCCGATTTGCCATAGACACCCGATACCACCCCCCAAAGGGTTTTCAACCGCAGAACTCATGCTAAACAGCACCCAAAGGAAACAACCCATGACCGACATTCTGTTGCTGACCACCGGCGGCACCATCGACAAACTCTATTTCGACGCGCTCAGCGAATATCAGGTGGGCGACAGCGTCGTGGGCCGCCTGCTGGCCATCGCGCGGGTATCGCTGAAGGTGCGTGAGCAAGGCCTGATGCGCAAGGACAGCCTTGAAATCACCGAAGAAGACCGCGCCGCCATCGTGAAGGCCGTGCTCTCCGCGCCCGAATCCCGCATCGTTATCACCCACGGCACCGACACCATGTCCGACACCGCCCGCGCGCTGGTGGACGCAGGCGTGGTGGCGGCGGGCAAGACCGTCGCGCTGGTCGGCGCCCTCTCCCCCGCCCGCTTTGCCGAGAGCGACGCCAGCTTCAACCTCGGCATGGGTTTCGCGGCGGTGCAAGTGGCGGCGCCGGGGGTGTGGGTGGCGATGAACGGCACGGTGTTCCCCGGCGACCACGTGCGCAAAGACCGCGCGGCAGGCACATTCGTCACCTGCTGAGGCACCTCATTCTCCCCCTTCTCTTTTGCCGCGAGCGGTGGTAAGGGGCAGGCCGCTAACGTCGCTCTATGACGGAAACTGGTCGCCTTAAGCCTCCTTTGTCCCCCACTAGCTTCTTACGGCAAACACTCACGACCGTTTCGTGAGTGCAATACAATTGGCACAAAGGACGCCTCTTATGATTACCGGAACCGTCAAATTCTTCAACGCCGACAAGGGCTATGGCTTTATCGCTCCCGAGACCGGTGGCGGCGACGCCTTCGTTCACATCTCGGCTGTTGAGCGTGCGGGCCTTTCGACCCTGCAAAAGGACCAGCGCGTTAGCTATGAGCTGGAAACCGACCGTCGTGGCAAGACCTCGGCAGTGAATCTGCAGGTCGCCTGACACGTGGCAGACCCTAAGCGCGGATACCAGGCGCCTAGCTTTCAGGAACGGGTGGCTTCGGCCACCCGTGCCAAAGAAGCGGCACTGGAAAAACTGAAATCTCGCCCCAAACTTGATCCCGAAGAGCTGGCACGCCGTGCCGCTGCCGCACAGGCCAAGGAAGCCGCCGCCATAGAGCGCCGCGCAACCGCGCGCGCCGAACGCGAAGCGCAGGCTGCCGCCAAGGCACAAAAGCTGCGTGAGGCCGAAGAAGCCGCCGCCGCCGCCAAAATCGCCGCCGCCGAGGCCAAAATTCAGGCCGAAGCCGACCGCAAGGCCGCGCGCGACGCCAAATACCTCGCGCGTAAATCGCGCCGGGGCTAAACCTGCTGGCCGGCCAGATAGTCTCAGCGCCGGCCACCCACCTCCCTCAGATCACCAAGGCGCCAACATGCGCCGCCCCCAACGGTGCGCGGGCCGCCGGTGCTCGCCTTGTGGTGCGGGTGTTCCCCCGCGCGCGGACAATAATGCCGTGCCAATCCGCGCCGCATTTGACGGATATTTGCCGTATTTCCCGCCAAACCCGTCGGATTAATTTACATTAACCTTAAACCCGCGCGGAGCGTTAACCATTGAACGGACGCCTTTTCAAGCTTTCTTCATAATTGGCACGTAGTTTGCGTTTGTATCGTCAGCAGTGGGCCCGCCAATCAGCGGGCTGCCCCCGAGGGCGCCACACTCGAGACAGATGGGGAAATGAAATGGTACGCAAGCATCTTTTGGCCGCAGCAGCAGCCGTCGCAGCATTCGGCATGGCCAGCACTGCCTATGCTGACACGATTTACACCTACGCCACCGGCAATGGCACGATCACGATCGACGCCACCAACAACACCGGCACGTGGGTCGGTTCGGGCGTTGGCACCTATTCTGGCCAGCTGTCCTTCTCGTTTCTCGTTGCTGGGGGCGGTGCCTTCACCGGCGGTGCGAACAACACACAGCAATTGGCCCTTACCAACATGGCTGGCTATCGCAATGATGGCGCCAATGGCACGCTGTACCCTGTGAACGGCGACCCCACCCACGTCATTTACGGCATGGCTCCTACGGGCGGCGTGATCGATATGGGCTCTAACGTGTGGATCGCTTGGGGTACACCTGCGCAGGTCGCTGCACGCAGCGGTTATACCGACAGCGACATGGGCTGGGGCGGTTGCGGCCGGGCTTCGTGCTACACCCCGCCGGCCACATCTTCGACCACTGGCGGCACCACCACGACCGGCGGTACCACCACGGGTGGCACGACCACCGGCGGCACCACGACAGGTGGCACCACCACGGGCGGCACAACCACCGGCGGAACGACCACTGGCGGCACAACCACGACGGGTGGCACGACCACCGGCGGTACAACCACCGGCGGCACCGCCGTTCCCGAGCCCGGTATGCTGGGCCTTTCGGGTCTGGCTCTGGCAGGGTTGCTGGCAGCACGTCGCCGCAAGGGGACTGGCAAGAACGCCTAAATCCGGCACACAGCCTGCCTTCGCTTTGCGATAGGCGGCCAAGACAAAACATGGGCGGGTTGCTGAACAGGCAGCCCGCCCATTGCTGTTGGCGCAACGGAAAACGCCGCCCCATCGCTTGAAACCGTCGCAAAGCCGCATTAGGCGGACCCCACATCCAACGCTGAGGGGGCGCCGGCGTGAGCAAGCAAAGATCTTCGTTCAAGGTGGCGTTGTCGGCCATTGGGGTGGTGTTTGGCGATATCGGCACCTCGCCGCTCTATGCGATCAGCCTGCTGTTTTGGGGCCGCGGCGAACACCCCTCGCCGGCGCGCATCATCGGCGGCATTTCGCTGGTGTTGTGGTCATTGGTCATCATCGTCGCGGTGAAATATGCCATGATCGCCATGCGCGCCGATAATGACGGCGAGGGCGGGGTTTTCGCGCTCTATGGCCTGCTGGACAAGGTGAACAAGGGCGGGCGGTCGTGGCTGGCCTGGGCCTTGCTGCTGGGCGCGGGGCTGTTGCTGGGCGATGGCATGATCACCCCGGCCATCAGCGTGCTGTCGGCGGTGGAGGGAATGTCCGTCGCCACCCCCGCCTTGTCGGGCGCGGTGATCCCGGTGACGCTGGGCCTGCTGGCGGGGCTGTTCGCGGTGCAACATCGCGGCACGGGCAAGGTCGGTATGGTGTTTGGGCCGATCATGGTGGTGTGGTTCGTGGGGCTGGCGGCGCTGGGCGCGTGGCATTTGGCGCGCCATCCGCAGATCCTGTGGGCGCTGTCGCCGGTTTATGGGCTGCGGCTGCTGATGCAGGCGGACCTTGCCACCAGCCTGCGCATTCTGGGTGCGGTGATGCTGGCGGTGACGGGCTGCGAGGCGATGTATGCCGATATGGGCCATTTCGGGGCGAGCGCGATCAGGCGAGGCTGGTTCGTGCTGGTATTCCCGGCCTTGGCGCTGAATTATCTGGGCCAGGGGGCGTTTCTGCTGGGCGCGCCGCAGATGGCGGGCGACGGGCTATTCTTTCACATGATCCCGCCTGTGCTGGTGATGCCCGCCGTCGTGTTGGCGACGATGGCCACCGTCATTGCCAGTCAGGCGCTCATTTCCGGCACATTTTCGCTGGTGACGCAGGGGATTGCGCTCAACTTCATGCCGCGCCTCGCTGTGCATCACACGGATCAGGGCCATGCCGGAGAGGTCTATGTGCCCTTCATCAACTGGCTGCTGTTCGCCGGCTGCGTCGCGCTGGTGCTGGGCTTCCGGTCCAGCAACGCGCTGGGTTCGGCCTATGGTCTGGCGGTTTCGGGGGTGATGCTGGTGACATCGGCGGCCTTGTGGCGGACGGCGACGCGGATCTGGGGCTGGCCTCGCTGGGCGGCGGGCGCGGCCTTTTTACCGCTGAGCCTGATCAGCGCGGTGTTCCTGTTTGCCAATTCGCTGAAGATATTCGAGGGTGGCTATGTCCCGCTGGGGATCGGCCTGTTCATGTTCGCGGTGATGCTGACATGGAGCTGGGGCCGCCACAAAACCCGCGCCGCCTATATCGCCCGCCGCACGCTGCGCATGACAGAGGTCGCGCAAATCCACCGCAAGGCCACCCATTTCATCGAACGCACCGCCGTGCTGATGGTGCCGCCGCGCGCCAGCGTCGGCAGTCGCTCACACGCGCCGGCGCTGCTGCATCTGATGCTGGCGCGCGGTGGGCTGTTGCCGCGCAACATCATCTTTGTCAGCGTGGTGCATCTGCGCCAGCCCTATGTCCATGATGCCCGTTTTTCCACGCAAGTGCTGGAACAGAACGACAATGGCAGCATCATGGCGGTCGAAATGCGCTTTGGCTTTATGGAAGACCCCAATGTGGAGGCCGCGCTGGAACAACTGGCCGCCGAAACCCGCATTCCGCTGGAAACCGACCACCGCAAATGGACTGTCCATGTCGCGCATGAGCACCTGATGCATGTGCCGACAAAGGGCCTGCTGTCGTCGCTGCGTTTTGCCACCTTCCAGCTGCTGCGGCTGGTGTCGCGGCCCACCTATTACCATTATGGGCTGGGCGCCGATGTGCAGCTGACGGTGGAGATACTGCCGGTGCGCGCTTCCTGATATTTCGCTTTAAACTAGGTATTTACCCGCGAAATCTCACCCGCGAGGTTAACCCTATTTCCGCAAGATGCGTGGTAAGAAAAGGCCGAAACCCTCATTTTACGGTCCATAGAAAACCCATGGCACTCGCACTCACCCAATGTTGGTTTACACGCGCGCACAAGGCAGCCGGCGCGCCCGGACGGCGCGGCGCCGACGGCGTATTCCACAGCTATTGCCGTTACTGCGAGCGGCCTATCGTCAGCTGGGACAAGGAAAGCTGGCATATTGCCGATGGCTTTAACCTGCTGGAAATTCAGGCCGCCAGCCAAGCGGCGTTCCTCTATTTACTCGACACGCGCGATGCCGCGGTGGTCAGCCGTTTCCCGATAGACCATCTGGAAGAGGCCGAAATCGAGGCGCTCGCCAAGAAAATCTCAGAAGAACACGAGCTTGGCCAATTCGGTAACACGCTGGTTTTGCGCGATTCGCGTAAGGATCAGGGCGGCCGCATTCCCAAACGGCGCAAACCAGCCGACGCCCAGCCAGAAAGCGCGATAGAGCCCGAACCCGAACCCACCCCCGAACCAGAGCCAGAGCCGGACCCAGAACCCGCCCCCTCACCCGCGCGCACCGATCGCGTCACCGGCCTGCCCAATCGCGCCGCCTTCGAGGCCGCCCTCGCCGAAGCCGCAGCCCATGCTGCCAGCGAAGGGCATCCGCTCAGCCTCGCCATATGCGATGTCGATGGGCTGGATCTGGTAAACCGCGCCGAGGGCCATGACGCCGGCGACGCCTTGCTGCGCAGCATTGCCGCCACGCTCAGCGCCTTGCCGGGTTGCAGCGTCTATGTGTCGCATAATCGTGGATTTGAATTTATCGTCCTGTTTGCCGGCGCCACCCCCGCGCAGGCCGAGGCCGCGCTGCACGCCGCCCACGCCCGCCTCAGCTGCGGCATCGAACAGGTTGCCGCCGACACGCCGCGCCTTGCATTGCAAAGTGCCGACATGGCGTTGCAACAGGCCAAATCACAGGGCTGCGGCCACATCGTGGTCGGCTAAGATTGGCCGGCTAAGATCCGATAATCCCGCGCAGAATATTGTCCAAATGGCCGGAAATCAACGCGCCCCGCTCTGCCCAGGGGAAATGACACCGCGCCAGTAACAGCGCCGCCAGCCCATGCACGCTGATCCAGCAGGATTGCGCCTGAATATCCACCTGCCCATCATCAGCGCCCAGCACCTCGGCCACCACCTCGCGCAGCACCGCGAACACCCGCATGCCTTCGGCAAATTCGGGGTCGTCCGCCGGGTTATCGCTGTGATCCAGCTCGACCATAAAGGCGATGCGATAGATATCCGGATGCGCCAACGCGAAATCAATATAGGCCTGCCCCAGCCGCCGCAGCCTTTCGCGCGCGCTGCCGCCCTCTGCCATGATCGCGGCAAAGGCGCCGTGCAATTGCTGAAACCCCCGCACGCATAGCTCGGACGCGATGGCGTTGGCGCTGGCAAAATGGGCATAGAGAGATGGCTGCGAAATCCCCACCTTCTGGGCGATCTGCCGGGTGGAAACATTCGCCATGCCTTCCGCCGTGAACAATTCCAGCGCGGCGGCCAAAATCTGTTCTCGGCGGTCAGACCGGTTGTCGCTGGCTTTCGTCATAGGGGCAATTGTCGTCTCTTGACAGGCCGGCGTCAACCTATCATTGATAGCCTATCGGTGATAGGTAATTGCCGCAGGGGGTGTGCCGGTGCGAAATATCAGCCTTTGGTTTGGCCTCACCGTGGCGCTGGCAGGCTGCGGCCATCAGAGCGCGCCGCCAGCCCAAGCCCCGCTGGAAGTCACCGCCGTCACCCCGCAAACCGCTGACGGCGTCAGCAGCGACCGCTTCGCCGTCACCCTCCACCACGACCGCGAGGCCAAGCTGGCTTTCCGCCTCGGCGGGACATTGCGCGCCATGCCGGTGCGCGCCGGGGAACAATTGCCCGCCGGCGCGATGGTGGCCGCCATCGACGCCGCCCCCTACGCCGCCGCCGAGGCCCGCGCCGCAGCCCAAAGCCAACAAGCCGCACGCGACGCCGCGCGGGGCAGCCAGCTGGTTGCCGCCGGCGCCTTGGGCGATGCACAGGCGGGCGCCGCCGCGAGCAACGCCCGCGCCGCGCAGGCCTCGCTGGCCGCCGCGCGCAGCGACCTTGCCGCCACACGGCTGCGCATGCCTTTTACCGGGATCGTCACCGCCCGCAGCGCCGAAATCGGCGAGTTCGTTGGCCCCGGCACGCCCGTCGCCACCGTGGTCGATACCGCATCCTCGATGATCGCCGCCGCCGACATCCCCGCCGCACAGGCCGCGCATATCCACGCCGGCGGAGCCGCAACGATCGAGCTTCCCGGCCGCGCCCCCCTCACCGCCCATGTCCGCCGCGCCCCCGGCGCCGCCTACCCCGCCAGCGGCATGGCGCATGTGGAACTCGCTATAGACCAACCAGCCGGCCTGCTCAGCGGCATGAGCGGCAGCGTTACCTTCGCCGCGCGCGCCGCCGCCAATGACACCCTCACCATCCCCGCCGAGGCCTTGCTGTGGGCCAAAGACGGCCAAGCCGGCGTATACATCATCGACGCCCATTCGCGCGCCCACGCGCTCACGCTTCGCTGCTATGGACTAGGCGGCGACCGGGTGCGCGTGTCGGGCCTGCCCGCAAACGCCCGCGTCATCACCGAAGGCGCCGGCTTCGCGCATGAGGGCCAATGGGTTGAGGCCGGCCAATGACCCTGCCCGCCAGCCTGCCCAGGCGCCTCATCGCGGCGGCGGTATCGCGTTGGCAGTTGACGGCGCTGATCACCGCATTGGTGGTGGTGCTGGGCGTCACCGCCTTCTTCACCATCCCGCGCACAGAGGACCCCCAGCTCAACGCGCCGATCTTCTTCGTGACGGCGGTGGTGCCGGGCGCATCACCGGCAGACATAGAACAACAGGTGGTGAAGCCGCTGGAGGAGGCGCTGGGCGGCCTCGACAATCTGCGCGAGGTGACCTCCGCCAGTCAGGATGATGTCGCCAGCTTGCGCGTCGAATTCGTCTGGGGCAGCGACCCCGACCGCCGCTATGATGAGGTGGTGCGCGAGGTCAACGGTCTGCGTTCGCACCTGCCCGCCGGCCTGACCAGCCTGACCATCGATCGCGGCAAGCCGACTCTGGTGCCCATCGTGCAGGTGGCGCTGTCCAGCGATATCCTGCCGATGGACCGCATGGAGAAGCTGGCCAAGCATCTGAAGGACCGGCTGGCCCGCGTCCCCGGCGTCCGCATCGCACATATATACGGCGCCGCCCCCAGCGAGATGCGCGTCGCGCTGGATATGCAGCGCCTGTCCGCCCGCCATATCCCGCCCGGCATGGTGATCGACGCCCTGCGCGCCGCTGGCGCCGACAGCCCCATCGGCGCGGTCCACGCCGGGGAACGCCGTCTCGTGGTCCGCCAAGGCGGCGCCTTCCCCGATGCCAGCGCGGTGAGCGGAGTGGTGGTAACTCGCCGCAACAATGCGGTTGTGCGGGTCAGCGACGTGGCGGACGTGCAATGGACACAGGGCGAGGCTGACCATATCGTCCGCTTCAACGGCAAACGCTCCGTGCTGGTGACGGCCGAACAGCTAGACGGACAGGACGTCCGCGCCCTGACCGACGCCATCAACGTCGAGCTGAATGATTTCGAACGCCAATTGCCCGGCAGCGTGCATCTGACGCGCGGCTTTATTCAGGCCGACAATCTGCGGGCGCGGCTGGGCCATCTGGGGCAGGATTTCGCCATCGCGCTGGCCATCGTCGCGCTGACCTTGCTGCCCTTGGGGGTGCGAGCGGCGAGCGTGGTAATGGTGGCGATCCCGATGTCGCTGCTGATCGGCATCATCGTGCTGTCGCGGATGGGCTTTACGTTGAACCAGTTGTCGGTGGCGGGGCTGATCCTGTCGCTGGGCTTGCTGGTGGACGACGCCATCGTGGTGATCGAGAACATCGCCCGCTGGCTGCGCGGTGGTGCCACACCCGCCGAGGCCGCCGTCGGCGCCACCAGCGAGATCGCGCTCGCGGTGCTAGGCTGCACCGCCAGCCTGATCTTCGCCTTTCTGCCGCTGCTGGCCCTGCCCGAGGGCTCTGGCGAGTTCATCCGCTCGATGCCGGTGGCGGTGATTGGCACGGTGCTGGGGTCTTTGGTGGTGTCGCTGACGCTGGTGCCGTTCATCGCCAGCCGGGTTCTGCCGCGTCATGCCGACCCGCATGGCAACCCGATGCTGCGCGGCCTGACATCCGGCATCCACCGCGTCTATGGCCCGGCGCTGCATGCCGCGCTGGCCCAGCCGGGGCGGGCGCTGGCATGGCTGGGCGCACTCAGCCTGTTGTCGGTGCCAGTCATCGGCATCATCGGCACCAGCCTGTTTCCTTCGGCGGATTTGCCGCAATTCCTTGTCGAAATTGCCATGCCGCGTGGCACCAGCATCGCCCACACCGACGCGGTCGTCACCCAAGTCGCCCGCCGCCTGTCCGCCGAACCAACGATCCGCTGGGTCGCGGCCAACACCGGCCACGGCAACCCTTCGCTTTATTACAACCGCATGCCGCGCCCCAATGACACCGCATCGGGCGAAGTCGCCGCCGCCTTCGCGCGCTGGGACCCGGCCAGCAGCCCGCAGATCATCGCGGCGCTCCGCCGAGATTTCGCCCATGTCCGCGGCGCAGAGGTGCAGGTGGTAACCTTCACCCAAGGCCCCCCCGTCCTCGCGCCGGTGGCGATCCGCATCACCGGGCCGGACATGGCTGTGCTGACCGCTCTCGCCCGGCGCGGCGAGGCATTGCTGAAAGCCGTGCCCGACCTCCGCGATATCGGCGACCCGCTGCGCCTCGACCGCACAGAGCTGAACCTCGGCGTTGATGAACTGCGCGCCGGCGCGATGGGCGTTCCCGCCGGCGCCGCCCGCCAAGCCGCCCAATTGGCGCTGACCGGCGTCGAGGCCGCCCGCATGCGCGATGCCGACGGTGACGATTACCCCGTCAAGGTCCGCCTGCCGATGAATGCCCGCAATGACGTCTCCGCCTTGGGCCGTATCGAGGTACCCACCGACGATGGCGGTTCTGGGGGCGGCGCCATTCCCCTGTCCTCCATCGCCAACCCCACGCTGCAATCCGGCCCCGCCGAGATCGACCGCTATAACCGCGAGCGCGCCGTCACCCTCACCGCCAATGTCCGCGAGGGCGCGCTCAACAGCCGTGCCACGCAGGCCGCCTTCGCCGTGCTGAACGCGGGCCTGCGCCTGGCCCCCGGTTACCGCATGACCTTGGGCGGAGAGGCCGAAACACAGGCCCGCAGCTTTGCCGGCCTCGGCCCCGCGATTGCCATCGCCATGTTCGGCATCATGACCGTGCTGGTTATGGAATTCGGGCGTTACCGCACCGTGGCGGTGGTGGCTGGCGTCATCCCGCTGGGGCTGTTTGGCGCGGTGCTGGCGCTGTGGGCGACGGGCAATTCGCTATCGTTCACCGCCTCGGTAGGGCTGATCGCCTTGGTGGGAATCGAGATTAAGAACTCGATCCTACTGGTTGATTTTACAGAACAACTCCGCCGCGACGGCGCCCCCGTCCGCGAGGCGGTCGAACGTGCTGGCGAGATGCGGTTCCTGCCCGTACTGCTCACCTCGATCACCGCGATCGGCGGCTTGCTGCCCTTGGCGATTGAGGGCAACGGGCTGTACTCCCCCATGGCGATTGCGATGATCGGCGGGCTGATCACATCGACGCTGCTATCGCGGATCGCGACGCCGGTGCTCTATCTGCTGCTGAACAGGGAGGAGGCCGCATGAGGCGCGCACTACTCATCGGCGTATTGTTGCTGGGCGCCTGCACCGTCGGCCCGAATTATCAGCCGCCCAAACTGGCGCTGCCCGCCGCATGGCCCGCGCCATCTGCCCCCCTTCCAGATGCCCGCGATTGGTGGCGCGATCTGGGCGACACGCGGCTGAATGCGCTGGAGGAGCGGGCGCTGAAGGACAACCTCGACATAGAACAAGCCCTCGCGCGGATCGATCAGGCCCGCGCGCAGGCCGGCCTAACCCGCGCCAATCAACTGCCCGCCGCTGAGGTTGATGGCTCGCTGGCCCGTTCGCGCCAGTCATTGGACGCCGGGCTGGGGCAGATCTCGCATTATGTGCCCAGCTATCCGCGTGTCGCCAACGAGGGCCAACTAGGCCTGTCCGCCGCATGGCATCTGGATTTTGCCGGCGGAAACCGCCGCGCCCGCGAGGCCGCCCTCGCCCAATTGGCAGGCGCCCATGCCGGGGCCGACGCCGCCCGGCTGACGGTGGCCGGCGCCGTCGCAGAGGCCTATATCGATCTGCACACCACTCAGGCCCGCCTCGGCAATCTGACCGAACGCCGCGCCTTGCTGGCCCAGCGCCGCCAGATCATGTCCGCCCGCATCCGTCTGGGCGAGGCCCCCCGCACCTCCGGCGATGACATGGACGAGGCGTTGGCCGGCATCGACGCGGTTCTGCCCCCCTTGCGCAGCGCGGTCGCGATACAGCGCAACCGCATCGACGTGCTGGTGGGCCTCGCCGCAGGCACGGATCTGCCCGAACTCGCCCCCGATGACGCGCTCCTCACCGCGCCGCTGCCCGCCGACCCCGCCGCTGGCACGCCCGCCCAAATGCTGCGCCGCCGCCCCGACCTGCGCATCGCCGAGGCCCGGCTGATCGCCGCCAACGCCCAAATCGGCGCCGCCATGGCCGAATATTGGCCCAAGCTGTCGCTCTCCGCCCTCGCCGGTTTCGACAGCACGCAGCTCGCCAGCTTTGGCAGCGGCCCCTCGCAGGTGGTGACGGGCGCGGTGGGGCTGCGCTGGCGCCTGTTCGATTTCGCGCGGGTTCAGGCCGGCATCGACGCCGCCCACGGCGCCAACCGCGAAGCCCTCGCCGCCTATCGCGGCGCGGTATTACAGGCAGGCAGCGACGTCGAAAACGCCTATGCGCAGCTGGCCGCATCGCGCGGGCAGGCCGATGCCCGCATCAACGCCCTCGCCGCAGCCCGCGCGTCCCTCGCCAGCACCCAGCGCGCCGAACGCTTGGGCCAAATCAGCCGCGACGCCCTGCTGGAAGCCCGCATCAACACCCTCGCCGCAGAGGACGAGGCCATCGCGGCACGAGGGAGCGCATGGGCGGCGGCGGTAGGCTGCAACCGCGCGATTGGCGGCTGAGTAACCGCCCAAATCCGGCCCGGCGTTAACCTTCGTCCTGCGCAGCCCCCCTATTCCGCCGGATGTTCCACCCCATCGTTCTTTAACGACTGTTAGCTATCAGGCAGGCGTACCCTGTCCCATCCACTAGCGAAAGCACGGCCACACGTGACACTCACTGGCGCACAATTTGCCAGCAAAGCCCAGTTTGCAAGCGAAGGCCAATTTCGCAAGCGCAAATTGCTGGTGCCGATTGCCGGCATGACGCTGGGCGGGATCACGCTGGTGGTGCTGCTGTCGGTGCTGCTGATCACCTGGTTCGACACATCGGCGCGCGGGTTCGAGGAACGCATCGTCGCCGACGGCTTTCACCGCGAGGTTCAGCAGTTGGAGGCGATCATGGTGCCGCAGGTCAACTGGGATGAATCGGTCGCGCATGTCGACGTCAAGTTTTCCCCGCGCTTTGCCGACAGCATCTTCAGCAGCCCGTTCTACACATTCAACGGATTTACCCATACGTTCATCGCCGACCCTGATGATCGCGTAATCTATGCGGCGGTACGTGGGCGTCCGGGATCGGTCCACGCTGTCGATGGATTTCTGCCCACCACCCGCTACCTGCTGCGCACCGTCCGCAACGAAGAGGCACGTCGTCCGCCTATCCACCCCAACCCCAGCCATCAGGGCGGCGTGGTTACCTATCCCATTCAGGCCGACGGCGTCACGCGGATCAATGGCACGGTATATCTGGTGATCGCCTCGCTGGTGCAGCCTGATTTTGGCAAAGTGCTGCCCAAAGGCCCGCGCGCGCCGGTGCTGTTCACCGCCATGCCGATCGATGACGCACTGCTGAATTCCTTCGAGCGCGGTTATCAGGTGAACGACATCTCCGTCGTGGCGGGCGCGGGCGATACGATGCGCAAGGCCTATTTTTCGCTGCACGCCCCCGACGGCACAGAGATCGCGGCGCTGGCATGGACCCCGCGCCAACCCGGCACTGCCTTACTGCGCGCGCTGTTTGTGCCGATGCTGGTGGCGCTGATCGTCATGGGCTGGGTCGGCTGGACCATCTCCGAACGCAGCGCGGTGGTGGTCGACGAACTGATCGCCAGCGAGGCCGAGGCCCTTCATCTGGCCTATCACGATCCGCTGACCCACCTGCCCAACCGCACACGCCTGTTCGAACGCATACCCGAAATGCTGGCCACGATTGGGCCACAACAGCCCTTTCTGGCGCTGTTGTGCATTGATTTGGACCGGTTCAAAAAGGTTAATGACACGCTGGGACATCAGGCCGGCGACGCCTTGATCAACGCCGTTGCCGAGCGTCTGCGCGGCCTGACGGTGTCCGATGACCGGTTGTTCGCCGCAAGGCTGGGCGGCGACGAATTCGTGCTGCTGACCATGGCCAGCACCCGCGCGGGGGTGGATGAATTGGCCCAGCGCTGCCTGTCGCGGATCGTCCAGCCGGTGGACAGCGTGTTCGGGCGGCTCGATGTCGGCTGCTCGATCGGCGTTTCGGTGATCGACAACCCCGATTTCGACCCATCCGAGGCGCTGCGGCAGGCCGATCTGGCCTTGTACCGTTCCAAGGCCAACGGACGGGCCTGCGTCACCACCTTTGATCCCTCGATGGACGAAAGCCTCGCCAAGCGCCGCCTGCTAGAGGCCGCCTTGCGCACCGCGCTTAGCGATCAGGCGTTCCATATGGTCTATCAGCCGCAGGTCGATGCCCGCGGCAAAATCATCGCCGCCGAGGCGCTGGTACGCTGGACGCACCCGACCATGGGGCCGATTTCGCCGGGCGAATTCATCGTTCTGGCCGAGGAAAGCGGCTTGATTCTGGCGATTGGCGAATGGGTGATGCGCCGGGTGTTTCAAGAAACCGCGCATTGGAACGACGGCAACGGCAATGGCATCCGCGTGGCGATCAATGTCTCTGCGGTGCAGATGCGGACACAGGGCTTTGCCAATCAGGTGGTGCAGATGGTGGCGCAGACCGGCATCGATCCCGCCCGGTATGAAATAGAGCTGACCGAAACCGCCCTGCTGCGCAGCGAACCCACCGCAGAGCAGAACTTCAACATCCTGCAAAGGCTGGGTTTCTGCATGGCGCTGGATGATTTCGGCACCGGCTATTCCAGCCTCAGCCTGCTGCAACGGTTTCGGGTGGACCGGATCAAGATCGACCAATCCTTCGTCGCCGATCTTGGCAAAGCGCGCGAGGCCGATGCCTTGGTCAGCGCCATCATCAAGCTGGCCCGCACCTTCCGCCTCTCGGTCATTGCCGAGGGGGTGGAGACGGAAGGCCAAAAACGCCGCCTGATCGCCGCCGGCTGCCGCGAATTTCAGGGTTACCTCACCGGCCTGCCGATGTCCGCCGAGGCCTTGGAGCGCGCGCTGGACATGCCGCCCGTCGTGGCGAGGCGCCTTTCGCGTCTTCACAGATAGGCGCCGCCCGGAAAGATCAATCCGGCACATTGCATTGGCTCCTGCTTTGCGCCTAGGATGCACCGCTGGCCCCGTGTGCCACCGGAGATCCCGATGAAATTCCCCCCGCTCGTTTGCTCGCTGGCCGCGCTGGCCGCAACTTTGTTGACTGCCACCCCCACCCCGGCCCAAACCACTCCGGCAAAATCGATTATCGCCCGCCGCTCGGCGCTACCCACCGCCGTCGCCACCGACCCGAAAATCGCCGCCTTGCGTGAGGCCGCCCTGCGCGACGACACCGCTTATGCGATCATCGAAGGGGTCACCACCGAGGTCGGCCCCCGCCTCGACGGCAGCGAGGCTGAGGGCCGGGCGCGGGTCTGGGCCATGGCACGGCTGAAATCGCTGGGTTTCGCCAATGTCCATGTCGAAGCCTTCGATGTCCCCACATGGCAACGCGGGGCAGAGAGCGCCTCTGTCGTCGCCCCCTATCCCCAGCCGCTGGTGATCGTCGGACTGGGCAATTCCGCCGCCACCCCGCCAGAGGGGCTGACGCTGCCGGTCGCCTATTTCGCCAGCTATAGTGACATGCTGCTCAGCCCGCCGGGCAGCCTCGCCGGCAAGATCGCCTTTGTTTCCAATGCCATGCAGCCGACGCAAGACGGCTCCTCCTATGGCAGCGAGGGCAAGGCGCGCTTTTCCGGCCCCGGCGAGGCGGCCAAACGCGGCGCGGCGGCGATCCTGATCCGCTCCATCGGCACCGACCATTCGCGCAGCCCGCATACCGGCGTCACCGATTTCCCCTCGGGCGTCACCCCCATCCCCGCCGCCGCCCTGTCGGTATCCGACGCGGAGAACCTGGAACGCATGGTCAAACGCGGGCCTGTCACGGTGCACCTCGCGCTCGACGACCACCAGATCGGCCTGCGCCCATCGGGCAATGTCGTCGCAGAGGTCCCCGGCACCGACCCCGGCGCCGGCATAGTCCTCATCGGCGGGCACCTCGACAGTTGGGACAAGGGCACCGGGGCGATCGACGACGGCGCCGGCATCGCCATCACCGCCGCCGCCGCCAAGCTGCTGATGGCCAGCGGCCCCCACCGCCGCACCATCCGCGTCGTCTGGTTCGGGGACGAGGAAACCGGCGGTTTCGGCGGCCTCGCCTATGCCAAGCAGCACGCATCCGAACCCCACGCCCTCGCCGCAGAGAGCGATTTCGGCGCCGACCGCGTCTGGCGTTTCAAAGCCAAGCTGCCCGGCACAGCCCTCACCGACAGCCTCGCCGCAGCCTTGGCGCCACTGGGCATCCTGCGCGCAGCGGGCGCGGTCGATGGCGGCGAGGACGTCGGCCCGATGCTGGAAAAGGGCGCGGCGGGCGTCGATCTGAACCAGAACGGCCTGCGCTATTTCGACTGGCACCACACATCCGAAGACACGCTGGACAAGATCGATCCACAGCAATTGCGCCAGAATGTAGCCGCCTGGGCGGTGATGCTGGCGATTATCGCCGATGCACCAGAAACCCTGCCGGACAAAGCGGCGCCGCAAAAACAGTAATTGCGCATATATACAATGATCGACGTCAAATTCGCAGGCCATTGCCCGTTTGGCGCATTGCGGTAAACGGCGCGCACTGTTAATAAAGTGTCATGTCCAACTGTGATCACTGCGTTGTACGCAATCGCGCGATATGTGACGGCCTCGATAGCGAGGAAGTCGCGGCACTCAGCACCATCGGTCGGCGCCGCCATTTGGCACCGGGCGAATCGCTGATCTGGGAGGGCGAGGAATCCCTGCTCGTCGCCAATGTGATCGAGGGGGTGCTGAAACTCTCCACCGGCACAGAGGACGGGCGCGAACAGATCGTCGGCGTGGTCTATCCATCGGATTTCATTGGCCGCCCGTTCGGCGGCACCACCAGCCACGGCGTCACCGCGCTGACCGAGGCGCGGGTCTGCGTCTTCAGCCGCCGCGATTTCGACGCCTTTGCCCACGCCCACCCCGCGCTGGAACACAAGCTGCTGGAACGCACCCTGGCCGAGCTGGACCGCACGCGCAAATGGATGCTGCTGCTGGGGCGCAAATCAGCGTCGGAGAAGGTCGCCAGCTTTCTGCTGGAACTGGCCGAACGGCTTGCGCCGGCCGATTGCGCGCATGTTCACGCCGGCACGGCGGATCATTTCACCCTGCCTTTCAGCCGTCAGCAGATCGCCGACGTGCTGGGCCTGACCATCGAAACCGTCAGCCGCCAATTCACCCGCCTCAAGGGCGAAGGCATGATCGAACTGCCCTCGCGCCGCGAGGTGGTCATCACCAACAGGCAGGCGCTGACCGCAGAGGCGGGGTAATAAAAAACGGCGCCAAAAAAACGGCGCCAAAAAAACGGCGGATGCTCCGCGCACCCGCCGTTCGTTATTTCAGCGATAGGCCCTATCAGAAACGATAGGCGACACCGGCGCTGAGCACCCAGGGGTTGAGGTTGACGCGAACGTCCTCAACATCAGCGCTGGCGCTGTCGAAATGCGCGGTGGTCTTCATAAAGTAGCGCTTGGCGTCGAGGCTCAGCGAGTAACCATGGCCGACCGGCACATCCACACCGGCCTGCAACGCCGCGCCGACTTCGCTCGACAGCTTTGTGCGGGTGACGCCAACGCCCTGCACCGGGGCGCTGGGGCGATCATTGATCCACAGGAACAGGCTGGGGCCGGCGCCGATGTACGGACGGAACGCACCCAAACCGCTCAAGTGATACTTCAGCGTAAAGGTGGCCGGAATGACCTGCGCGTTATCAACCAAAACGGTGCCAGCCAGCGTGCCGCCTGTGGCGGTGACATGGTGGCCCGAAACGCAGCAGATGGTCTCTACCGAGACGTTCGGCGTGGCAAAATATTCGATGGCGACAGTCGGCACGACATTGTCGCTGGCCGAAGTCTGGGTGACGAGGCCATTGGCGACAAGGCCTGCCGCGTCGTTGGGCACGCTGGAAACCTTGCCGGTGGGCAATACAGCGGTGGCCAGCAGCTTCACCTGAATTTTGCCGACGAAGCTGTCATCCGTGCCATCAGCATGGGCGGCGCCAGCAAAAGCCATGCTGGCGGCGATGGCGGCCAAGGCTACGGTCAGGTTGGTTTTACGCATGTTCATCCCTCATCTTGCGCCTTGGGCCCCGCCCTGTGCGGAGCCGATTGTTGCGGCGTCGAGGTGGCTAATCGGCGCTTTGCCGCATTGCGGCATTGACCGGGCGCAAGATTGGACTTGATCCAGCGCAATTTTGCCGGATTTGTTGACGTTTCGGATCTTTCGGCACTTGCGAAGAGAATTGACCGCGATCAATGTACCGGGGGCCATGTCCGTCAATGAGCGTGGTTATCTTCATCAACCAGAGAGGGAAGGCTCGTGGTTAATTTAACTGCACGAGCGGGCATATGGCTCGTATTATTTCTATTGGCGGGCATCGCGGTGGTCTATGCCGGTGATACCGCATTCGCCATACAAATGGGGACAGTCGCCGCCGCATGCCTAGTCGGCTTGTTGGTGACGGTTCGGGGCGGCGATTACAGCGCCTTGGCGCGCGGCTTTAAACAGGCACCCGACAACAGCGTCTATTATGACGATGTGATCCGTTGGGGCGTTATCGCCACGGTGTTCTGGGGCATGGCCGGGTTCCTGGTGGGCTTGGTTATCGCGCTGCAACTGGCTTACCCCCAGCTGGATTTCGCGCCCTATTTCAACTTTGGGCGAATGCGGCCTTTGCATACATCGGCGGTGATTTTCGCCTTTGGTGGTAACGCGCAGATCCTGGCGGCGTTCTACATTGTGCAGCGCACCTGCCGCACCCGGCTGGCCTTCCCTGCGCTCGCGCGGTTTGTGTTCTGGGGCTATCAGCTGTTCATCGTTCTGGCGGCGACCGGCTATCTGCTGGGCATCACGCAGGGCAAGGAATATGCCGAGCCCGAGTGGTATGTCGATATCTGGCTGACCATTGTCTGGGTGTCGTTCATCCTGGTTTACATCGCCACGATCATGAAGCGCAAAGAGCCGCATATCTATGTGGCCAACTGGTTCTTCCTGTCGTTCATGTTGACGATTGCGATGCTGCATCTGGTGCAGAACGCGGCCATTCCGGTCAGCTTCCTCGGCAGCCGTTCGATTTCTGCGGCTGGCGGTGTTCAGGGCGCGATGATCCAATGGTGGTATGGCCATAACGCAGTGGGCTTCTTCCTGACCACCGGCTTTCTGGGCATGATGTACTACTTCGTTCCCAAGCAGGCACAGCGTCCGATCTACAGCTATCGCCTGTCGATCATCCACTTCTGGGCGCTGATCTTCCTGTATATCTGGGCGGGTCCTCACCATCTGCACTATACCGCGCTGCCCGATTGGGCGCAGACGCTGGGCATGGTGTTCTCTGTGATGCTGTGGATGCCCAGCTGGGGCGGCATGATCAACGGTCTGATGACGCTGAACGGCGCGTGGGACAAGCTGCGCACCGATCCGATCCTGAAGATGTTCGTGATGTCCTTGGCCTTCTACGGCATGAGCACATTCGAGGGTCCGATGATGTCGATCAAGTCGGTGAACTCGCTGTCGCACTACACCAACTGGACGATCGGCCACGTGCATTCTGGCGCTCTGGGCTGGAACGGCATGGTGACCTTTGGCATGCTGTATTATCTGGCGCCGCGCCTGTGGAACCGCGAACGTCTCTACAGCCTGCGCATGGTCAACTGGCACTTCTGGACGGCGACGATGGGCATCGTGATCTATGCCTCCTCGATGTGGGTTGCCGGCATTATGCAGGGCCTGATGTGGCGCGAATATGGCGCGGACGGTTATCTGGTGAACAGCTTTGCCGACACCGTGGCCGCCATGCACCCCGAATATGTTTTCCGCGCCTTTGGCGGTCTGCTGTTCCTCTCGGGCGCCTGCATCATGACCTACAACATCTGGATGACCATCGCGGGCAAACAGCGCGACGAAGAGCCGCTGTACAGCCCACCGTTCAACCCTGCGGCTGATCGCCCCTTGGTGGCTGCTGTCACCAGTGCAGCCTGAGGAGCCGGTATCATGACAAGCCAAGTAAAAGAGCCGTTCCAATGGCACGGCAAAGTCGAACGCAACATCTCCATTCTGGCGGTCTGCGCGTTTCTCGCGGTGACCATCGGCGGACTGGTTGAGGTCGCCCCGCTGTTCTACCTCGACAACACGATCGAGAAGGTGGACGGGGTTCGCCCCTACACCCCTCTCGAACAGGCGGGGCGTGACATCTATGTGCGCGAGGGCTGCTATCTGTGCCACAGCCAGATGATCCGCCCCTTCCGTGACGAGGTGGAGCGCTATGGCCACTACAGCCTCGCGGCGGAATCGATGTACGACCATCCGTTCCAATGGGGGTCAGAGCGCACCGGGCCGGATCTGGCGCGTGTCGGCGGCAAATATTCGGATGCCTGGCATGTCCAGCATCTCAGCAACCCGCAGTCGGTGGTGCCTGAATCGATCATGCCATCCTATGCCTTCCTCGCCCAGACGCCTCTCAGCGCCGGCGAAGGCGGCACGATGGTGCCAGAGATGAAGGCGCTGAAGATGGTCGGTGTTCCCTATACCGACGATCAAATCGCCAATGCCGACAAGGATCTGAAGGCACAGGCCAGCGACAGCGCCGGTGATCTGCTGTCGCGCTATCCCAAGGCGCAATATCGCAGCTTCAGCGGCCAGCCCGGTAAGGTTACCGAGATGGACGCTCTGGTCGCCTATTTGCAGGTTCTGGGCACGATGGTCGATGTCGAAAGCGCCTCCGCGCAAGAGAAGCTCGCGCAGGAGAAGGGCCGATGAACACGTCCTCCACCTATGTATGGCTGAACCAATTTGTCGACAGCTGGGGGCTGGGCGCGATGGTTTTGGTGTTTCTGGTGCTGGCGGCTTGGCCGTTCCGCCCCGGCGCCAAACGCGTCAACGATCAGGCCGCCCACATGATATTCGAGGAAGACGAAAATGTCTGACCATGACAACAAAAGGCGCATCGACGAGGCCACCGGCGTCGAAACCATGGGGCACGAGTGGGACGGCATCGAGGAACTGAACACCCCGCTGCCCAAGTGGTGGCTGTTCACCTTCTATGGCTGCATCCTGTTCGCGATTGGCTATGTGATCTGCTATCCGGCGATCCCCTTGGCCCATGGCGGCAGCCAAGGCATTCTGGGCTGGACCAGCCGCGGCCAGTTGGCGAATGAAACCGCCGCAGCCGCGCAGGCCAAGGCCGCCGACATTGCCGCCATCGACGCCACCCCCATTCAGGACTTGCCCAACAACAAGCCCCTGCTGGAAAAGGCGATCGCCGGCGGCCATGCGGCCTTCAAGCAAAACTGCGTGCAGTGCCACGGTTCGGGCGCGGCGGGCAGCGTGGGTTATCCCAACCTCAATGATGATGACTGGCTGTGGGGCGGCAATCTGGTGGAGATTCAGCAGACCATCACGCATGGTATCCGCTATCCCGGCGACGCGGCCACCCGCACCAGCCTGATGCCCAGCTTCGGCCACGACAAGATCCTCACCCCCGCGCAGGTTACCGATGTTGCGTACTACGTCCGCAGCCTGTCGCAACCAGAGGCCAAGGGTGATGCGGCGAACCGTGGTTCGGCGGTATTCGCGGCCAATTGCGTGGTCTGCCACGGCGCCGATGCGCATGGTAACCGCGCGATGGGCGCGCCCAACCTGTCGGATCACGTCTGGCTGTATGGCGGCACGCAGGAACAGGTCGAAGGCTCGGTCACCTATGCCCATGCGGGCGTGATGCCGGCTTGGGGGCAGCGCCTCAGCCCGGTGACGATCAAGATGCTGGCAACCTATGTGCACAGCCTTGGCGGCGGTGAGAATTTCGCCGCCACCCCTGCTGCCACACCTGCTGCAACCACTGGAAATGGGGCTAATGTCCAACCTTAACCCCAAACTGGCCACCGGAGCGGACATTTCCGCTCCGGCTGGCGGCCAGCTCTACGAAAAGCGCAAGGCCGTCTATCCCAGACAGATAGACGGCCGTTTTCGCCGGTTCAAATGGTTCGTCATGGCGGTGACGCTGACGATCTACTACCTGACGCCTTGGCTGCGTTGGGATCGTGGCCCCTATTCGCCGCACCAGGCGGTGCTGATCGATATGGCCAACCGCCGCTTCTATATGTTTGCGATCGAAATCTGGCCTCAGGAGTTCTACTTCGTCGCCGGATTGCTGATCATGGCGGGCATCGGCCTGTTCCTGATCACCAGCGCGGTCGGCCGCGCATGGTGCGGATACAGCTGCCCGCAGACGGTCTGGACCGATGTCTTCCAGCACGTAGACCGCTTCATCGACGGCGACCGCAATGCGCAGATGCGTCTGGCCGCCGCACCGTGGGGCCCGCAAAAAATCGCCAAACGCGCGCTGAAATGGACGATCTATCTCGCGATTGCGTTCTGGACCGGCGGCGCGTGGATCATGTATTTCGCCGACGCCCCCACGCTGACGCATGACTTCTGGCATGGCAGTGCCGCGCCCGTGGCCTACGCGACGGTCGGCGTGCTGACCGCCACCACCTTCATCTTCGGCGGCTTTATGCGCGAACAGGTGTGCATCTATATGTGCCCTTGGCCGCGCATCCAATCGGCAATGCTCGACGAGAAATCGCTGACCGTCACCTATAAATTCTGGCGCGGCGAACCTCGCGGAAAACCCGCCAAGAATGCAACCGCCCCGATGGGCGACTGCATCGATTGCAACCTCTGCACCGCCGTCTGCCCCACCGGCATCGACATCCGCGAGGGGCCGCAAATCGGCTGCATCACCTGCGCGCTGTGCATCGACGCCTGCGACCGGGTGATGGGCCAGCTGGGCCGCCCGCGCGGGCTGATCGATTACGCCACGTTGGAAGATTCCGCGCGCGAGCAGGCGGGCGCCGCCCCGCTGCCGCACGCCAAGCTGATCTGGCACCCGCGCACGCTGGTCTATTTCGGCGTTTGGTCGGCGATCGGCCTTGGCCTGCTGTTCATGCTCACCACCCGCCAGCACCTCGCGCTGTCGGTGGCCAAGGACCGCAACCCGCCCTATATGGTGCTGTCCGATGGCACCTTGCGCAACGCCTATACGGTGAAGCTGCGCAATATGGAGGACCGCCCGCGCAAATTCGCGCTCGAACTCACCGGCCCCACGGGCGCTGTGATGTGGAGCGACGACATGAGCCGCACCGGCGCCGCAAAGCGTTTGGTGCGCGATGTCGCCGCCGATCAGACCGATCCCTTGCGGATCTATGTCAGCGCGCCCGCCGGCACGCATCAGGCACCGATCAGCTTTGCGATCACCGCGCTGGACGGCGAGGGCGGCCATACCAGCACCACCAACCGCTTCGACACCCCCGACACCCAGCAGTGAGGCCCGCATGACCCAATCCGCAATCAAACCTCCGTTCCGCTTCACCGGCTGGCACATGACCGCGATCCTCGTCGCCTTTTTCGGGGTGGTTTTCGCGGTGAATTTCACCATGGCCCGCCTCGCCACCACCACCTTTTCGGGCGAGGTGGTGGAAAATTCCTATGACGCCAGTCAGGTGTTCAACAAATGGCTGGACGCGGCGGCCAAGGAGAAAGCGCTGGGCTGGAACGCCCATGTCGCCCGCCAGATCGATGGCCGCCTCGCGGTGGAGGTCACCGGCGCCGGCACCCAGAATGCCACCATCACCGGAGAGGCATGGCGCCCATTGGGGGCCACGGGCGTCATTCGCAGCATCAGCTTCACGCGGCAGGGCACAAGCTCCAGCTATGTCTCGCAGGAATCGCTGGGCGCGGGCCGCTGGGATCTGCGCCTGACGCTGTCGGCCGGCGGCAAGCAATGGCATAGTCAGGCCGGTATCTGATGACTTCTACGGCCCATGCCGAACCCTCGCATGATGCAGAGGTCACCACCGTTCTGGTGGTGCCGGCGATGCACTGCGCGGGCTGCATGGGCAAGGTGGAGCGCGCGATGGCGGCGGTTCCCGGCGTCAGCACAGCCCGCGTCAACCTGACCGCGCGCCAAGTCAGCGTCGCCCACGCCCCCGCGCTCAAACTGCCGGTGTTGATAGAGGCGCTGGCCGCGACCGGTTTCGCCAGCCAGCCGCTGTCCGACGACATCGCCCAGCCCACATCCGCCGTCAAACCCCTGCTGGCCCCGCTGGCGGTGGCCGGGTTCGCGGCGATGAATGTGATGTTGCTGTCGGTCAGCGTCTGGTCAGGGGCTGCGGGGCCGACGCGCATCGTTTTCCACTGGCTGTCGGCGCTGATCGCGGTGCCGGCGATCGCCTATGCGGGGCGGGTGTTTTTCACATCGGCATGGGCCGCGCTGAAACACGCGCGCACCAATATGGATGTGCCGATCAGCATCGGCGTGCTGCTGGCAACGGGCCTCAGCCTGTACGAAACCGTCACCCTCGGCGCGGAGACCTATTTCGACGGCACGCTGATGTTGCTGCTGTTCCTGCTCTCGGGCCGCGCGCTCGATGCCTCGATGCGCGACCGCGCCCGCGCCGGCGTCGACGCGCTGCTGCGCCAAGCCGCCACCGGCGCGACCATCGTCGGCAAAGATGGCGCGATCCAATGGCTGGCCGCGCGCGAATTGGTGCCGGGCATGGTGATGCGCGTGGCGGCGGGCGAACGGCTTGCCGCAGACGGAGACATCATCGTCGGCGCCAGCCGTTTTGACCGCAGCCTGCTGACCGGCGAGAGCGCCGCCATCCCCGCGCAAACCGGCGACCATGTTCTGGCCGGCACGCTAAACCTTGCCGCCAGCGTCGATGTCAAAGTCGCCGCCGCCGGGGCCGACACCTCGCTGGCAGAGATCGCCCGGCTGATGGCCGACGCCGGCCAGCACCGCTCGGCCTATGTCCGCATCGCAGACCGCGCCAGCCGGCTTTACGCCCCCGTCGTCCACACCCTCGCTGCGCTGAGTTTCGCAGGCTGGATGCTGACGGGCGCGGGGCTGCACCAGTCGCTGGTGATCGCCATCGCGGTGCTGATCATCACCTGCCCCTGCGCGCTGGGCCTCGCGGTGCCGGTGGCACAGGTGGTGGCTTGCGGCGCGCTGATGAGGATGGGCGTGATGGTCAAGGACGGCTCCGCGCTGGAACGCATGGCCGCCGTCACGCGTATCGTCATCGACAAAACCGGCACCCTGACGGTGGGGCGCCCCCTGCCCGACCCCGCCGTGCTGGACGCGCTGCCAGCTGACGCCGCCAGCGTCGCGCTGGCGCTGGCCTCGCACAGCCGCCACCCGCTCAGCCGCGCCTTGGTGGAGGCATTGGCGGCGCGCGGGGTGCTGGCCGCAAGCCTTACGGACGTCAGCGAGGAAGCCGGCGAGGGTGTGCGCGCGACATGGAACGGCGTGCGGATTGCGCTGCGCCGGCCTGAAAACGCGTCTGGCATGGCCTGCGTTCTGGACATCGCCGGCCGCCCCACATGGCTGATCCCCTTCGCCGACCGTCTGCGCCCAGACGCCGCCGACGCCCTGTCGCGGCTGGAAGCCATGCGCGCAGAGGCCAGCATCCTGTCGGGCGACAACGAAGCGGCCGTCGCAGAGGCCGTCCGCGCGACTGGCCTCTCCGCCATCGCCGCCGCCACCCCGGCCAGCAAACAAAGCGTCATCGCAGCATTGCAGGCACAGGGCCACAAGGTGATGATGGCCGGCGACGGGCTCAACGATGGCCCCGCGCTCGCCGCCGCGGATGCCTCGATCGCGCCGGGCACCGCCAGCGATGTCGGGCGCCAAGCCGCCGATTTCGTGTTCCTCGGCGCATCCTTGCTGGCGCTGCCCCGCGCGCTGGCCATGGCCCGCGCCACCCGCCGTGTGGTGCGGCAGAATTTCGTGTTGGCCATCGGCTACAATCTTCTGGCGGTTCCGCTGGCGATTTCGGGCCATGTCACCCCCCTCATTGCAGCGGCGGCGATGTCGCTCAGCTCGCTGGTGGTGATCGGCAATTCGCTGCGCCTCGCGCTGCCGATGCGCGCCATGGCGCCGGGTGGCGGTCAATGAGCAGCGTCGCCATCCTCATCCCCATCGCGCTGTTGATGGGCCTCGCGGGGCTTGGCGCGTTCTTCTGGGCGCTGAAACGCGGCCAGTTTGACGACCTTGACGGCGCCGCCAACCGCATCCTCATCGACGATGACATGGACGAACGGCCATGAAATTATTGCAAAGTTTCTGCATCATCGCCATGGTCCCGGCGGCCTTCAACGTCGCGCCGGCATCCGCCAATGGCCGGATCATGGCGGCGCTCTGCACCGGCGATGGCATCACCCGCAGCATCAGCATCCCCATCCAGCGCGGGCTGCCCAGCAATGATCCGCCGGGCTGCTGCGTCAAGGGTTGCCATTCGTCATCGCGCAAACGCGGCTGCTGCGATGGGGATTCGCTCGAAAATTGATACGGGGCAAAGATTGCCCCCCGGCCTGTGTCTATTGCACATACCATGTGGCGTTATCATCCAGACCTGCTGGCAACGCCGGTTCCGCGTTACACCAGCTTTCCCACCGCGGCCGAGTTCACCGACGCCGTGGGCGCCGCCGATATGCAAGGCGCGCTGGAGCGCACCAGCGGCGACATTTCGCTGTACCTGCACATCCCCTTTTGCGAACAGATCTGCTGGTATTGCGGCTGCAACACCGCCGCCAACAACCGCCAGCACCGGCTGGAAGCCTATCTGGAATCGCTGCACCGCGAGATCGCTCTGGTGGGGCGCAAATTGGCCCAAAAAGCCAGGGCGGGGACGCGGGTGACCCATGTGGCGTTTGGCGGCGGCAGCCCCAACGCCATCCATCCCACCGATTTCGTGCGGCTGATCCATTCGCTGACCCTGCACATGCCGCTGGACGCCCCGACATGGTCGATCGAGCTGGACCCGCGCACCCTCACCGCGCCGTGGGGCGATGTTCTGGCCCGCGTGGGTATCCAGCGCGCCAGTCTGGGCGTGCAGACCTTCGCCGCCCATTGCCAAGAGGCCATCGGCCGCGTCCAGCCCGACGCCGACATCGTCGCCGCGGTGGAACTGCTGCGGCGCTCCGGCGTCACCTCGCTCAATTTCGATCTGATGTACGGCCTGCCCGGCCAGAGCGCCGAAGACCTCGACGCCAGCCTGACCCGCAGCGTGCATCTGGGCGCGGACCGCATCGCGCTGTTCGGTTATGCCCATGTGCCACACATCATCCCGCGCCAAAAGCGCATCGACGCCAGCAATCTGCCCGATCAAGCCCAGCGTTTCGCCATGGCGGCGGCGGGGCATGAACGGCTGGTGGCGGCGGGCTATGTGCCGGTGGGCTTTGACCACTTCGCAAAGCCCGATGATCCGCTGGCCTGCGCCATGCAAAACGGCACGCTGCGGCGCAATTTTCAAGGCTTTACCGAGGATCAGGCGCCGGTGATGATCGGGCTTGGCGCCTCGTCCATATCCAGTTTCCCCGAGGTTCTGGTGCAAAACAACAAGAACGCCGGGCAATATCGCATGCTGCTCAGCCAAGGCATTTTGCCGGCATCAGCGGGCGTGCGGCGCAGCGCGCATGACATTCAGTTGGGCAAGATCATCACCGGCCTGTTGTGCCAAGGCGAGGCGCGCCTTGACGCCGCCACCCCGCCCGAAACACTGCACCGGCTGGAGCCATTCCTGACACGCGGGCTGGCCGAAATCACCGGCGACACCCTGCACATTCTGCCCGATGGCCTGCCCTATGCGCGGGGGCTGGCGGCGCTGTTCGATCCCTATCGCCAGCAGTCGGCGCGCCGTTTCAGCTCGGCGGTTTAGGGGGCCCGAAAGCCCCCCTCACCTTACCATTTCACGCGCGCGGTAACGCCATATGTGCGCGGCTCGCTGGGATAACCCGACACCGATCCAGACTGCGCCGGGCTGTCAAACACCAGCGACAGATAACGCTGATTGTTCAGATTGCGCGCCCAGACCATCAGATCCACCCCCGTACGGAACGCATAGGTCGCCGATGCATCGATTTGGCTGACCGTGCGGGTGAACTGCTGCGCCGCCGTAATGGCGGGCGCGCTGTTGATCACCTGCTGGGTGATCGGGTTCTTCACCACCTCGCCCGGCAGGCCATCGACCAGCTGGGTTTTCGATTCATAGTGCCAGCCGGCGCGCAGGATCAGATGGTCGCCATTGCCCATCGGATGCACATCCTGTGCGCCCAGATTGATGGTGACGGGGGTGATGTCGGCCGGCTTGGCGCCGGTCAGATTGCCCACAGACGACAGAGCAAAGCTGTCATATTTGGGGTTATACCAGTTTAAGGCGCCGCTCAGCGTCAATTCGGGGGTGGGGCGCAAGGTGCCTTCGATCTCGACGCCCCAATTGCTTTCCTGCCCGGCGTTGGCCAGGAAGAAGCCGGTGCCGGTGAACAGGTTCGACTGGAACCCCTTGATGATTTCCTTGAACGCGGCAACGTTCAGCGTCGCCTTGCCCCAATTGGCCTTCATCCCCAGCTCATAGTTGTACGAATGCTCTGGCCCGGCGGCGCGGCTGCCATAGGCGGGGTAGTTGATGGTATAAGGCGTGCCGGTAATCGCAACCGAGGGCGGCGGCGCCAACCCGGCCGCCACCAAGGCCGCCGAATCCGCCAGCAAAGGCCGGCTATCGCGCGACAGGTTCACCGAACTCGCCTTGAAACCACTGCTGGCGCTGGCGTAGAACTTGACCTGCTTGGTCGCTTCATAGGCGGCGCGCGCGGTCCAGCTGACATTGCCATCCGATGTCGTGCCCGGCTCCACCGCGTTGGGCACACCCAGCGCCGATGGAATGAACTGCAACGGCATCAACGCCAACAGAGGCACCAATTGCTGCGCCGCCGCCGCCGCCCCAGCCGGCCCGTATTGCGCATAGGCCTGCCCGATCCCGCCGTTGACAATGGCGGGCAGGTTCAGGTTCGAAAACACATCCGACGACACATTGCTGATGGTGTAATCCTTGGCATCATGGGTATAGTTGACGCCGCCGGTCAGCGTCAGCTTCGGCGTCACCTTGTAATCGCCCTGCGCAAAGATCGACAGGCTGTGATCGGTCAACGTGTAGTGTTCATCGGTGCCTTGGCCGGCGCCAAAGAACTGGTTGGGGTTGCCCGGCGTATTCATGAAATAGGCAGGGTTGCCGGCCAGCGACTGGCCCAGCGCCTGTTCCAGCCCGGTCAGGTTCATCGTGCCGCCAGAGGCCGCCTCGATCAGCTGATTGGCATAGGGCGCGAACTGCGTACCGTAACGCAGCTGGTCGGCATCCTGAATATGCTCGTCAAAATAGAACGCGCCCAGCAGGAAGTTGAACGGCCCCGGCAGATTGCTGGCCAGACGCAATTCCTGGGTAAAGGTGCGGGTCGATTGCTGCTCGGCAAAGGTGCCAATCAGGTCGGCGCTGGAAAAATCGGCGTCGGCGTTGCTGTTCAGATTGTTGTGGCGATAAGACGTGATGGAGGTCAGCTTCAACGGCCCGGCGTCATAATCGGCCTGGCCCGAAAAGCCATAATTCTTGATCTGGTTGGCCGGGTCAAAGTTTTGATAGACCACATCGCCAAACGGATTGCTGGGCGAATTGACCTGCCCCCCCAGCGCTTGCACGATCTGCGTCGCGCCCGATGACTGCACATTGACCACCGCGCAGCACAATTCGTTGATATGGTCGTAATCGGCGATCAGGCGCACTTTCAACTGGCTGGTGGGCTTCCAAACGGCTTGGCCCCGCACGAACCAGCGGTCACGGTTGTTCAGCGTATTGCCGGTGGTGGCATCCTTGACATAGCCATCGCGCGTATCGACCCCCGCCGAAATGCCCACCGCCAGAGTATCGGTAATCGGGCCGCTCATCACGCCCTTCATCAGCTTGCCGTTGTAATTCTCGACCGTGCCCTCGATGCTGGCGCTGGTTTTGAACTGCGGCTCTGCGGTGGTGATCGATATCACGCCGGCACTGGCGTTTTTGCCGAACAGAGTGGATTGCGGCCCGCGCAGCACCTCGATCCGGTCGACATCGGGAAAGTCCGACAAGGATGCCGAAACGCGGCTGCGGTAAACCCCGTCGATGAACACGCCCACCGAAGGCTCAATGCCGGCATTGTTGGCGCCATTGCCAAATCCGCGGATGAAAAAGCTGGTTTGCGCCGAGGACTGTTCTTGCTCCACCCGCAAGGACGGCACGACGCTAACGAGGTCCGACACATTGCGGATCACCGCGCGGTCCAGCGTGGATTTGCTGGTGACGGTAACAGCGATCGGCACATTTTGCAGCGTTTGCGACCGTTTGGTGGCGGTCACGATGATTTCATTGCCCACGGGGGCGGCGGGGGCGGGGGCGGGCTGGGCCTCGTCAGCGGCGTGCGCGGTTTGCGAGGGAGGGGGGGCGGTTTGCGCCTGCGCCATGGCCGGCATCAGCGGCAGCAAAGCCCCGCCGCAGCACAGCGCCAAACGCGCCCTTGCGGAAAAACCTTTGGCATCCAATCCGAAGATACGGCAAATCATATGTGCTTCCTTCCCCTGCTGGGGTGGTTCGGTGTTGCTGGCCATTTGGCCGTGGCAATCGCCGCCCTGTCCCCACCCATCCGCCGCCCAAAACCGGCCGCTGTGATGATCGGTTGTCAGTTATTTCCGGCGAAGTCACAATGGCAAAAACCACGATATCACCGCTCTATGTTGCCAGTGTTGCCCCCTTGGCACACTGCCGCAGCGTCAACCGGCCGCCCCGCCTACGTCAGGGCGCGCGCAGCACCCTTGCGATTGCGCCGATCATAGGCTAGGGCGCGGCGCATATTGCGGCGCAGCAAGCGCCCGCTCTCACGCGCCCGCGCCCCAGATTGAAAGCATTTCTAATGTCCGATAGCCCGCTGCCGCTTCGTAATATCGCGATTATCGCGCACGTTGACCACGGCAAGACCACCCTCGTTGACCAATTGTTCCGCCAATCGGGCACCTTCCGCGACAATCAGCGCGTTGAAGAGCGCGCGATGGACAGCAACGATCTGGAAAAAGAGCGCGGCATTACCATTTTGGCCAAGCCGACTTCGGTCGAATGGACCCCGCCGGGCAGCAGCGATCCCGTCCGCATCAACATCGTCGACACCCCCGGCCACGCCGATTTCGGCGGCGAGGTAGAGCGCATCCTGTCGATGGTCGACGGTGTGATCCTGCTGGTTGACGCGTCGGAAGGCGCCATGCCGCAGACCAAATTCGTCACCGGCAAGGCGCTGGCCTTGGGCCTGAAGCCGATCGTCGTCGTCAACAAGGTTGACCGCCCCGATGAGCGCATTCAGGAAGTGCTGGACGAAGTCTTCGACCTGTTCGTGTCCTTGGAAGCCACCGACGAACAGCTTGATTTCCCCGTTCTTTACGCCTCTGGCCGCAACGGTTACTGCAGCGACGACCCAGATCGCCGCGAGGGCACCCTGATCCCGATGTTCGAAAAGATCGTCGCCCACGTCCCGCCGCCAGCCCTCGACCTGGACGCGCCCTTCACCTTCCTCGTCACCCTGCTCGACCGCGACAACTTCCTCGGCCGCGTGCTGACCGGCCGCGTCACCTCGGGTACCTTGAAGGTCAATCAGGCGATCCACGCGCTCGACATGGACGGCAAGGTGATCGAAACCGGCCGCGCCTCGAAAATCATGTCGTACCGCGGTCTGGAGCGCGTCCCCGTTGACGAAGCCCGCGCCGGTGACATCATTTCGCTGGCCGGCATGACCGTCGCCACCGTCGCCAACACCATCTGCGACATCTCGGTCACCGTGCCGATTCAGGCGCAGCCGATCGATCCGCCAACGCTGTCGATGCGCTTTGCGGTGAACGATTCGCCCATGGCCGGCCGCGAAGGCACCAAGGTCACCAGCCGCATGATCCGCGACCGTCTGGAGCGCGAATCGGAATCCAACGTCGCCATCAAGATCACCGAAAGCGCCGACAAGGACAGCTTTGAGGTCGCCGGCCGCGGCGAATTGCAGCTGGGCGTTTTGATCGAAACCATGCGCCGCGAAGGCTTCGAGCTGGGCATCAGCCGCCCCCGCGTCCTCTACGGCGAGGACGAGGCCGGCAAGCGCACCGAGCCCTACGAAACCGTCCTCATCGACGTGGACGATGAACACGCCGGCACCGTGGTCGAAAAAATGGCCAACCGTAAGGGCGAAATGACCGACATGCGCCCATCGGGCGGCGGCAAGACCCGCATCACCTTCATCGCCCCCTCGCGCGGCCTGATCGGATACCACGGCGAGTTCCTCTCCGACACGCGCGGCACCGGCATCATGAACCGCCTGTTCGACAGCTACGGCCCCTACAAGGGCAAGATCGAGGGCCGCAAGAACGGCGTCCTCATCTCCAACGGCGCCGGCGAGGCCAACAGCTATGCGCTGGGCCCGCTGGAGGAGCGCGGCATCCTGTTCGTCGGCCACGGCGAGGCGCTGTATGAAGGCATGATCGTCGGCGAGAACGCCAAGCCCGACGACCTTGAAGTGAACCCGATGAAGACCAAGGCGCTGACCAACTTCCGCGTCAGCGGCAAGGACGACGCCATCCGCCTCACCCCCCCCAAGGTGATGACGCTGGAGCAAGCCATCGCCTATATCGACGACGATGAAATGGTCGAAGTGACGCCGAAGAACATCCGCATCCGCAAAGCGATCCTCGACCCCAACGAGCGCAAAAAGCAGGGCCGCAAGAAGGACGCCGCGTAAGATTTACGCCGCGTTGCAGAGTTAAGAGAGGCCGGGAGGGGGGAACCTTTCCGGCCTTTTTGTTGCGCAAGAGTTTTAAGGGATAGATGCGAGGGGGTTACCCCCTCGCGCTCCCATGTTGAATTTGTTATCGAGTTGTGCGCTAATGCTTTTCCGCCTTATTTCGGGAATTAATGCGTGGAACCGTGCTAGAAACCAAACGTGATCGTGTGATCCGAAATTTAAATACAATTGATTCCGCGCCTCCACTAAACAGGATGAACGGAATGGGTTTTGGGTTGTATGGCTGGATGCATGATCCGGCCATACCAGGGAAATTTGTAAAAATTTATTTTTTTACATTCCTCTGGCTGCCTATAATTCCATTGTGCGCCTACTGCGTTTCAAAAGAAGGGCATGGCTATAGATTTTACCATAGTCTAACTATAACTGAACTTATTGTTCTTTTTCGCTGGAAGATATTTACACTTTACATCAGCGCATTGATTGAAGGATGCGCCGTGATGGCTCTATTCATCTGTGCGCTAGGTGTAATGTACGGAATCATGAATTTTTTTCATGGCTTATAAATGGGTCCACGAGGGGGTAACCCCCTCGCATCTACCCCTTCAAAACCTCCCCCTTTCCTACACCAACCAAATAGGTTACCCACCCTCCCCTGACGGCAACCACGCAGATCGGCTACGCGGGCCCATCTGCCGCCGTCAGACGAAAGGCCGGCGCATGCGGGCTGTGGAGCGGGTATAAGCCGTGGCCACGCAAGCAGCGCCCCCACCGGGTGGCAATATGGACATGGCGGCTCTTTGCGAGCCCGGCCCGCCAGTCCAGCCCACCACAACGGCAACAGGGCCGAGCCGCAGGGAACAGACCGCCCATGCAGCCGATCGCAAAAGGAAAGAAGTCCCCCCGCCCCACGCGCGCCCCCGTCAAGGGGGCCAGCTAGGGCGCCCGCAGCGCCGGCCGATTGCCGCCCCGCCTGCCCCCATCCCCCATACCGCCGTGCCCAACCTGCAAATCCAACAAAAACATCAACAAATGTAAATTCATGCAGGCCGGCTGAACAAATCATGTTCGCGCATCCCATTCGCGGGTAAACTGACCCTATAAACCACATCAAAAACGGCCAAAATCCGCCAAATAAAACAGTTTTTTACATGAACAAAGCCTGCACGCGGCGCACCGCCTCCGTTCAGTTTCGCCGGTCTATAAGCACATTCATGGTAGCGAACACGGCAGGGCAATGGGGCTCCTTCCACCGCCACCCTCGGAGACATATCATGACGAACATCTTCTCTGCGGCCAATGCCAAGAAAGCCGTTCTGACCACCGCCATGGCCGCCACCGCCATCACCGGTTCGCTGACCGCCACCCCCGCCATGGCACGCGGCCACGGAGGCCCGGGCATTGGTATCGTGGCGGGTATTCTGGGCCTGATCGGCATTGCGGCGATTGCCTCCGCGTCGGACAATCATCCCCAGCAGGCCTATGCCGAACCCGGCTACCCCGCCCCTGGTTACAACAATGGTTACGCCCCGGCCTATGCCGGCCCCGCCTGCTTCGAGGCCTATCCCGGCTACACCGGCTATTGCTATCCGACGGCCTATTACACCAACCTCGGCTGGGCCTATCGCGGCGGTTCGTGGTATGACGCAGGTGGTCACCGCTATGCCCGCCCCTATTACAACCGCGGCGGCTATGCGGGCTACGGTCAGCACATGAACAATGGCGGCCAGCATTACAACAACGGCGGCCAGCGCGACGGCGATCGCCGCTAACATCTCCCTCGGGGTGAGGGTCCTTCCCCCCTCACCCCACCCCTACAGTTCCAGAGCTTGCCCTGCGGAGTGGCGGACTTGGGCGCGGATTTGCATCAGACCTTACGGGGTTTGCATGTGATCCGCGCCCATTTCGCATTACGGGCAGCAAGGGTGTTTCCCCCCAACGCAAAAGCCTCTAAGGCCTGCCGATGCCCGAAAACACTCCCCCGACGCTCGCCTCCTGCTGCGCCACATCCGATTTGCGCGTCGCGCTGATCACCGGCAATTACAACATGGTGCGCGACGGGCCGACACAGGCGCTGAACCGCCTCGTCGGCTATCTGCTGCGTCAGGGGGCCCATGTCCGCATCTATGCCCCCACCGTCGAAAACCCGCAGGTAGAGGCCACCGGCGACCTGATATCCCTGCCCAGTTTCGCCATACCGGGCCGCGCCGAGTACCGTATGACCACCGGCCTATCCCCGCGCATCCGCCGCGACATCGCCGCCTTCGCCCCCAACGTCGTGCATGTCGCCAGCCCCGATGTCGCCCCCCACCGCGCCGTCACATGGGCGCGGCGGCGCGGCATTCCGGTGCTGGGCAGCGTCCACACCCGCTTCGACACCTACCCGCGCTATTACAACATGGCGTGGATCGAGCCGCTGCTCACCGCCGCCTTGCGCCGATATTACCGCCGCTGCGACGCGCTGGTCGCCCCCTCCGAAAGCTTCGCGCAGGTCCTGCGTGATCAGCGGATGAACTACGACATCTCCTTGTGGGAACGCGGGGTGGACCGCGAAATCTTTCACCCCGGCCGCCGCGATATGGAATGGCGGCGCGGCTTCGGCATCGGCGACGATGAAATCGTCATCGGCTTTTTGGGCCGCATCGTCATGGAAAAAGGCCTCGACGTTTTCGCCGACACCATCGACGAATTGGAAGCCCGCAAGATCCCCCACCGCGTGTTGGTGGTCGGCGACGGCCCGGCCCGCGCCTGGTTCGAGGCCCGCAGCCCGAACGCGGTCTTCGCCGGTTATCAGGGCGGCATGGATTTGGGCCGGGCGGTCGCCAGCATGGACATTCTGTTCAACCCCTCCATCACCGAAACCTTCGGCAATGTCACGCTGGAGGCGATGGCCTGCGCGCTACCCGTCGTCGCCGCGCAGGCCGCCGGCAGCGAGAGCCTCGTCGATAACAACGTCTCTGGCCGCCTCGTCCGCCCCGGCGCGATCCACGCCTTCGCCGAGGCCCTGCGCGGATATATCACCAACCCCGCATTGCGCGCCGCCCACGGCGAGGCCGGCGAAATCCGCGCCCGCGAATTCGGCTGGGACCGCATCAACCAAGCCGTCGCCGACACCTATCTGCGCCTGATCCGGCAGAAGGCGCGGGTGGGAAGGCCATGAACGACGCCCCCACCAAGCGCGGCATGGCAGCAAGGATCGGCATCTGCCTGCTCGATCTGTTACAGCCCGGTCTGGGCCTTATCCGCTTGGCGCAATACCGGGTGGGGATCACGTTGCTGATCGTCAGTCTGCTGCTGTTGGCAGGTTTTGCCGCGATTTTTCGGACCACTTCGCAGCTCACCTACACCAGCTTCATGGGCTTGATTGCGGTCATCATGCTCCTATTGCTCATCACTTTTGCCATTTCGATCATCCTGAGCTGGCGATGGAGCGCCAAAGTCGAGTCGCGCCAAGGCCACCTGTGGCGCTGGTACGGCTTGATAGGCCTTTGGATGTTGCTAGAATTGGTCCTGTTGCCAATCACCGACATCAGCCATAACAACTATCACCCTTATAGCGCCGCCAGCGCCAGCATGGCCCCCTCGCTGGAAGCCGGCGACCGCTTCATGGCGATGACCCGCCCCGGCCAAACCATCCAGCGCGGCGACGTGGTGATCGTGCGGCACGGGGCGGAGGAATGGGTCAAGCGCGTCGCCGCCATCCCCGGCGACACCATAGCGCTGACGAACGGCATCGTGGTGCTGAACGGCGTGCCGGTGAAAACGCAGCTACTCAGCAAGGTGCCGCGCCCCCACGACGGCTTGGCACCCATGGCCAGCCTCATCAGCGAACAATTCCCCGGCGAGGCCCGCCCGCACTCCATCCTGAACAACGGCCCCGCGCGCCAAGACAACACCGCCCCCGTAAAACTCGGCGCGGATCAATATTTCCTGCTGGGCGACAACCGCGATGATTCCGCCGACAGCCGCATAACGCCAGACGACGGCGGGCTAGGCATCGTCACACGCCAACGCATCACCGGGCGAGCTCTGTTTCGCTATTGGCGGAGCGGGTTGGGGTTGGGCGAAGGTCAGGTTTAACCTGAACACTCAACGCCTGCTCGATCGCGGACAGGAACTGATCCGTCGCGCGCTGCCAGCTGAAATGGGCGCCATAGACCGCCGCCGCCTTGCGGTCGCACCGCAGCGCGCAGGCAATCGCCAGCGACAAATCCTCGTCCAGCGCGGCCACGGTAAAGGGCGCGGCGCCGTCCGGCCCCCGGCCATCCGCCCCCAGAATATCGATCGGCCCCGGAACCGGCAGCGCCGCCACCGGCACCCCGCAGGCCATAGCCTCGATGATCACCAGCCCAAATGTATCGGTGCGGCTGGGGAAAACAAAGCAATCGGCGCTGCGATAGGCCGCCGCCAATTCCTCGCCCGAACGCGGGCCCAGGAACACCACATGCGGATAGCGCGCGCGCAGATCCGCCAAGGCCGGCCCGTCGCCCACCACCACCTTGGTCCCGGCGGCATCGGCGTTCAGGAACGCCTCCAGGTTCTTCTCCACCGCCACCCGGCCGACGTTCAGCAGGATCGGACGCGGCAGATGGGCCAGCTCGGGCAGGTGATCGCCCTTGGGGTTGAACAGCCAGTGGTCGATCCCCCGGCTCCACAAATGCGCCGGCGGCAGACCCCGCGTGCCCAGTTCGGCGGCGAGGCTGGGCGTCGCCACCATCACCCCGCGCGCCGGCCCGTGGAACCGCCGCATGATCGGCCAGAACCGCTCCGCCGAAATGCCGGTGCGCACCGCCGCATATTCGGGAAAGCGCGTGTGAAAGGCGGTGGTAAAGGGCACCCCGCGCGCCTTGCACCACCCCCGCGCGCTCCAGCCAATCGGCCCTTCGGTGGCGATATGGACGATGTCGGGGGCAAAATCATCCAGCATCCGCCGCGCCGAAAACCGCGGGTTCAGCGCTAGGCGGATCGAGCCATAGCCCGGCATCGGTACGGTCATGAACCGTTCGGGCGTGATCAATTCCACCTCGGCGCCGCGCCGGTCCAGCTCGGCGACGGTGGCGCCCAAGGTGCGCACCACCCCGTTGACCTGCGGATACCAGGCATCCGTGGCGATGGCTATCTTCAACCCGTTCATACCAAAGCCTCCTGCGTTACGGGCTGCTTCGCGCATTCACTGGCCCAGTCCAGAATGGTGATGTGCCCGGCGGCGTCCTCGATCAGCGCGGTGCAGCTTTCGACCCAGTCGCCGTCGTTGTAATAGGTGATGTCGCCAATTTGCCGGATCTCGGCGCAGTGGATATGCCCGCAGACGATGCCGTCAAACCCGCGCAAAACCGCCTCATGCGCGACGGCTTCCTCGAAGCTGCACACATAGGCGACGGCGTTTTTGACCCGCTTTTTCAGGTAAGCCGACAGCGACCAATAGGGCAAATTCAGCGCCCGTCGCACCGCGTTGAACCCGACATTCAGCCGCATCATCAGCATGTAAGCCTGAGCACCGAGGAACGCCAACCAGCGATGATACAGCACCACCGCGTCAAACGTATCGCCATGCGTCACCAGCAGCCGGCGGCCATCGGCGGTGGTGTGGACCGCCTCCAGCACCAGCTCGACCCCGCCGAAATTCATACCCGCATAATCGCGCAGCATCTCGTCATGGTTGCCGGTGACGAAAACGACGCGGGTGCCGCGATGCGCCGCCTTCAGGATGCGGCGGACGACCTCGTTGTGGGCGTCGGGCCAATACCAGCCCTTGCGCAGCCGCCAGCCATCGACAATATCGCCCACCAGATACAGCGTCTCGGCCTCGAAAGAGCGCAGGAAATCGACCAGCATCGCCGCATTGCAACCGCGCGTACCCAGATGAATATCGGAAATCCACACCGTGCGATATTTGCGCTTGGGGCGGAAACCCTTGGGCTCGGGAATGTCGAGCCACGCCGGAATGCGGCGCTGGGGAGCCGCCAACAATTGATCGGTGAGGTGATCCATGTGCCTGCCCTGTGCTGCCTTGCTGGGCACAGGATAGGCCGCCAAGGTTGCGCAGGCGTGACGGCTTCGCGTCAGTTACGTGACAGTCAGATGGGCGGCAAAATCCGCACCTCGTGCCCCAGACCCAGACATTCGGCGAGCAGGCGCAGATCCTTCTCCACCGGCTCGTTGACCAGCGGGGCGAGGTCGGGGCGTACCGCCAGCACCACCTGCAACCCGTCGATCATCAGCGCCGAACCCGCCAGCGCCCCCGCCGTCGGCCCGCAAAAGCGCCGGCAGAGCCGCGTCGCAATGCCCCATGTCATCGCCTCGCGCAGCCGGGTGGCGGGGGCCAGACGCAGCAGGTCGGGCGGGATCGCGGTGCGGCCATTATTCGCCAGCACCGCCAACGCGAGGCAAGCCCGCCCCTCGTCCGACAGCCCGATCCAGCGTTTGCGCAAGGCCCAGTTGGCCGCGAGTTCAGGCCGCAAATTCGGCTCGGTCCGCATGGAGGCCAAGGCCAGCATCGTCGCCGCCAGCCGCAGATGGGGCCGCGCCCCCTGTGCCGGATCGACATCCGCCGTCCACGCCGCCACCAGCGCGGCGGTCGCCGGCACGTCTTCGCCGGCAACGCCCATCCCCTCGACAAAGGCCGTGACGCCCGCCAGCATCGGGTCCACCGCCGCCAACCCCGCATCAAAGCCCGAGGCCAAAACCCCCTCGCGCAGGCCCCATGACGAAAATATCAACCGCGCCGGCTTCAACTCGCGCACCAAGACCTCCAGCAAGGCCGCCGCATCGGGCAGGCTGGCCAGGCGCGAGGCCGAGACCTGCATCCCCTCGGCCAAGGGGTGCAGGATCAGCGGGCGCGCCGCCGGTTTGGATGCCGGTTTGGATGCTGGCGGGGCCGCGCCGAACTTGCCTTCACGAAGCGACCGCGCCACCCGCAAGGCCTGCTCCGCCGTCAGCACAAAGCCGTGCGGATCATCGACCGGCCATTTGCCGCGCAGCATCGCAAAACGCCCAAAGGCCCGCCAAGACCCGCCGACCAGATAGAAATCCTGTGCATGCGCCCCCGACCAATCGACCGACGCCAGCATCTTGCGCACCCGCCGGGCAAATTTCGCCCCGCCCCCTGCGCGCAAAGCCGGCAGCCGCAGCGTCCCCAAGGGCAGGCTGATGCCATGGGTGGCGCGGGCGCCGTTGATGTCGATCAGTTCCAGACTGCCGCCGCCCAGATCGCCCACCATGCCCACCGCGCCCGGAAAGGCCGCCATCACGCCGCGCGCTGATGTCAGCGCCTCTTCCTCGCCCGACAGCAGGCGGGGGTTCAGGCCCAGCGCCGCGATCCGCTCCATAAATACCGCGCCGTTTTTGGCATCGCGCACCGCCGCCGTGGCGACCGTCTGCACATCGCTCACCCCGCGCAAGGCCAGCAGGCAGGCATAACGCCCCAGCGCCGCCAAGGCCTGCCCCATCGCCTTGGCGCCCAGCTTGCCGTTTTCCGCGACGCCCTTGCCCAGCCGCGCCGTCACCTTTTCATTATGCAGCACCACCGGCGCGCGCGGCGGCCCGCCATAGATCACCAGCCGCACGGTGTTCGAACCGATGTCGATAATCGCGCGGGGGCTGGCCGCCACCACATCAAACGCGGCCAGATCGAGAACAGGATGCGTCATGTTCAGGCCCTACCTCGCCGCAATGCCAGCTTTGGCACCTTGCGCCCCTGGCTCAGCGCCGCGCCGCGCCCGGACAGCGACGGGTTAGTCATAAAGTAACTGTGCAGGTTGAACGCGACCTCGCCCTTTTCCTTGTCGGGTTTCGGCGCGCGGGCATAGGTGCCGTCGCTCGCCAACCGCCAGCTTTGCTCGGTATCGAGGAAATTGGCCAGCATCACCTGATCCAGCACCTGATCATGCACCGTGGCATTGCGGATCGGCACCAGCAATTCCACCCGGCGGTCCAGATTGCGCGACATCCCATCGGCCGAGGAAATAAACACCCGCGCCCGCCGGTTCGGCAGCGCCGCCCCCGCCGCAAAGGCCCAAACGCGGGTATGTTCCAGAAACCGCCCGATGATCGATTTGACGCGGATCTTGTCCGACAGCCCCGGAATCCCCGGCTTCAAACAGCAAATCCCGCGCACCACCAACGACACCTCCACCCCGGCCTGAGACGCCTCGTACAGCTTGTCGATCAAGGCCGGGTCGGTCAGCGAATTGAGTTTGCCCCAGATTTGCGCAGGCTTGCCGGCGGTGGCATTGGCGATCTCGCGCTCTATGCAGCCATACAGCCGCTGACGCAGCGAAATCGGCGCGACGGCCAACAAGGCGGTGCGGCGCGGCTCGATATAGCCGGTGATGAAATTGAACAACTGCCCGGCGTCACGCCCCATCGCCGGCTCCGCGGTGAAGAACGACAGATCGGTGTAGATGCGCGCGGTGATCGGGTGGTAATTGCCGGTGCCAAAGTGGCAATAGGTCCGATAGGTATCGCCCTCCCGCCGAACGACCATGCTGACCTTGGCGTGGGTTTTCCAATCGACGAAGCCGTAAATCACCTGCACCCCGGCGTTTTCCAGCTGACTGGCCCAGTGCATGTTCTGCTCTTCGTCGAACCGCGCCTTCAGCTCGACTACCGCCGTCACCGACTTGCCGGCCTCTGCCGCGGCGATCAGCGCGTTGATGATGCCCGACTGTTTGCCAGCGCGGTACAATGTCTGCTTGATCGCCACCACATCGGGGTCGGCGGCGGCTTGGCGCAGGAAATCGATCACCACCTCGAAACTTTCATAGGGGTGGTGGATCACCAGATCCTTCTCGCGGATCGCGGCGAAAATGTCGCCATCATGCTCCAGCACCCGCTCCGGGTATCGAGGGCTGTAAGGCTCGAACTTCAACTCGGGCCGGTTTTCATCGACCAAGCCCGCCAGCCCCGAAATGCCAATCACCCCCGCCGAACGGATCACCAAGGCATGATCCAGCCGCAGCTGATCGCGCAGCAATTGCTCGGCCAAGGGGTCAAAATGCCCCTGCAATTGCAACATGATCACCGTGCCGCGCCGCCGCCGCTGGATCGCGGTGCGGAAAGAGCGCACCAGATCCTCGGCCTCTTCCTCGATCTCGATATCGCTGTCGCGCAGCACGCGGAATACCCCGTGCCCCTCGACCTGAAAGCCGGGGAAGATCAGATCGGCGTGGCGCCAGATGGTGTCCTCGATGGAAATGTAACAAGCGCCCTCCTCCTCGCCGCCGATGCGGATAAAGCGCGGCAAGGCCTGCGGGATCAGCACCATCTCGATCATCGGCGCATCGTCCACCTGCCGGGTCAGGGTCAGCAGCATCCCCATGCCGCCGTTGGTGATGAAGGGAAAGGGATGCGCCGGGTCGATCGCCTGCGGGGTAATCACCGGCAGGATGCGGTCGAGGAAATATTCGCGCAGCCAGCGTGCCTGAGCCGCCGTCAGCTCGCGCTTGTTGACATCATCGGCGCAGCCATCGCCGATGATATGGATATTCTCCCTGGCCAGCAAAGCCTTGATCTCGGCCCAGATGTCCTGCTGCTTGGCCTCCAGCCGGGTCACGCCCTCATGCACCACCGCCAGCTGCTGCACCGGGGTCCGCCCGTCGATGGATGGCTCCTCGATCCTGCGGCGCACCTGGCCGGATATACCCGCCACGCGCACCATCAGAAATTCATCGAGGTTGCTGCCCGATATCGACAGGAACCGCAGCCGCTCCAGCAAGGGATAGCGCGCGTTGCGCCCCTCGGCCAAAACGCGCTGGTTGAAGGCCAGCCACGACATCTCGCGGTTAAAGAAACGGTCAGGGATGGCGCGCAAGGCGCCGGCTGCGGGTTTGGCCAGCGTCAGGGTGGTGTCATCGGGGCCGGTCATGGTGTTCTCCTGCTGAACATCAGCGCCTGCGGGCCGCGCGTTACAGTCTTGTGACAAATCCGCCGGATCGCCCACATTACCCCCGCCCGCGATAGGACGCCACGCCCTGATCCGGCACCCACAGCCCGGCGGGCGGCGCATCGGATTGCCAGAACACATCGATGGGAATGCCCCCGCGCGGATACCAATAGCCGCCGATACGCAACCATTTCGGTTTCATTTCAGCAAACAGGCGCTGGCCTATGCCCACCGTCACATCCTCGTGAAAACCGGCGTGATTGCGAAAGGAACCCAGAAACAGCTTCAGCGATTTCGATTCGACGATGGTGGCGCCCGGCGCATAATCGATCACCAGATGCGCAAAGTCCGGCTGGCCGGTGACGGGGCACAGCGACGTGAATTCCGGCGCTGCGAAACGCACCAGATACAGCGCTCCCACCCGCGGATTGGGCACATAGTCCAGCACAGCGACATCGGGGCTGGCAGGCAATTGGCTGGCTTGGCCAAGGTGGAGGGGTGTAGAGGGTGTCGCAGACATTCCCTCTCATGCCGCGTTGCAGCGCGCAGCACAAGGTGCCCAATCGCTTCACTTGGGTTCCACTCGTGTTTTACGAAGGGGGGCGAAACAGGCTATGCCGCCCCGCGATGAGCAATTTTCAAACGATATGGCGCAAGGGCAGATGGCGCAAGAGTGGCGGCGGACTGGCCTTGGTGGCTGCGCTATGCGCTGGCGCGGCTGCGTTCAGCGCGGGCGCACAAACCGCCGCTCCCTCACCCGCCCCCACATCCACGCCCGCCCCATCGCCGGCACCCACGCCCGCCGCAACATCCCCCACGGCCAGCCCCGCCCCGCCCGCCATCAAGGCCAGCTCCGTCGCCACCGAAGGCGATTCCCCGGCGGACAATGCGGTGACTTCGCGCCCGGCCCCCTCTCGGCATGCGGCGAAGCACACCCCCCCGCCGCACGCCCAGCTGCTCGCCCAGCCAGCGCCCCCCTCCGCCCCGCCCCCCGCATCCGCGCTGCCGAAACAGACGCAGGCCCAGCCATCGCCAAAGCCTGCCCCCAGCGCCCCATCGGCCCCCTTCCAGCCCACGATAGCCGCGCCTGCGGTGGGCGCAGGGGTTGTGGCAGCATTGTTGGCGGGCTGGCTGGGCTGGCGCAGGCGGCGGCGCCCGGTAGAGGCACCCCAAGCGGCCCCCCCGCCAACACCAGAGCCTGAATTCGAGCCGGAGCCAGAGTCCGCCGCAGATCCTGCCCCCCCGTCCCCTGTCCTCACGCTGGAATTCATCCCGACTCGCTTTACCGTGGCGCTGGCCAATGTGCATTTGCGCTATCGCCTGGCGGTGACCAATCATGGCGATGCGCCGCTGGGCCCGGTGATCCTTGCGGCGGAGATGACCTCGCCACCCGCCACCACGCCACCCGCCACCACGCCCCCCCCCACCGCCCTCCCCGCCCCGCAAAGCCAGCTTGCCGAACGCCAGAGCCTGACCACGCTGGCCCCCGGCGCGCGCGTGGAAATCACCGACGAACTGCGCCTGCCGCTGGGATTGACAGAGGCGATTGCGCTGGGCGGGGCGCGGATGCTGGTGCCCTTGGTGCGGCTGAGGGTGGAGGCGGGCCGCGCGAACCAGCCCCCGCTGAGCCTGCGGCAGGATTACGTGGTGGGCATGGTGGAGGGCGCCGCCGCTGGCCATCTGTCGCCGTTCCGCCTCGACCTCGGCCCGCATATCCGCACTGATGTCGCCGCCAAGCCGGTTGAGCGCGGCTTCGCCGAAAACGCCTTGCATTAGCCATTCCGCCCCTCGACGGCGGCGCCCCCCCTCGCTAGACAAGCCGGTGGAGATGAGAAGGGGGCGTTCGCGCATGGAGAGTCTGGTCAGTACAGAGTGGTTGGCGAATGAAATGGCGGCAGGCGACTTGCGCGTGGTCGATGCCACAAAGCATATGCATGATTCAGACCGCGACGCTCGCTCCGAATTTGCCGCCGGTCACATCCCGCGCGCCAGCTTCATGGACCTCGCAGATCTGGTGGACAAGGGCGCGCCCATCGAAAACACCCTGCCATCCGCAGAGAAGTTCGCCAGCCGCATGGCCAGTCTGGGGCTGGGCGATGGCAGCCGAATCGTGCTCTATGACGACAGCGATATCCGCAGCAGCGCCCGCGCGTGGTTCATGCTGAAGATGTTCGGGGCGGCCAATGTGGCGATCCTCGACGGCGGATTGGCGAAATGGAAGGCCGAGGGGCGCGCCCTGGCCAAGGGCGTGGAAACCCTGCGCCACCGCCACTTCACCGCCTGGGCCGATGCGCGGCGCCTGCGCGACAAGGCCGAGGTCCTCGCCAACATCACATCCCGCGCCGAACAGGTGGTGGACGCACGCGGGGCCGCCCGTTTCGCCGGCACCACGCCGGAACCCCGCGCGGGTCTGGCGGCGGGCCATATTCCGGGGTCGTACAACGTGCCCTTCGGCGCGGTATACAACCCTGATGGCACGTTCCGCAGCAAGGCCGAGATCCGCGCCGCCTTTGAAAACGCCGGGGTTGACCTCGCTCGCCCCATCATCACCACCTGCGGCAGCGGCATGACCGCCAGCGTCCTCGCCTTCGCGCTGCATCTTATCGGCAAGGATGATGTCGCGCTGTATGATGGCAGTTGGGCCGAATGGGGCGCCGACCCCGCAACCCCCAAAGAAAGCGCAGCCGCCCACACATGACCCACCCCACAGACCACCTCCACCCCGACACCCAATTGATCGAGGGCGGGCGCTGCGACGAATGGACCGGCACCCCCAGCCAGCCGGGCCGCGTCGTCAGCCCGCCGGTATGGCGCGCCTCGACGCATCTCTACCCCAACATGGCCGCGCTGCACGAGGGGCCAAAGGCGAACGCTGACGGCCGGTTTTACTATGGAAGGCGCGGCAGCCCCACCCAATGGGCCTTGGCCGACGCACTGACCGCGATCGAGCCCGGCGCCTATGGCACGCTGCTCTACCCCAGCGGGGTGGCGGCGATTTCGGGGGTCTTGCTGGCCTTGCTGCGCCCCGGCGACGTGCTGCTGATGACCGACAACGCCTATGAACCCAGCCGCGCCCTCGGGCGGTTTCTGGGCGATATGGGCATCGAAACCCGCTGGTTCGCCCCCTGCGACACGCCCGCATTTCAGGCCGCGATCTGCCCAAAAACCCGCGCCGTCCTGCTCGAATCGCCCGGCAGCCTGACGATGGAGGTGCAGGACGTCCCCGCCATGGCCAAGATCGCCCGCGCCGCCGGGGTGGTGTCGGTGCTGGACAACACATGGGCCAGCCCGCTGGGCTTCGCCGCGCTGGAACACGGCTGCGATGTTTCGATCATGAGCCTCACCAAACACGTCGGCGGCCATTCGGATCTGATGATGGGCAGCGCCAGTGCGCGGCAGGAAATCTACACCAAACTGCGCCTGACAGCCCAGGTTCTGGGCCATGTCGTATCCCCCGACGACGCGGCGCTGGCCCTGCGCGGCCTGCGCACCATGAGCCTGCGCCTGACCCGCGAGACCACCAACGCCCTCGCCATCGCCGAGTGGCTGGCGGGCCGCAAAGACGTCGCCCGCGTCCTGTGCCCCATGCTGGAAGGCGCGCCCGGCCACGAGTTATGGGCGCGCGATTTCACCGGCGGCTGCGGCTTGTTCAGCTTCGTGTTGAAGGGCGGGACAGCAGCGGCGCGCGATGCCTTCATCGACGCGCTGGAACTCTTCGGCATAGGCTACAGCTGGGGCGGGTTTGAAAGCCTCGCCACCCCTGTTGACCCCGCGCGCATCCGCACCGCCTCCGCCTGGCCGCTGGAGGGCATGGATGAAGGCGACCGCTTCGGCATCCGCCTGTCGATCGGGCTGGAGGACGTTGGCGACCTGATTGCGGATTTGGAACGGGGGTTTGCAGCGTTTAAGGGTTGAAGGGTGAAGGTGCGAGGGGGTTACCCCCTCGCGCTCCCCAAACTTTTGCGTTACGCCCGGTCGGCGACCAAACGCCCCGCCGCGAAGCGGCTATAAAAGCCTGCGGTGCCACAACGTAATCTATGCCGAAACCCCAAGGATGGGGGGTGTGGGGGTGTAACACCCCCACGTCTTCCCACTTTCCCTAAAACCTTCCCCCCCAAAAGCCAATCTATTTCACCCCATAGCTTAACTGGCTGGCATCTGGATCGCGGCGGGTTCAAAGCGCCGGCATGAACACGTCCCCCTCAGGCAAGATATGGCTGGTTGGCGCCGGGCCGGGTGATCCCGACCTGCTGACGTTGCGCGCGGCGCGGCTGATCGCCGGAGCGCAGCTGATCGTGCATGACGGGCTGGTCAGCGCGGAGATCTTGGCGATGGCGCCCGCCACCGCGCGGCTGGTCTCTGTGGCCAAGGCGCGCAGCCGCCACACCATGCGGCAGGAAGCGATCAACGACCTGCTGATCGCCGAGGCCCGCAAGGGCAAGCAAGTCCTGCGCCTGAAAGGCGGCGACCCCTTGCTATTCGGGCGCGGCGGCGAGGAGGCCGAGGCCGCCCGCGAAGCCGGTGTCGCGGTGGAGATCGTCCCCGGCATCAGCGCCGCCATCGGCGCGGGCGCGGCGGCGCAAATCCCCCTGACGCACCGCGATTCGGCCAGCGTGGTCAGCTTCGTCGCGGGCCAATGCAAGGGGCTGAGCGAACAAAACTGGGCGGGCCTGGCCGGGCCGGGGCGGACCTTGGTGGTCTATATGGGCCTCGCCAACGCGGGCGCGATCGCGGACAAGCTGATGTCGGGCGGCCTGACGCCCGACACCCCGGTGGCCGTCATCGAAAACGCCACCCGGCCTGATATGCGGGTGCTGCGCGGTGAATTGGCGGGCCTCGGCGATCTGGTCATTCGCGAGGGCGTCAAGAGCCCCGCGCTCATCATCATCGGCGCGGTTGCCGCGCTTGGGACACAGGAAATGCGCGCATTCGCGCTGGAGGCTCATAGGTGAAAATCGTAACGGCAAATGATCTGCGCAGCGGCGCGGTGGTGTGGTGGGATGGCCAAGGCTGGTCCTTGCATGTTGATGCCGCGGTGGACGCCGGCGACACTGCCGACGCCGTCATCGCCACCGAACAAGCCGCGCAGCGCGTGGTCTCGGCCTATGTGGTGGACGCCGCGCGGGACGGGGCCGAGGTCCGCCCCACCCATATCAAGGAGCGCGTCCGCGCGCTTGGCCCCACCTGCCGCCTCGACCTCTCCCTCAAGCCCGCCGACCCCGCCGCCGGCAATTGGGTGATCTGACATGTACCTTTACGACAAATACGACCAAGCGATGGTCGATGCCCGCGTCGCCGAATTCCGCGACCAGACCCGCCGCCGGCTGGAGGGCCACCTGTCGGAGGAAGCCTTTCGCCCGCTGCGTCTGCAAAACGGGCTCTATCTGCAATTGCACGCCTATATGCTGCGCGTGGCGATCCCCTATGGCACGCTGTCTGGCGCACAGATGCGCCTGCTGGGCGATATCGCGGACAAATATGATCGCGGCTATGGCCATTTCACCACCCGCCAGAACATCCAGTACAACTGGATCAAGCTGGAGGAGACGCCCGACATCTTGGCCGATCTGGCCAAGGTCGAGATGCACGCCATCCAGACCAGCGGCAATTGCATCCGCAATATTTCGTCCGACCAATACGCCGGGGCGGCGGCGGATGAGCTGATCGACCCGCGCCCCTATGCCGAATTGCTGCGCCAGTGGTCGTCGTTCCACCCCGAATTCCTGACCCTGCCGCGCAAGTTCAAAATCTGCGTCATCGCCAGCGAGACCGACCGCGCCGCCATGCGCCTGCACGACATCGGCATCCGCATTGTTCGAAATTCCGCCGGAGAAATCGGCGCGGCGTTTTACGTCGGCGGCGGCATGGGCCGCACCCCGATGATCGCGCCCTTGATCCGCGAATTCGTGCCGCTGGACCAGCTGATCACCTATTCAGAGGCCTGCCTGCGGGTCTATAACAGCCACGGCCGCCGCGATAACAAGTATAAGGCGCGGATCAAGATCCTCGTCCACGAGATGGGCGCCGCCGAATACACGCGCCAAGTCGAGGCCGAGTTCGCCCACCTGCTGACCCAAGGCATCGAGCCGCCCCTCGCCGAATTGGAGCGGATAAGCGCGCATTTCATCGACCCCGCCTTCGTGGCGGGCGCGCCCGAGATCGACCTGTCGAACCCGGCGTTCGCCAAATGGGTGGCCGCCAACACCGCGCAGCACAAACACCCCGGCTATGCCATCGTCAACATCAGCCTGAAGCCCCTGCCCAGCGACGGCAAACAGGGCATTCCGGGCGACGCCACGGCGGACCAAATCCGCGTCATGGCGGATCTGGCGCGCGACCACAGCTTTGACGAATGCCGCGTCACCCATGCGCAAAACATCGTGTTGCCGCATGTCCAGCGCGCCGATCTGTTCGCGGTATGGCAAAAGCTGGTCGCCGCCGACCTCGCCACGCCCAACCTCGACGAGATCACCGATATCATCGCCTGCCCCGGCCTCGATTATTGCAGCCTCGCCAATGCGCGTTCGATCCCTGTGGCGCAGAAAATAACCGCGCGCTTTGCCGAAACCGGCGCGGCGCTGGGCGAGCTGAAGCTGAAGATCAGCGGCTGCATCAACGCCTGCGGGCACCACCACGCGGGCCACATCGGCATCCTGGGCGTCGATCGCAAGGGCACCGAGAATTACCAATTGCTGCTGGGCGGCAGCGAGGGCGCCGATGTATCCTTGGGCCAAATCACCGGGCCGGGGTTCGACGAGGACGGCATCGTCGGCGCCATCGAACGCGCCACCGAGGTCTATACCGCCCACAAACAGGGCGGGGAACGCTTCCTCGACACCTATCGCCGCATCGGCATGAGCCCGTTCAAGGAGGCCATCTATGGCTGATGTCCAATTTCGTTTCCGCGCCGACGAGCCCGTCGCGGACCCCGCCGTCACCGTCGATGCCTTTGGCGCGCAGTCGAACGCCGTCGCCGTCCGTCTGGAGCCGGGTGACGAGGCGCGCGACCTGTTGCCGCACCTCGCCCGCCTGCGCCTGATCGAGGTGAATTTCCCCGCCTTCACCGACGGCCGCGGCTATTCCTATGCCCGTATCCTGCGCGAGGCGGGGTACACGGGCGAGCTGCGCGCGGTGGGCGATATTGGCATCGACCAGCTCTCGCCCTTGCGCCGCTGCGGCTTCGACGCCATCGCGCCCGAGCATGAACTGAACGCCGAGGATGCGCACGCCGCCCTCGCTCGTTGGCCCCATGCCTATCAGGCCACGGGTGATGGGCACGCCCCGATCTGGGCATTACGCCACGGTGTCAAAGCCTGATGGCCGCCCGCGCCCTTGATGTGATCGACACCGCCCCGCGCTTTACCGACGCGGATGTGGCGGCACTAAACGCGCGTTTCGCCGGTGCCACCACCGCCGAACTGCTGCGCGCGGTGCTGCGCGATGGCGTGGCCGGCAAAGTCGCGGTGGTCTCCAGCTTTGGCGCGGAAAGCGCGGTACTGCTGCATCTGATCGCCGCCGCCGCCCCCGAAACCCCGGTGCTGTTCCTCGACACCGGCAAACATTTCGCCGAAACCCTGGCCTATCGCGACGCCTTGACGGCGCGGCTGGGCCTGACGGGCCTCAACAACCTGACCCCCGACGCCGCGACGCTGGCAACACGCGACGAGAGCGGGTTGCGCTGGTCCTATGACCCCGATGGTTGCTGCGAGATCCGCAAGGTCATCCCCCTGGCCGGCGCGCTGGCGGGCTTTGACGCGACGATCACCGGGCGCAAGGGTTTCCAATCCGCCACCCGCGCCGGCCTGCCGCGTTTTGAACTGGACCGGTCGGACGCGGCGGGGCGAATCAAGGTCAACCCCCTCGCCGATTGGCCGGCTGAAAAACTGGCCGCCTATTTCGCCGACAACGCCCTCCCCGCGCATCCTTTGGTCGCGGCGGGCTATCCCTCGATCGGCTGCTCACCCTGCACCAGCAAGGTCGCCCCCGGCGAGGACCCGCGTTCGGGCCGCTGGCGCGGGTGGGACAAGACCGAATGCGGCATCCATGTCCCCGGCGTGGCCGAAGGCGAACTGCCCCCCGGATACGAACCAGCGTTCTGATGATTCGCTGATTTCTTGGGCGCCGCCCACGCAATTTTACCCATCATCGGGACGAACCGTTGCCCCGCCGCGACGACTGCCCGCCGCCAAAGGTACCCCCTTAACGCGAATCCCGCTAGCTAAGCGTCACCGAAAGCCGCAGCGGGCAATCGGTGAAGGGGGTTTCAAGTGTTTAGCTTTTTCTCGCGTAAATTGGTGAAATGGGCAGCGATTGCCGCCGCTACCTTGCTGATTGCGCCCGCCGCCAGTGCTCACCTGCAATGCGCCCCCTATGCCCGCGAGGTTTCCGGCATCAATCTGCATGGCAACGCCAGCGGCTGGTGGGCTCAGGCCGACGGTGTCTATGCGCGCGGCCACGCCCCCCGGGTTGGCTCGGTGCTGGCGTTTCGCGCCACCCACGCCATGCGCGCCGGCCATGTCGCCATGGTCCACCGCATCGTCGATGCCCGCCACGTGCTGCTGGACCACGCCAATTGGTCGCGCCCCGGCATGATCGAACATTCCGCCATGGCCGAAGATGTTTCGCCCAAGGGTGACTGGAGCCAGGTCCGCGTGTGGTTTGCTCCCATCGGCGCCCTCGGCACACGCGTCGCTCCGACCTATGGCTTCATTTATTCGCATGGAGCGCCCGCCGGCGACGAGATGGCTGACAACGACCAAGACGCCGCAAACGGCGGTTAAGCCCCGCGCCCGAACCTAAATTTACAGTTTGTCCGGTCAAATCCGACCTAATCCGACCAATTTCCGCCGAAAATCCGCAAAACCGGCGTAACCCGGTCTGGACGAGGCCGAAACGCCCCGCTACGCGGGGTTAGCCAACAACTAACTGGAGTCGATCCTGATGAATAATAGCGACCTCGCCGACACGATTGCCACCGCCCACGGCCTGACCAAGGCTGACGCGCGCAAGCTGGTGGACGGCGTATTCTCGGCCATCGCCGATGCCGCTTCGAAGGGTGAAGAAGTTTCGCTCAACGGCTTTGGCAAGTTCAAGGTTAAGGCTACGCCTGCGCGCGAGGGTCGTAACCCCGCCACCGGCGCCACCATCGCCATCGCCGCCGCCAAGAAGCTGACCTTCGCCCCCGCCAAGGCGGTGAAGGATCTGCTGAACAAGTAAGCTGGCAGGCGGCTTCGGCTGCCCTCGCCAACGAATAAATAGGGCGCTCCGGCTGATGTCGGGGCGCCTTTTTCATGCGCGGCGTTGATTGCCGCGCGGCGCATATTTCGACATATCTGGAAATATAGATTGACTGGGTTTGGCGAGCATATATTTCGTCCATTATGCACCCTGTCACCGAACCAAACCCGCAAGGCTGGACCATCGATGCTTTGGGCGCGCTGGCGCATGACACGCGGCTGTCGGTGTTTCGGATGCTGGTTCAGGCTGGCCCCGATGGCCTGACCGCAGGGGCCATTGCCGACAAGGCAGCCGTGCCCAATTCCACCATGTCGCACCATCTGGCTACGTTGGAGCGCGCCGGCCTTGTACAGTCTCAGCGCGAAAGCCGCCTGATCCATTACCGCGCCGATTATGCCGCCATGCGCCGATTGCTGGAATTCCTGATGCAGGATTGCTGCAAGGGCCGCCCCGAAATGTGCCCCCAACTGTGCCCCGAAATAGGAGAGGCCGCGATATGACCACCGATATCATCATCTATCACAACCCCGCCTGCGGTACCTCGCGCAATGCGCTGGCGATGATCCGCAATGCCGGCATAGAGCCGCATGTCGTGGAATATCTGAAATCTCCCCCCTCGCGCGCTGGCCTTGAAAGCCTGATCGCGCGCGCCGGGATGTCCGCGCGCGACCTGCTGCGCGAAAAGGGCACGCCCTATACCGAATTGGGCCTTGGCAACCCCGATCTCAGCGATGCCGAATTGATCGACGCAATGATGGCGCATCCTATCCTGATCAACCGCCCGCTGGTGGTCTCGCCCTTGGGGGTCAAGCTGTGCCGCCCGTCCGAACTGGTGCTGGACCTGATCCCCGCCGCGCAAACCGCCGCCTTTGCCAAGGAGGACGGCGAGCAAGTGGTGGACGCCGACGGCCAGCGGGTTGGCCCCGCATGACAAGCCGGGCAATGTGGGCAGAGGGGATCGGCAGCTTTCTGCTGTTCGCCACCGTGATCGGCTCTGGCATCATGGGGGATAGGCTGTCGGGCGGCAATGTGGCCTTGGCCTTGCTGGGCAACACGCTGGCGACGGGGGCGATGCTGTTCGTTCTGATCACCATGCTGGGGGCGATTTCGGGCGCGCATTTCAACCCGGCGGTGACGATGGTCATGCGGCTGCGCGGCGATATCGGCACGGCGGGCGCGCTGGGCCATGTCGCGGCGCAGTTGTTGGGCGGCATATTGGGGGTCTGGGCGGCGCATGTGATGTTCGGCCTGCCGGTGCTGGAACTGTCCACCAAGGCGCGCGGCGGGATCAGGCAGTGGCTGAGCGAGGCCATCGCCACCTTTGGCCTGCTGCTGACGATCATCGGCACGGCGCGAATGCGGCCCGGCTGCGTTCCCGCCAGCGTCGCGCTCTATATCACCGCCGCCTATTGGTTCACCTCCTCCACCAGCTTTGCCAACCCGGCCATCACCATCGCCCGTTCTCTGAGTGACAGCTTCGCCGGCATCGCGCCCGCCAGCGTGCCGGGCTTTATCGCGGCGCAGATCGTGGGCGCGCTGGCGGCGCATTTCGTGGGCAAAATGTTGTTTGACGATATGAGCGTGGATAGCCGGGCTTAGCGGACATCCTCATAGAGCTGGCTGGCGGGTTTGCCGCGAAACGCGACAGAGACATAATTGGTGAAATAAATCGCCGCGATTTTCGCAAAACCATGCCGCGTCATGCGCCGCCCCGAAGTCGGCATGACAAAGCGCGGTGAAAACAGCACCTTGCCAAATGATTTTGCGCGCTTGGCGATGTCCACGTCTTCGCCGTAGAACTCGATCGAGCGGTCAAACCCGCCCATCTTGTCCAAGACATCGCGGCGAATGGCAAAATTCCCCCCGACCATCAGATAGCCGGTGAGCTTGGAAAGCGGCCTTGCCGCCACGAACCAGCCGGCGGACACCTTGTTCCGCAGCCCCGACAGGTCATAGAAACTGTAAGGCCCCGACAAGACCGCAAGGTTCGCCTGCGCGTCAAACTGCTGTCCAATTTGTTCAACCCAGCCGGCCGGCGGATGGGTATCGGCATCCACATAGGCCACAATATCGCCCGAGGACGCGCGATACCCGCATTGCCGGGCGCGGGTAATGCCCTTGTTCGGTTCAAACACATATTTCACCGTGGGATAACGCGCGACGATATCCCTAGTGCCGTCGGTGCTGTTGTTATCGACGACGATCACCTCCAGCACCTTGCCCGCGACATTGCGCATCACGGCATCCAGACAGGCGGGCAGATAATTCTGCTCATTATAGGCGGGGATGACAAGGCTGATCGTCGGTCTATGCGTTGACTTCATGCGAATGACACCGGGCTGACTATGGGTCTGCGGGGATCATGGCCCCATGCCGCTGTGCAGGAAGTCTATGACAGCTTGGGGACACTCCGTCAGGGCATGGCCCGTGTTCGGGGGTAATCGCGCTTCAAATGGTGGCTCTGTCACAAGCATGTCACCCTTGCGCGCAAGGGAAGCGTCAGACGCAACGTCCACGCGAGAGGCACTCCATCATGGCGAAGTCATCCCCTGCTTTCACCGCCCGCCCTTCCATCATCGCCAACGCGGTGGTGCGCGAAAATGGCGAAACGCCGGCCAAAATGCTCGACAAGGCCTTTGCCTTTGCCTTCCGGGGCCTGGTCTATGCGCAGATCTGGGAAGACCCGGTGGTGGATATGCAGGCGCTGGCGCTCGACGGGGACAGCCGGATCATCACCATTGCCAGCGGCGGATGCAACGCGCTGTCCTATCTGACGGGCAACCCACAGGCGATCACGGCGGTGGACCTCAACACCGCGCATGTCGCGATGAACAAGCTGAAAATCGCCGCCGTCCACCACCTGCCCGATTACCAGCATCTGCGCAGCTTTCTGGCCGACGCCAATCACGCCGCCAACCTCGACATGTATCGGCAATATCTGGCGCCGCACCTCGATGATGTCAGCCGCCGCTATTGGGAAGGGCGCGATCTGGCCGGGCGCCGACGTATCAAGGGCTTTGCCAAGGGCATTTACAAACGCGGGATGCTGGGCAGCTTCATCGGCCTCGCGCATTTTATCGCCAAGGTTTACAAGATCGACCCCCGCGAAATCCTCGGCGCGCAAAGTCTGGAGGAACAGCGCGCCGTCTTCGAACAGCGTTTCGCGCCCTTGTTCCAGCGCCGCTTTATCCGCTGGCTGACCGATCAGCCGGCCTCGCTGTTTGGGCTGGGCATTCCGCCCGCGCAATATGACGTGCTGGCCGGCGACGAGCGGATGGCGGCGGTCTTGCTGCGTCGGCTGGAGAAGCTGGCCTGCCACTTCCCGCTGAATGACAATTACTTCGCGTGGCAGGCATTTTCGCGCGGCTATGGCCCCAGCCCGACCCGGTCCCTGCCGCCCTATCTTCAGCAGGAGAATTTCGAGATCGTCCGCGCCCGCGCCGATCGCATCACCATGCTGCACGCCAATTTCACCGATCACCTCGCCAGCCTGCCCGCCGCCAGCCTCAACCGCTACGTCCTGCTCGACGCGCAGGACTGGATGGATGACGCCGCGCTGACACGGCTGTGGGGCGAGATCACCCGCACCGCGCAAGCCGGATCGCGCGTCTTGTTCCGCACCGCCGCCGAGCCGAGCCTGCTGCCGGGGCGGGTTCCCGATGCGTTGCTGGACCGGTGGGAATATCAGGCGGCGCAATCTGCGCAGCTGACCGCCAAGGATCGCTCGTCGATCTATGGCGGCGTTCATCTGTATGTTTTGAAATGAAGGCCATCATGGAAACCACCGATGATCACGGCGCCTTGATGGACAAGATCTATCGCGGCCAGCGGCACATCTATGACGCGACGCGCAAATATTACCTGTTTGGCCGGGACCGCCTGATCGGCGAACTCGATCTGCCGGCGGGGGGCAGCGTGCTGGAAATCGGCTGCGGAACCGGGCGCAATCTGGCCTTGATCGGCCAGCGTTGGCCGGGGACCGAACTATTCGGTCTGGATATTTCAGCCGCCATGCTGGAAAACGCCGCGCGCAAGCTGGGTCCGAATGCCACCCTGTCGCGCGGCGATGCCTGCGGGTTTGATCCGCAGGCGCTGTTTGGGCGAGAGCGGTTTGACCGGGTTGTGCTGTCCTTCACCCTGTCGATGATCCCCGATTGGCGCGCGGCCCTGGCGCAGGCGGCGGCGCTGACAACACCCGGCGGGTCGCTGCATCTGGTGGATTTCGGCGATATGGCCGGCCTGTACTGGCCGGCGCCGCAGTTGTTGGGGAGGTGGCTGGCGCATTTCCATGTCAGCCCCCGCGCAGGCCTGATTGACAGCGCCACCACGATCGCCGCCGCCAACGGCCTACGCGCCAGCAGCCGCCGCGGGCCGGGTGGGTACTATACGCTGGTGACTTTACGCCATTGAACGCTTTCCTTTGCGAGGCGCCGGCGAAACCACCAAGCGGCCCCCGCCAGCAGAGGCAGTCCGATCGCGCCAGTCCCCACGCTGGCGTCGATCATAAAGCGCACCCACGGCAGATGAAACCCCGGCAGGCTGCGCATCAAGGCCAGCACCACCGATCCGCCATAGCCGCTGGCATCGGCCACATAGATCAGGAAGCCGGCGGTGGCGGCTTCTCCGGTTGCGGCCACCAGCCGGTCGAACAACATGCCGTTGAACGGGGTATAGGCAAGGTACAGCCCGCCCCCCAGCATCACCATCCACGCCACCGGGCCAATCCAATGCGCCGCAAAGGCCAGCGAAGCCCCCGCCCCCAGCGCCATCCCCATGCCGACCAGCACGAAATTGGCGATCAGCGCGCGGTCATTGTCGCGGATCAGGATCAGCGAGGCCAGCGTCACCAGCACGAGAATCGCGGTCGGCAATTCGGTCCATGTGAACAGATCGGCGCGGCCGCCAAGGCCGACCTCAGCCCAGACCTCGGCAGCGAAATTATCGCGGAAATCGCGCAACACCGTCAACGCCACATAGATCACCACCAGCGCGATCAAGCCCGGCGCATAACGGCGGAGGAAATGGCGGCGGGCATCGGCGTCCATCGGCTTGCGCTCCACCCGTTCGGCGATGTCGGCGGCAGAGGGCGGCGGCAGGATCGATAACCCCAGCAGGCTGACCGCCAGCACCGGCACAAAGATCAGTCCGGTGATCGCCGGCATCCCAAACTGGCCGGCTATGTGGGACAGCATCACATAGCTGCCCACCGACTTTACCACACCCGACGACAACACAAAGCTGGCACACAGCATCGCGCCGATCAGGTCCGACTGATGCCGCCCCTCGACAAAGCCGAACACCATGCCCCACACCATGCCCAGCGCCAGCCCGTCGATAAACAGAAAGGCAATGTTCCAAGGCGGCGGCACCCAGGCAAAGCCCAGCAAAGCCGCCTCGGCCAGGCCGATTTGCAACAGGATGCCGATGATCCGGCGGCGGGCGGGCAGTTCGGCGATCACCTTCACGCCGATGAATTTGGATAGTGCGTAGCCGATCACCTGCGCAATCACCAAGGCCACCTTGTAATCCACGCCGCCCAAAATACCGATCGGCGCGACGCCGGCAAAACTCGCCGCCGCGAAGGGTTTGCGAAAGGCGTACATGGCGAAATAGGTGCCGAACGCCATCAACCCCGCAAACCCCGCGAACAAGGACGGCGGCGCGCGCTCCAGCCAGCGTTGCGTGGCGGCGCTCCATCCTGTTGGGGCCGTGGCGGCGGTCATTCCTGCGCCATTCGCGCTGCGATTTCGCGCACCACCGGCATCAGTTCCGATATATCCTCGATCACATAGTCGGCACCGGCGGCGCGCAATGTGGCCGTTGCGGCGGCGAGGCGTGTCTGCCGATCCTTGTCGCTCAGCGCGCGATAGGCGTCGATATCGAGGCCCACCTCGTTGCCAGACCCTGCGATGCCCACGGTCCAGGAGCCGGCGGATTTGCCTTCCTGAATGCCGACGGGGGCATCGTCCACCTTGATGCAGGCGCGCGCCGGCCAGACATTCAGCGCGATCATCGCCGCCCAGCTCATCAGGGGCGCGGGCCGGCCCGTGGGGGTGTCGCCGGCGCAGATCACCACGTCGGGCGCATAGCCCTGGGCGGCGGCGGCGGGCTGAATTCCGCGCATCATTTCGCGCGTATATCCGGTGCCCGAACCGATCCTGACGCCCAGCTTGCGCAAGGCGGCGGCGGTGTCGGCGGCGCCGGGGATCAGCGTGGCGGCGCGGGTGGCGGCGGCCTCCATCGCGGGTTCCAGCGCGGCATAGATGCGTTCCACGTCACCCTCATCGGCGGCGCGGCCCTTGGCGGAGTGCCAACGCGCGGCCACCCCCGCATCGGACAGGATGGCGCGGACATGCTCGCGCTTGGCCTTGCCCATGGCGGCGCGGGCCTCGGGCGCGGTGATGGGCAGGCCGTCCGCCGCGAAGACATCCAGCAAGGCATGCACCGGCGCCATGCTGCCGAAATCGATCATGGTGCCGGCCCAGTCAAAGATCACGGCTTTTACGGGGAAGCTGTCCGTCATGCTGTGTCTCCGGCAAAAAGGTCGGCGATCACGCGCTCGGCGATGCCAAAGCTGGTCGAGGCGCCGGTGCCGCTGGTGACGATCACCAACCGCACATAGGGTTCGGGGGTTTCGATCAGAAAGGTGCGGGTTTCGCCCTCTGCGGGCACCGAATAGACGCCGGTCCAGCGTTCGATCACCGGCGGGGGGGTATGGCCAAAGGCGCGGGTGAATTCGTCCAGAATGTCCTCCTCGGCGCTGGCGGGGGCGAAGGGCGGGGGCAGATCGCCGTAGTGGTGGCTGTCGCCGACGATCAATCCGCCATCGGCCCCCTGCGCGACGATCAGATGCACGCCGCCCGCGAAATGGCGGGGTTGTTCGGCGCGTAACTTGGCCTCCAGCGCGCGCGCCTGCGGCAGGGCGCCATAACCGCGGTACCGGATCAGGCTGAGGTCGCTCATCACCGCGGCGGGCAGGCGGTAGCCGGGATCGGCCAGCTTCAACATCGACAGCCGGCATCGGCGCAGGCCGTGCCCCGCAATCACATCGGGATAGAGCGTCGCGTAATCATCGCCGGGGCAGACCACCACCGCGCCCGCCTCCACCGCCCCGCGCGATGTGGCAAGGCGCGGCGGCTGGGCGGAAAACACCACTGTTTCGTTGATGAATGTGACGCCTAGCGCCTCCGCCAGCCAGCGGGTGAGCAGCGGAATGGCGTGGCGCGATTCAACGCGGATCTCATGCGGGCTGTGCAGCGCGCCGGCAAGGTCTGGCCCGCCGATATGGGGCATCACGGCGCGGCATTGCGCGGGGCTCAGCAGCCGGCAGCCCTCGCCCATCTCGGTGGCGAGGAAGGCCTCGATCACCGCGATGGATTCGGGCGAACGGGCGGTGAGGTATAGCCCCTCATGCTCGACGCGGATGCCCGCCAAGGGTGCGATTTCGGCCCAGACTTCGCGGGTGCGGCGGGCCAATTGCCAGCTTTGCCCGCGTTCCTGCCCCGTCACGGTGATGAAGCCGAAATTGCGGATCGAGGCGCCATCCGCGCGTGGGTTGCGCTCGATCACCACCACCTGTTTGCCCGCGCGCGCCGCGACATAGGCATGGGCAAGGCCGATAATGCCGCCGCCAACCACCGCCAGATCATATTTAGGCACGCCAATTCTCCATCGCATCGCCCAGCGCGGTTTTCAGATCATCCAGCCACGGGTCGAAGTTCTGCCATTGATCGAGCCCGGCGCGGCTGATCGGTTGACGGACCTGTTCGCTGCTGGGGGTGCGAACCGCGCGCCGGGTCTTGTGAAAATCGAGGCAGGCGGGGTCGAATTCCAGCCCGCAATGCGCCAGAATGCGGCGCACTTCGCGTTCCAGATCGCCCACCACATCCTCGTTGCAGACGCGCAGGATCTTGCCCGGCAGCGCCGCATCCCAGTGGCGCATCAGACCCAGATAGCTGCGGTAATAACGGGCGATATCGGGCGCGGAGTAGGTGAATTCCTGCCCCTGCGCGAACAGCTGTTTCAGGTTGGAGACGCAGCAGGCCAATGGCGCGCGGCGTGCATCGATGATCGTGGCATTCGGCAGGATCAGGTGGATAAGCCCGATATGGCGGAAATTATTCGGCATCTTGTCGATGAACATGGGCCGACCCGCCGCCCGGTGCACCCGCGTTCCCGCCAGATAGCGCGCGCCCAGGGCTGCGCATTCCGCGCGCGTCAGATCGGCCAGCGCGGCGGGGTAACGGGGGGCGTCAAGGTCAGGATCGCGGCCTTGCAGTTCCAGCACGATGCGCTGAATGTCGGGCAGTTCCTGCGTCCCCTCAACCGCCGGGTGGCTGGCGAGGATTTGCTCGATCAGCGTGCTGCCCGAACGCGGCAGGCCCAGCACAAAGATCGGATCGCGCGCCGGATCACCCCACCCTTCCCGCGCGGCGAAGAATGCGGGGGTGCAGACGCGGATTTGCTCGGCGGCGTTGGTTTCGATCACCTCCGGCCGATACCGGCTGACGGCGCGCTGCTGCGCGTTGGCGGCTGTGTAATGCGCCCATGATGCGGCATATTCGGCGCGGTCCTCGCATGACTTGCCCAGCGCGAAGGCGAGGTGGATTTTGTCCTGCGGCGCGGTGGTGGGCGCGGCCTCGGCTGCCTGCATCACAGCGATTTCCGCATCGGTGAAACGATAGGTTTTGAGATTGGCGAGGCTCCAATAGGCATCTCCGAAATCGGGGCGGGCGGCGCAGGCGGCGCGATAGGCGGCGATGGCATCGGGCAACTGGCCCAGCGTTTTCAGCGCATGGCCCAGCCATAAATGGATGTCGGCGGGGTTGGTGACCCCGTCGGCCAGCAGATCGCGGTAAAGCGCCACCGCCCGTTCCTGCTGCCCCAGCCCCACCGCGATGGTCGATGCCAACACGCGAAAATCGGCATTGGCAGGATCGGCCGCCAGCAAGGGCGCCAAAGCCGCCTCGGCCTCGGGATATTTATGGCGCAGCGCCAGCGTTTGGGCATATTCAAAAGCCGCCGCGCAGTGCCCCGGCACCATCGCCAAAACGCCGGCCAGCAGCAACTCGGCATCGTCATACACCTCGTGCGCGATGCCGATTTTGGCGAGCAGGCGCATGGCCTCTGGGTGGTCGCCGTGCTGCAATAGGAAGCCGCGCGTAATCGCCTCGGCCCGGTCCAGATCGCCGTCGGAATAGAGCGCCGTCGCCTGCAAGACCTCCGCCGGCAGCGCGCGCAATGTGGCGACATGCGCGGCGGCGGTGGCGGCGTTCTGGCCATCGCCGGTCAGCCGGTACACCCCCTCCAGCATCCGCCATGCGTGCGGCAGAGCAGGGTTGATGTTCACCGCCGTCAGCAGCGCGGCGATGGTGGCGGGGGCATCCTTGCGGGCGATATGGCACAGGCCGCGCTCTTGGTGCATCAGGCTGTAATGCGGGGCGAGGACCTCCAGCTGGCCCAGACTTTCCAGCGCCTCGTCAATGCGCATCAGATGGCGCAGGCTGATCGCCTCCATCAGTCGCAGGTCACGGTTTTCCGGGTAGCGGGGCAGCAGGGCGCGCAGCAGTTCCAGCGCGGCCTGATGCTCGCCCGCCGCTTGCAGACCGCGCGCCCGCAGCACCTCGCCCTCAACCGAGGGCGAGGTCGTCCTGTCCACCGCCTCGGTCATTCAGAAGCTGGTGCCGATTTTCAGACCATAGGTCATCGGCCGCACCGGCACCTCGGATTTGATGAACTGCGCCGAGGATGTGAAGGTGCTGGCATGGGTATTGGCCAGATTGTCACCAAAGATCGCGACGTTCCAATTGTCGTGGCGGAACCCGATCGAGGCATCCAGGATCGCATAACCCGACATCCGGTAACGCAGCGTGGTGGTCTGCGGCAGCAGCGCCCCGCCCGGCCCCGCCACATCAAACACGCTGGCCGTATCGCCCGACGGATAGGTGGAAGGCTGGTTCCACATCGGCCCGGTATAGGCCACGCCGCCCGAGACGAACCACTTCATGTCCGCCTTGCCGGCCCATTCGTAACGGGCCCGAATATCAGCCTGCACCTGCGGGGCATAGGGGGTCGGCGAGCCAATCGTGCCAAACGGGCTGAGCACGCTGATCTGCGTCGCGCCCTTGTAATAGGACGTCAGCGGCTGGCCGGCGTTCACCGATGCGGGGTTGTTCACCGTCAGCAGCGGCGCGGTGGATTGCTTGCTGTCGTTATAGGTGGCGCTGCCCTGCACGGTCAGCCCGGCCATCGGGCGCCCGACGAATTGCGCCTCCAGACCCTTGATGTGATAGCTGGGGCCGTTGGCCTCAAAGCTGGAGTTACCATAGCCGCCCGCCGGGTTGTACACGTTGATCGGCGGATTGTTCCACACCATGTAATAGGCCGACAGGTTCAGTTGCAGACGGCGATCCAGCAGGTCGGTTTTCAGCCCGGCTTCCCAGTTGGTCAGCTGATCGGGGTTGTAGACCAGAGGGCGGAAATATTGCCCCACGCCGTTCTTGTCAGGCAGGATGTAGTAACCCCGGCGGTTAAACCCGCCCGGACGGAAGCCCTGGCTGAACAGCGCATAGACCAGGGTGTGATCCTTCGGGCGCCAGCTGATCTCGGCCTTGCTCTTGAAACCGTGATAGGTGGCGTTGTCGTTGTCGGCATCGATATTGTGGTTGCCGCCGCCCGACACCGGGCAGGTCAGTACCTGATAGCAGCTGGTATAGGTTTCAAACTGCGAACCCAATTCGTACTCGCTGTAATTGTAATAGCGGGTGCCGGCGGTCAGCGTCAGCTTCGGCAGAATGTCGAAATCGGCCGAGCCAAAGAAGGCAAATTGGCGATAACCGCGCTGGGTATCCTCGCCAAAGGTGGTGCCGGCGGGCTCGGCGCCGGGCTGGTTGGCGGTGGCACCGGGGTAGGTCTGCACATTGCCGACGCAAGGCGCGCTGGCCGCAATCGCCGAGGTGGTGCAGGATGGAATGCTGGTATAATCAAAATTCATGATGTCCTGAATTTTGAACTTCTCGTAATATCCGCCCGCGATCACCCGCAGACGCTTGCCCTCGGGTGAGGCGATACGCAGTTCCTCGCTGTGGTGGGTGTTGCGGATATTGTCGTGCCAATAGGCCACCGGCGAGTAACAACTGGTCGCGCCCGTGCCAAAGCCCGTGGCAGAACCGGTGCACTGATAATACATGCCGCCCGCGGTGCGCGAATAGTTCGAATAGTCCTGCTGGGTCTCAAGATGGCGGGTCATATAGGCGCCGGTATAGACCACCTTCCAGTCACCGATCTTACCGTTCAGCGTCCACGCCGAGTTCCAATAGGTGTCCTTGTTATACGAAGGCGTAAAGGTCGTGGTATCCAGCGGCCCCAGCGCCTGAAAATCAGACCCGGTGGGATAAGCAGAGAAAGTGCCCTCGGCGTCGATCTTCTGATAGCTCTCGGCCAGCAGCAGGTTCCAGTCTGGGTTGATGTCCCACAGCGCCTCTACGCGGCCGCCGGAGTAATCGACCGGGTTGTAATCCTTCTTGGCCAGCGCAAAGTTGTTGTACTGGCCGCCCGCCGACTGGTTCGCGGCGGTGGGCACGAAATTATACGCCACGCTGCCGGAATCGGTGGCTTGGCGGGTAAAGCTGCTGGGCACGTTGTTGATATAGCCGCCGTGGTGGTCGTCATAGACCACCGCGCGGATCGCCAGCTGATCCTTGATCACCGGCACATTGACCATGGCGTTGAACGAGCCATTCGGCGCGCCGCCCACGGTGCCGCCAAAGCTGCCCTCGATGCTGGCACCCAGCGCGTCCAGCTTGGGCTTGTTGGTGATGTAACGCACCGCGCCCGCCTCCGCACCGCCGCCGAACAGCGTGCCTTGCGGGCCTTCCAGCACCTCGACGCGCTCCATATCGGCCATATAGACGTCGGCGTTGCGCGCCGGGAACTGCATCGATTGATCATCAAGATAAATCGCCACATTGGGAAACGGCGCGATCGTGCCCGATGACTGGTTGCCCGCAAAACCCGTGGCAAGGCCGCGCATGAAGATAGCGCCCTGCCCCGGACCATTGCTGGCCAGCGTGACGTTGGGGGTATATTTCAGCAAATCGTCGAAGGTGGTGACACCCAGCTGAGCCAGCGAATTGCCCGAGAACGCCTGCAAGGTCATCGGCACATTCTGCACCGATTGGCTGCGGCGCTGGGCGGTGACGATGATGTCGGTGGGCAGCGGCGCGGCATCGGGCGCGGCGGCGGCGGTATCCGTCGCGGATGCCGTGTCGGCATAGGCTTGGCCGCCCGCCAGCACGGCGAAAACCGCGGCAGAAAGCATAAAGCTGGTACGGATCGATAATTTGCTGCTGGTCATGGTCGCCCCCGATAACGTGAGATCAAGCTTGCGCACCAAGGCCGGCCGGATCACGAATCGTCCGAACACGCCATGCTGCGAATGCGAAGGGCTCTGTCAAAGGCGGGATGTGCCGGCCAATACTAATCAACAAAGAGCGATATAGGCGAAAACTATAGTACGAAACCTGTCATTATACTGACATTTACAGCGATTATGGATGTGCGCGGACTCATCCCGCATTCACAAGAACAGTAATATTGTCAGTAAATCATCAGCATTTGCGCAGCTTTCATTCTGTTGCCGTTGAAGGCAGCTTTAGTCGCGCCGCAAGAAGGCTGAATATTTCACAACCTACATTGTCGCAGCAAATAAAGGCGTTGGAAAAACGTCACGGCAGAGCCTTGTTCGAAGGTCGCCGGCGTCCGCTGCTGCTCACCCCCACGGGCGCCGAACTGCTGGCGTTGACCCAGCGCATGTTCGCCACATCGGACGAGATAGACGACCTGCTGGGCAACCAGCCCGATGGCGATACGATGGCGGTGCGGATCGCATCGGATTCGCCGATCTACGCCGCGCGTCTGGCGCAGGCGATGCTGGCCGCCGAGCCCCGGTTGGAGGTGATCGTGCAGATCGACAATTCGCAAGCCACGCTGGGCCGGCTGCTGGAAGCGCGCGCCGATGTGGCGATCATCAGCGATCCGCAGATCGATCCGCGTTTCGCTTACAAGCCGCTTTTCGTGGATTATCTGAAGGTTGTGGTGCCGGCAGGGCACAGGTTGGCCAAGTCCCCGGTCTATCCGCTGTCGGCGCTCGCCGAGGATTGCCTGTTGATCCGCGAGATATCATCGAAAACCCGCGCCGCCACGCAGTCTCTGCTCAGCGCGCATGACCTGACCCCGGCGCGCATGATCGAGGTACAAAGCCGCGAGGCTATCCGCGAGGCGGTGGCGCTGGGCATGGGGGTGTCGCTGTTTTTCTCTGCCGAATGCCCGTTCGACGCGCGCCTTGCGGTGCTGGAACCCGAGTTCCAACCCGATGCGGCGCTGCTCACCGGCTATGTGGTATGCTGCACCGAACAGCGCCGCACGCCGTTAATGCGCCAAGCGTTGAAGGCAGCCGAAACGCTGGAAGAGCTGAGCCCGATCCCTCTGGAATTACGGGGCAGCAAATCCGCCCCCCGTTTTGGCGCAAAAACATGCGCGCAAGGAGCATTATGATGCGCTTTTCGTGCATCTTGAAGGCATTTGCGCTGGCTTTGGCAGCATCGGCCCTCAGCGCCCCCGCCATGGCGCGGCCTGTTCTGTTGATTTCATTGGACGGGTTGCGCCCGGCGGATGTGTCAGATGCGGCGAAACGCGGCCTCAAACTGCCCAATCTACGCCGGTTTTTGGCTGAGGGCAGCTATGCCGACGGCGTCATTGGCGTTCTGCCCACCGTGACCTATCCCAGCCATACCACGCTGATCACCGGGGCTTCTCCGGCGCGTCACGGAATTGTCAATAACCAGACCTTTGACCCGCTGCAAATCAACCGCGAGGGCTGGTATTACTACGCCAGCGATATCCAGCTGCCCACCTTGTGGGATGCCGCCCACGCCGCTCATCTGTCCACCGGCAATGTCCATTGGCCGGTCAGCGTCGGCGCGAAAAATATCGATTACAACCTGCCCCAAATCTGGCTGACCGGCCACGGCGACGACGCCAAGCTGCTGGCCGCGCTGGCCACCCCCGGCCTGCTGGGCGAACTGGAGGGCAAGGAAGGGTCCCCCGGATACACCCCCTATGCTGCCGGGATCGACGACAACATTGATGGGGACGAGACGCGGGCGCGCTTTGCCGCACAGTTGATCGCGCTGCATCATCCCGATTTTCTGACCGTTTACCTCACGGGGCTGGACACCATGCAGCACCACGCCGGCCCCGACACCCCAGAGGCCGACGCGGTTCTGGAAAGGCTGGATGTGCTGGTCGGCAAGCTGGTCGCCGCCCAGCAAGCCGCGCATCCCGATGGCATGGTGGCGGTGGTCAGCGACCATGGCTTTGCGCATGTTTCGCGGGGCCTGAACCTGTGGCGCACGTTCATTGATGCCGGGCTGATCCGCGGGGCGGATGCCGGCGCGGCGCATGGTGGTTGGCACATCAACCAATGGGATGCGGTGCCGTGGGTTTCGGGCGGATCGATCGCGGTGGTTCTGGCGCATGGCGATGATGCCGCCATGCAGCGCAAGGTCGGCGATCTGCTGGCCCATCTGCAGGCAGAGCCCGCCAATGGCATCGCCAGCATCATCACCCGTACGGATATTGCGCGCGCGGGCGGCAATCCGCAGGCGGCGTTTTACCTCAATCTGGCCGACGGGGTGATGGCGATACCGTGGCGCGGGCCAGAGCTGCCCCTGGTGGTCGATCCGGCGCCCGCCAAGGGCATGCACGGCTATTTCCCGGCGGACCCGCGCATGCGCTCAACATTCCTGCTGATGGGGGCCGGCGTGCCGGCGGCGCATGATTTGGGCACGGTCGATATGCGAGCAATCGCCCCCACCTTGGCCAAAATTCTGGGCGTAACCCTCGCGGGGGCCGAGCTGCCCCCGATAGACATCACCCCGCGTTAGGCGGCGGTCAGGCGAATTCTCGCACGCGGCACTGGCACAGAACGCCAGATATGCGCATAGGTGCTTTGTCGCCCCACATCACGGAGCTTGGAGCAGCATGAGCAGGTTTGTCCGCATTGGCGCCGGTGTCCTGTTGGCCGGGTGGTGCCTGACCATCGCGGATGCCCGCCCGCCGGAGAGCGCGCTGCGCGGCCTCAGCGAACAGGATATGGCGACCTCCGGCGAAAGTGGGTGTCAAATCACATTCACACATGGCAATAACACACTGATTTTCATGATCGGCCACGATATTCTGATGCGCGGCGCACAGGGCTTGCAGACATGTTCGGTGACCGATCAGCAGTTCGGCGATTTTGGTTCGCCATCGGCAGCTGTGTCTTGTGGCGGCCGGTCGTTGCGGGTGCGCCGAACCGGGCGAATTGTGTCTCAAGAAGAATCCGATAGTTCTGAAAGCCCGGCCACGCTGACCATTACACAGGGCCACCGCCGCCAAACCTTTCGCGGCGTGTTGGGCGCCGCCTGCTAAATACCGATTGGAGACAAGCCCTTGCACCAGCCAGTTTACGTATTCGACGCCTATGGCACCCTTTTGGACGTACACTCTGCGGTGGGGCGGCATCGCGATTTGGTCGGCGCGCGCGCGGATCAACTGTCGGCGATGTGGCGGACAAAGCAGCTGGAATATACGTGGACGCGCAGCCTGATGGGGGCCTATCGCGATTTTGCGGCCCTCACCGCAGAGGCGCTGGATTTCGCTTCGGCATCTTGCGGAGGGATCACGGCGGAGGCGCGCGCGGCCTTGCTGGGCGCTTATGAGACCTTGGATGCCTATGGCGATGTCGCGCCCATGCTGCGATCCTTGCGCGGGCGCGGGGCGCGTGCTGTCATCCTGTCCAACGGCACGGTTGCGGGATTGCGGCTGGCGGCGGCCAGCGCGGGGCTGCAGGATTTGCTAGATGAACCGCTCTCCGCCGATACGCTGGGGTGTTATAAAACGGCGCCGGCGGTCTATGAACTGGTCACGGCCCGCTATGGCGTGCCCGCTGATCAGGTGTCGTTTCAGTCATCGAACCGCTGGGATATTGCGGGGGCAGCGCGATTTGGCTTTCGTACCGTGTGGGTCAATCGCAGCGGGGCACCCGACGAATACCCCGATCTTCCCCCCGGCCGCATCGTCACCAGCCTGCTTGATCTGTGAATGCGATCCCATCACCCCAGCGCGAGCGGAAGCGACACCACGACCTTGAGCCCGGAACGGTCGGTACGGTAACTGGCGGTGATGGTGCCCGCGTGCAGTTTGACGATGCTGCGGGAAATCGCCAGCCCCAGCCCGCTGCCCCGCGCGCGTTGATCGGCGGTGCCAAATTGCACGAAACGTTCGAATGCGCGGGCAAGTTTGTCCTCCGCGAGGCCCGGGCCTTCGTCTTCCAGTGTCACCTCCCAGCGCCCGCCCGCATAGGCCGCGTCCAAGGTGATCTTGCCGCCTTTGGGGGTAACGGCCAGCGCGTTCGACAGCAGGTTGAGCCACACCTGTCGCAGCCAGCGCTCGTCAAAGGCAACCAGCCCGCTGCCACGGATATGCGAGACCGGAATAATGACGTGATCTGTCATACCCGTAACGCAGGTCGATGTGACAGAGACTTTGCCGTCATTCGGTTTTTGTATGAATATTTTTGGAAAAATAGGATCCAACGGCCGATTGCCAGCGATGATACCGAGTTCAAAATCGACTGGGCCAAGGATGTCTTCGTAAACGCGCGCGCGTCTTGTGCGCAAATGATGCGCGACTGGTCCAAGAACAACCTTGTCCATCCGAAGTCGAAACAGCAGATCCACCCACTCGCTGCCATTATTGGGCGGGGCCAGCATCACCACGCGGCCCAATATTGGCGGTCGATCCGCCGCCAGCAAAGCCCGCGCCACGAGCCCGCCCAGCGAGTGCGTTACAATATGCAGCGGGCCATCCAACCGGGCTTGAAACTCTGCCAGACCGGGCTGCAAATGGGCGACGATTTCCGGCATTGTCGCGCGGAAACTGGGGTAACTGGGCGCCCAGACTTGGTATCCCGCCGCCCGCAACCGGCGCGTCAGCACCAGCATCGAGCGCGCCGTATGGCCATGTCCATGCAGCACCATCACGCCAGCGCCGTTTTGCGCCATTCGGATATGCGGGCGCCGCATCACTCCGCGGCCGCGTTACAGGCTGCGATGGCCTCGGCGACGCGGGCGTGGGCGGCGCCCAGCGGGTCAGCCTCGCCCAGCAGGGCAAAGGTGTTGTTGATGGTGAAAAAACAGTGCCCATGCACACTGGCCAGCAGCGAACGCGCCAGCGCCGGGGCGTGGATACGCCGCTCGGGGGCCAAAACCGCTGCGATTTCGGCGATCACGACCTCGAAGATTGCCTCCACCTTGGCGGTATAGCTGGCCGGGGCGACGTCCCCCACGGGCAGGCGAAAGTCATAGAGCGCCGTCCACGCATGGCCATTCAGCACCGCATATTCGAAATAGGCGGATATGGCAGATTTCAGCCGTTGATCTGGCGGAGATGCCTCCAAACGCAGTTCCAGATAGGCCCGCCAGCCGTCCAGCGTCACCCCATTGATCGCCAGCATCAGCAGGTCCAGCGAGCCAAACACATTATACAGCGTGCCCACCGAATAGCCGATCCGCTTGGCCAGTTCCCGCGCGGAAAAACGCGCATACCCCACCTCGGCCAGCTGGCGATGACCCTCGGTGAGGATCATCGCCGCCAATTCGCTGCGGCTGTGGTCAGAGCGGCGACCCATCGGTCAGGGCTTGCGCACGAAGGGATAGGCGAACTGCTTCAGATAGCCGCTCGGCACTTCCTCGGGCACGCCGTAACCGGTGGGCCAGGCCTTTTCAGGCAGGTAATAGGTGCCGAACAACCGGTCGAGCAGCGGGAAATGGATGGCGAAATTCTTGTCCACGCCCTCGGCCTCAATCGCGTGATGCCAGTGGTGAAAACGCGGAATGACGATCCACTGCCCCAACCCATCAAAATCCCCGCGCAGATTGGCATGCACTAGCGACGCATAAACATAAACCATGCCGACATAGGCCTGCATCACCGAAGGCGCGAAGCCAAAGGTCAGCAATGGCAGCGATGTGATCCCGCGAAGCGCGACGATCTCGATGAAGTGCATCCGTGCGCCGGCCAGCCAGTCCATCGCCTTGGCCGAATGGTGCACCGCGTGAAAGCCCCACAAAAACGGCACGCGGTGAAACAGACGGTGCATCCAATATTGCGCCAGATCGGTCAGCAGCATCGCCAGCACGAATTGCACCGCCCAAGGCAGGCCGCCAACAAACCCGCGAACGCCGCTCAGCACGCCGGCATGGGCGTTCACATAGCTGGAAGGCGCCAACGCCAGAAAGGTGATAACCTGCACCAGCATCGAGCTGATCAGGTAATAGAACAGATCCTCGCGCCATTCGTAACGGAACAACCGCTGATGGGGATTGTGCGGCAAGATACGCTCGATCGGCGCGAACATCAGCCCGGTGGCGATCATATTCACCGCAAAAAAGTCGACGCCAAAGAATATCCCCCAGCTGTGAACCTCATGCGGCTGCACATTGGCGCCGCCAAGGATCGAGGCCGTCAGCGACACCAACAGCGCCGTCATGCCAATCGCCTTGTCCTTGCGCAGCAGCAGGCTGAGCAGTGCCAAACCATAGGCGCTGAGCAAAATAAGGTGAGTTGCCAGCCGAAAACTGGTCCAATCGCGGATAACCTCCAGTTGCGGCATGGCGAACCAGGCTGGCCAGCGCAGCGCCACCACAAAGGCAAGGCCCGTCACGCCAAGAACGAGGGCGAAAAAGCCTGAGAACCAGCCGGTCCCAAACCCGCGCGCCTCGATCGGCGCCTCCAGATCTCGCACCAAATTGCCGAGAATGTGCCCTGCCATGCCGTAAATCCCTTTGCCTTGCGCCGCGACTGCCCTGCGGTCTGATGCCCTTGTTAGCCTCAATCGCCTTGATAGGCAGTTAATTATACACTGTCTAATAAAATAATTGATCGGTGTTAATTTTATTTCTGACATCACCTCGGCCGAGCCCCCTCCCCTCCCTCAGGAACATACTAATCCTGTCGAGCTAAGCCATACGACTTGCGATTTCAGCCGCGCTCTCTGCCGCTGTCAGAGACTGTTCGCCCGAGACGTATTCCACCCATTCAGCGACGCGCCCGCCAAAGCCGATACGGACATAGTCTTCGCCCGACCAAAGTTGTGATGATCTTGTCCTGCGGCCCAGCCGTTTGCCCCTCCGGACCGCATCCTACGCGCATCAACGATAGCGCCCTACAATAAATTTCTTTTATTCAGTGTTTTATCAAAAAAGGCGATCTTCCTTAAGTGACCACTGCGATCTCTCTGCACGACGCAATTAGCCATCAGCCTTCGCAAATGAATGCACGGATCACGATCTGAAGTCTTTATAATGACATGAGTCAAAGTGGGATGCCACTAACTCCGGTAATCAGGCATTCTAATACATTTATTTCAGAATCAACGGTGACCGATGTCTGGCGTTCTTACGATTGCCTACAAATTGCTGGCCAATGACCGCGCCAAATTCTCGGCTTTGTTGGTGGGGATCACCTTTGCGGTGTTCCTGATGGTGATGATGACATCGATGTTCGCAGGGGTGTTGGCGCGCTCCTCGGCCACGGTGTTCAACATTGGCGCCAAGGTGTGGGTGATGGACCCCGCCGTCCAAACCGTAGCCAACACCATCCCGCTGCCCGATTATGTGCTGGACGAGGTGCGTTCGATGCCCGGCGTGAAGTTCGCGGTGCCATTCTATTCGGGCGGGGGCTTGGTAAAGCTGAAAAATGGCGGATATCAGGCGGTGACCATCGTCGGGCTGGACGACGCCACCCTGTTTGGCCGGCCCAAAATGCTGAAGGGCCATATAGAGGATATTTACGGCGAAAACGCCTTTATCGCGGTGCAGGATTCCGAATATGCCAAGCTGGGCAGCCCCACCATTGGCACCGATTTTGAAATCAACGATCACCGCGCCACCGTGGTGGGGGTGGCCAAAGTAGGCACCAATGGGCTGTTCGGCGTGCCGACGCTCTACACCACCTACAACCGGGCGCTGCAATATCTGCCCAATTCGCGCTTTACGATCAGCTATATCTTGGTTGAGCCCAAATCAGCATCCGACATTCCCGCAATCAAACGGCAGGTCGCTGCTGCCGGCTATGCCGCGCTTGATCGGGATGAATTTGTTCAGCAAATATCCGATTTTTATAAATATAAAACCGGTATCGGGATCAATCTGATGTTGATGACGGCGATCAGCTTTGTGGTGGGGCTGTCGATTTCGGGCCAGACGTTTTACACCTTCATCCTAGAGAACCTTGAGAAGTTCGGCGCGCTGAAGGCCATCGGCATGAAATCGCGCGAGCTGATCATGATGATCCTGTTTCAGGCGGGGTTTGTGGCGCTGACGGGCTATGGTTTGGGATGCGGGCTGTGTGCGCTGGTGATCTGGATCGCGCGGGCGCGGCTGCCCGACTATGCCGCGACCGTCACCGGCTTTAACTTGGTAGTGGCCTTTGGCATGGTGGTGGTGATCGCCGGCATATCCAGCTATTTCGGGGTGCGCCGCGTGCTGCGCATCGAACCCTTCGACATTTTCCGGGGCTGATAGCATGGCGCCCAACACCGCCAACCCCGTCGCCATCCGCGCCGAGGGCCTGACCAAGGGCTTTGGCGAGGGGGAAACCTATACGCTGGCGGTCAGCGATGTGTGTTTCGAGGCCTATCTGGGCGAAATCCTGTTCATCGTCGGCCCATCGGGCAGCGGCAAGACCACTATGCTGTCGATGGTATCGGGCATATTGCGCCCCGACAGAGGCAGCGTCTCCATCGAGGACACCGATATATGGAGCCTTTCCACCGACGAACTGGCCGATTACCGGTTGCGGCGCATTGGTTTTGTGTTTCAGGATTTCCACCTGTTCCCACGTCTCACCACCGCTGAAAATGTCGCCATACCGCTGATCATCCGCCGCGTCCCTTGGGACGAAGCCATGACCAAGGCGCATGAATATCTGGGCATTGTCGGCCTGGCGAACCGCGCCGACATCGCGCCGGTGAAGCTGTCCGGCGGCGAGCAACAGCGCGTGGCGATTGCGCGGGCCTTGGTAGGCCAACCCGACATTCTGGTGCTGGACGAGCCGACCGCCAGCCTGGACGGTGACACCGGGCGCAACATCATCAGCTTTGTGCGCCAGCAGGTGCTGACCCCCAACCGCTGCATCCTGATCATCACGCATGATGCGCGCATCTTTGAATTCGCTGACCGGATTATGACCATGGAGGACGGCCGCGTGACCCATATCGAACCCGGCCCCCTGAAGGCCAAGCCGCAGGAGCACCGCGCATGATCCGTATCAAGCCCGTTTATGCGCTGGCCTGCGCCGGGGTGGCGCTGGCGGTGGTCAGCACGTGGCTGATGAACGAGCAAGGCACCGCGCAGCCGCCTTTGTTCGCGCCGGCCTCCAACCCCTATGGCAATGGCATATATGCCAATGGCATGATCGAAAGCTTGCAAAACCAAGGCGAAGATATCGCGCTGAATCCGCAAGTCTCTGCCCAAGTGATCAGGGTATTGGTGCATGAGGGCGATACCGTGCACCCCGGTCAGCCCCTGATGCAACTGGACGACAGCGTGCAGCGCGCCGCTACCGCGCAACTGGCCGCGCAGGACAATGCCGCGCATGGGGCATTGGCCGAACTGCGCGCGCAGCCCCGCCCCGAAACGCTGGCCATCGCCGTGGCACAGGCCGATAACGCCGCCGCCACCCACAAAAGCGCCGCTGACACGCTGGCCAAGCAGGAACAATCGTACCGGCTGGACCCAAGATCGATCAGCAAGGACACACTGGACACCGCCCGCAACGCCGAGGCCATTGCCGCCACCGCGCTCAAGGTGGCCCAGCGCAATCTGGCCCTGACCCGCGCTGGCGCATGGCGTTACGACATCATCAATCAGCAACATCAGGCCGAGGCCGCCGATAAGGCCCGCGATGCCGCCCGCAGCCTGCTGGACAAATATCTGCTGCGCGCCCCCGGCGAAGGCGTGGTTCTGGCCCTCACCGCCACCACCGGCAGTTATGTCAGCCCGCAAGGCACCTTTGACCCGCGCACGCAAATGATGCTGCCCACCGCCACAATTGGCACACCGCAGACCCGGATGCAGGTGCGCGCCTATGTGGACGAGATTCTGGTGTCCCGCCTGACCGATGCGGGGCATATGGATGCGGTGATGACGCTGCGCGGTTCGTCGCAGCGAATTGCTCTGCGGTTTGAGCGGATACAACCGCTTGTCTCGCCAAAGATTGAACTGTCGGACCAGCGCCAAGAGCGCGTCGATGTGCGAGTGCTGCCGGTGGTATTCTCGTTCGCACGGCCAGCCGGGGCGGCGATATTCCCCGGCCAGCAGGTCGATATCTACATCGGTGCGAAGAAATGAGGCGCGGTATCATCCTGCTTAGCTGCTTGCTGGGGGCCTGCGCGGTGGGGCCGAACTTTCACGCTCCGGCAGCGCCGTCCGTGACCGATTACCGCGCCCCCACCGACACGGCCCAGCACTATGACCCCAAGGCTGCCATAGCATTTGATTGGTGGCGGGTGTTCAAATCAGACGCCTTGGATGCCTTGGTGGCGCGCGCCATCACCAACAGCCCGCAGGCAGAGGGCGCCCAGCAACGCTTGCGCGCCGCACAGGCGCAATTACGCGCTGGATATGGGGCATTTTTCCCTGCGGTGGGGGTGAATTTTGACGCCACGCGCGGGCGGTATAGCCCCAGCCGATTGGGTCAGAACGGCGCGGGCAGCGTGTTCAGCCTGTTCACTCCGGGCATCGCGGTCAGCTATGCGCTGGATCTGTTTGGTGGCAACCGGCGCGCGGTGGAGGGGCTGCGCGCCGATGTAGACCGGCAAGAGCAGATCACCCGCGGCACCTATCTGACGCTGGCCAGCAGCGTGGCCAGCACCGCAATCGCCCGCGCCGCCTATAACGAGCAGGCCGAGGCCCTGACGCAGGTCGTGCGGGCCGAGGAGGAGCAAGTGCGCCTCGCCGCTGTGCGGGTGCGCGCTGGCACTGCCAACTATGCCAGCCAATTGACGCTGCAAAGCGAATTGGAAACCAGCCGAGCCGCCCTTGCTCAGACCCGCCAAAAGGCTGAGCAGGCCGATAGCCTGCTGGCGGTGTTGATCGGTGATCCCCCGGCGGCGGCAAGACTGCCCGACCTGCGCCTTGCCGATCTGCATCTGCCCGAGACGCTGCCGCTGCGCCTACCGTCTGAACTGGTGCGTCAACGGCCCGATATTTTGGCCGCCGAGGCCGCCGCGCATAACGCCAGCGCGCAGGTCGGCGTCGCCACCGCCGCGCTGTTCCCCCAGATCACGCTGAGCGCCGGTATGGGGTCGAGCGTCAACAGTTTTGGTCAGTTGTTTTCAGCCGGGTCTGGCGTTTGGAACTATGGCGCGGGGCTTGCCGCGCCTGTGTTCGAGGGGGGCAGCCTATTGAACCGGCGCGTCGCCGCCAAGGCGCAGTATCAGGCCGCCATGGCCGATTATCGGCAAACCGTGCTGGCGGCTTTCGGACAGGTGGCCGATACGCTGTCCGCGCTGGACCAAGATGGCGCTGCCGCCGAAGCGCAAATCCGGGCGGATGCGGCCGCCGAAACCGCGTTCCGCCTAATGCGCGCCAACCGGGACAGCGGGCTGGCCAGCGATGCTGACCTGGACATCGCCGAGGTGCAGGCCCGCCAAGCCCATGCCGCGCGCGTTGCCGCAGAGGCTGCGCGTTTGCAGGACTGTGTGGCGCTGTATGCGGCGCTGGGCGGTGGGTGGTGGCATTAAGGCTGGCTCAATCGGCCAGCCAGCCGTTGTCCAGCGCGCTCGCATCATACATAAAGGCCACCGAAGGGTCGGGGAGCTGCCTTATATCCAGATCTTCAACCCCGCTGCGCGCCAACAGATCACGGATCACCGCCAAACGCGCCTGCGGTTTGTTATCCGCCTTTACCACCACCCAAGGGGCAAAAACGCTGTGCGTGCGGGCCAGCATTTCGTTCCGCGCGGCCGAATATTTCTTCCAATTCTTGGTGGCGCTTTTATCAATGGGGCTAGTTTTCCATTGCTTCAGCGGGTCGCTCCCACGATCATCCAAGCGGCGTTTCTGTTCGCCCTTGCTGATGTCCAGATAATATTTCAGCAGGGTAAATCCCGAATGCACCAGCAATTGTTCAAACAGAACAACACTTTTCATAAAGTCTTCATATTCGACTTCGGTGCAAAACCCCATCACCCGCTCAACGCCAGCGCGGTTATACCAACTGCGGTTAAACAGCACGACCTCTCCCGAAACCGGCAAGTGGGCGATCCAACGCTGGAAATACCATGATTTGCGGTCGCGTTCGGTGGGTACGCCCAGCGCGATGACGCGGGTGTCGCGCGGGCTCATATGTTCCACGATGCGTTTGATGGTGCCGTCCTTGCCTGCTGCATCGCGCCCCTCGACGATGATCAGCAACTTACGCCCATCGGCGATCACCTGCCGTTGCATGGCGCTAAGGCCGATCTGTAACTCCTCCAATTCGGCCTCATAGTGTGCGTGTTTATCGCTTTTTGCCATATTCCTTATTCCTTCAGCCTTCCAATAATGTGGGAAAGCGCGTTCCTGCGCGATCAGATGGGTTGTGGATTTCAGTAGCTTGCGCCGCCGCGCATCTGGGTGATCCAAGCTATGCGGCAAAGAGCGCCCGCGTAGCTGCGATATTTCAACGCTCATATCATGCAGTGCGCCCAGATTATCCTGAATTTCACCCAGTAGATGCGCATGGTCCTGACAGGCTCTGCCTTCATAAAGGCCCGCGAAAAATTCCACCGCATAACGTAGGTTCTTCACCCGGATACGCAGGTGATGCAGACCTTTATCGCTCATATGGTCCATATGATGGGCGTGATGCCGAATTTTATGGCACTGATGGCTCAGCGCATGGGCCGCAAAGTGGGTAAGGTTTTGCGGCGATGCGTCAACGCACTCGGCCCAGACAGCGCATTCACACAACAACCGTTGAAAGGCCGCGCCGCCCAAAGCCGCCTGCGCCGACGCCATCGCCTGGTTGCGGTGCTCGATAATGGGGGCGATCTGTTTCGAACCATCGGCCAGCTTATCCAGCAAAACCTGCATTTCTCTGGCCTTGTTGGTGGCCGCCGCGATTGCCTGAAGCGCTTTGCGATAGGTCTGTGCCTGCTTGCCCCCCACAGCATCGCCAAACAGGCCCAAAGCACTGCGCAAACGACGAATAGCCACCCGGCATTGATGCAGCGCCTCTGCGTCTGCCGCCGCAAGGACCAGCGGATAATTGGCCAACACATGGTCCAAGCAATTCCAAACGATCCTCTGGAATGCCTCGGTCAGGCTCATTTCGGGGGTCAGCGTCACATGCTTGGCGCGTTGGGCCAGAGCGTTGCGCCCCCCCGCCAGCCCATAGCAGCGCTCAGCCTTTGATCGGACCGACCAGCACAGATCCGGTCCCAACGGCAATGCGGCGGCCAAGCTAAGGCAATCAGCGAACCGCCCCTCCAACAGTTCCAGTTCCAACTCGCTGACCAGTTGGCGCTGACCGTTGGCGCTGATCGTGCCGACATCAAATGCCGCCTCAATCCTAGATGCACCAAAGTTCAAGCGGCGGGTACACCGCTCGACCGTAACCACCGCAATGGGGACGAGCGGATCACCTGCAACTATTTTGAGAATGGCGGCGCTGGGTTTCGCCGGAAACAAATCTGGCGCAGGCTGCGCGCCCGAAACTGGCACCGACCATTCCTCGCGTCGCACCGATGACGACCCTGCATGGGGGCACTTAAAGGTTTGTTCCTGATGTCCACCCGCAGACCGCAGGCGAAGACTGGCACCAGCGCGCTGCAATTTGCCATCATGCGTATCAAAGTAAGTGGTTGTGAGTTCAGCGCACAATTCATCGCCAGCCAACAACGGGTGCGACCGCAACGCCGCCATCATTTCCTCGGAAGCCAAAAGCTTAATCTCGGATTCGACACCTTTGATCATGTTCCCTCGATGCCCCCCGAGATCAACATATTATGGCAAAAAATATTGGAAATCCTGATAAATATTCATCAATATGCCAGATATTTTATCAAATTCTCTTTTGTTTAGGAAACTTAAAATCCCAATTGTTCATGTCGGTTCTCAATTCCATCAAAAAGGGGGGTAGGCAATTTGATGTAACAGGCCGTGTTTCAGACACCGGTTGACTGCCAAAAGCCGCCATTCGCGGCCGCCACAATCGCACCGTGATGCGCCCGTTCATCTCGCGGGCAAGGAATACGCCATGCTGGAGTCGTTGTCCTTGCGCAAGGGCACGACGCTGACCAAGAAAATGTCCCCATCGGTGGACGCAACCCAATATGGCCATTGTTGAAGGCAACCGGCTCTCAGACGAAACACGCGAGCGTCCCCTCCGGCTCAGGCCCCTTGCAACATGGGCCAAATATCAAGCCAACCTTCAGATGCCAGCCGATCGGCGTAAATGGCGCGCTTCTCATCAACAAAATGTGGGGTGGGCCGCAAAGTCCACCCGAACAGGTCGGTTAGGCCCATTGGCGCCGCGATAGCACGTCCATTTATGCCAACGCGGCGAGCCGCGACTGCCGTCGCTGTTTCAGGCCAGTAGCGCATCGCATCCGTCGCAGAGGCATTGGGATTATCCACATCGCGGGCACGGAAAATACTCATAGCCATCTTTGCCCGGTTTCTGGAGGGACCAACAACATTTCTGCCGCTGAATGTGGCCTAGGTTCACCGAGCAACTTTGGCGCGCAGCTGGAATAAGTTTTTAGCGCGGTGGACCGGCTTGGCAGCATAGTCAACGGGCCATGGAAAACGCATGGCGAGGGCAAGGTCAGGCCGTAAATCGCGCATAATTACGCTCTATGATAAATCGATTGCACATAAAATTATCCTGCTTAGATTGCTGCATCAACAAGCTGGTCCGCATGACTGTTATTGTCGAAATATTTCTGGGTTTAGCGTGACGATAGGCGGGGCAAACCTGCTGCGTTTGGGAGAGTGATTTATGGTCGCGACCACAGCCGGCTCGCCGGCAGCCGCCGGTTTTCTTGATCGCAGCCGTATCATAGCACCGGCAGGTTTTAACCGATGGCTGGTCCCCCCCTGCGCTTTGGCCATTCATCTGTGCATCGGCATGGCCTATGGTTTTTCGGTGTTCTGGCTGCCGCTGTCACGCAGTTTGGGCGTGGCGAAACCTTTGATCTGCAAGGGAATGACGCTGGGCGATGCCATCACAACCAGCACCTGCGACTGGCGAGTGAGCGACCTCGTCTGGACTTATTCGATCTTTTTCGTGGTGCTGGGCGCGGCGGCGGCGATCTGGGGTGGCTGGCTGGAACGCGCTGGCCCGCGCAAGGCCGGCGTGGTGGCAGCCTGCTGCTGGGCGGGCGGAATCGCGATTGGCGCGGTGGGCGTGGCGCAGCATCAATTGTGGCTGATCTGGCTGGGCACCGGCCTGCTGGGCGGCATAGGCCTTGGCATCGGCTATATCACCCCGGTTTCGACGCTGATCAAATGGTTCCCGGATCGGCGTGGCCTCGCCACCGGGATGGCGATCATGGGCTTTGGTGGCGGCGCGATGATTGGCAGCCCCTTGGCCGACAAGCTGATGAAGAACTTCGCTGACACCACCCAAACTGGCGTCTGGCAGACGTTTTTGGTGCTGGCGTTGGTCTATTTCGCCTTTATGATGGCGGGGGCGCTGGGCTTTCGTGTGCCGCATGACGATTGGCAGCCCGCAGGATGGACGCCGCCTGCGGGCGCCACCGGCGTTTCGGGCAAGAGTTATGTGCATCTTAACGACGCGCATAAAACCCCTCAATTCTGGCTGATCTGGGCGGTGTTGTTGCTGAATGTGTCGGCCTCGATCGGCATTATCGGGGTGGCCTCGCCGATGCTGCAAGAGATATTCGGTGGGCGGCTGATCGGCCAACCGGGCGTCGCGATGGCCGCCTTTAACGCCGCGCAAAAGGCCTCCGCCGCCACGGTGGGGGCGGGCTTTGTCGGGGTGATCAGCCTGTTCAACATCGCCGGGCGGTTCTTCTGGGCCTCCTCGTCCGATAGGCTGGGGCGCAAGCCGACATATGCTATCATGACGGCGCTGGGCGCGTTGCTCTATGGCTTGGCGGCGCCGGCGCTGATCGGCGGGTCGGTGGGGCTGTTCATCGGCGTGTTCTGCATTTGCGCATCAATGTATGGTGGCGGCTTCGCAACGGTTCCGGCCTATCTGGCGGACACATTTGGAACGAGATATGTTGGCGCGATCCATGGGCGTTTGCTCACCGCGTGGTCAACTGCTGGCATACTCGGACCGTACATCGTCACAACAGTTACGGCTGGCAAACATGGGCCTCAAATTTATGCGCCGGTCTACTGGACACTGGCAGGCTTGCTGATGCTGGCCTTTGTGCTCAATTTGATGGTTAAACCGGTGGACCCGAGCCTGCACGTTATCCCCGAAGAAACTGCGCTGGAATATGAGGCCGATGCAGAAGGCGGAGTGCAAAGCGGGGCAACGCCTGCACCAGGGCACTTCACCCTGGCAGTCTTGATCGCGTGGGCGGCGGTGGGATTACCGATCGCGTGGGGCATATGGCAAACCATTTCCAAAGCGGCTGTGCTGCTGCGTTGACACAGCTTTTGCATCTTGCCTGACACCGGCCATAAAGCGGGGCCGCACTAAAAGTGGACAATTTTCGCCCCACCGAGCGATTTTCCCGAGCCAAAATGGCAATCCTGATTCTTTCCATTCGCCCATCGGCGCCGGGTGCGAAGTATTCTGGCAAGCCAAAGTCCTCGCAATGTCCGTGATTGGCTTTCAGGGACATGGTGGATCAGGAGTCAATCCGGTCAAATTGCTGCGTAAGCCTGTCAGCCAGTGTCTGATTAAAAAGAAGGCGGTGTGCAAGCACTGATGATGCGTGCCGGTTCATCACCAAGGCATCTGAAACGATGTGGGCGACTACTGGAAAATGAATATACGTCGCCGGGTCCAAGCACACAACGTTTCCCGTCAACTGTCACCTCCAGCGAACCCGCGATTACCACGCCGCCTTCTTTCGCCTTCATGACTTAGCGGGATAGGCCCGCTATCCACACCCGGTTGGTAGCATTCATCAAGAATCTGCAATCGTCGGCCGGCAAGAGTCCTGTAGACCTGTCGCTATGAAATTGCACCTTTTCCAATTTCGACAAGGTTGCCGGCACGGTGAAAGGGGCTGTCTGCCTTCTCCAGTTCAAGGGAGAAGAACTCTGATAATGCGATTGGAATAGCACCTAAGATGCGCTTAAGAGCGCCGAGCGAAATTGTGGAATTGGTCACCCACCGCTCCTCCATTACGTCCATGCAGGAGCGTGCTGCGTTGCTTGCCGGGGGCAATTGAGCGCAGTCGTTGAACGTTTCTCCAGCCTGATCTGCGCAAAGCTGCGCGACGATGATGCCACGCTGCGGCGGAACTATGTTCGTCTCTTCGCAGGCAAAGCGATTGTCGGTGGAGGAAGTTCTGAGCAAGGCCAAGCGCCCTATGTGATTATTCAAGGGAGTAGCTGTACGCTGGAAGGTGCAGCATGTGCCGCTTCCGCGTCAAAGACGGGCCAAGTGCCCATCTTTGACGCAGGAATGGTGCCCCTGGCCCGACTCGAACGGGCACGTCTCTCAACAATCGATTTTGAGTCGATCGCGTCTACCATTCCGCCACAGGGGCGTGATTCACCGCCGAAGCGCCAAATCGAAAGGCTCCTTAGCCGGCCTTTATGGCGCCGGCTAGTACCTTATGCAATTTTGAGTGCAATGCGTCATTTCCAGCCAGAACCTGCGTATCGCAAATGGACTGCGAACGCCCCTGCCAGTCCGAAACAAAGCCGCCGGCCTCGCGCACCAGCAGGCAGCCCGCCGCCGTGTCCCAGGGGCTCAGGCCGCTCTCCCAGAACCCTTCGTAACGGCCCGCTGCCACCCATGCCAGATCCAGCGAGGCCGCGCCAAAACGCCTGATTCCCGCAACCTGCGGCACCAGAGCGTGATATATCTTCGCCCACTCCGCACTGTCGCCATGCCCGGCAAAGGGCATGCCGGTGGCGATCAGGCTCTCATCCAGAAACCGGCGCGAGGACACCCGCAGCCGCCGCGATTGCAACCAGGCCCCGCGTGCCTTTTCGGCCCAAAAGCTCTCGTCAGTGATCGGCTGATAGACGATCCCAGCGATCACATCGCCCCAGCCCGAACCATCGGCTTTCGGTTCCTGCGCGGCGATCGACACCGCAAAATGCGGGATGCCGTGGAGGAAATTGCTGGTGCCGTCGAGCGGGTCCACCACCCAGCGCGGCTTGGTCGGGTCGCCCTCGATCAAACCGCCCTCTTCCAGCACAAAGCCCCAGTCGGGCCGCGCCTGCAGCAATTCGTCATAGATGGTGCGCTCGGCGGCCTGATCGGCCTTGGAGACGAAATCGGCGGGGCCTTTACGGCTGACCTGCAAATGCTCGACCTCGCCAAAATCGCGGCGCAAACGCTGGCCGGCCTTGCGGGCCGCCTTTTCCATTACCCGGATTAAACCTGAAACTGCTGACATGAAGTTTCAGCCCACCTTGCCAACGTAAGTGCGCTCATAGACATCAACAATGATGCGAGTGCCCGCGCCGATATGCGGCGGCACCATCACCCGCACGCCATTATCCAAAATCGCCGGCTTAAAGCTGGAGGAGGCGGTCTGCCCCTTCACCACGGCGTCGGCCTCGACGATGGTGGCCTCCACCTGATCGGGCAGGGCGACGCTGATCGGTCGGTCCTCGTACATTTCCAGCACGGCGGTCATGCCGTCCTGCAGGAAGGCGGCCGCGTCGCCGATCAGATCCTTCGACAGGTTGATCTGGTCATAGGTTTCGACATCCATGAACACCAGATCCTCGCCCTCGGCATAGAGATACTGGAAATCCTTGGTGTCGAGGCGAACACGTTCCACCGTATCCTGGCTGCGATACCGCACATTGGTCTTGCGTCCGTCGATAAGGTTCTTCATCTCCACCTGCATGAAGGCGCCGCCTTTGCCCGGCTGGGTATGCTGGGTCTTGGCGACCTTCCAGATGCCCTTTTCATACTCGATGATGTTGCCAGGACGAATGTCCACGCCGCTGATCTTCATACAGGATACGCCTTCAATGCTTGCAGCCAAGATTTCAAAGAGCCGCGCCCTTAGCGTGATGCGCCGCGGTTGGCAATCATGGTCGGTTGCGGCGCTGCTGTTACCGGGTATGGCAATGGCGGCCCCGCCACCCGTGCCCGGCGGCACCTTGGCCACGCTGACCATCGGGCGCTATGTTTGCGAATTGCCGGGCGACGCAATGGGTGAGAGCGGCATCCACCAGCCCGATGAGGATTTAGAGGTGCTTCACGCATCTACCTACCTCACGTCGCACGGGCGCGGCACCTATCTGATGTGGCGCACCCATGTGGAGATCACCTCTGGCCCCAAAAAGGGGCAGGTCTTCCGCCAAGTGACGCCGAATATGCTGCGCCGCCTCAACGCCGACGGCAGCGAGGGCAAGCTGCGCTGCATCCGCGAGGTGCTGAACAACCGTTAGGTTGCAGCGGCGCGTTTGGTCGCCCCATAGAGCCACACCACCGCGCCCACGAAGACCACCACGCCCAAGGGCAGCGCAGGCCCCCAGCCATCGGGCATAATCGCCAGCGGGGAAGCGCTGCCCTTGGCGGCGGCAATTCCGGCAAACACCACGCCGAACAGGCTCTCGCCCGCGATCAGCCCCGTCGCGGCCAGCACGCCCAACCGCTCGGCCAGCTCCGGGTTTGCCGCGCGCGCTGCCCAGCGGTTGTAAAAATGCCCGATAATCGCCCCCACTGGAATCAGCAACGTCGCCTCCATCGGCAGATAGATGCCCATGCCGACGGCCAGCGGGGGCAACATCCCCCTGCCCGTGAAACGCAGCCCTTCGTCCACCACAATGCAACCTGCGCCGATCGCCGCCCCCAGCCCGATCAGCCCCCAATCAAGGCTGCCGCCCAGCACGCCCTGCACAATCGCCGAAATCAGCGCCGCCTGCGGGGCCGCCAGCGCATGTGCCCCCGCGCCCGGCACGCCGACAAAGCCAAAGGTGTGGTTCAGCATCGACAGGATCGGCGGGATCACCAGCGCGCCAAACACCACCCCCAGCACCAGGGCAACCTGTTGCTTCCACGGGGTCGCGCCGATCAGCTCGCCGGTTTTTAGGTCCTGCAGATTGTCGTTGGAAATGGTAGCGATGCCAAAAACTATGCCCGTCACGAACAGCGCAAAGGCCACCAGCGCCCGCACATCGCCCGCCGCCCCGCCGCGCCCGAAAATGGCCGCCAGCACCAAGGCTATGCCCAGCGCGGCGACGATCCCGGTGCCCGACACAGGGCTGTTCGATGCGCCGATCAACCCCGCCATATAACCGCAGACCGCCGCAATCACCACGCCGATCACCAGCACATAGGCCAGGCTGGCCGCCATGGTTGCCCAAAAATGCGCCTCGATTATCCCTCCATGCGCAAAGCCCGCCAGCAACAGCGCAATCGGCACCATCGCCAAGGCGATCACCGCGCCCACGATACCGATCGGCAGGTCGCGCTCGGTCAAGGGCAGATCATGCCCCTGCCCGCGCCGAGCGGATGCCGCCAGCGCCCCTGCCACGCCGCGCACCACCGGGCCGATCACCCGCAGCAGCGTCCAGATCGCCGCCACGCCAATCGTCCCCGCACCCACAAAGCGCACCTTATGGACAAAGGCGTGATCGACGACATCGCTCAGCGTCAGCCCATGCGCCCCGCCC
>Ga0316222_1000169_pt1 | contig 106989 bp, 101 predicted proteins | sample TBH18011metaG_FD_206008 | JGI IMG/M metagenome (GOLD analysis project Ga0316222, IMG submission 206008) | Freshwater microbial communities from Trout Bog Lake, Wisconsin, USA - TBH18011 | ecosystem: Environmental > Aquatic > Freshwater > Lake > Hypolimnion/Profundal zone | place: USA...
CAGCCGTGTGCCGCTTGCGCGTGACCTTGCCCATATCCCGTCCTCAAACTGGTCGGGATTAGCTTAACAAACTGTCCGAATTTCCGGGACCACCTCTTTTAGCCTGTTGTTTGTGCACTAATCTCATCGGTCGCGACCCGCATCAGAGACGGCGCTGACGACATTTGACATCGGGAGGTCGCCAAGGTCCAGGAAAGAACACGAACAACCGCCGCCGGATTGGTCTCGGCCGGCGCACTCTACCATTCGGTTTGGCTATCCTGTTCCGCGCCTCGGGCGACGGCTTCGCGCAAAGTCCGGCGCAGATCGCGAGGCATGGAGGCAAGTATCGTATCGGAAAGATCGATCGCGTCCCAGGCACGCGCGAGCATCATGGAGACGGCGGCGCCTTGGTCCCGGTCTCGTTGCCGCTTGAGCGGATCGCGTGTCGGTTCGGCCGCCAACCACAGCTTATGGGCCGCCCACCATCGCGGATCGGCGGCGGCCAACCAAACGGGCAGCCCATCCTCCGCCACTGCCGTGGCTGAAAAGCGGGGGGCGTCCACGATCATTCCGAGCCGCGGTACTTCCACGGCTGTCATCTCATCAAGCGAGGGCGCAACCGAACCACCGAGTCTGCGCTGCCGCCCCGGTGCGACGATTAAACGGTTGCGTGGCTCCGGAGTGATCAGATCGACCATGAGTCCCGTGGCGTTGACGGCCCTGAAATCGCCGGCAGCCTGCACGGCAAACGTGGGATCAATCTTCCGCAGAAGTCCGATCAATCCGTCGGGCATTGATGTCGCCGTCAAACTCAGATTGCGCCGGGCGTCCAGCGCGAAATCGATGTCGTTGGTTGCGAGAAGACCGCTCTCAAAGTGAATACCAGCATGCGCCTCGTAGGCGAACAAAGCATTTGTCCCGACGACGCACACTTGATTTCCAAGGACACCGGCATCGTCCAATCGCCTTAGAATACGCGCGACCAGACGTGGAACACGGCCTATGCCCATGGCACGATTCACCCGCGCCATCCCCTCCAAGGCTTTCCTCAGTCCTTCCGCACGCTGTTCGACCCGTGCTTTGCCTTGGCAAAATGCGTTGTAAATAACTTCGGTTTCGGTCGATCGTGGGCCGAGGGACTTTTCGACACGGCCGTGCCGACGATACAGGTAGTCTTTGCCGCCACGGTCTTTCCATGCCATTGAACCAGCGAAACGGTGTCGTTGATCAGCCATGGCCGTTCGGAATGCGTCACCGCGCTGCTGGGTATCGATGAGCCGCCGCCGCGACTCGTTATCTAACTCTTTGAACAACATAGCTTTGCCCTTGATGATGGCAACATGCCATCATTTATGGGCAAATACAATGAATTCAATGTACCACCATCAATGGCCATAATGACGAGCGGTCGCAAAGCGTCGTGGCGATCCGAACGGCGACATCCCGCTTAAATCATCCTCCGCCCGGACAATACCTAATCCCAGACAATCGCCTCTCGCGCGACTGCCACGGTGCCGTTCCCGCGTAGCCTCACCACATTCACTGTCTTCGCCAGATCCGGCGACCCCGAGTAATACGCCGGCACCGTCGTGCCCGTCCCCACCTCGGCCGCTCGGTTCCAATGGCCGAGCGCCAGGTAATCCGACTGGGTCGCCTCGATCTCAGCGTTGCTGATCAGCCAGGATGGACGCAACGGAGGCACGCCGTCGTCCTCGTAATGACCATGCGCCAGGGTGACGTGCCAGCGCGCCGTCCTCGGCCGAGGCTCCCGCAAAGGCACCATATTGCTGTAATCGACGTGCGCGTGGCCCCAGACCTCCAGGTCATGATCGGGGAAATGCACGGTCAGGTCGTGCGTGACCCCGATGATGTGGACATGCGGCAGTTGGTTCAAACCACCCCGCAGCCAGACCGAATCCGACGTCACCGGGTCATGATTGCCCGGCAGCACGATCACCGGCACATCAACCTCGTTCAGCATCGCGACACATTGCTCGATGATCGCGGCGGACTGACGGTTGTTGTCGAAGATATCGCCGACCAGCAGCACGTAATCGGCGCCGTGCGCCTTCGCGGCGTTCAGCACGACGCGCAATCCGGTCGTGCCGTCCTCTCCATACGGACCCTGATGCGGGTCATCATCGACATGCAGGTCGGAACTATGCACCAAAACGATATCGGAGGACGTCACGTTGAAAACCCGGTCAGTTACAGCCCTCCATCAGACCGATGACGGCGCCGCCCGTCAACCGTCATTGGCCTGATCCGCCGGTTCGGGGTAGCATCCGCCTTAACCACAACAGTGAGGAACCAAACGCCATGATCGACCTGCATTACTGGCCCACGCCAAACGGCAAGAAAGTGACGATCCTGCTGGAAGAAGCCGCGATTCCCTACAACCTCGTTCCGGTGAACATCGGCCGCGGCGACCAGTTCACACCTGCATTCCTGAAAATGAACCCCAACCACCGCATGCCGGTGATGGTCGATACCACCCCGGCCAGTGGCGGCGAGCCGATCGCGATTTTCGAATCCGGCGCCATCATGATGTACCTCGCCGAGAAAGTCGGACGTTTCTATCCGCAAGACTTGCGCGGCAAATACGCGGTGACCGAGTGGCTGATTTGGCAGATGGCCAACCAAGGACCGAAGTCCGGCGAATGCGGCCATTTCCGTCGGCTCGGTGACAAGCAGGGCGATCAATCCTATGCCGTTCGCCGCTTCACCGATGAGGTAAACCGCCTCTACGGCGTGCTGAACAACCGGCTGTATGAAAGCAAATATCTCGCCGGCAACGACTATACAATTGCCGACATGATCTCTTATCCATGGACGGTGAACTGGAAGGCGCAAGGTCAGGACATCGAGGAATTCAAATACGTGAAGCGCTGGCAGGAAGAGCTTGCCGCCCGGCCGGGCGTCCAACGCGGCATGGCGGTCGGCGCCGATCTGTCTGAAGACGTGACGAAACTCTCGCAGGAAGAACAGGATCGTCGCGCGAAGATCATGTACAACCAGCGGGCGCGTCCGGTTCCGGCCGGGTAAGGACGCCCACCAGCAATCGAACCACACAGACTTTAACCCACAACCCGGGACTTCCTTATGGCCGAACTTGAATGTTTCTTCGACTGCTCCAGCCCATGGACGTACTTCGCGTTTGAATCGCTTTTGCGCATGCAGGATGAAATCGGGGTCACCATCGAATGGCGCCCCTTCCTGGTTGGCGGCGTGTTCAATGCCGTGAATCAGAGCGTCTATAACTCCCGCGATACCCCTGTCCCGGCCAAGTCGGCCTATAGCAAAAAGGATCAGCAGGACTGGGCGCGGCACCTTGGCCTGTCGATCCACTACCGCCCGAGCGTCTTCCCGGTGAACAGTGTCAAGGCGATGCGCGCCTGCATCGTACTTGCACCCGAGGGCAAGTTGGTGCCGTTCGCCCGGGCCGCGTTCAAGGCCTATTGGACCGACGACAAGGATATCTCGCAAATTCCGGTTTTGACCGAGATCTGCAATGGCCTCGACATCGATGCGGCCAAACTGTTTGCGGCCATCGACCAGCAGCCGGTGAAAGATACGTTGCGTGCCAATACGCAAAACGCCATCGATCGCGGCGCCTTCGGTTCTCCCACCATGTTCGTGGGTGGTGACGATATGTATTTCGGCAATGACCGTATGCCGCTGATCAAGGATGCCGTCCTCCGCCTGCGGCAGTGATCGGCCAGGAAACCCCGGGCGGTGGTAACCGCCCGGGGATAGCGTTCAGGAGTGTTGATGCCACGCTGGCGCTTGATCATTTGCCGACTGGTGGCTGATCCACCAACTATGGTTGCTTCCACCCGATGAGCCGGTGCTATCCGGTACAGTCGAAGCAGTCGTGGTTGGAACGCCAAAGTCCTGTGTCGTGGGCGATGCAACGGCCGGTGTGGTGTCGGTCGCACTGAGACTGCTCGCCACGGCTGGCAATCCCGAGGTGGTTGAACCTCCGCTCGCGGTCGTAGGTGTCGGCGCTGACGCAATGAAACTCATGCCGCTTCCCGAACCCGATGCCGGAATCGTATCGCCGGCGGCTGGATTACTTCCCGCCGTCACGGACCAACTGTTGGAGCCGTTGGACGCAAGTTCCCAGGGCGTGCCGGTTGCCGGTGCCCCACCATCCAGGCTCATGCTCATGATGTAGAGGTTGCGGTCTGTGGTATCCACGGCCAATTGGGTACCGGGATAGAAGTCACCGATCTTATCATTAACAAAGGCAACCGAAACCGTATGGTTGCCAGATCCGAAATTGCCATGGACATCGAATTCCTGCTGTTGGCCTTGGGCAACGTCAGCGGTCGTGGTTTGAGTCCCGCCAATCTGTTGCCCATCGACCGACACAGTGAACTGCGCATCCCCCAGATACGGATTCTCCGCCATGTTCAGCACAAGAGTATCTGCCCCACTGCCGACCGAAACCGCACCGGGCGTGGTCGTCGGGGTTGACGGCGCATTGTCGGGCACGGCCGTCGTGTCGTTGACCGTATAAATCGCATTCCCATAAACATTTCCCTCGTTCGAGTTCGGAGGAAAAAACGGGGACTCATAGATCGGTGTCGTAGAGTTCGAAATGGTCTGTCCATCATAGCTCAGACCATCGACATACAGGTTTCGGTCGCCCGCCACCCCCGGGTATATGAAGTTATTTTCGAACGTCACCGTAACGTTATGAGGTCCCGGCGCGTAGTTACCGGCAAACGTAAAGCTTTGCTCCTGCCCCGCCGAATGCGATGCCGTTACGGTTTGCACGCCGCCGATCTGTTGACCATCCACATTGACCGTGAACTGGGCATCAGTGCCCACCGCCTGATCCTCTGAAAGGTTGAGTGTAATATTGTCGGAACCAGAACCAATAATCGTGTTATTCGTCGTCGAACCGGACATAAATGCCCTCCATCCCGTTGCATATGAAACCACGTTGCTCGGCGCCGAGTGATTGCGGCCTAACAGCGGGGGGCGGACATCACAACGGGGGGCGGGTGGCCAATCGGGGATCTTGGACGATTTTCACAGTTGTGCACTGTGGATAAGCGAAGCGACGGGGACTATCATCCTAATCCGCCGCCATATGATCATTCGGGCGGACGCGTCATACCGCCTCGGCCGACAAGCGACGCGGGGCGCAACAGGCACAGCCGCCCGCGTGTGAGGGTGCGGACGCGACACCGGATTCGCTTTGCTGCGCGCCGCCACCCAGTGCCGGAGCGGTCAGCAGCCGCGGCGCCAGGACGCTGCAATCGGGGCACGGCTGCGGTCGATCGAACTCCGCCATCGGTCGAATCTCGCTGAAGGGTCCGCAATCGGGGCATTCATAGTCGTAGGTGGGCATCCAAATCCTCCGTCATCCGTTGTCCCCATACTGCCATTTTCCGGATCGGCCGGCCAGAGACCGGGTTGCCGGCCGTGCCAACCAACGCCATGTTGCGCGGCACAACGACTTGAGGGATCGACGTATGAATGGACAAGTGGACCTGACACAGTTCGCCGAGGAACGATACGCCGTCGGTCAGCCGGTTCCCCGCAAGGAGGACCCGATGCTGCTGCGCGGTGAGGGACGCTATTCCGACGACCTCAACTTTCCCGGTCAGGCCTATGCGGTGATGGTGCGCTCCAATGCGGCACACGGCATCATCCTCTCAATTGATACGAGTGCCGCGAAGGCCATGCCGGGCGTTCTCGCCGTTCTGACCGGCCAGGACCTGATCGATGCCGGCATGGGCAATCTGCCATCCGGCATGTCGTTCAAAATGCGGGACGGTTCGGACATGCCAAAGCCGAACCAGCCGATTCTAACGACGGACAAGGTGCGCTTTGTCGGCGATCCGGTTGCGGTTGTCGTGGCTGAAACGGCCAAGCAGGCCAAGGATGCCGCCGAAGCGGTGTTCGTGGATATCGACAGCCTGCAAGCCGTCACCGATGCCGCCGCGGCCGCTGCCCCGGGCGCGCCGCTGGTGCATGAGGGCACGGCCAGTAACGTCATCCTCGATTTCCATCACGGCGACACGGCCGCCGTTGCCGAGGCCTTCGCCAAAGCCGCGCATGTGACGCGGCTAAAAATCCGTAACAGCCGCGTCGTGGTCTGCCCGATGGAGCCCCGTTCGGCGATCGGCGACTACAACGCGGAAACCGAACGATGGACGCTGCGGCTGGGCTGCCAGGGCGTGTTCGGCATGCGCCAGCTTCTGATGGGGCCGTTGAAAGCCCCGGTCGAGAAAATCCGCGTGTTGACCGGCAATGTCGGCGGCTCGTTCGGCATGAAATCGTCCTGCTATCCCGAATACCCCGCGATCCTGTTTGCGTCCCGGCTGCTCGGCCGCCCGGTCAAGTGGACCGATGAGCGCGGCGAAAGCTTCCTGTCCGACAGCCACGGCCGCGACCACGATATGGAGCAGGCGATCGCGCTCGACGCGACGGGCAAAATCCTCGCTCTGCGGGTGACCGGCTACGGCAACATCGGCGCGTATCTGTCCAACGGTACCGTCCTGCAGCCCACCGGCAATATCGTTCGCAACACCATCGGCGTGTACGCGACGCCGTTGCAGGAGGTCGTCACCAAGGCGATGTTCACCAACACCAGCCCGGTCGGACCTTACCGGGGTGCTGGCCGGCCGGAGGGTAACTATTATATTGAGCGTTTGCTCGATACCGCAGCGCGCGAGATGAACATCGATCCGACCGACATCCGCCGCCGCAATCACATCCAGCCCGACGCCTTTCCCTACAAGACTCCGGCTGGCACGACCTATGACAGCGGCGACTTCCCGACGATCCTGGAAAAGGCGCTGGCCGCGGCGGACTGGGACGGTTTCCCGGCGCGCAAGAAGGACAGCGCCGAACGCGGCAAACTGCGCGGCCGTGGCATCGGGCAGTATCTGGAGGTCACCGGCCCGCCGGCCCCTGAGATGGGCGGCATCCGATTCGAGGCGGACGGTACCGTCACCATCATCACCGGCACACTGGATTACGGTCAGGGCCATGCTTCGGCCTTCGCCCAGGTGTTGGCATCGCGGCTGGGTATTCCGTTCGAAAAGATCAACCTGCTGCAGGGCGATTCCGACGAACTGCTGGCCGGTGGCGGCACCGGTGGTTCCAAATCGCTGATGGCGAGCGGCACGGCAATCGTCGAGGGTGCCGAAAAGGTCCGTGAAGCCGGACGCAAAATCGCATCGTACGTTCTGGAAGCCGCGGAAACCGATATCGAGTTCGAGATCGTCAGAACTGGCGGCCAATTCCGCATCGCCGGCACGGATCGCTCGATCGGTCTGATGGAACTGGCGGAACGGATCCGCTCCGGCGCGGTGACCCTGCCGGACGATGGTCCGCAGACCCTGTCTGTATCGCACGTCGCGGCCGGCCCGCCGTTCGCCTATCCCAACGGCTGCCACATCGCCGAGGTCGAGGTCGATCCTGAAACCGGCGTCACCGAAGTGGTGCGCTATCACATGGTCAACGATTTCGGTGTGATCGTGAATCCGATGCTCGTCGAGGGCCAGGCCCATGGCGGCATCGTGCAGGGTATCGGTCAGGCGTTCCTGGAACACGTCGTCTATGACGACAGCGGTCAGCCGATGACGGGGTCTTACATGGATTACGCGCTGCCCCGGGCCAACGACGCGCCGATGTTCAATTTCGCCTCGCACCCGGTGCCGGCGAAGACCAACCTGCTGGGTTCAAAGGGCTGCGGTGAGGCCGGATGTGCGGGAGCGTTGCCGTCCGTGATGAATGCTTTGGTGGATGCGCTGTCCACGTATGGCATCACCCATATCGATATGCCGGCGACACCTTTGCGCGTTTGGGAAGCGATACACACGAGCCGTTAGACCACTCCACTACCGTCATGGTTCGGCTTGTCCGAGCCATGACGATGCGAGAGAGAGCCAGCCTCAGAGCTGGACTTGCACAATACAATCATGAAAGTCGATACGACGCCTCAGTTCGCGCTGCCCGCGCGACAAGCGTGTCCTGCACCCGAAACAGCAGTTCGGAATGGTCCTCATCCGACACATTATCGCTCCGCATCATCATCTGAATCAGAGGGTCGTGTAGCAAAGCAGCCAATGTAAGGGTGCTGATCGTCGTCGTGCACATCACTGTCACCATTCCCGTTGAGCGCCATACGGAGTGTAGCGGCTGCTGTTCAACAATATGGAAATGAATTGTGTCTTAACATGGCCGGTGATTGGGCAATTTTTTGCGAATTTCAGGCACTTTGTGGCGATACCGTGGTAAATGGGCACCATTCTCGCCGTCTGGATGCCGTTAATGCGGCGGAACCCGCCAGTTTCAGCGGCGGCGGTAATATAACCAAGCGTTAATGAAATCATTTGTAATAAAATTAATGATTGGTCATCAGCGCTGCCGATGCGCGAACCGGCAGCGCTGACGGGACTTTATTCGGCCGCTTTAGCCTTCCGAGCGGGCCACTCGTCCAGCGGAATGCGGGGCAGTTCGAATCGGTCGGTCACCCGCGAATACCAGCCACCGCCATGCAAGCGCCCGATCAGGTCCAGCTTCGGCGTGTCAATGTAGCAACGCTCGGCATCCAGCACGCAATCGTCACGCACATAAACCGCGAGCACCTTGCCCAGCACCACGGCCCGGTCGATTCCGACATCGACGATCACCAGCCGCTCGCACTCGAACGATACGGGGGCCTCGGCGATACGGGGCGGTTTCACATGCAGGGACGGTGCGGTGGTCAGTCCGGCCTCTTTCAGCTCGTCCACGCCCCGGGGGAAATCGATCGCGGTGATGTTCATCGGCTCCGCCAGTTCGAAGCTGACGAGGTTAATGACGAACTGTCCGGTGCGGCGGATGTTGCCGCCGGTGTCCTTCACATCGCCAGGACCGCGCCCGCCGATCCCGAACGCCAGCACCGGCGGATTGCCGGACATCGCATTAAAGAAAGAGAACGGTGCCGCGTTCACTACCCCATCGGTATCTTGCGTGGTCACCCACGCGATCGGGCGAGGCCCGATGGTCGATGTCAGCAGCTTATAAATATTCTCGTTCTTGGTGTCGGTGAAATCGAACAGCATCGCCCGCCTCATGTGGTTATTCGGACGCAGCGTTACGCGGCACGTCGCCGCTTGTCCAGGCGATCGGGCGATAAGGTTAGCCAGCCGAGCGGGATCAAAACAGACATCCGGAGGAAGGATGGCTGACCAGCCTACAGGCGGACGGGTCTTCCGTCCTAACCCGGGTTTAAAAGACCAGCGGAGAGGCTGCCGTCCATCGGCAAGGCCCGGCCGTCGCACGGCAAACAATCGACGAGTGTGAAATTTTAGGGCAAAAGCGAAATTTCACCAAGTATGGTATCCAATTCGACCTCTTTTACTACCGGTCGACTCCCGAAATGTATTGGCTCGCGCATGAGCATAGGCCGGGCCGGCGGGGGTTCACCAAACAACCAATGATCGCTCCGCACCTACCAGCGGCCTCCCCAGCGACGGCTCCAGCCAGTGCGAGGACCACTGCCCCAGTGGCCACCGCGCCGGAGTAGCCTGATGACGAACAGGAGCACGACGGCACCAATGGTGGCGTTGATGACGGCGCCCACAATGCCGAAACCGAGATGGATGCCGAACCGGGGCATCAGCCAATCGCCGATGAAGGCACCGGCGACTCCGACGACCATGTCGCCGACGATACCGAAGCCGGTCCCCTGAACTATTTGACCGGCCAGCCATCCGGCCGCGAGGCCCACCAATAATATGACAAGGATCGCTTCGCTCGAAAGATACATGGTGATTCCCCCACGAGAAATGCCATTCGTGCTGTCAGGAGACTGTCGCGGACACGCCGCGACGGCCGAGCGCTTACTGTATTCCACCGACCGGAACTATCGCCGGTCGGATCGTAAACGCGCTACCGCATCATCGCACCAGCAAGACGACCAAAATGATCACGAAAATGGTTCCAAACCCGCCGCCGACATACGGCCCACCATAGTAGAAACCGCCACCGCCAAACAGGAACATCAGTATAAGTACCAGGATGATCAGATTCATAATTTACGTACTTTCACGGACGATTGTTACACAGGCCTATAGATAGCGTTTACCCGCCGTGCGGTGCCAGAATCGGAATCTACCTACAGGCAGGTCATTCGCCAGATGAGGTTTAAGCATCGCGATAAGGCACCTCATCGCCAAAGCCCTGCCCCTGTTCCTCTCCACTCGAATGACACTGTTGCGGACGGCGCGATTTCACGCCAAAGGAAAGGATCGATACCGCAGCAGGGACAAACACCGTGAGTCAGGCCACCCGGACCACCGACGATTTCGCTATCATGCGCCACCGCCTGAGATCGATCTTCGGCGGCTCGATTGGCAATCTGATCGAGTGGTACGACTTCTACGTCTATAATTTCTTCGCGCTGTATTTCGCGAAATCGTTCTTCCCGAACGCCAATCCGACGGTTCAGCTTCTCAACACGTTCGGCATCTATGCGCTGGGGTTTCTGATCCGCCCGGTCGGCGGCTGGATTTTGGGGGCCTACGCCGACAAAGCGGGACGCCGGGCGGCGCTGACCTTGTCGGTCACGCTGATGTGCGGGGGATCGTTCCTGATCGCGATTGCCCCGACCTACGCCACCATCGGCATCGGCGCCCCCATCCTGCTGCTGGTCGCCCGGCTGATCCAGGGTGTCTCGCTGGGCGGCGAATACGGCACTTCCGCCACCTATCTCAGTGAGATCGCAGTCTCGAAGCACCGTGGTTTCTACAGTTCATTCCAGTATGTCACGCTGATCGGCGGTCAGGTGTTCGGCAGCCTGACCCTGTTGGTGATGCAACAGGGATTCTCGGGAGCGGAACTGGAGGCCTGGGGCTGGCGCATCCCGTTTGCGATCGGCGCGGCACTGTCGGTGTTCGGCCTGTACCTGCGGCGCAATCTGGAGGAGACGGACGCCTTCAAGAAAGCCGCCCTGCAAAAGCGCGGCAGCCCGCTGACCGAGCTGCTCAAACACCCGAAGCAAATCCTGTTGGTGTTCGGCCTGACCATGGGCGGGACGACGGCGTTCTATACCTACACGACGTATATGCCGACCTTCCTGGTGAATACCGTCAAACTGACGCGGGATCAGGCGACGCAGATCTCGTTTATCACCCTGGTGATCTATGCGGCATTGCAACCGGTGTTTGGCGCGATCTCCGACCGGATCGGGCGGCGGCCGGTGCTGATGTGGTTCGGTATTCTGGGGACACTGTGCACGGTGCCGATCCTGACGACGCTGGGTGCCACGCGCGATTACACGACGGCGCTGGGCATCATCATGGCGGCGCTGCTGATCGTCTCTGGCTACACGTCCATCAATGCCGTGGTGAAGGCGGAACTGTTTCCAGCGGGTATCCGGGCGCTGGGGGTAGGTTTGCCGTATGCCGTGGCGGCGTCGTTGTTCGGCGGCACCGCACCGTATATCGCGTTGGCGTTCAAGGATGGCGGGCACGAGGGCTGGTTCTATTGGTACGTTACCGTTCTGATCTTCGCGTCACTGCTGGTTTACACGTTCATGGGGGATACCAAGAAATCGTCCCAGATCGACCGGGACTGATACCAAGGGGCGACGGCATCGACGGACGGCTATGGACCGGACATCACCGCCGGGCCGTGACGATACTGAAACGGCATCCACCGGACGGGGCGATTTTTGGCGCGTCGGCTTGGCAGTGTGCCGTCTTGTCCCGCCCCCGCCAACCTGCCAAACCGCCGCCGTAAAAACCTTGAGAGTGTCATGCCCCACATCGGTCACCATCGCACTCATCGCTCCGGATGGCTGCGTGCCGCGGTCCTGGGCGCGAATGACGGTATTCTTTCGACCAGCAGCCTGCTGATTGGCGTTGCGTCCTCAAACGCCAGTCACGCCGGTATCCTGATTGCCGGCATCGCCGGTCTTGCCGCCGGGGCGATGGGCATGGCGGCCGGCGAATATGTCTCGGTCAGTTCGCAGGCCGACACCGAAAACGCAGATCTCGCGCTGGAGCGGCTCGGACTGGAGACCAACCTGGACTACGAGTACGCGGAACTCACGGAGATCTATGAGCAGCGTGGACTCGACAGCGCGTTGGCGAAAGAGGTCGTGAAGCAACTGATGGCGCATGACGCCCTGGGCGCTCACGCCCGGGACGAAATCGGCATCAGCCAGACGCAATCCGCCCAGCCGTTGCAAGCCGCCCTGGCGTCCGGCGCGAGCTTCACCGCCGGTGCCATCTTGCCGCTGGCGGGCGCGTTCTTCGTGACCGGACCCGATCTGGTCCCGGTGATCGCCGCCACGTCGCTGGCTTTCCTGGCAGTGCTCGGCGCCCTGGCGGCGCGGGCGGGCGGGGCGAGCGTTGTCAAGGGCGCGGGCCGGGTCCTGTTCTGGGGTGCGCTGGCGATGGCGGTGACCGCTGGCGTCGGCGCACTGGTCGGGGCGCCGGTCGCGCCGTAAGGCGACGCCCGGGACGAACCGTCTCAGGCGGGCGCATCGTTTTCCGTCCGTCATGGCCCGGACAAGGCGGGCAACGCTGCGACTCAAACGGAAAGCCGACGAGGCTGCGTCAGTCGTGATGGCAGACGTTACCGAGCGGCTCCTGACCTTCGCACGCAAGTCATGCCTGGCCGCTGGGTTCGCCGTCGTCGTGCTGTCAGTGCGGCCGGCCCGCAAGGCTGGGAACGACAGCCTTTTTGCCCGACCGATTTCCCATTTTCTAATAGCCAAATTTCTCATCATCTGATAGCCTGATTACAGGATCAAAAATAGCCGATCACCCTGACAGGTTGATAATGCACATCATTCCGCGTCACCTCGCCAGCAAAGTGGCTCGAACGCTGAAGACCAGCCGGGTGATCAACATCGTCGGTCCCCGCCAAACCGGCAAGACCACCCTGGTTCGCGACCAACTCCAGGCCGCGCGGTTTCTGAACCTGGATGATGAGGGCCTGTTATCCTCGCTGAAATTCGACGCCTTCGGGCAACTTTCCGTCGTAGCGGCGGCGGCGGAAGCGGCCGGCCTTCCGGTGGTGATCGACGAGATACAGCGCCTCCCGGAGGTGACTTTGGCGCTGAAACGGATCGTTGATGCCAGCCGGCGTCCGGGGCAGTTTGTCCTGACCGGCTCGTCCGACGTGTTCACCACACCGAAGGCACTGGACAGCCTGGCGGGCCGGGTTTCAACCTTGACCCTGCGCCCCTTCAGCGCCGCCGAGATCGGCCGTCACGGAGCATGCGGCCTGTTGGACGCCATCGGTGACAACCCTGCCACGCTCCTTCAGGGACTGCCGCCCTGCGTGAAATTCGGCCGGACCGAGGCGATCGACCTGATCGTGCGCGGCGGATTTCCCGAAATCAGGCCGTTGAACGGGGCCGATCGGATGGAGCGCTACAGGGCGTATATCGACAGCATTGTGGAACGAGACGTCGCACCGGTTGCCGAGATTCGCCGGCCTGACACGCTTCGGAGGCTGATCAATCAGCTCGCCCATCGCACGGCCGAAGAGCTCAACGTCGCCAACCTGTGCACCGTGTTGGGCGCGCGCAAGGAAACCATCACCGCCTATCTCGATATTCTGTCACGGCTCGGCATCATCCACCGGCTGGGGGCGTGGACGTCGTCGGGTGCGCGCAAGGAAGTGCGATCTCCGAAACTGCATTTCATGGACACGGGATGCGCCACGGCATTGCGCGGAGAGGATGCCGGCAGCTTCGGTCTCGGCGCTGATCCCACCGCGCTCGGTCACCTGCTGGAAAGCTTCGTCTTCTGCGAACTGGAGAAGTCGCTGCCGTTTCTTGAGCGGCGCTGGGAGTTATACCACTGGCGCCATGCTCCGCGCGAGATCGACATCATCGCGGAGGCGCCGGGACGGATACTGGCATTGTTTGAAATGAAAGCCTCGACCGGCGTCGATGCCAAAGACTTTCGCCATATGGACTGGTTTTTGAAAGACGGGCCGGGCAGCGCCTACAAGGGGAGTGCGGTGGTCGTGTATCTGGGGGACCAGATGCTGTCGTTCGGCCCGAACCGCGTGGCCCTGCCGCTGTCAGCGTTCTGGTCGTACGGCGGCGAGGCCTGACCGGCCCGCCGAGACCGCACCGCCCCTAAACGATCAACGCGCTCGCGACAGTACCGGCCGGGGGCTTGGGTTGCGGAACAGGAACTTTGCGCTCTTTGACGAATTGATCGCGTGTGCCAGTGTTCAGTGAACTCGAAGTGCTTTGAACTTTGAGTGTGCCATGGCGGAATTCCCCGTCATCAACCGGATCGGCGCGCGCTTCGCGTCATGGTTCGGGTGGCCGGCGATAAAGGGAGGACTTCGCATGTTGGGCGGGACGTTTCGACTGGTTCTGGGACTGTTGGCGGCCACGGCCGGTACGGCCGTGGCGCAACAATACGGCCCCGGTGCGTCTGACACCGAGATCAGGATCGGACAAACCGTGCCCTTCAGCGGGCCGGTGTCGGTTGCCGGGGCCGTGGGTCATGCCTCGCTGGCGTATTTCGCCGCGATCAACAAAGCCGGCGGCATCAACGGACGGCAGGTCCGGCTGATCGCCCTTGATGATGCCTACTCGCCGCCGAAAACGGTCGAGGCGACCAGGCGGCTGGTCGAGGATGAGAATGTCCTGCTGATGTACGGATCGTTGGGGACACCCACTAACGCGGCGGTGGAGAAATACCTCAACCAGAAGAAGGTGCCACAACTGTTCATTAATACCGGGGCAAGCCGCTTCAGGGATCCGAAGACGTACCCGTGGACGATGGGGTTCGTTCCGGGCTACGCCGCTGAAGGCAAAGCGATGGCGCGATACGTTCTGGAAACCGTTCCGGTGCCGCGAATCGCCGTGCTTTACCAGAATGACGATCTCGGAAAGGATTTTCGGGCCGGGTTCAGGTCTGGTCTTGGCGATAAGGCGGACTCCCTGATCGTCAGCGAGCAAACTTATGAAGTCACCGACCCGACGGTCGATTCGCAAGTAATCAACGCGAAAGCCTCCGGCGCCAATGTGTTCTATTTCGCGGGAACGCAAAAAGCCAGCGCCGGACAGATCATGGCCGTTCATAATCTCGCCTGGTCACCGCTTCATCTTGTTTGCAGCATCGCTGGCGGGCTGGAGGCTATCAAACCGGCGGGGCTTGAAAATGCTGAAGGCCTGATCTCGACGGCGTATGCCAAGGATCCGTCCGATCCGGCATGGTCCGATGACACCGAGGTAAAGGCCTACATGGATTGGGCCAACGCCTATCTGACGCAGGCCAGTCCGCGCGAGGCGGTTGTGACGAACGCTTACGTGGCCTCGTTTCTGATGGCCTATGTGCTTCAGAAGGCGGGATCGAACCTGACCCGCGAGAACCTGGTCACCATCGCCGCGCATCTGGATAACCTCCACGTACCCATGTTGCTCCCTGGCATCACGGTCACGACGACACCCTCCGATTACAGCGTGATCAATAAGTTTCAGATCCAGCGCTTTGTGGGCGGCCGTTGGATCGCGGCCGGGAAGGTGATCTCGGGAGAATAACGTGGTGGCTCTAAACCCCCGGCCTTCGCCAACGTTTGGCGAATAGGCAGTGTCGCGCGGGTGGGGCCGGTTGGGGGGGCATGTTACTGTGCGCGTGGAGTGACATTTCTGACGTGCGGCGAACATGATCCAGCGGCATCGTCGCTACAGGCGATGCCCGGGAATAAACGAGTCAGCCGGTGACTCATTTTGACGTCATGGCGTTATCGCGGCCAGGCCGGTGCGGCCATGACGATGGGGAAACGGCATCGGCCCGGCACGGTTATGTCCGGATGGGGCCGTTCAGCCGACGATACCGTATGGAAAACCGGATGCACCCGGGTTCGCCCATCGGCCCGGATCGAAGCAGCAGCGACAGTCATTGACAAATTACCTATATCAGCCTACAATTTAAGGAATGAAAGCCTTTTTTCCGACGTCTGGCCATCAAGCTTTCCCCATGCCGGTATGACCCGCTCGCCTATAGCCTCACCGGCCTGTTGCCGTCGCTTGACGACACGCAAAAAGCACTGCGGCATCGGCGGTCTCTGTGGACCGGAGGATTGGGAACAACGTCTTATAAAATGGGACGATATCTCAGCATATGGCTTTTGAGACGCGGTTGAGCGCGCAGCCCTGACACGCTTCCACGCCATCAGCCCAGGGTACGGGCCTTTACGCGAAGACCCGGCGCAACGCCACCGAGATCTCCGGCGCCAAATTCAGCGTGACCGTGTCGTCCGCCCCATGCGTATCGGACGTCGTGTACTCGTCGCCGGCTGGCGTCCGGTGAACATCCACCACACGCCGGCGCAGATCGACGATCCACACCTCGGCAATCCCCGCCCGCGCATACAGCGGCAGCTTCACGGTGCGGTCGTACCGCAGCGAACTGTCCGCCACCTCGATCACAAGCAGCGTGTCCGACGGGCCGGGCCGCTCTCCGGTTGCATAGAAGTCGGCGCGTGGGCGGAACACCGCGAAATCCGGCTGTGGCTCGTTGAACCGGTTCAGCCGGACCGGGTTCTGTACCGACACGATCGCCTGCTCGCCGAACGCCATGACCAGGGCGCGGTTCAATCGGTTCACGGTCGCGGCGTGGTCCTGTCCGATCGGCGCCATGTCAATCAGCTCCCCGTCGATCAGTTCCACGCGGTCGTCTTCATCGAGGATGCCGGTCTCAGCCATCCGGTAATACTCGTCGACATTCAGTTTGTGCCGCGTCAGCAGTAGGTCCGTGTCGTCCATGGTGCACACTCCACGATCGATGAAAGCCGATACTGGCACACCGCGAGCCACTGGTTCAACGATTACGCCGCCTCTAAACCATCCCGCGGATGCGCCCGCCATCGACCCGGATCAGGCTGCCGGTGATGTATCCGGCCTTGTCGCTGGCCAGGAACGCGCCCATCGGTCCGTAGTCGTCGGGCGCTCCGACCCGTCCCGCCGGGATTTGCGCCACCGCGCCGGCCATCCGTTCGGCCAGGGCCTCCTCGAAGCTGATATTTTTCTGCCGCCCCAGCGCCGCCGCCGAATCCCGGGTCCGGTCGGTCAGGATCGTGCCCGGCGCCAGGACGTTCATCGTCACGCCGTCCTTCGCCACCTCGCCCGACATCGTCTTCAGCCAGGCCCAGATCGAGGCACGCAGTGTGTTGCTCAAGGCCAGGTTCGGGATCGGCTGCTGCATGCCGGTGCTGCCCACCACGATGATCCGGCCCCAGCCACGCGCGCGCATCGCCGGCAGCAACGCATTGGCGATCCGGATCGGCGAAACAACAATGTGCTGGAACCACTTGACCAAATCGGCTTCCGCCATGTCGGAGGCGGTGCATTGCGGCGGACCGCCGTGGTTCAGGACCAGGATATCGACGCCACCCATCGCCGCGACCGCTGCCTCGGCCAACCGGTCCATCGCCTCGCCGGACGCGACATCCGCGACAAAACCGGCAGCACTGGCCGCGCCTTTGGCCCGCAGCGCCGCCGCCGATTCGTCCAGCGTTGTTTGGTCGCGCCCGCTGATCGTCAACGCGGCACCTTCCTCCGCCAGGGCGTCCGCAATCGAACGGCCGAGTCCCTTGGTCCCGCCCATCACAAGTGCCCGGCGATTCTTCAATCCGAAATCCATGGCCCGCTCCCAAGATTATTGACGGACATCATAGGGGGGACGCGCGGGGTGGGGAACGACCCGCGGCCTTCGCGGCCGGCACCACCGAAGACGGTTCTTCCAGCGGCCTTGCCGGTTCGGCCGATTTGCGTTTTCCTCCCATACTGAACCGCTGCGAAACCGTACCAAGAAAAAACGAGGGGAACACCACACCATGCCAAACTTCCTGCACGGGATTGCCGTGCTTGGCATCTGCTTGCCGCTGACTGTTCCCGCCTTCGCGCAATCGCAGACAATCGGCGACCCGCCCGAGGCGTCGAACATGCAACTGGTCGGCTATAGCGACCTTCAGGCGCGTTCGGCGTATCAGCCGACCATCCATCGCCAGGGCGACCGCTACATCGCCTATATCGGCCACCATGGCGGCACCGACGCGGTTCCCAATCCTGTCAACCCGATGAACGGCAAGGCCGAACCGAACGGCACCTCGATCGTCGACGTCACCGATCCGGCGCATCCGCGCTATCTCGCCCATATTCCCGGTATGCCCGGCACCTACGAGAGCGGCGGCGCCCAGATGGCGCGGGTGTGCGACGGCAGCCAGTTACCAAAGGGCGATAAGTCGGCGGTTTATCTGCTGCGCGCGGAGGGGCAGGACGCCCACGAAATCTACAACGTGGCCGACCCCGAGCACCCCAAGCTGATCACAAGGCTGCCCGGACTGGCCGATACGCACAAGAATTTCTGGGAATGCGACACCGGCATCGCCTACCTCGTTTCGGGCGTCAAAGACTGGCGGGTGCGCCGGATGACCGAGGTTTACGATCTGTCGGACCCGGCGCATCCGGTGAAAATCCGCGATTTCGGTCTGCCCGGGCAGGAGCCGGGTGCCACGGGCGTGGTGCCGACCGAACTGCATGGCGGGATTTCGCTGGGGCCGAAGGCGAACCGGGTCTATTTCGGCTACGGCACGAACAAGGGCGGCCTGATGCAGATCGTTGACCGTGACAAACTGCTGCACGGGCCGGCCGAACCGACGGCGGACAACCTGCGCTATCCGGAAATCTCCCACATGTTCCTGTCTTCGATGAACGGGGCCCACACCACGTTCCCGATCCCGCACATGAAGATCGAGGAGTTCAAGAACGACAAGGACGGCGGTTACCGTGATATCATGGTGATCGTCGATGAAGCCATCCTCAACGAGTGTAACGAGGCACGCCAGATGGTCTGGATCGCCGACATTACGGTCGAGACACGGCCGATGGTGATCTCCAGCTACACGGCCAAGGAATCGAGTGGGAATTTCTGCCAGCGCGGCGGCCGGTTCGGCTCGCACTCGTCTTCGGAGGCCATGGACCCGGTCTATTACGGCAAACTGGTGTTTATTACCTTTTTCAACGCCGGGGTCCGGGCACTGGACATTCGCGACCCGTACCATCCGAAGGAGGTCGGCTACTTTATCCCGTCGATCACCGCGAATACCGACAAGCGCTGCGTCGATGTGGACGGCAAGCCACGCTGCAAGGTGGCGATCCAGTCCAACAATGTCGATTACGACGACCGCGGCTACATCTATGTGGTCGACCGTGCCAACACCGGCATGAGCATCCTTGCCCTGACCGGTGAGGCTCGGGCGGCGGCCGGGCTGAAGTAACGTGTGGCGGCGTTACTGTCTGTGGCTGATGTTACCCGCGCTGGCCACAGGGCTGGCGCTGGGGGCGGCGCTGGTGTGGCGCCAGCCCGTTGTGTCGGACTGGCAAGAGATCGCCTGGCCGTTCGGGCGCGACGCCTGGCCGGCCGGGCGCGCGTTCCGCTGCAACGCGGCCGCTTGCGGCGGTGAGCAAGAGGTCTATCTCCGTCCGAAAGTCGGCCTGTGCAACTGCACGCGCGGTATCACCGGCGACGCCGAGGTGGACGCCGTCAGCGACATCGATTTGCTGACTGACGATTTCGTGCCGCGCGCTGTTGGCCAACCTGTCGCGATGGGCGGCCTGGACGGCATTGCCCGCGCCTATCGGCTGCGTTTTTCCGGTGGACGCCAAAGCAATGCCGCCGGGATTGCCTTGTCCCATCGCTGCGACCTTGTGGTTGCTGCCAGTGTCGGCGAAAGCGCCGGGCAGGCGGAGGCGCTGAAGGCTATCGCCGGACTGCTGTCACGTCCGAATATCGGTAAATGGCTGGAGCAGCAGTTCGGCAAAGGCTGACGGGTTAGCCGCGATGTCTGTCTCCCGCTTCCGGCATCGGACGCGGACACACAGAAGTCATGGCACCGTTGGCGGCAAACCGGCCATGAATGTTTCCAGATACGGCTTCCAGACGGCCGCGTAGTAATGGCTGAAATGCCCGTGCGTGGCTTCGCTGTATGGGGTCAACACGTAGGTGCCATGCGCGATCGTCTTGAACGCGCGTTCAACGGTGCCGAGAGTCGGTGGATCGGCGAAATCCTCGACATTGTTGATCAGCATCACCTGCGCTTTGATTTTCGGCAGATCGGCCTCGGGACTGTAGTCGTAGATCGATTCAATTTCGAAAAGCGTATTGTTGGCATCGCCGCTTTTCAGTGACGTTGCCAGGCGCTTGTCGTACAGCGCCTTGGCCGCCTGCATCGTTGGCGCTTCTTCCTGAACGCGAGCAGGGCTCTCCATCACGTAGCTGCCAGCCTCTGCATACTTATAGAGGGTAGGGGCCTTGTCGTAGTTGCCGTTATGCCAGGTCGGGTCGTGGCGGATCAGTTCGGCTGCGGCGTGGCGCATCATGTAATTCAGGCCGCTGATCTCGGCCGGCTGGCACGACAGTCCGATCGTTCCATCCATCAGATCGGGATACCACTCCGCCCACAGAAATTGCTGCATGCAGCCCAGAGAACTGCCGATAACCAGCCGTAAATGATCGACCTTCAGCCCGTCCGTGACCAGCCGGTGCGCCAGATCAACCATGTCGTGGTATCGGTAGTGTGGGAATTCGCCTTTCAGACCATCGGACGGCTTCGACGAGCCGCCCCGGCCCAGCGCGTCGGGCATGATGACGTAATACTTCGCCGGATCGAGCGGCTGATCCGGTTTGAAAAGTTCGTCGGCCAAACTCGCGCGAAACCAGTTGGCGCCGGTGCCGTTATTCCCCTGCAACAAAAGCACGGCGTTGATCACTTGGCCCGCCGCGTTGCGTTGGGCCGAACCGATCGTGCGATAATGCAGTTTCACCTCCGGCATGGTCTCGCCGCTGGAGAATGCGTAATGGGTGACGACGTAATCGCCTTCCTGATAACCGGGCCAATGGGCAGACGGCTCTTGTGCCAGCGCCGGAAACGTCGCGGTGAGTAAGGCGGTCGCGATCAACGCGCGGACGGACATTCGTTTGGTTCCCATGTTTATGCGGTACACCTATCTTATCCGCGATCACCGGGGCCGCCAAACGCCCCTCGGCAATCAGGCATAACCCCGCTACAAAGCGATCTGGAGTGCGTCGTAGTCAGCCCGCAGACCGGTGTCGTTGCGGTCGAGCAAACCGGCAGCGGCCAACGCCTCGACATCCTCGTGAACCCGTTTGTAGTCGCGGCCGAGCGCGCGGGCGAGCGCGAGCACGCTTCGAGGCGGCGTGTGATGGACGTGGCGCAGCAACTCCAGGCGGTTGGCGGTCATGACGCGGGCGAATGTCTGCCAGTTCTCAAAGGTCAGGTGATTTTCACGAACTTCTTCGCCGGCCTCGTGTCGCGACATCGCGTCCAGGACCCGACGTTCGGTGTCGGCAAAGCTACCGCCGACGTGAATCTGTAATGTATTCATATCGCGGCACCTCTTACTGTTTCGACGTCGGCGCGGAAGTCCCGGAGAAGCTGCGCGATCGATGTAAAGGCGTAGGGCGTCTCGATACCGAGCACATGCTTGTGGTCGCCTTTACCGAGGCACTGACCAAATGCGCACTTCGATGATCGAGCCATCCTCCAGCACAGTCCTATCGCCGAGGATCAACCGGGCTTTCACAAAGACATATGGCATATCGGCCATATGGCGTCAAGTTCGCGCTACCGGAACCGCGCCGCCGCATATGGCGTCAAATCGAACCCGGGCGTCCGTCCCGCCACCAGATCGGCCACCACTTTCCCGCTCATCGCCGCCGCCGTCAGCCCGACATGGCCGTGCCCGAACGCGTGCACCACATCCGCACACCCGGTCGCCAATCCCAGCACCGGCAATCCGTCCGGCGTCGAGGGCCGGTGGCCCATCCACAGCTTGATCCGGTCCGCCGGCAGATCCGCCGGCAATCCCGGATAGACCTTACGCGCGAATTGCAGCAGCACCTCGGCGCGCTGCCAGTTGGGAGCTGCCTCCAGCCCCGCCAACTCCACCTGACCCGCCAACCGCAGCCCCGCCGGCGTCATCACACACGCCATCTTCCCGTCGCTCGGCATCACCGGATACCGGGGTTCGATGCCCGGATCGGCAATCACCACATGATAGCCGCGCTCGGTTTCCAGAAAGACCCGATCGCCGGCCGCCTTCGCCAGCACTTTCGACCACGCCCCGGCGGCGATCACCGCCTTGTCGCAGGCGATCTCTCCCTCGCACGTCGTGACAGCAAGCAATCGTCCGGCCTCGATGCGGAACCCGGTCGCCCCGGTGCGCACAATTTTGGCACCGAGTGCCACGGCATGAGCGGCCAGGGCCGCGACATAGGCGCCGGGATCGCGGCACTGGCCGTTCTCCTCGATTAGCACGCCAAACGTGTAGTGCCGGTCCAGCGAGGGCTCTCGCTGGCGCAACTCGTCCTCATCCAGTTCAAGCCATTTGATGCCGTTATAGCGGCGGACGCTCCAGGACAGCGCCTCGGCCTCGAACGCCTCCCGGTTGGGGAAGGCGAACAACACGCCTTGCTGCGCGATCAGGTCGCCCACCCCGGCTTCATCCGCCAGCTTCCGGTGCAACGCCGGCGCATCGGCCAGCAGCGGCGCCAAGGCCCGCCCGATCGCCGCCACCTTCATCACCGACGACCCGGCCATCACGAACCGCCGCAACCACGGCAGCACACGAGGCAGATACGACCAGCGGATGGTCAGTGGCCCCAACGGATCGCGCAGGTAGCCCGGCACTTTCCGCCACAACCCCGGCGACGACATCGGGATCACCGAGCTGGGGTTAAGCAGCGTGCCATTGCCAAAACTGGCGGATTGCTCGCCGCCGGGTGTGCCGGGTTCGACGATCGTGACGTCGTGCCCGTCCCGCAGCAATTCGATGGCGGAGGCGAGTCCGACGACCCCGCCGCCAATAACGACAACCCGGGTCACCAACGCTTAAACATCCTTCTTCAGGCCGTAGAATTGCGGCCATCCATCCGGCACGTCGCGCATGTATTTATGGAACGCGGTCGGCTGATCGTACATCCCGAGCGGCGCAAAGGTCGGGTTTTGCCAGAAGGCGATCTGCATCGCCTCGCAGATCTTTTGCTGCGCCGCCTGATCGGGCGCCTCGAACCACGCGCTGTACAGCTCCTCGATTTGCGGGTTGTTCGGCCAGCCAAACCAGGCCCCGGTTCCGTTGCCGCGGATCGCGATGTTCGGAGCGGGCGAAATGTTACCGAAGCCGCCGAGGAACGTATAAAAGATGTTCCAGCCGCCTTTGTCGATCGGTTCGCGGCTGGCACGGCGCTGCACCACCGATCCCCAGTCGATCGCCTGCAGGTCCACGTTAAAGCCAATCCGGGTCAGGATATCGTTGGCGACCTGAGCCTCGGCCCAGATCGTCGGGTAGTTGGCACCCGCCAAAACAACGATTTTTTGCCCGTCATAACCGGCGGCGATCAGGTCCTGCTTCAGTTTGGCGTAGTCCTTCGGGCCGCGCGTGATCTCGACCCCGGCGGTGGTCGCCATCGGTGTTCCCGGCACGAACAGGCCGACATCGGTTTTGTAGAGTGACGGTTCGGCGCCGGCGACGCCCTCCATGATTTCCTTCTGGTCCATCGCGGCCACCACGACGCGGCGGATGGCCGGATTGTCGAACGGAGGGTTCAGTTGGTTGAACCGCAGGCAGCCGATCTCGCCGGTTCGATCCTTCACCGTGACGGTGATGTCCTTGAACGTCTTGATGCGCGGCAGCAGGTCCAGCGTCGGGTTCTCCCACCAGTCAAGCTCCCCCTGCTGTAGGGCGGCGGAGGCGGTGGCCGGGTCAGGAATGAAATTCCACACCACGCGATCGACATTCACGATCTTCGGCCCGGCGTTGAAGCTGGGTGTACCGTCCTTGCGCGGCACATAAGCCGTATTCTTGGCGAACACCGTGCGGGAGCCGGGAATCCGTTCATCCGCCATGAACCGGAACGGACCGCTGCCGATCGCCTCCGGTATCTGCTGGAACGGATCGGTCGCCGCCAGTCTGCTCGGCATCATAGCGCAATAGACTTCCGCCAGCGCCGTGCGCAGCAGCGGAAACGGCTTGTTCAGCCGGAAACGGATCGTTGTGTCGGTAGGGGCAGAGATTTCTTCAACGCGCTTTAGAAGCGCCTGACCAAACGGGTTGCGCTTTGCAAAACGCTGGATGCTGGCGACGCAATCCCGCGCCAGCACGGGCTGGCCGTCATGGAAAGCCAGACCATCCCGGAGTGTCAGGGTCCAGGTCTTGCCGTCATCCTCGACCCGGTGGCCGTCCACCATCTGCGGCTGCACCTGGAACCGCGCGTCATACGCATACAGCGTGTCGAACACTGCCAGCGAATAGTTGCGGGTTACATCCGCGGTCGTCCACACCGGATCGAGCGACGCCAGATCGGCCTGTGGCGCGAAATTAACCGTTTTCGGCCCGTCCGCCCGGGCAATCCGCGGCATCGCCAGGGTTGTCGAGATCGCCGCCGCGGACTGGAGCACTCTACGTCGCTTCATTCGGCCAACCCCTGTGCTTCTTCAGTTGTCCGAAAGCCTATGCCGCCAATTTGCAATAATCCAGTGGTAAACCACGCGGAGGACCCAAATGAATCCTCCGAGCGGCGAGCGGGTTAGTGTGTAGCCGTTGTCAGGCGAGCAACCATGGCGTGCACGGCGGCCAACTGCACGCCGCGTTGCACCTGGAAGTCGAGGCCGCTATAGCCCCACCAATCCCAGCAACCCTCGGGGTTTTGCGGAATGAAGCTGCTGATGACGGCCTGCGGATACAGCACGATGATGCCGTTGGTGTCGGCCCAGTTGTTGTAACCGACCTTGCCATAGACGGCGTCTCCCACCACCGAAGCGCCCTGCTGGCAGCCATGGAACACCACATGCACCGCGCAATGGCTGCCTTTGCCGCAGGCGGCCGGGATATAGACATAGCCGGTGTCGGCCATGCTGCTCATCGCAGACGTAATGGGCGAGATGAACTCGGTCTGGTCGAACGGCACCGGTTTGGAAGACAGCCTGGCCGATTGCGGCTTCAGCGGCCCGTACATCTGCGTCAGGATCGCGTTCGGCTGGTCGTAGTTGACGACCGGCGTGGTGGTTGCGGTTGAGGCGACCGGGATGGCGCACTCGTCCACATACGGCGTGGCGGTGGTGGCGCAGGTATTGCCCGAGGTTGGCGAGATAAAGGCATGTCCGGCCGGGTATTGCTTCACATACTGTACATTCGCCGCCGGCACATGCGCCGCCTGGAAGAAGGCATAGGTCGCGTCCATCACCGACTGATGCACGGTCTGATCGTTGGTGCCGCTGAACATGTAGATCTTTTGGTTGGCCAGATTGGTGGCCGCGTCGATCTGCCCGAGTGCCGCAAACCCCCGGGCGGCGGCGAAGGAGGCCGCGCCATCCGGGCTGCCCGACATGCAGGTCACGATGCCGCCAACATTGAGGTAAACACAGTTGTAGGGTCCACCCGCGACAACACCCATGCCGATCGTACTGCCGGAGAAAGCGACTCCGTACTGGATCGTCTCGAACGCGCCGGACGACAGGCCGGATACGGATGTCCTGGCCGGATCGGCGCCGGCGGCCGGCAGTTTCTTGCTCGCGGCGGCGGCGAGGCCGGCGTGACCGAACATGGCGATTGTGGTTAAGGTCAGGAAAGTCTTTGCGAAACGCATACTGTGTCCCCGTATTGTTATTGGCGGACGCGCTCCCAATACGTTTTGTATATGATACGGGATGTGCGCGGGTTTCCCGGTCGTGGCAAGCGGAATATGTCCGGTGACATTGGATATTCACGCGCCTGTGGTGGCCGGGGCGGGGCAGGGTGATCTTATGGCGACGGGCGTTGACAGTGACACGTGCCGGCCGCCCCGCGCCGTCATGGTGCGCGAAGGGGCGCACCATCCATGTCTTTGTTTATACACGAAAAAGACGTGAGTACCGACCGGAGCCTGTGCCCGGGCCTGACCCTGGTATCGGCATGACGGGGTGAGGGCGGCTGAGAGTCGATGTCAACGGCGGTACATATTATTGCGCCGGAAGGGGGCGATTGGCCGGATCGCTGATGCGATAGAAAGCCATTTGGAACCACAGATGCACACAGATGCACACAGATCAAATCGAAAATTCTTTCTTATCTGTGTGCATCTGTGTGCATCTGTGGTTCCATTCTTCTGCTTCCCGGGATGCCTCGCCCCGGCGAACGGCGATGGCGAACGGCGATGGCGAAGGGTTGCAAATGCAATCGCCCTGCTTCCCTGCGCCCTCTGCGCAACGCTCGGCGAACTCTGCGTGAAATCGCTTGCTTCAACACGCACGCTCAGACGCGCCTATCGGCCTCTGTCCGAATAACCCGGTTTGCACCCGATCCGAACGCATAAGACTTGCCGGTATCCACTGCGTCCCGGCGTAAAACCGTCCCAACCCACTACACCCGCCGCCCGGCCACACCAAGCAGCGCCTCGGCGATCAGCGGAGCCGCCGCGTCGGACATCTTCCGGCCGTCATGCCCGACATCCGGCACGTCGATCACCCGCCACGCCAAAGCGGTGCCCAGCTCCGCCGCGGCATCCTGCCCGACCCGCAGATACGTATGCGCTCTTGCATGCCGCGTCGGGCCTTGCTTCAACGATTTCGGACCTTTGGGGAAGAAACGTCCGGTCGTCTTGATGTCCGCCGTCCCGGCCATGATCGTCAGCGGGAATTCCAGCCACCCGCGCAGACCGAGCGGCGTGACCTCGGTGGCGCCCAAGCCCCACGGCCAGTCAACCGTCAGGTCCGGCATCGCGTAGGTGCCGGCATTGGCGCTGACCGCGACGGCGACATGCTCGCGGTAACCGAACGACAGCATGCGGTGGACGTACTGCCCGCCGGCCGAGTGCCCGAACAGTCCGTAGCTCGGAACCGTGGTGATCCCCTGGTCGCGCAGGGCCTGAAACAGGCGGGTGTCGATGCCAAACGTCCATGCCTCCCGCGGGTTGGCCGAACCATCTTTGGCGTGCAGATTGCCGAAATTGTACCAGAGATATTCCGGGAAACTGGCCTCGGGGAATTCGATGGAGATGACCAGCATCCCGCCGGTGTCGGCGTGCCCCAGCCAGTAATCCCGGTAATCCCGGCCGTTGCGGGCGACGCCGTGGTGGACGAACAACACCGGCATGCCGGGATGCCAGTCCGCCGGTCGCGCACCGTGCAGGATCAATTGCCGGTCCGGGAACACCGGATCAAACCAGGGCAGGGAAGACGCGCCCGGGGCGGCGACCAGATGCGCGAGATCGGTCATGGCAGCATCGTCAGGCGGGCAGGGGTTGCGGTGACCATGCCGCATCGTAGGCCAGCCGGCCTCGATCGCAAGAATTTCTCATGACTGACATTGGCGAGGATTTGGCTAAAGCGACAAGCTAGCCTGACACCTGAACATGCTCGCTATCGGAGGCGTTTTGCATCGTTTGGCATTTGGACCTATCGTCACGCTCTCCGGCGGCAGCGGCTCGGGTGATCCAACCCATCGCGAGTCCGGCAACCGGCAACGACCGGATCGAAGGCTGAACCGAACGGGAGGCACACATCATGAAACGCCGTCACTTCATCCAATCGGCCGTCGCGACCGGCGGCTTCCTCGCCTGCTATGGCGTGATCGACCGCGCCACCGCCGCGCCGGTGCGCATTACCGCACCCGTGGTGGACAAACTGACCATCCAGGCGGTCGTTGACACCAACCACGACATATTCATCTCCGGTGCTCAAGCCCCAAACGTCGGGGTGGAGCGGGTGCGGTCGCCGGCATCGTTCGACGGCAACACGTTGCAAAGCCAGTGGGGCCTGTCGCTGCACCTGGTTTCATCCAAGGGCGCGGAAACGCGGCAATATTTGCTGGATTACGGGTTCACCCCCGACGTCCTCGCCAACAACCTGAAACTCCTGAAGATCGATCCCGCTCGGTTTGACGCGATTATCCTCAGCCACGGCCATCTGGACCATCTCGGCGGTCTGGTCGGCTTCCTGAAAGCCAACCGCGACAGGATGCGCGACGATCTGCGCCTGTATGTCGGCGGCGAGGACGCCTTCTGCCATCGGGTGCAGCAGCAGCCGGACGGCTCGTTCGCCGCCTATGGCGTGCTGGACCGGCGCGACCTGAAGGCGCTGCGCGTGCAGCCGGTGCTGTCGGAAGTGCCGATCACGATCGAGGGCCACGCCTTCACCACCGGCATCATCCCACGCGTCAGCGTCGAACACGTGCTGCCCAACACCTTCGTCGTTTTCGGCGAGCAGAACGGCGTTGGCTGCGAAACGATCAAATACGCCGACCACCACTTCACCGAGGAAGAACTGTCCGGAAAACCCGTTCCCGATCAGCATTGGCATGAGCATGCGACCTGTTTCAACCTCGGCGACCGCGGGCTGGTGGTGATCACCTCCTGCGGCCACGGCGGCATCGTCAACACCGTTCGCCGGGCCCAGGAAGTGACCGGAGTCGAGAAGATCCACGCCCTGGTCGGCGGCTTCCATTTGGCTCCCGCACCGATCGACTACCTGAAGACGATCATGGCCGAGGTGAAGACACTGCCGATCGATCATTTGATCCCGATGCACTGTAGCGGCAGTAATTTCATTGATCTTGCCAAACAAGAGATGCCCGAAAAGCTGATTCTCTGTACCACCGGCAGCAAGTTCACGTTCAACGCGTAATCTTCGCGAGCGGTACGACCTTCGGAGAGGTCCCGATGCGCCGGTGCGAAACGCATGCGGCGAACCGTCAGATCGCTGCCGCTGCGGTGGATCAACTTTCTGGGATGCCGTCGCATTGATGCGACATGGACGTTCGAGCCGCCACGCCCGGACGGGAAAACGATGATTCTATGTCACGGGACTGCCGAACCCGCTGCCTGCAAATCCAGAGTTGCGCGATCCGGAGCGCAAATTCCGAAATTTTCGCAGTACGTTAACCATTTTGGTCACACGGGCCGGAAGCCCGCGCCGCAGGAAGGCCACTTTGCGGACAGCGGTTTCGACCCTCCATTGAGCGTGTGATCCCGCCGGAAAGAACACGACATCCCCGGGGCCAATGCGACGCTCCGTGGGCAGTCCTTCGTCAAGAAACACCACACCTTCAAGGAGATACAGCGTCTCATCCGAATCATAAAACCAGTTGAATTTTCCGGGAGTGCAGGACCAGACCAAGGTTAACGCATTCCCGTCGTGGCTTCTTTGTATTTCGGCAACTTTCGCGATCGGTTTACCTTCCAAAATCCAGGATGGATTAATAGGTGCGGGCCTGAGATCGGCGAGGACGTTAGAGTGGACAAAAACAGGTATTCTCGACACACATGAACTCCCGAATTTATACATTTTTACCAAACGACAGGCTTCCAATGATATCTGGCCAGTCGACTTTGAGCGCTATAACAAAATGCGTCCGAATAGAGGCTACCGTCAATAATGCAGATGCGCAGACGTTGGTTGCATTGTCACTCTGCGCTACGCCGGGTGACGATAGAGGCGGGTGATTGACATCTCTATGTCTAAACCCTCCGCGCGGGCGGGGTCAATCCGGGCCGGCGGTTTGACGCAGCCGGGCCGTTTGCCGTTAGGGCAGGGGGCTGGCCGGCGTGCCGGTTCGCGAACCCGTCGTTCTATTGGTTCGATTGGAACGGGCAAGGCGGATGATGATCGGGCGGATCTCCCCAACATTCAGCAGGATCGCGCTGATGCCATAGACAACACTACCGAGCAGAACCGCATCGATAAGGCCGAACCAACCCAGCGGGAAGTGAATCAAAGTAAGTCCGACGGCCATCGGCACAATAGCGGCAACGCAACGGATTACTTGTCCCACCGGCAACCAGACCGGAAACAAGGCGTTGCCGAAGTACCATCCGCCGATCACTGTTGCGATCTGGCAGCAAAGTGCGGTCCACGCCGCTCCCATCATGCCGTAGCGAGGAATTAGATACACATTGAGAACAATCGTCGCCACGGTGGCAGGCACGTAGTTCCACAGCATCTGCAACGATCGGCCGGACAGGTGGAACGCATGGTCGATGAAATGATAACGCAGGCCTCGGGCCAGAGCCGTGCAACTCATAATCGGAATCAAGGTAGCCACGCCGCCGCGGAAGGCCGGTCCGACCACCGAGGATGCAATGTAGTCGGCGGTCAACGCCAGCCCGACGCAGGCCGGCAAGGTGACGGCCAGCAGCGCGATGCCATTGCGTCCAGCTTGGATGCGGGCGGCTTCCTTGCCTTGTTGCTCCAGTACCTGCACCACCAGCGGAAAGGTGGCGCTGGAGATTGCACTGCAAATCATGGTGGTTGGCCGCTCCACCAAACTATACGCGACAGTGAAGATGCCCAGCATATCCGCCCCGCCCAAGGAGCCGAGAAGGAACCGGTCGCCGGTTTGCATGATCATCGCGCAGGCCGCGGTCCCGACGATCGGCCACGCATAGTGCACCAGCCGCAGCAGTTCGGCTCGGTCCACTGGTTCGCCGGTTCGGTGAAATGGCATCATCAACAAGCGGGTATCGACGGCCGAAGCGATCACCGCCGCGATCAGAAGTCCAAGGATGATCGCGTCGGCGCCTCGGCCAAGGATGAACAGCCCCGCGAGGCCAAAGCCGAATCCGAGAACAGCGTGGAGGCATTCCACGACGGTGAAGCGGCCCATGCTGTTGTTCGACCGATTGACGGCCTGATTCAATTGGACCATCGACCGGAACAGCAACAGCGGCAGCGCCAGCAGGGCGGCGACGCGATAGTGGGTTGTCAGGTGCACCACCAGGCCTGCCCCGACGCAAATCGCCGCAACCACCGCGCTCAGGCCATACAAGGCAAGGTATGCCTCCTTCAGCAGGGCATCGCGCCGTCCTGCCAGAACCGCCGCCGGATAAAAACGCATCACAGCGATCGGAAGCGCGTGGAACAGCGACGCCTCCAGCACCAGTACGGCCGAGAACACGTAACTGTAGCTACCGAATTCGCCGGGCGAGAGAAGCCTTGTATAGGCGTAAATCATGACCATCGACACGACCGCGGTGATCGCATTCGATGGAAGATAGCCAATGATCTGGCGATACAAGAGTTACATTCCTCAACGGCAGGTACCTGCCGGGGTGTTGCTATCAAGATTGCCGAATGTTTATGAAATCGGTTCGGTAGGGCAGTCTGGCACAATGCCGGTCAGGACGGGAAAACAAACCCCCGTGCCAACGACGCGTTCGAACCTGCCGGGATTTTTGTGTGAGGGGTCATGAAGCGGCCCGGTGAGGGGGGGCGGCGACGCCTATGATAATCTGCAACGAATTATCCAGCGAACCACTGACCGGACATCAGCCCCGCCTCGGTCATGCGCCAGCAGGGATTGCTCGGTCACGCAGGCAGGCAGGGCGTTCTGGCCCTGGCTGGCGAATGCCCGGGACACAGCTTTGCGGTGGCCAGTCGGATAAAGGCGTGGATGGCGGGCCTACACCGGCCATCCACGCCGGATCACCAGCCGTTACGCCGCTTTGGCAACAGCCCGCTTCGCAATCACCCCAATCAGATGGGCCCGATACTCCGAACTGGCATGGATATCTCCGTTCAGCCCATCCGCCGGCGTCACAATCCCCGCGATCGCGTCGGGAGCAAAATTCGCCGACAGCGCCTTCTCCATCTCGGTATGCCGGAACACGCCGCCCTGGCTCGCGCCGGTGATCGCCAGCCGCACGCCAGAAGCGAACTTCGCCACGAACACCCCGACGATCGCATAGCGCGAGGCCGGGTTGCGGAACTTCTCGTACGCAGACTTCTCCGGGATCGGCAGGTCGATCGAGGTGATGATCTCACCCTGCTCCAACGCCGTTGTGAACATTCCCTGGAAGAAATCGTCCGCCGCGATCGTGCGCCGGTCCGTCTTGATCGTGCCGCCCAGCGCCAGCAGCGCCGACGGATAGCAAGCCGCCGGATCGTTGTTGGCGAGCGATCCGCCCATGGTGCCGCGATGCCGCACGGCCTCATCCCCGATCAGCGACGCCTGATGCGCCAGGCCGGGGATTTTCGCCTTGATATCGGCATTCGAAGCGATGTCGGCATGCTGGGTCATCGCCCCGATTGTGACAACCCCGCCCGAGACGGTAATGCCGGACAGGCCCAGACCCGCCAGATCGACCACCGTCGAGGGCTTGTTCAGCCGCTGCTTCAGCACCGGAATGAACGTCTGGCCGCCGGCCAAAGCCTTGGCTTCCATGTCGCCGGACAGCACCGATACGGCATCCGCCAGGCTGCCGGGCTTCTGATATGCGAAATCGTACATCGTAATATTCCCTTTGCCTTAGCTCATCATTCCGCCGCCATCGCAGGCGTATGACCCGAAGATGGGGCCGCCTGGATGATCGACCATAGTTTGGCCCCCGTCGCCGGCATATCCAAATGCCTAACGCCGTAGTCTTTCAACGCATCCACCACGGCATTGATCACCGCAGGCGGAGACCCGATCGCACCAACTTCGCCACAGCCTTTGGAGCCGAGCGGATTATGGGTGCACATGGTGTTTTCGGTGGCAACGGACAGCGAGCCAGGCATGTCGTTCGCCCGAGGCATCGCGTAGTCCATGTATGACCCGGACAGAAGCTGTCCGTCGGAGTCATAGGTGCAGGCCTCCATCAATGCCTGACCGATACCCTGGGCGACGCCGCCCTGCACCTGACCCTCGACGATCATCGGGTTGATCACCCGGCCGACGTCGTCGACGGCAGTAAATCCAACCATCTCCACGACACCGGTTTCCGGGTCGATCTCGACCTCGGCGATATGGCAGCCACCGGGGAAGGTGAAGTTCTTCGGGTCGTAGAACGCGGTCTCGTCCAGGCCGGGTTCCAGTTCCTCGATCGGATAGTTGTGCGGAACATACGCGGCCAGGGAGATATCCGTCAGGGTCTTGGACTTATCGGTGCCGGCAACCGTGAAGGTGTTGTCCTTGAACTCGATGTCCTCGACCGCGGCTTCCATCAGATGCGCGGCGATTTTCTTGCCTTTGGCGATGACCTTATCCATCGCCTTGACCATGGCGGACCCGCCGACCGGCAGGCTGCGGCTGCCATAGGTGCCCATGCCGAACGGGATTTTCGCCGTGTCGCCATGCACGATCTCGATCTGATCGAACGGCACGCCGAGCTGATCGACGACAAGCTGGGCGAAGGTGGTTTCGTGGCCCTGGCCGTGGCTGTGGGTGCCGGTGAACACCGTCACACTGCCGGTGGGATGAACCCGAATCTCGGCCACCTCATACAGACCGGCGCGGGCACCCAGCGAACCGACAACGGCCGATGGCGCGATGCCGCAGGCTTCGACGTAGGTCGAAATCCCAATCCCACGCAGCTTTCCGCGCTTCTTAGCGTCCGCTCGGCGAGCCTCGAACCCGTCCCAATCGGCGTTTTGCAGCGCGACCTTCAGCGTCGTCTGGTAGTCACCGCTGTCGTATTGCAGGGCCACCGGCGTCTGATACGGGAAGGCGTCAACACCGATGAAATTCTTCCGCCGCAGCTCGATCTTGTCGATCCCGGTTTCCAGAGAGATCACATCAACCAGACGTTCCAGCAAGTAGGTCGCCTCCGGCCGGCCCGCGCCGCGATAGGCATCGACGGGCACGGTGTTGGTGAAGACCGCCTTGACGTTGCAGTAAATCACCGGCGTCTTGTAAACGCCCGCGAGCAACGTTGCATACAGGTAGGTCGGCACAGCGGGGGCGAAGGTGGACAGATAGGCGCCCATGTTCGCCAGCGTCGTGATACGCAAACCGAGGAAATGGCCTTCCTTGTCGATCGCCATCTCAGCGGTGCTGACATGGTCGCGGCCATGCGCGTCGCTCATGAAACTTTCGCTGCGGTCGGCGGTCCACTTGACCGGACGGCGCAATTTGCCGGCGGCCCAGGTGACGATGGCTTCCTCAGCGTAGTGATAAATTTTGGAACCGAAGCCGCCGCCCACGTCAGGCGCCACGACGCGCAGCTTGTTCTCCGGGATGTGCAGCACGAAGGCGCCCATCAGCAGCCGGATCACATGCGGGTTTTGGCTGGTGGTGTACAGCGTCCAATCGCCCGACGACGTGTCGAAGTCACCCAGGGCAACGCGCGGCTCCATCGCGTTGGGGATCAGCCGGTTGTTGGTCAGATCGAGCTTGACCACTTTGTGGGCATTCGCGAACACGCCATCGACGATCGCCTTGTCGCCGATCGCCCAGTCGTAGCAAATGTTGCCGCCAACGCCGTCATGCACTTCCACAGCGCCGGGCTTGACCGCATCGGTCAGGTTGGCGACGGCGGGCAGGTCTGTATAGGCAATGTCCAGCAGTTCGGCCGCGTTTTTGGCGTCCTGCCTGGACTCCGCGATCACCACCGCGACCGGATCGCCGACATGGCGCACCTTGCCGACCGCCAGGACCGGATGCATCGGTTCCGCCATCGGCGTGCCGTCGATGTTGTGGATCTGCCAGCCGCACGGAACACCGCCCAGCCCCGCTTCCACGATATCAGCGCCGGTGAAAACTTTCACAACGCCTTTCGCGGCCGAAGCCGCCGCGATGTCGATGCTGTCGATCGTCGCGTGCGGCCGATCCGAACGCTTGATCACGGCATAAAGCTGGCCGGGACGATTGATGTCGTCGGTATAGTTGCCCTTGCCGCTCAAGAAACGCAAATCCTCCTTACGGCGGACGGACGCACCGATCCCCTGGTATCCCATGGTCGTATCTCCCTGTCCCGGTGGCGCTTATTCGGCCGCCTGAGCGTGCATCAATGGGTGAGCGGCGGCGATAGCCTTCACAATGTTATGGTAACCGGTGCAACGGCACAGATTGCCTTCCAGGCCCTCGCGTATTTCTTTCTCGGAAAGGCCTTCGGGGTGCGACTGCACGAGATCGACGGCGGTCATCACCATGCCGGGGGTACAGAATCCGCATTGCAGCGCGTGATGTTCACGGAACATCTCCTGCATCGGGTGCAGCGTGCCGTCGGCGGCCGCCAGACCCTCGATCGTCAGGATGTTGGCGCCATTGGCCTGCAGCGCCAGTTGGGTGCAGGATTTCACCGACATGCCGTCGACGTGGACCACGCAGGCGCCGCACTGGCTGGTATCGCAGCCGATATGGGTGCCGGTGAGGCCCAGTTTCTCTCGCAGCAACTCGACCAGCAGAGTGCGGCCTTCGACCTCGACCGTGTGTTGCTTACCGTTGACCGTCAGGGTTACCTGAGCCATCGCCGCTCCCTTTCGTTGTTACACACATAGGGACGCCAACAGGTGTAAGCCGGCGTGTGGCCTTACCCGTGGACGATCCCGTTGTTTGCAGTTTGGTCAATCCTGGCGTGTGCGGTCAAGCGGGGGGTCACATCCAATATTGCCAAACCCGCGCCTGCCACTCCTTCATACGCTCGTCCAGCGAACGATCCTGCCATTTCCGCAGATCGACCTCCTTGCCGGCGGCCATGTACTGCTTAATCAGGGCTTCAACCTGACCGGCGGAGTCGTGTCCCAGGATCACGGCATCGACCTCATTGTTGAATACGACGCTGCGGCGGTCGAGATTCGACGATCCGATCATCGTCCAGGTGTCGTCCACCACTGCCAGTTTGGCGTGCACCACCGCATCGCGAATTTCATAAATCCGAGCGCCGGCTTCCAGCAGATCGCCATAGGCGGCCCGGGCAGCGAACACGGCACTCTGCACATCGCTGAACGCCGGCGCGACAATCCGCACATCCACCCCTGCTCGGGCGATTTTCACAAGTTCCTCCCGCTCATCGTGCGGCGGCACGAAATAGCCGCTGCACAGCCAGACACGCTGGCGGGCACTGCGCACGGCGGTCATCAACGACGCGTAATACAGCGGCTGGCTGTTGCCGGGAGAGCTGCCAATGATGCGGATGGTTTGCACGCCCTGGCGAGGCAGCGCAGGGAAATAATCCGCCGGTTCGGCATCGGGCGCGTGCTGCTCCTGCCACGTCCCGAAAAACAGCTTCTGCAGCTCCGCCACCGCCGGCCCGTCGATGCGGATCGCCTCATCGCGCCAATAGGCCTTGCGCGTGTCGCCGTCCGGCGGGATGGCGGCGCTCTCCGGGTTTTCGTAGGCCTTGTCGAGGTTGACCCCGCCGGTGAAACCGATCCGGCCATCGACCACGGTAATCTTGCGATGATCCCGGTCGTTCGGCGACCAACCAAGCGCCAAACGAACCGAGAACGGGTCAAGCGGATTAAATTGCAGTACTTTGGCGCCGGCCGTCCGCAAGTCATCGAAGAATGCCGGCGGCGTGTCGCGTGATCCGAACGAGTCGTAAATCATGTTCACCCTGACCCCCGCCCGCAGCCGGTTATGCAGCAGGTCGGACAAGGCCACGCCGTCGGATACGACATTCGCCAGGATGAAATACTCCAGGTTAATGCTGTCGCGGGCTGCGGCGATTGCCTTGAAAATGGCACGAAAGGCCTCCGAACCGGTCGGCAACAGCGTGACCTGGTTGCCAAACACCAGCGGGCTGGCCGACAGGGCATTCTGCAGGTCGTATTGCTGCTGCAATGCGTCCACATCGTCGGTGGGCTTTTGGGGCGGCGCCACATGCCGTCCGGACAGTCCGACGTCGCGGGCGGTCAGGCCGTCGATGTGCGGCACCGAGGCGCACCGGCTGAGCAGTCCGCCAACGGCGATCGTCGCAAGGTGCCGTCGGCCGAGAGTCTTTGCTCGCGAATAAGCCAGAGGCGCACCCCATCGGTTGCTGAGACGGAGCATATAAGATGGCGCGCGGTGATAAACAGGCGACGTTGCCGATATCGTGTCGCTGGTGGACGATGGTGATCCCGGAGCGAGCGTCTGCCGCCCCGAGACGCAGCAGTTCCGGGTTAGCTTCCCGCCAGCACCTTATCCTGCGTCTTCGTATCGAAATCGCTGGCGTCATGCCGTTCGTGCAACTGGTTCGCCGGATCGCCCTGGAGCCGGTTCACGATGCGCCCGCGCTTCACGGCCGGCCGTTCCGCGATCGTGTCGGCCCAGCGTTGCACGTTCTTGTAGTCCTGAACCGCCAGGAACTCGCCGCCACCGTACAGCAGCCCCTTCACCAGCCCGCCATACCACGGCCAGACCGCGATATCGGCGATGGTGTAGTCGTCACCGCCCAGGAATTTGGTTTCAGCCAACCGCCGGTCCAGCACGTCCAACTGGCGCTTGGTTTCCATCGCGAACCGGTCGATGGCGTATTCGATCTTCACCGGCGCATAGGCATAAAAATGACCGAAGCCGCCCCCGAGATACGGCGCGCTGCCCATCTGCCAGAACAGCCATGACAGGCATTCGGCGCGGGCCGCCGGTTCGGTCGGCAGCAACACGCCAAACTTCTCGGCGAGATGCATCAGGATCGCGCCGGATTCGAACACCCGGATCGGCGTCGGCCCGCTGCGGTCCATTAATGCGGGAATCTTGGAGTTCGGGTTGATCGCAACAAAACCACTGCCGAACTGATCGCCGTCGCTGATCTTAATGAGCCACGCGTCGTATTCCGCACCGCTGAACCCAAGGGCCAGCAGCTCCTCCAGCATGATGGTGACTTTTTGGCCGTTCGGCGTGCCCAACGAGTAGAGTTGCATCGGATGAACGCCGACGGGCAATTCCTTGTCGTGGGTGGCCCCGGCGATCGGCCGGTTGGTGGCCGCGAAACGGCCGCCACTGGCCTTGTTCCAGGTCCAGACTTTTGGCGGTGTATATTCGGACGAGTCACTCATGTTTGGAAGCTCCTGTTTCCTGGCACCCAAACTGGCGCCGTCGGTCCCGCGGCGCAAGCCCGGTGGTGCCGATCGAAACGGCTTCAACCCGTTCAGATAAGAATGAAATGGCATTGCACCATCTTGAGGTGCATAATTTGTCGCGGAAACAACTTGCTGCGATGCTGAATTTTGCGTTCGCACAGGCCGCTGCTATGGTTGAACTTCAGGGAACAGACCGAAGCATCGGCAACAGCGAGACGAACAATGGAAATCCGTGGGCTGGGCTACATGGGTGTCGGCGCATCCGACCTCTCCGACTGGACATCCTTCGCCACTGATTGGCTGGGTATGCAAATGATCGAGCGCGGCAACACCGCCCGCGCCTTCCGCATGGATGACCGCAGCCAGCGTTTGGTCGTCGATCGCTCGTTGGCCGAGGGCGAACGCTTCTTCGGCTTCGAGGTCGCCGATGCCGCCGCTCTGCAATCCCTGGCCGCGCGGTTGGATGCAGCCGGCGTCGCGGTCCGTAAGGAACCGAAATCCCTGGCCGATCAGCGTTTCGTTAAGGAACTAATCAGCTTCGACGATCCCGGCGGCAATCATCTCGAGGCATTTTACGGCGCCGCCATCGCCGACGCACCGTTCAAGCCCGGCCGCTCGATCTCCGGCTTCCGCACCGGTGCGCTCGGTATGGGCCACGTCGTCTTCCATGTGAAAAACATCGACGATCTGTTAAGTTTCTACAAAGACACGCTTGGATTCGGGGTCAGCGACTACATTACGACACCATTCCGAGCGTATTTCTTGCATACCAATGCGAGGCACCATTCTGTGGCGCTGATCGAAACCGGCAAGCAGGACCTGCATCACCTGATGGTGGAACTGTTTTCGTTGGATGACGTCGGACAGGGTTACGACATCGCGCTGGGCGAACCGGACAAGATCGCCACCACGCTGGGGCGTCACCCGAACGATGCGGTAACGTCCTACTATCTGCGCTCCCCTGGCGGATTTATGCTGGAATACGGCTGGGGCGGCAAGGAAGTCACCCCGGGCACCTGGACCCCGACCGAGGTCACCGTCGGTCCCAGCCTGTGGGGCCACGAGCGGGCCTGGCTCCCTGAGGATCAGCGGAAGAAAGCCCGCGACATGAAGCTGAAAGCCGCCGCCGACGGGATTCGCGAACCGCTGTATGTACTGGACGGCAACTACAGCCGGATGCAGGGCGTTTGTCCGTGGTGGGACGCCGCGACGAGCGCGTAACGGGTGCTTTCGGAATCGTTGCGGCCAGGCGTGTCCGCATCAACCTAAGGCGTTTGCGGGGAGGATTTGCCCCTTCGTCATGACCGGGCTTGGCCCGGTCACCCACGACTTTGGTTGGTGCGACACAGGAAGTCGTGGGTGGCCGGGCCAAGCCCGGCCATGACGGATGGGTAAGTCGTCGCTACCCTAAGGCCTATCCTGATGCCGGGCCATGACGACGGGAGGGTAGGCTCCGCGTCTAACCGACGCTTGTCATTTCGGAACCGACACTGTCGTCCGAGTCATCGAACTCATTGGGCGGGGCCAGGAAGATCTCCATCTTGGCGCTGTGAATGCTGCTGAGATCGATATTCGAGACGCTACAGGTGAAGTTCGAACCCACCAGATCGCTGATCGCCTTTCCAATCGCTGCTTCCATCGCGGCGATGGAAACCCCTTTAAGCTCTTCGTAGAACATGGTCGCTCCGTTAGTGGTCGTGGCGAGGCAGAACCGGCTGATTCAGCAACCCCAACATGCCGGAGAATCGATCCCGTGACCATCCCATAGGCGCCGGCCGCCCGGATGGTCGCTTTGCAGCACCACAGGCAGCCATCCCGGGGCGTGCGAATTTGCTCCGAACCTTGGCATCTGTATCATCCCTCCAACGGAGGTCTCGCATGTACGATCTGAACGAACTGAAAGACAAAGTCGCCGTCATCGGCGTCGGCAACACCAAATACGGCAACTTCCCGGAGATCGACGATTACGGCCTCGCCGCGCATGCGTTTCGCAACGCGGTCAATGATTGCGGCATCGACAAGAACAAGATCGACGGCATGCTGGTCTCCCGCATCCCGTACTACGCCCGCATGGGGGAGGTGCTGGGCATCAACCCGCGCTGGACCATCACACTCCCCGGTCACGGCCGCATGTCCGGCATGGGCATCATCGAGGCCGCCAACGCCATCGCCACCGGCCAGTGCGATTACGCCGCGTTGATGTACGCCAATATCGGCCGCTCCCGCCGCGTCAACTACGGCGGCGACGAAAGCCCCGGCACCTGGGACCCGTGGGGCTTCACCTCGCCGGGTGCGGCGCATGCGATGATGTTCCGCCGCCATATGGAGCTGTACGGCACCACGACACGGCAATTAGCAGAAGTGTCGGTCGCGATCCGCTATCACGCGGGGCTTAACCCTGACGCGGTGATGCGCAACCCGATCACGATTGAGGACCACGAAAGCGCCCGTTTCATCACCGCACCCTTGCGGCTGCTGGACTATTGCCTGATCAACGATGGCGCCGTCTGCCTGATCCTGACGTCCAAGGAACGAGCCAGGGACTTCAAAAAGCCGCCAGTGCTGATCTCCGGCTTCGGCGCGCAGGATACCTACAGCCCGTCATCGATCGCCAATTTCGATCTCGATTTCTGGTATCCGGCGGTCAGGGCGGCCGGCAAGCAGGCGTATGAGATGGCCGGCGTGACGCACAAGGATGTCGATGGCCTGATGTGCTATGACAATTTCTCGCCGACCGTGCTGTTCAGCCTGGAAGGTCTGGGTTTCTGCGGCCAGGGCGAGTCCGGCCATTTCGTGGAAGACGGTGCCTTGCGCCTGGGCGGCAAGCTGCCGGTCAACACCGACGGCGGCCATCTGTCGAATTCCTACATGCAAGGCTGGGCGTTGAACGTCGAAGCCGTCCGGCAGCTCCGTGGTGAGTGCGGCGCCAGGCAAATCCCCGACTGCGAAGTCGTCCAGTATGTGCAGTCCACGCCCTGCACCCGCTCCATCATCTATACGCGCGGCTAAAGGAGGAACCGTTTCATGAGCTACACCAAGCCATTGCCGCGTATCGACACGCTGAACCAGCCGTTCTGGGCCGCCGCCAGGGAGGGCAAATTCCTGCTACAACATTGTCCCGCGTGCGGCGACACGCGGTTCCCACCCGGTCCGGTATGCCCCAAATGCCTGGCCGGAGATCAGGATTGGGTGGAATCCTCGGGGAAGGGGACGTTGGAGTCCTGGGTTGAGATGCACAGGGCTTACTGGGATGGGTTCAAGGATAATCTGCCATACCGGGTGTGCCTCGTGCGCCTGGAAGAGGGGCCGCTGATTGTCAGCAATCTGATCGACACGACGGAGAATGTGCGAATGGGTGCGCCGGTCAAGGTCGTGTTCGATGCGGTGACCGAGGATGTGACGCTGCCGAAGTTTACCCTGGTGTGAAACGGAAGCGCTGTCATTGACCGCGGGCACGGAACGCTATCTCCGGTTCCCCATTGTGGCGTTTTGCGGGTAAGATGCCTGCGGGAGGCCAATCATGTCCGACATCCTCGCACCGCTGACGATCGACTTCCTCGCCTGGCTCACCGCCGAACCCCGCGACTACTATGACGTCATGGATGCCTGGCGCACGTCGTGCCCACGCCTGACGGTGTGGGAGGACGCGATCGACGCCGGCCTGATCGCCCGCGTCCACGTCCCGGGCCAACCGGTCCGGATCGAAGCAACCGAGCGCGGATTAGCGCTGTTGGCCACGCACCGCCGATAGACAAGCGACGGCGCACCCGGGACAGTTTGGACCGCGGTTGGCCCCGTTTCGCGTCCGCGCAAGAAGAAGCATCAAAGGGAGTTTCCAATGCGGCCTGCTCATTCTGTGACCGATCGATGAACATCACTATTCTCGACGATTACTTCGACACCGTCCGGACCCTGCCGTGTTTCAGCAAGTTGGACGGGCGAAGCGTCACGATCTGGAACGACCATGTGCAGGACACGGATATCCTCGCCGAACGGCTGAAGGACACCCAAGTTCTGGTGTTGATCCGAGAGCGAACGAAAATCCAGGCGCCGCTGCTCGAGAGTCTGCCGAACCTGCGTCTGATCAGTCAGCGCAGCGTCTGGCCGCATATCGATATCGAGGCATGCTCACGTCAGGGCGTGATTGTGTCGTCCAGCCAGCATGCCGGCACGCCGTCTTATGCCGCCGCCGAACTGACCTGGGCGCTGACACTGGCCGCGGCGCGTCAATTGCCGCAACAAATGGCGGCCTTGAAGGCGGGCCACTGGCAGATCGGCGTTGGCACGTCGCTGCGGCACAAGACGCTGGGCATTTTCGGCTACGGGCGGATCGGCGCGGCGGTCGCGGGTTATGGGCGGGCGTTCGGGATGAACGTCCTGGTGTGGTCGGGACCGGACTCGCTGGAACGGGCGAGGGCCGACGGATACGTCACGGCGGCGTCCAAACAGGCGTTCTTCCAGGAGTGCGACGTGGTGTCGCTGCATTTGCGGCTGTTCCCGGCGACGCGTGGGATTGTTACGGCGGCCGACCTGGATCGGATGAAACCAACCGCGATCCTGGTGAATACCAGCCGAGCGGGATTGATTGAGGCGGGAGCGTTGGAGCAGGCCCTGCGGCAGGGGCGCCCCGGAATGGCGGCGGTGGATGTGTATGAGAACGAGCCTGTTACCGACGCGAAGCATCCGCTGCTGACGATGGACAACGTTATTTGCACGCCGCACATCGGCTACGTGACGCGCGAGGAATACCAGACGCAGTTCACCGACATCTTCGATCAGATCCTGGCGTATGCGGCCGGCGCGCCGATCAACGTCGTGAACCCGGTGGTTTCGGGATAGGCGGCCGCCCCCTGTTGCCACCAACGCGCCCCTCTGGCTTAAACCCCGTCACAAGCCACCGGAGTGTCACCCATGCCCGTCAATCCCGCCGACAGCCCCATTCTCGGCACGCTCTATGGCAGCGATGCCATGCGCGCCGTGTTCGATGAGACCGCCTATTTCCAGCGCATGTTGGATGTGGAGGCGGCGCTCGCCCGCGTCCAGGGCCGCATGGGCGTCATTCCCGCCGACGCGGCCGAGACCATCATCGCCGCCGCGCGCATCGAAAACCTGCGCACCGAGGACCTCGCCGCCAGCGCCCGCAACGTCGGCTATCCGGTGGTCGGGCTGGTCAACGGCCTGTCGAAAGCAGCGGGAGAGGCCGGCGGCTGGACCCATTGGGGTGCGACCACCCAGGACATTATGGACACCGCCACGGTCCTGCAGGTCCGCGCCGGGCTCGACCTGATCGAGACCGAACTGCGCGCCATCCTGACCTCGCTGGCGGCTCAGGCGGACAAGCACCGCAACACCGTCATGGCCGGCCGCACCCATCTGCAACAGGCACTGCCCGTCACGTTCGGCCTGAAATGCGCGGTTTGGGCGATGCCGTTCCTATCGCACCTGGAGCGGCTGCACCAACTGCGCGCCCGCGTCCAGATGGTTGAATTTGCCGGCGCCGCCGGTACGTTGGCGTCCCTGGGTGACCAGGGCATCGCGATCATGGAGGCACTGGCCACCGAACTCGGCCTCGGCGCACCGCTCGCCCCCTGGCACGTCTGCCGTGATGCGCTGGCCGAGGCGGTCAGCTTCCTGGGCCTGATCAGCGGCACATTGGCAAAGATCGCCACCGATATCATCCTGCTGGCCCAGACCGAGGTCGGCGAAGTCGCCGAACCGTATGTTGCCGGCCGCGGCGCATCCTCCACCATGCCGCAAAAACGCAACCCGATCGCGTCGGAATACATCCTGGCGGCGTCGCGGATGGTGCAGGGCCTGGTGCCGGTTATGCAGGGTGCGATGGCGCAGGACCACGAACGCGCCACCGGCCCCTGGCAGGCCGAGGCGCTGGTGCTGCCACAGGCCTTCGTCCTGACGCATGGCGCGTTACTGCACACCAAAGCGATCGCCGAGGGCATGGTTGTCGATGCCGATCGCATGCGGGCGAACCTGAACATCACCCATGGCCTGATCGTGTCTGAAGCCGTCATGATGGGCCTCGCCCCGGTGCTCGGGCGTGGCGAGGCGCACCACGTCGTCAAACACGCCTGCGACATCGCGCTGACCGAGAAGATCTCGCTTGCGGATGCGCTGCAACGCGATCCGGCGGTTGCGTCGCGTCTGGATCGCGCAGCGATTGAGAAACTGATCGACCCGGCCAACTATCTTGGCAGCACGCAGGGTTTCATCGATCGGGTTGTCGCTGCCGCGAGGGCTTGATGCCGTCTGTCGTTGGCGCCCCGACCGGGCGCAACGGTCGTGCGCCAACGACGCAGATCGATAGCCGCTCCGGTAGCCACCGTTTCTTCGTCGTCATGGCAAGATAAATCGCATACATAAGAGGGGGCGGAAAAATCTTTCCCCCGAACGCGGCTTTTTCTTCTCCATCATGATCGAGCTTGGCCAGTCACCCGGGACTTGCTGTGCTGCCCAAGTAAAGTCGTGGGTGGCGGGGCCAAGCCCGGCCATGACGAAGGGGGTAAATCCTCCCCATCAGACGTCTTATCCTGATGCCTATGGGGTCGAGCCCGGCCGTGACGAAATGAGAATGGCGGCCGATTCGTTCACCACCGCCATTCTGCCGCAAGGCGTGGCAGCACCGCACTTACTGCCGCAAGTCGTGGATACGCGTCTCCGCGTCCTCGCGCGTCGTGTCCAACGCCTGCTGCGCGATGTCCCGCGAAAACCCGGCGCGCGCCAGCAGCCCCAATTCCTTGTTCCGGATCACGGCGTCGCCGTCCTCCACCGCACGGTAAGGCCCGATTCGCCGCTTTCGGACCAGCACCAGTGCCGCCGCCAGTTCGGTATCCGCATCGGTCGCCGAGGCCGCCCGGGCCATCTCCGGCGGCACACCTTTGGCAACCAGCCTGGCCTGGATGGATCGGTTGGACTGGCCGGCTCGCACCAGGGTCTTCGAACGATTCTCCGCGAACGCCGTGTCACTGACCGCACCGGCCTGCACCAACCGTGCGACCACCCCGTCGACCGCCGCCCGGGCCGCCGTGATCACCGGTTCGGCCGCATCCAGGTCGGTTTGCAACCGAGCCCAGCGGTCGATCTTCTGCACCAGGACGCGCCGCAACCCGGCCTCGGTCGCCGCATACCGAGCAAGGTAATAAAGCGCCGCCTGATACAGGCTACCGGCATCCGGCGGGGGAGGAATGGAGTCTTTGGCCATGCCGCCACGATGCCCGAGGGCCGCCCGGATGCAAGCGCTTTCCTGCACCCGACCACCGGGACGCGCATGAAGCAGCTTCGTTTCGGCAGGTCTGGCCCCGGAAACCTTCGTTTCCCAGAACCTTCGTTTGACAGAGACTCGCCGTTCGCCAATTATCGTCGTTTCCCTCGGACCCGCCCCGAAAGGTCGCGGATGGGTGATCCGTCGGAAAGGCTGAAACAAGGGCTAAATCGGATGATCTCCGCTCTGCTACCGAACTACGCACGTGCTGAACTCGCTTTCGAGCGGGGCGAGGGCGCCTGGCTGTGGACGGTTGACGGGCGACGATTCCTGGATTTCGGGTCTGGCATTGCCACGGCCTCGTTGGGACACGGGCATCCGCATCTGGTGAAGGCGATCGCCGACCAGGCTGCCAAGGTGATGCACACGTCCAACCTGTATCGCATTCCGCAGGCCGAAAAGCTGGCGCAGCGTCTGGTCGATGCGACCTTCGCGGACAGCGTGTTCTTCTGCAACTCGGGCGCTGAAGCGAACGAGGGCATGATCAAGATGATGCGCCGGGCGATGTCGGACGCCGGCAAGCCGGAGCGCTTCCGGTTCATCTGCTTCGAAGGCGCGTTCCACGGCCGCACGCTGGCCACGCTCGCCGCCACCGGCAACCCGCATTACATGGAGGGCTTCGGCCCGGTGGTCGAAGGTTTCGATCACGTCCCGTTCAACAACATGAACGCGGTGCGCAACGCGATCGGCCCGAACACCTGCGGCATCATCATTGAGCCGATCCAGGGTGAGGGCGGCGTGCGTCCGGCCGACATGCAGTTCCTGCGCGATCTGCGCGCGGTGTGCGACGAATACGACATCATCCTGGGCATGGACGAAGTGCAGTCCGGCATGGGCCGTACCGGCAAATTGTTCGCGCATGAATGGTCGGGGATCACCCCGGACGTCATGTCCTCCGCCAAAGGCATCGGCGGCGGCTTCCCGCTCGGTGCCGTCCTGGCCAAGGAACGATTCGCCAAGGCGCTGGTCCCCGGCACCCACGGCACGACCTACGGCGGCAACCCGCTGGCCTGCGCCGCCGGCAACGCCGTCCTGGACGTGATCCTGGCGCCCGGTTTCCTGGAAGAAGTCGAGCGCAAAGGCCGCAAGCTGCGTGGCGAACTCGACGCGATCGCCCGTGAATTCCCGTCCGTGTTCGTCGACGCGCGCGGCATGGGCCTGTTGTTGGGCCTGAAAGCGGCGATTCCGGTCGGTCAAATCCAGGCGGCGTGCATTGCCGAAGGTCTGATGGCGATCACCGCCGGGGACAACGTCCTGCGTCTGGCGCCGCCGCTGGTGGTGACCGACAACGACATCGACCAGGCTGTTGGCATGCTCCGCAAAGCCGCGACGAAGGTAGCGGCCGGTATCGCAGAGAAGGCAGCGGCACAGTGAGTAGCACGCTCCGCCGGACGTCGGACGTACGGGGCGAGTCAACGCCGAGCGGAGGTGCGCCGCGACATTTCCTGGATCTGCGCGACTTCGATACGGCGACGCTGCGGCAGATGCTTGACGTGGCGGCGGGGTTCAAGCGGGCAGGGGGCGTGACATCGCGCCCCCTCGCCGGCAAGACGCTGGCGTTGATCTTCGAGAAGCCCTCCACCCGTACGCGCGTGTCCTTTGAGGTCGGGATGCGTCAGCTCGGTGGTGAGGTAATCGTGCTTCCTGGCCAGGAACTACAGCTTGGCCGCGGTGAGTCAGTCGCTGACACGGCCCGCGTGCTGTCGCGCTATGTCGATGCGATCATGCTGCGCACCGACAAGGCATCGAAGCTACAGGAGCTGGCCGATCATGCGACGGTGCCGGTGATCAACGGCCTGACCGAGGCATCGCATCCCTGCCAGTTGATGGCCGATGTGATGACGTTCGAGGAACATCGCGGCCCGATCGCCGGTCAGGTGATCGCATGGTGCGGCGACGGCAACAACGTCGCGCGAAGCTGGATCGAGGCAGCGGTGCGCTTCGGGTTCACGCTGCGCCTGGCGACCCCGGATGGGCTGCGTCCACCGGACGATCTGGTCGCCTGGGCTCGGTCTCAGGGAGGCACGATCGAACTGACCGACGATCCCGAGGCGGCGATTGCCGGGGCGCGCTGCGTGGTGACGGACACCTGGGTGTCGATGTCGGACGATCCGCACACCAGTCGGCATAACCTGCTGGCGCCGTATCGGGTAACGAGTCTGCTGATGGCGAAGGCTGCCCCGGATGCGTTGTTCATGCACTGCCTGCCCGCGCATCGCGGTGAGGAAGTGGATGCCGACGTGATCGATGGCCCGCATTCCGTAGTGTTCGATGAGGCAGAGAACCGGTTGCACGCCCAGAAAGGCGTGCTGGCATGGGTGATGGGCGCGGCGCGGTAGCAAGTTGATGGTGTGACAGTCGCCATCAAGCAACTGTCACTTGCTCGGGCAGATCGTTCGTTATGGATCGGTGCCCGCCGGCTGAGTCGCCAATCGTTGATCCATTGCGTATCGATGCAACGGATGCCGGCTTATACTGACATCGTCTGCCCCCTTTTTTAGGGGCAGACGATCAGGATGTCAGTCGATCAATTGCGGACAGACCCCAGGTCGGTGCGGGCTGACTGCACAGCCGGGGCTGGCGGCGCGCCGAAGCTGTAGCGCACGCCAAACATGATGCTGTGGTTGGAGTCAGTCGGGTATTCCGACCAACCGGGCCCGGTGAGCTCGCTGTACGGCCCCCCCGGCTGGAAGTTGATGTGCAGGACGCTTGGCTGCCGGAACCCGTGCCCGATACCCATAAAGCGATATTCCGCCGTCAGAGCCAGGCCGCGGACACCAGGAATATCATAGCTGACGCCAGCGATGCCCTGATAGGCAAATTCCGTGTCCGAGCCGTTGAAGATGTTATCGTAGCTTTGGGTGGTGCCGAGCGTGTAGAGATTCTTCACGGTGCCGTAGCGATCGACGCCCTTCCAGGAGATGGAGGTCACACCGACGCCGCCACCGAAATAGGGCGTTACCGGCAATCCAAGGTGAAGAATGTTGTCCGTGAGGTCAAACAGCACATTCGCCATCAGCGACGATTTTTTTTCGTCGCCTTTGTACTTTGTCGTGAAATTCTGCGCGAAATCTTTGTCCAGGCCATTCTGGCGAAGAGAGCCTTCGAGTTCGAGGCGCAGGCCGTTGCCAAACCCATAACCGCCTGCACCGGCAAGAATAAACCCACTCTTATAGAAAGTCTGATCAAATCCGGACCCGCCAATAACAATTGGATCATTGTCGAACGGACCAGCGAGAGCCTCTCCGCGTTGACCGGTTTGCACCAGGTTCAGGCCGCCACCGCCGCTGATATAGAAGCCGTTAATCGGCTGAGCCATCGCGACCGCCGGAACGGTCAGCATCCCGGCACAAAGAATCGCATCGCGTATTTTTATCATTGTTAACCGCCCTCACCAAACAAAATTGATACACATCATTAATATCTGGCGCTAATTTCGACAACTGAGAACACATCTGCGTGTAAAAATGACATCACAGGGATACAAAATGTGGCCAAAATGATACAGATGAGCCAGGCATCGCATTGTGAGGCGCGCTGTGAGCACTGTCCGGCTATTTGAGCGATGGAGACCGATGATTTGCCTCAGCACGCAATAATATGAGCCGAAAAGGCAACGCTTTCTGTCCGATCGAGGCGGTTTGTGTCGCCGAACCTCGTTTAAATTGCCGTTACGTCCAAGATTGTGTTGGCATCTTTCAAGCGCGCGCCGGTTGCTCCTTAGCTTGTTAATACTCTTACGGAGTACTCCGATGTCGATAGCGTCCTTACCCGAGGTCCAAAAGAACTTCGGCCACTATCAGGACGTTGCATGTGCTGCACCGGTGGTGGCCACCCAATATGGCAAACCGACGGTATTCATTCCCTCGACCTCTGATTACGAATGGCTGAAAGAGCTCGACCATCCTGTCCTGCGGCTCAACCGCAGCTCGGACGATGAGATCACGGAAGTGATCCAGGCGGAAATACCAACGGAGCACCGCTACAGCCTCGCCGAGATCCCGGATTGATCGCGCGTGGACCAGCACGGTACGCGCGAAATCGCCGCGATCCGGCATAGTCAGCGATTGCCACTAAATCAGTTCGCGCCCCACGGGAGGTTCGAAGTCAATCAGGTCCGGGCGGTTTTCGGGTTCGCACGCTGCCAGCAGGTTCCGCCAGCTTCAGACGTTGGCACCGGATTGCCGGGTGGTCACCCTCAGCCCGGGCTTCGACCCGGGCGTTTGGCCAATCTGCTCCAGCGACGTCTTGGGTAATCGGACCCCGACGCAGTTACTCCACTCTTGTTGGTGTAACCGCCATTGAAACCTCCGAACCGGACATCATTCCAAGTTCTCGATCAAGAAAATCTCGCGGCGGATCGATTTTTCACGCGACCTGTTAACCATTTGTAAACCTTTCGCGTTCATCATGCACCTGCATGTCAACACCCCCCATCATCATCATCGCCGAACCCGACCACATGATCAGCAGCGCATTGCGCGTGGAGTTCGACCGTGGTGGCTTTGTTCCGCTGCTCGCTGCAACCGGCCAGGAAGCCGAGGACTTTGCCTCGCGGACACTTGCCCATCTGGTCGTGCTGGATACCAGATTGCATCTGGGTGCTTACGATGCCTGCGTCCGCATTCGCCGGCGCCGGGGGTACGCCACGACGCCAATCGTCCTGACGACGCACGAACCGTCGCCCCGGGTCAGCGCGGTGGCACAGAAAGCGGGCGCCACTGTCGTGCTGCCAAAGCCGTATTCGGTGAGCGATCTTTTCACCGCGATCCAACCGTTTGTGGCTGCCGACGATCTCTTGCTGACGCATCGCGCCCATGGCGGCGGCTTTGGCGCACCGCTGCTATGGGGGGCGGATCCACCACCGACCTGGCAATCCGGAGCGGATTCGGCGCTAACCCGAAACGGCCAGCTTTTGCCCATCGTGCGCGGCAAGGGCGTCAGGGTCCCACTGGTCCGCCCCCCTTGACTTTGATGGCTGATACATCAGTATCCAATCCACGAACGGATAACTGATGTCTCACACATGATCACCGCCGGCCAAATGCGGGCCGCCCGAGCGCTGTTGGGTCTGGATCAACGGGCGCTGGCAGAACGTTCCGGACTGTCATTGCCGACCATCCAGCGGATGGAGGCCAGCGATGGTGTGATCCGTGGCAACGTCGATTCCCTGATGAAACTGACCGGCGCGCTGACCTTGGCCGGGGTCGAGTTGATTGATGATAACGTGCCCTCCAGGGGGGGCGGACGCGGCGTGCGTCTGACAAATCCGTCGTCATGATCAGCACCGCCTGGATGATCCTGGCCCTGTTCGCGCTGGCCTTCGCCGGGATCGCAACCGCGCGGCTGGTGGTCGGGCGCCTCCTGGTTTATGGCGGCTGCCTGGTTCTGTGTGCCGGCTTCCTCTGCTCCGGCCTGATCGCCTTGGCGACCCCGGTCCAGCATCTGGTTTTGCCCCTCGGCCTGCCCTGGATCGGCACCCATCTCAGGCTCGATGCACTGTCCGGCTTCTTCCTGACGCTCGTCGGCCTGGGTGGCGGAGGCGCCAGCCTGTTCGCCCTCGGTTACGGCCGGCATGAAGCGCATCCCGAACGCGTCCTGCCATTTTATCCGGCCTTTCTCGCGGGTATGGCGCTCGTCACCATTGCCGACGATGCGTTCACGTTCCTGTTCGCGTGGGAACTGATGTCGCTGACGTCCTGGGCCTTGGTGAAGGCGCACCACCAGGAAGACGGCAACGCGCAGGCCGGCTTCGTCTATCTCATCATGGCGACCTTTAGCGGCATGGCGCTGCTGCTGGGCTTTGGCCTGTTGGCGGGCGAGCACGGCGGTTACGCGTTTGATTCCATGCGTGCCGGCCATCCGGATGCGATGACGGCCGCCGTGGTGCTGGTTGTCGCATTGATCGGTGCCGGGTCGAAGGCCGGTCTGGTACCGCTGCACGTCTGGTTGCCGCTGGCGCATCCGGCGGCACCGAGCCATGTGTCAGCCCTGATGAGCGGGGTGACGACCAAGGTCGCCATCTACGGTTTCATCCGCATCGTGTTCGATCTGCTCGGTCCCAATCAATGGTGGGCGGGCACGATCGTGCTGGTGCTGGGTGGGATCACTGCCGTGCTTGGCGTGCTGCACGCGTTGATGGAGCGCGACCTGAAGCGGCTGCTGGCGTATTCAACCGTCGAAAACATCGGCATCGTGTTCATCGGCCTGGGTCTGGCGCTGGCTTTCCGCGCCACAGGGTTCCAGGCTGGCGCCGCGCTGGCGCTGACCGCCGCCCTGTTCCACGCGTTCAACCACACCCTGTTTAAAAGCCTGCTGTTCTTCGGCGCCGGCGCCGTACTGAACGCGACCGGCGAGCGGGATATGGAAACGATGGGCGGCCTGATCCATCGCATGCCGCGCACATCGTTCGCGTTCCTGGTGGGCTGCATGGCGATCTCCGCTCTACCGCCGTTGAATGGCTTCGCGTCGGAGTGGCTGACGTTTCAAGCCGTGCTGGTGCATCCCGAACTGCCGCAATGGGGCCTGAAACTGATGATCCCGGTGGATGGCGCGGCGCTGGCTCTGGCGGCGGCGCTGGCGGCGGCGTGTTTCGTGCGGGCGTTCGGCATCGTGTTCCTCGGCCGTCCGCGCAGCGATGCGGCGGCGCAGGCGCGGGAGGTCGATCCCTGGTCGATCGCCGCGATGTTTGGCTTCGCGGCGCTGTGCCTATTGGCGGGCATTTTCCCGGGCGCGGTGATCGACAGTATTGCCCCGGTGGCGCGGGCGCTGACCGGCTCGCGCATGCCGATGCAGCTTGGCGACGCCTGGATGACGATCGCACCGGTCGAGGCCAGCCGCAGTTCCTACAACGGGCTGTTGGTGTTTGGCTTCATCACGGCCTCGATTTTGGTGACGGTCCTTGCGGTTCATCGCTTCGGGTCCCGGCTGATCCGCCGGACGCCGGCCTGGGATTGCGGTTTTCCCGACCCGACACCGGCGAGCCAATATTCCGCCGGCAGCTTCGCGCAACCGCTGCGGCGCGTGTTCGGTTCGGTGCTGTTCCAGGCGAGCGACACGGTCGATATGCCGCCACCCGGGGACAACCGAGCCGCCAGTATCGTCCGACGGATCGCCGACCCGATCTGGGATACCATTTACGCGCCGCTCGGCCGTTACGTGGGCTGGATTTCAGACCGGGCGAATGTGCTGCAATTCCTGACGATTCGACGGTATCTGGGGTTCGTTTTCGCCGCTTTGGTGGTGCTGTTGCTGGCGTTGACGATATGGCAATGATGGTTGTCCAGGGGGGCGTCGTCGTCCCGATGGGTAAGCTCTCGTCACGCACGCCCTCATTTCGCACCCGTGCGTTCCATAGATATGCGTTACGCACCCTCCCGTTACGTCATGGCCCGGCTTGTCCGGGCCACCTATCGCGGCACCGTCAACGCGTAGGTGGCCCGGACATGCCGGGCCATGACGGGTGGGGAGACCTCTGCCATGTCCCTCTAACATCCGCTGGAATGCTGACCCGCAGCCCAATTCCGTCAGCCCCCGAAAGCGGCCATCCATGGCCATGATCTGGGCGCTGTGGGCGCAGCTTATCCAAATGACGCTGATCCTGGCCGTCTCGCCGCTGCTGACCGGCCTTGTCCGTAAGGTCAAAGCACGCCTGCAACGCCGCCGCGGCCCGTCGCTGGTCCAACCGTACCGCGATCTCCGCCGTTTGATGGGCAAGGAGGCGCTGGTCGCCGAAAATGCCTCGTGGCTGTTCCGTGTGGCACCGTATTTCGTGTTCGCCGCCACCTGGGTCGCCGCCGCGCTGATCCCCACCTTTGCGGCCAATCTGATGTTCAGTTGGTCCGGCGACCTGATCGCCATCACCGCCTTGCTGGGCAGCGCTCGGTTTGCCCTGGCGCTGGCCGGTATGGATATCGGCACCAGCTTCGGCGGCATTGGTTCGTCGCGAGAAATGATGATCTCCTCCATGGCCGAACCGGCGATGCTGATGATCGTGTTCTCGGTGGCGTTGATCGCGGGTTCCACCCAGCTTTCGACCATCGCGGAGTTTATGCTGAACGGACAGGTCGGTCTGCGCGTCTCCCTGGCGCTGGCGCTGGTGGCACTGCTGATCGTGGCGATGGCCGAGAACGGCCGCGTGCCGGTCGATAACCCCGCGACCCATCTGGAACTGACGATGGTGCATGAAGCGATGGTGCTGGAATACTCCGGCCGCCATCTGGCGATGATCGAACTCGCGGCCTCGTTGAAGCTGACCTTGTATATCGCGATGATCGCCTGCGTGTTTTGTCCGGTCGGCATGGCGAACGGTCCCGGGTCGCTGGTGCCGGATGCGGTCGGAGTGGTCGCATGGTTGGCGAAAATGGCCGTGGGTGGCGTGGCCCTGGGCATCGCCGAGACGTCTGTTGCCAAAATGCGCGTCTTCCGGGTACCCAACTTCCTCGGCGCTGCCCTGATGCTCGGTTTATTGGGCGTGCTGCTGCTGTTCGTTTCGCGAGGCATGTGATGCAGTCGATCGCCGCGCACACTCTGTCGTTCGATATCGCCCACATGCTGGCCGGTGGCCTGGTGCTGGTCAGCCTGATGATGCTGTATCAGGATCGGTTGACCGCTTTGCTGCATGTGCTGGGCCTGCACGCGTTTGTGCTGGCGTTGTCGGTCGCGTGGCAGGCGCACATTCAGCAGGCTCCGCATCTTTACATAACCGCCGCCATCGCGCTCGGATTCAAGGCCATCCTGATCCCGTATTCCCTGCGCCACATGGTGTTCAAAATGGGCATGCATCGGGAGATCGAGACCGTCGGCGGCATCGGCCTGACCATGTTGGCCGGCATCGCGCTGGTCGCGTTGTCGCTGGTGGTCATGCTGCCGGTCACCGCCAATGCCGACCCGGTGGCGCGCGAGGACATCGCGTTGGCCTTGTCTGTCGTGTTGATCGGGTTGCTGATGATGGTCACCCGCCGCAACGCCATCAGCCAGGTGGTTGGGTTCATGTCGCTGGAGAACGGCATCAACCTCGCCGCGACCGGTGCCCGGGGGATGCCGCTGGTGGTGGAGATCAGTGTCGCGTTCTCCATCCTGATCGCGTTTATCGTCATCGGCGTGTTCCTGTTCCGCATCCGCGAACGGTTCGACACGGTCGATGTGAGTGCTCTGGACCGGTCGCGTGGGGGGCAGGACTGATGCCCGATCCGGTCACCGCCATCCTCCTAACCCCTTTGGTCGCAGCCGCGATCCTGGCGGTGCTACCGAGCTATCGGCTTGGCGCGGCGCTGAATATGCTTGCCAGCTTTGCGTCGCTGCTGTTCGCGCTGACCTTGCTGTGGGACCGGCCGGCGACCGGGCCGTATCTGCTGGTCGATGATCTCAACATCGTCTTTGTGCTGCTGAACTGCTTCATCGGCTTCACCACCAGCACCTTCAGCGCATCGTATATCGGGCATGAACTGGAAACCGGCCGGCTGACGCCGCTGCATCTTCGTTTCTATCACGCGATGTTCCAGTTGATGCTGTTCGGCATGAACCTGGCACTGCTCGCCAACAACATCGGCCTGATGTGGGTAGCGGTCGAACTGGCGACGCTGACCACGGTAATGATGGTCGGCATCTATCGCACCGCCGAGGCGCTGGAAGCCGCCTGGAAATACTTCATCCTCGGCAGCGTCGGCATCGCGTTGGCGCTGTTCGGCACCATCCTGGTTTACCTCGCCGCGCGGCCCGTGGTGGGGGAGGGGCTGGATGCGATGATCTGGACGAACCTGTTGCTCTACGCGCCGCAATTCGACCCGTCTTTGCTGAACATCGCGTTCATTTTCCTGCTGCTGGGTTACGGAACGAAAGTCGGTCTGGCGCCGCTGCACGCATGGTTGCCGGACGCGCATGCCGAGGGGCCGACGCCGATCTCCGCCGTGTTGTCGGGGCTGCTGCTGAACGTCGCTTTGTATGCGCTGTTGCGGTTCAAGGTGTTGCTGGCCGCCAATCCGCACGCCATCGCGCCGGGACCGCTGATGATCGGGCTGGGGCTGCTGTCACTGATCTTCGCCGGATTCATGCTGTACCGGCGGCGCGACATCAAACGGCTGTTCGCGTATTCGTCTATCGAGCACATGGGTATCATCGTGTTCGCCTTTGGCATGGCCGGCCCGTTGGGCAATTTCGCCGGGTTGTTGCAGATGACGATGCACAGCCTGACCAAATCGGCGATCTTCTTCTCGGTCGGCCACATCACGCAGGTCAAAGGCACCCAACGCATCGACGGCATCGGCGGCCTGACCGAGAGCCACCCTTTGCTGGGCTGGGGTCTGGTGGCCGGTGTCGCGGCGATCATCGGATTGCCTCCGTTCGGAGTATTCACCAGTGAGTTCCTTGTCGTGTCCTCGACCTTCGCGCGAGCGCCGGTGCTGGCGGTTTTGCTGGTCGCCGGGCTGCTGCTGGCGTTCGGAGCCTTGCTGTTGCGCATGACGGATGTGGCGTTCGGGCCGGTCAAGGGGCCAATCGGGCGCGTGCATGCCTCGTACATCCCCCTGTTCGCGCATCTGGCGCTGGTGCTGATGGCCGGGATTTGGCTGCCGCCTCCGTTGGTCGCGTGGTTCCAGCATGTCGCGGCGTTACTGGGATGAGCCGAACATTCCAGGAGGCCCTGGCCATTGTTCGGTCGCCTGAGCAGGGGACGACAGCAAAAATTTTGAACCACAGATGCACGCAGATGCACACAGATCAGACATTCAGGGATTTTGATCGGATAATCGGCTATTACTATCGGCGTCCGATCGGGTTTCTATTATCGTTTTTTAATCATTCTTATCTGTGTGCATCTGTGTGCATCTGTGGTTCAAAATTCTTGACTGGTCCAGCCAGGGGACAGCCTGCCGGCGCTCCGCTCGTTCTCTGCACGGAAGGGGCCGGCACATGACCGTAGCCCCCGACAGCGCGCCCATATCGACCCTCGCGGACCTGATCGCCTCGAGTGAACGGGTCACGTCCCATCGCCCATGGCCGCGCGTATGGGTAGAGGCCGCGGTCTGGCAGCAGGCCATTGACCGGCTGGCTGATGGCAGTCTGACCCTGCTCAGTCTCTGGGGGGAATCTGGCGTCGCGCACATGGCGCTGCTCGGTGATGGCGTCCCTGACGCGGCGGTTCTGAGTATTGTCTGCCAGGACAACCATTTTCCCTCGGTTGGCGCCCGGCATGCCCCGGCGATCCGGCTGGAGCGCACGATGCGCGACCTGTTCGGGCTACAGGCAGATGGGCTGACCGACACCCGCCCCTGGCTGGATCACGGCCGCTGGGGTGAGGCGCAGCCGCCCGCCGCGTCGTATCCGTTCCTCCCGGTGGAGGGCGGCGCGTTGCACCAAATTCCCGTCGGGCCGGTCCACGCCGGAATCATCGAGCCCGGGCATTTCCGTTTCACCTGCGACGGCGAAACCGTTGTGCGGTTAGAGGAGCGGCTGGGCTACGTCCACAAGGGCGTCGATCTGCTGATGTCCGGCGCGCCGCTGTCCCGAGCCGCCAGTTTGGCGGGGCGGGTGTCGGGTGACAGCACGGTTGCCTATGCGTTGGCATTCTCCCGAGCGGTGGAAAGTGCGCTTGGGGTCGCGGTGCCGTTGCGGGCGGTCTGGCTGCGGGCGGTGATGGCGGAATTGGAGCGAATCGCCAACCACATCGGCGATTTCGGGGCGATCTGCAACGATGCCTCGTTCGCGATCATGCTGGCGCATTGCGCGATTCTGCGGGAGCGGGTGCTGCGTGTGTGTGCCGACTGTTTCGGACATCGGCTGATGATGGACCGGATCGTTCCCGGCGGCGTGACGGTCAATATCGGTCCCGAACAGATTGGACAGTTGCGCGCGGTCTTCGATGGTGTTCGGGCGGCGATGCCTCGCTTGGAGAGGCTCTATGACGACACACCGTCGTTGCAGGACCGGACGGTTGGCACCGGAATACTGCGAGCGGAGTTGACGAAACGATTTGCGCCCGGTGGCTATGTCGGACGCGCGTCGGGACGGGATTTCGATGCGCGGCGGGATCTGCCGTACGCGCCGTATGATACGCTGACATTCGAGGTGCCGGTGCGGCAGGATGGCGACGTCAATGCGCGGGTGTGGATCAGGATAAAGGAAATCGGCGAAAGCCTGTCGTTGCTGGATCAGTTATTACGCGACCTGCCGGATGGGGCGATCACGACGGACGTTGAGGGAACCGACGGAGAGGGCGTGGCGGTCGTGGAGGCCTTCCGCGGCGATGTGCTGGTATGGGTGCGGATTGTCAACGGCGTGGTCGAACGGTGCCATTTGCGCGACGCGTCGTGGTTTCAATGGCCGCTGCTGGAGGCGGTGATCGAGGGCAATATCGTTGCCGACTTCCCGTTGTGTAATAAGAGTTTTAACTGTTCGTACTCGGGGCACGATTTGTAACCTGGCATCTTCGTTCGGTTTTCTCCGCCCTTACCGCTGGCGGCGCCAAAATTCCAGGTTGCGGACGTGCGGAGGTCATCTGCATCAGATCGGTGGAAACTGGAAGACCTTGGCCTTATGAGCGGCACTCCCGTGCGGCATATCGTCAACGCGAACCTCTATGAATCCCATTTCCTTCATTTCTTGGGCAACCCGGAAGCCGGCTTCGGCCCTGACGGCGCCATCGCTTATATAATCGGAGCCCGTAGCCGCCCCCAGGCACTCATCGACACCAGACAGAGCCGGATGACCTTTACTGGTGGCGAGAACCATACGTTTGATGCCGTCCGCGGACTGAATAATGGCCTTGATGATCGCGAGACGAGGGTCGGCGTTCGTCAGCATGGTAACTTCCTTGGTTTTCTTTCAGCGCAGCAGAACGTGCTTGAGTTTCGGCGCACAACGATACGGTGTCAAATCGCAATGTCACCGCACGGCTGACTGCCGCCACCGAACGCCCGCTCGGCCTCCGCGAGCGTCACCATCAGCATCATCGGATCAACCGGCGACGCCTTGAATCCGTGCCGCTCATAGAAAGCCTTCGCCTCGGGGGAGATCGCATGAACCAAAATTGCGCGTACGCCGATCGCCTCGCCCGCGGCCAGGGCGCGCAGGACGGCGTCACGCAGAAGATCGCCCCCAAGCCCTCGTCCCTGCATGCTGCGGTCGATCGCCAGACGGCCAAGCAACACGACCGGGATTGGATTGGGCATGTTCCGTTTGACCCGACCTGTCGCCGCACCGGAAAGTAACGAACCGGCGGCAAGGCTGTAGTAACCGACGACCCGCCGGTCCATGCAGACAACAAACGTCCGCGAACCGCCCTCGGCCTGATTATGCCGGCCGTGTCGCTTCAGCCAGTTGTCGAGCGACTCAACTCCGGACTGGAACCCATCCAGATCATGCAGCGGCGACAGCGGTTGTGGCGCCGACAGACCCGGGATGCGGGAACTCAAGCCTCCCAGGCAGGTTTTCGAGACAGCAACGCCAGCAAGCGCGGGTTGTCGGCCGGAGGTGCGTCAAGCGCCGCGACGAACGCGTCCCATTGACCGTCATCGAGAACGAACGCCCGTCGGTCGGCTAACGCGTCTTGCGCGGCATGCAGCCCGCTATCGAGCATGAATTCGGTCAATGTCTTCTGCGACGCTGCCGCCGCCTGCTGTAGCATGTGCTTGGCGGACGGTGTCATCCTGACATCGACCCGTTCGGATCGGCTTTCGCTTACCGTCGCCATCATCGTCTCCTCAATCTGGAGAAAGTATGCCGCTGGTACACGGTCCGGACAAGAAAAATTCACCCGCCGCCGATCGCGTTACGTCGAGGCGCCCCCTTGCAGCGCCTCATTCGCCCCGGCATGGAACCGCACATCCGGACGCGGCAACCCGTACAGCGCCCGTAGCGTATCGCCCTCATACTCCGTCCGGAACAAGCCCCGCCGTTGCAACAGCGGCACCACTTCGGCGACGAACACCTCCAGCATCGACGGCAACACCGGCGGCATCACGTTGAAACCGTCGGCCGCACCGTCGCGGAACCAGTCTTCGATCAGGTCGGCGATCTGTTCGGGGGAGCCTGCGGTGACGAAATGGCCGCGCGCGCCGGCCAGATAGCCCAGCAATTGCCGCAAGGTCGGCTTTTCCCGGCGTACCAGGCCGATGATGACCTCCGTCCTGCTGCGCGCCGCTTCCACCGTGCCGGGGTCGGGGAAGTCTTCCGGCGACAATGTCTTGTCCAACGGCAAATGCGAGAAATCGTGGCCGCCGAACCGTCCGGACAGGCGCTTGCGGCCGACCTCGGGGTCGCTGAGGTCGTTCAGGTCGCGCGCGATCCGCTGAGCCTCGGCTTCGGTGCCACCGATCACCGGACTCAGTCCCGGCAAGATCAGCACATGTTCGGGCTTGCGGCCTTCCTCGACCGCCAGCCGCTTCAGGTCGGCATAAAAATCCTTCGCCGTGGCTTTTTCCATCTGGGCGGTGAACACCGCCTCGGCGTATCGCGCGGCGAAGCGGCGCCCGGTTTCCGACGACCCGGCCTGGACGAACACCGGCCGTCCCTGCGGGCCACGCGGCATATTCAGTGGCCCGGTCACCTGATAGAACTGTCCCACATGGTTCAGCGCCCGGATGCCGTCCGGCCTGGCATATGCGCCGGTGGCGCGGTTATCCAGGATGGCATCGTCGGACCAACTGTCCCACAACCCGGTCACAACGCGCATATATTCTTCCGCGCGCTCGTATCGTTCCGCGTGGCTCAGCGGTCCCGCGCCGCCATAGTTCCCGGACGCCGTCGCCAGCCAGGTCGTCACAATGTTCCAGCCGACCCGCCCGTTCGACATATGGTCAATCGAGGCAAACTGCCGAGCGAGATTGAACGGTTCGGTGTAGGTGGTGGAGCAGGTGGCGATCAGCCCGATCCGGCTGGTTGCCCCAACCAGCGCCGCCAGTGTCGTGACCGGCTCCAGCCAGGTGCGCGGCGCGCTCGCCACATCGTCCCCAACACCCAGCGAGTCCGCCAGGAAGATCGAGTCGAACAGCCCGGCCTCGGCGATGCGCGCGCATTCGGCGTAGTAACGAATATCGGTCAGCGGCAGCGTCGAGGCATCCGGATGCCGCCAGGATGCCTCGTGGTGGCCGCGGCCATGAATGAACAGATTGAGATGCAGGTGTTTGGTCATGGGTGGCTCACTCCAACGGCTGCCTCCAGGCTTTCCACGCCGCGCCCTCAGGTTGCCCGGGACGGCCAAACAGGCGACCCCGGCATAGAACATGATCGGGCCGGTTTGGCCAACAGATAGACCCAGCGGACTACGCAGGGTTCCGTCCCGTTTGCGGCTATGTCGGCAGCTTGTCCAATCCCTCCGTCGCCGGCACGTCGAACGCATTCGTCATGCCGGCCAGAAAGGCGTAGAAATTCATCGAGGCGGTCATCTCGACCATCCATTGCGGGCCGAATTGTGCGTTCAGCCTGTCAAACAACGCCTGATCCACCCGGTTGGTGCGCATCAACTGGCGAGCGTAGTCGATCACGTCGCGCTCGTCCTCGGGTAAGCCAGCCGCATCGCCCTTGGCGCGCAGCAAATCGATCAGATCCTCCCGTATCCCCACTCTGCGGGCGTAACCGACCTGAGCGGCCCATACATACTTAGCCTCCCGCTCCCGCACGGCAGCGAGGACGCCAGCCATGCGGAGCGAATCAGGCACGACGGAGTGTTCACGGATGAAAGGCACCAGCGGCAGCGCCAGTTCCGCCAGGGCAGGGCTGTGCAGCAGAATACTGAATGATGGCCCACGCACCGCTCCAAACACCTCCATCACGCCGTCCACAACGTGATGATAGGCCGGATCGATATCGGCCTTGCTGGTTTTGGGGACGATTCGGGTCACGACATGATCCTGCGCTGAGCCGCCCTCGGCGGCGCACCGCCGCGGGCTCGCGCATGCGATCCCGCGGCAAGTGAAGTTCAGACGATCGACTGACCCGTCTTCGCCCAGTCCGCCAGGAACGTCGCCAGGCCCTTGTCGGTCAGCGGGTGATTGAACAGCGAGCGCAACACGGCCGGCGGCAGCGTGGCCACATGGGCACCCATCTTCGCCGCCTCGATCACATGGTTCGGGCCACGGATCGACGCCACCAGAACCTCGGTCTTGAAGTCGTAGTTGTTATAGATATCGACGATGTCGGAGATCAGTTGCATCCCGTCCCAGCCGATATCGTCCACCCGGCCGACGAACGGGCTGATGAAGGACGCGCCGCTTTTCGCGGCCAGCAGCGCCTGCGCGGCGGAGAAGCACAGGGTCACGTTCACCATCGTGCCGTCGTTGCTCAGGTGCTTGCAGGCGCGCAGCCCGTCCATGGTCAACGGCACCTTGATGCACACGTTGTCGGCGATTTTGCGCAGCACCTTGGCCTCGGCCATGATCTGGTCGTACTCGGTGCCGGCGACTTCGGCGCTGACCGGGCCGGGAATGATTTCGCAGATTTCAGCGATCACCTTGGCGAACACGCCGCCATTTTTGGCGATCAGCGACGGGTTGGTGGTCACGCCATCCAGCAGGCCGCTGCTGGCAAGGGACCGGATTTCCGTCAGATCGGCGGTATCGATAAAGAATTTCATGCCAACGCTCCGTTTTGCGGGTAAGTCAGGGTTTCGAAAGATCGCGATAACGCCGGTTATATAGGTTGTCACTCCCCCATCTGAATCTCGGGCTTCCGCCGGAGCACCGTGTGCCGGTGCTGTTGCCGTATCCGTTCGCAGGCCCGTTCGACTATCGTGTGCCCCCCGGGATGCAGCCGAAACCCGGCGATGTCGTGCTGGTTCCACTGAATAATCGCGAGGAAGTGGGCGTCGTCTGGGACGAGCCGGCCGGCGCAACGGTAGCCGCGCACAAACTGAAAGCGGTGATCTCTGTTCTCGACACGCCGCCGATGGGCGAGTCGCTCCGCCGCTTTATCGACTGGATCGCCGCCTACACGCTGTCGCCCCCCGGCGAGGTGATGCAAATGGCGCTGCGGGTCATCTCCGGCGACGGTATGCGCCCGGTGGTGCTATACCGGCGCTGCGATCCTTTGCCGGTCGTGCGCCTGACGCCACCGAGGCAGCGCGTGCTGGATGCGCTGGCCCGTCAGGAACCCCGATTGGCCGCCGACCTGTTGCGGGAGTCCGGCGCCAGCAGCGCGGTGTTGCGCGGGATGATCGAGGCCGGTCTGGTGGCCGCCGAAACCGCTGCCGCCAATGCTCCGTTCCAGTGGCCAGATCCCGATCATCCCGGCCCCGGCCTGTCAGGCCAGCAGTTGGAAGTCGCGGCCGGGCTGCGCAAGGTGGTCGCGGATCGGGCGTTCTCGGTCACCTTGCTGGATGGCGTCACCGGCTCCGGCAAGACCGAGGTGTATCTGGAGGCCGTCGCCGCTTGCCTGCGAGAGGGCCGGCAGGCGTTGGTCATGTTGCCCGAGATCGCGCTGTCCTCCCAATGGATCGAGCGGTTTCAACGCCGGTTTGGCGTGGCACCGGCCGTCTGGCACTCCGATCTGGCGTCGCGGCTGCGCAAGATCACCTGGCAGGCAGTGGCGGAGGGCAAGGCCCCGGTCGTCGTCGGCGCGCGGTCGGCGTTGTTCCTGCCGTTCCCCGACCTCGGCCTGGTCATTGTCGATGAGGAGCACGAGTCCGCGTTCAAACAGCAGGACGGTGTTGTCTATAACGCCCGTGACATGGCCGTCGTGCGCGCCCGGTTTGCCGGTGCGCCGGCGGTGCTGGTCTCGGCCACGCCAAGCCTGGAAACCGTGGTGAATGTCGAGGCTGGCCGTTACCAGCATTTGCGGCTGGCCCGCCGGCACGGTGGCGCCTCGATGCCGCGGATCGACCTGATCGACCTGCGGGAGAATCCGCCCGATCGCGGCCGGTTCCTGGCGCCTCCGTTGATCCAGGCCATCCGGGAAACCCTGGCGCGCGGCGAGCAAGCGATGCTGTTCCTGAACCGGCGCGGCTATGCGCCGCTGACGCTGTGCCGGAGTTGCGGGCACCGCATGCAGTGCCCGCACTGCACCGCGTGGCTGGTGGAGCACCGCACCCGCAGCCAGCTTCTGTGCCACCATTGCGGCCACACCGTGCCGATCCCGCCGGAGTGCCCGCAGTGCAAGGCGGCGGACAGTCTGACGCCGGTCGGCCCCGGCATCGAACGCATCACCGAGGAAGCCGCCCTGGTGTTCCCCGAGGCTCGGCGGCTGATCATGGCAAGCGACACCATCGCCGGCCCGCATGCCGCCGCCGCCGCCGGGCATGCGATCGAGGAGCGGTCGGTGGACCTGATCATCGGCACGCAGCTTGTGGCGAAAGGCTGGCACTTTCCGCATCTGACATTCGTCGGGGTGGTCGATGCCGATCTGGGGCTGGCCGGCGGGGAACTGCGGGCGTCGGAGCGGACGGTGCAGTTGCTGCATCAGGTGGCCGGCCGGGCAGGGCGGGCCGAGGCGGCGGGGCGGGTGATGTTGCAGACGTTCATCCCGGATCACCCGGTGATGCAGGCTCTGCTGCAGGGCGATTTGGATGCGTTTATGGAAAGCGAGGCCGAGAGCCGGCGTGATGGCGAATGGCCGCCGTTCGGACGGTTGGCGGCGCTGATCGTCAGCGCGGATACGGCGATCCTGGCGGATACGGTGGCACGTGATCTGGGCTGGGCGGCGCCGCATGGGGACGGGGTCGTGGTGCTGGGACCGGCGCCGGCGCCGATGGCTCTGCTGCGGGGGCGGCACCGGCGGCGGTTGCTGCTGAAGGTGCGGCGGGATGTGGCGATCCAGCCGATTCTGCGGTCGTGGCTGGCGGCGGTGAAGGTGCCGCGGGGCGGGCGGGTGGATGTGGACGTGGACCCGATTTCGTTTCTTTAGGTCCTTTACCGATCAGTTGCCCGTCGTGCGGGCGTCGGTTCCGGCGCCGGGAAGCCTCACCGAGCAGGCGTTCAGGTTGGCGAGGACAGGTGGATTGGGTGGCTGAACGCTACTCTGATGGAGCGCAATCCCCCGCGTCATCGGCCATTTTATGAAAATTGTGCGCTGCACCATTTTCTCCTTGACGGTTCGAGGCCCCCGCCTTAAATCCCTGTTTGTGCAGTGCAGCAATTCGCTGGCTGAGACTTCCCGAGGCAAGGATCTGGTGCCGCTATCCGGGCCTTTTCCTCTGACAGGAGACAGATTAATGAGCAAAAAGCCGACCTCGGCAGCTCCCTACCGGGCGAGTGTCACCGCTCCCGCAGTGACCAAAACTGCACCGGCCGCAGCCGAACCCGTCATCGCCGAAACTGCCCCGACGCCAGTCGAAGTCGCGCCGGAACCTGTCGCGGTAACGCCACCGGCAGCCGCACCGGTGATCGAAACGGTCGCCCCGGCACCAGTCGCCGAGACACCAGTCGCCGAGACGCCAGCAGTCGAGACCCCGGTCGCCGAGACGTTTGTCGCAGCGGCCGAAGTCGCTGCCGAACCCGTTGTGGTGACACCCCCCCTATCGACGCCCGCGGTTGCGGCGCCGGTTATCTTCCCACCCGCCATGTTGGCGCTTCCTACCCTCACAGAAGGACTGAAAACCATGTTGAACAGCAAAATCGATTTCGTCGCCGTTGGCAAAGACAACCTCGAAGCCATCACCGCTTCCAGCAAGATCTGGGCCGCTGGCGTTCAAGAGCTGAACAAGCAGTTCGCCGAATCCGCCAAGGCTTCGCTGGAAGAATCCGTCGCGGCATTCAAGGCGCTCTCGTCCGTTAAGTCGGTCAAGGAAGCCATCGAGCTGCAGACCGCTTACAGCAAGTCCGCCGTCACGAAGGCGATGGCCGAGACGACCAAGCTGACCGAAGCGTCGCGCAAGCTGACCGAGGAAGCTCTGGCCCCGATCACCGCCCGCATCTCCGTTGCGGTTGGCTCGCTCTCCAAGGCAGCGTAATTCGCTAACGCCTTGCTTTGATAAAACGCCCCGGTCGTCAGACCGGGGCGTTTTTGATTCCGGCTACTGGTCTTGTTTCGGCTTGGCGGTTTCCCTTAGCCGGCCCTGCTCCTTCCGCTTCAGCAGATTGGCGCGCAAGGCGGCAGCCTCTCGCGCCGCGCGTGCCAGTTCGGCGGGCGTTTTCGTTTCGGACTTTGCTTGCGGTGGCTTGTTCATGCCGGGTGCTTTCGCATCATCGCCTGCCGGGTGCAAATGGCCACCATCTCGTCCCGCTGGTTCCAGGCAGTGTGTTCGAATTCGACAATACCGACATCGGGGCGGGAGCGGCTTTCCCGCATCGTCAGCACTTTGGTGCGTGCTTTTAACGTGTCGCCGTGGAAGACCGGTTTCGGAAATCTCATCTCGGTGAATCCCAGATTGCCGACTGTGGTGCCGAACGTGGTGTCGTTCACGCTCATGCCCACCATCAGGCCGAGGGTGAAGATTGAGTTAACCAGGCGCTGGCCGAACTCGGTTTCGGCGGCGAAGTGCGCGTCAAGGTGCAGCGGTTGGACGTTCATGGTCAGCGCGCTGAACAAGGTGTTGTCCATTTCACTCACCGTTCGCGTCCAGGGATGCGCGAACTCCTGGCCCACCGAGAACTGTTCGTAATAAAGCCCGGCCATGCCCTGGTCCTTCGCTTAGTCAAGGCGGACTCAACCGCATCGGAGCGAGATTGCCAAGGGCCACGACAGGCTTGTTTTTGCGCAGAGTGCCACACGGCCGAGGGCCGGCACGATGCCATGTCAAGCCCATGTGACATCGCCATTGCCGGATATCAACCAGTTGCGACTTGTAACTGTTGTGTCCGGGGTGACCTGTAGGTGCGTTCTGAGACATTGGAAGGGCTAATCACATGCGCAAAAACGCGCGTCTTTTACTGACCTTCGCTGTCCTTGCCGCCGCTGCGCCATTGATAGCCGCCTGCACCACGCCCAGTGACAACGGTCAGGCGTCAAACACTTTCGGGCACCGCCCGGGATATTATCCCGACCCCACCACCCCTGGTCTCCACCCGCCAGTACGCTGGCCTGGATGACCTGACGGCCGATTCGCCGGTTATTGGGCCGGACGTGCCTGGTTAAGCCGCCACCTTGTCGGCATGGGTATCCTTGATGTCCCGGAACGTCAGGCTAGGGGCCAGATCTTCCGCGCGCCGCATCATGAACGTCGACGTCGACAGGAAGACCGGATCGCCATCGACGTCGTCCGCCATGGCATTCCGGTTATCCGCGATGAATTTCGCCAACGCCGCTTTGTTCGACGACGAAACCCAGCGTGCCAGTGAGAACGACGACGCCTCGAATCCGATTCCAACGCCGTATTCCGCTCCAAGCCGAGCCTGTAGAACGTCTAGCTGAAGCGTGCCGACGACGCCAACGAGAGGGGCCGATCCATCTTGCGGACGGAATAACTGCACGACGCCTTCCTCGGCCAGTTCCACCAGGGCCTGACGCAGCTTCTTGGCCTTCATCGCGTCGTCCAAGCGCACGCGGCGCAGAATTTCGGGGGCGAAGTAGGGGACGCCGGTGAACTGGATGTCCTCGCCCTCGGTCAGGGTGTCGCCGATTCGCAGCGTGCCATGGTTCGGGATGCCGACGACATCGCCAGCGAAAGCTTCGTCGGCGATTTCACGTTCGCGGGCGAAGAAGAACTGCGGCGCGTGCAATGGGATCGACTTGCCGGTGCGCACCTGTTTCAGCCGCATGCCGCGCACCAGCCGGCCGGAGCAGACCCGGGCGAAGGCGATTCGGTCGCGATGGTTCGGGTCCATATTGGCCTGAATCTTAAACACCAGAGCGGTCAGGCCAGGTTCTGTCGCCTCGACCATCCGCTTGTCGGCCGGTTGCGCGCGCGGCTGAGGTCCGTAGTCCGCCAGCCCGTCCAGCAGGTCGCGAACGCCGATATCCTTGATCGCGCTGCCGAAATACACCGGCGTCAGATGGCCCGCGTTGAAGCTTTCCAGATCGAATTCCGGCAGCGCGGAACGGATCAGATCGACCTCGTCCGCCACCGCCTGCATGCGCGGATCGGACTGCGGCAGGTCATTGATCAGGTGCATCTTCCGCGTGCGCAGATCATACGTCCCGGCGAATTCCGAGGCTCGGCCGATCGGCCAGGTCACCGGGCAGGTGTCGAGCGCCAGGGTGGAGGCAACCTCGTCCAGCAATTCGATCGGATCGCGGGCTTCGCGGTCCATCTTGTTGATGAAGGTGATGGTGGGGATGTCGCGCAGGCGGCAGATTTCAAACAATTTCCGGGTGCGGGCCTCGATGCCTTTCGCGGCGTCGATCACCATCACCGCGGCGTCCACGGCGGTCAGCGTGCGGTAGGTGTCCTCCGAGAAGTCTTCGTGGCCCGGCGTGTCCAGCAGGTTGAAGACGCAGCCTTTGTATTCGAACGTCATCACCGAGGTGACGACGGAAATGCCACGGTCGCGCTCGATCCCCATCCAGTCGGAGCGCGTACGCCGCCGTTCACCCTTCGCCCGCACGTTGCCGGCAAGCTGGATCGCGCCGCCCTCGCGCAGCAGATGCTCCGTCAGGGTGGTTTTTCCGGCGTCAGGATGCGAGATGATCGCGAAGGTGCGGCGGCGGGCAATCTCGGCGGCGGGGTCGGTCATTCATGCGCTTTCGTCAGGTCCGGGCAGTATATAGGTCGCGGACACCCGGCCGTCACGCTTGATCGTGGCCCCCAGCCGGAAGCCCGATCCGGGGCCATGGCTCTGTTCGCCGCAAGGCGATGATTGCGGCCGGGTTGCATCGACCTGGCCGATGCATTTTTCCATATGCAAATTCGCCATTTGAATTCGCGATCAAAGGAACAGGGGGCGGATTGAAGGCCAAACGACACAACCGCCTCTGTCTAAGGCTGCCAACGATCCAAATTTCCCTCCAGGAATGCTGCGGTTTCAGTCAGCCCAGGTCGGCGCATGATCTTCAAATATGAGGTGGGCGTGACCGGCGGCCGTCTTAGACGAGACAGGCAGTCGCTTACCGCGGCCAGGACCTGTGACGGCATCATATCGATAAGCGATTGCAAATAAGCATCGGGATGTTTTGCTTCGACACCGTAGGGTGCCAGCGCGGCAGCCGGAAAGTCCCGGAGGTTGAAGGTCACGATCACATCAGCCGCTATCGTTATTGCAGCGGCCAGGACGTGCCGGTCGTCGGGATCGGGCAACATGATATTGGAGATGTGCCGGTGATAGCCGGTCACCAATGCATTGGGGATGGCGCGGTGCATCATGGACCGGGTCAGGGCAATCTGTGCGACCAGTTCGGGACGGTCAGCCTGGAGACTCCGCGTCCACTTGTCGTCGATGTCGGCTGACCAACGCGCCTGAAACACACCGGCAAAGGCCAGTTGCAACAGGAGATCCCGCAGGGGTGCGGGATAGAGCACGTTGGCATCGAGAACCGCGACAGCAGCTGTCATTCCTCATAGCCAGGTTTCAGCTCCTGAGCCTGCCGCGTCAGCCAATCAAGCGCCGCAGGGCGGTCGCCAATCCGTGCGCGCCTTATAGTCAAGGAGATCGCGCACCTGCTGTTTGCTGCCCTTTCCGAAACGGAGCGGCGCCTTGGGCGACCGTGTCGGCCACGGTGAGGGCGATCGGATGGCTGTCGTCACTATTGGGACACAGCGACGAACTCCAGGATGGACGGCGGCAAAGGGCAGGGGCCGTGGTTCGGAAACCATAACCGTTTCCGGTGCGCGGGAAGCCTTGGCTCCCGGGCCTCGCGCTTTACCCCCGTGGCGTGACCAGATACTCGGCCAGGGTGGCGCTCGCGGTCAGCATATGGGCGCGCATCAGGCGGCCGGCGGCCTCGCCGTCCCCCTGTAGCACCTGCGACAGGATCGCCTCGTGTTCGGCATGCGACTGCTGCAGCCGCTGTTCGCCACGAAACTGCGCCCGGCGAAAAGGCGCCAGCCGCAAACGCAAACCGGTCGCGTGATCGACGAGTGCCGAGTTGTGGCTGCCCCGGTAGATCGACGTGTGAAAATCCCGGTTGTGCTGATCATACCGATCGACATCATTCCGCCCGACAATCGGCGCCGATTGCCGGTGCAGCATCTGCAAGGCGACCCGCTCCACAGCGGTCATGCGATAGGTCGCCAGACGAATGCACAAGGCCTCGGTCTCGGCCATCAGTTCGAACAGTTCGCCCAGATCGTTGGCGGTCAGTGCCGCGACCCTCACGCCACGCCGCGGCTCAATGACGACGAGGCCCGAGGCGGCAAGCTGCCGCAAGGCTTCGCGCACCGGCGTGCGAGAGGCGCCAAACCGTCCTGCCACCGCCTGCTCATCGATCTCGGTGCCGGGGGCGAGGGCGCCCGACGTGATCTCGTCGGCCAGTCCCACCCGGATTGCCTCGGCCAGCGTTCCACCGGCACCGGGCCGCGCAAGTGGCGACACACCGTCGTCCGCGAAGTCCGGTTTCCGTAAGTCCGCGGTCGTGGGGTCAGTCATGCGGTCATCCTACCCGGTCTCCGGCTGGCTTGCGAGCGTTCGAAGATTGTATTCAGAATGCCACAATAAGAGATACTGTGCATACACGGCTTGCGCCAAAGTCGGTCATATTATAATTGATGCCTCTCATTCATCCTTGGGAGGGGCGGCGTGATTCCAGAAGCAATTTCGGCCTCCGAGTCCAGCTCGCGGTCCTGGATCGAACGGCTGTGGTCGTCGGTGGCTGATCGCGGACGATCCTATGCGGACGTGCTGCAACCAAAAGCGCCGCAACCGCCGCTCGACAACGCCTGCCAATTTGCGGCGGCGTTGCTGTCGGAACGTGGCGAGGCCTCCGGCGCCGCCGTCGCTCGCGAACTCCAGGCAGCGCTCCGGCAACTCACCCCGGCCGACCGGCTGGCGTTTTACCGGTATCTGGCGGAGAATTTTCTGCCGCCCGAGGCCGGATTGCGTGCCGCCGCGCAGGCCTATCTGGACGAACCGACCCCCGAACGCGCAACCCAACTGGCCGAGGCCGCCGAACCGGCGCGGCAGGAGCTGCTGCGCCGGATGAACATGGCGCAAGGCGGCACCGCCGCGCTGGTGGCGATGCGCAAGGATTTGCTGTCCCATCTGCGCTCGGAACCGGCCCTGCGACCTTTGGACTCCGACCTGCGGCATCTGTTCGCGTCCTGGTTCAATCGCGGCTTCCTGGAACTGCGGCGGATCGATTGGCAGACCCCGGCCGCCGTTCTGGAAAAGCTGATTACATACGAAGCGGTTCATGAAATCCACGGTTGGGACGACCTGCGCCGCCGGCTCGCGTCTGATCGGCGGTGTTTCGGGTTCTTTCATCCGGCATTGCCCGGGGAGCCGTTGATTTTCGTCGAGGTCGCGCTGACAACCGGTCTCGCATCCTCCATCCAACCGCTGCTACAGCGAGATGGCGACGAAGCGGCGGCGCGGTCGCAGGAACACAGCGCCGACACCGCGATTTTCTACTCGATCTCCAACTGCCAGGACGGTTTGCGCGGCGTGTCGTTCGGCAACTTTCTGATCAAGCAGGTGGTCGAGGAACTGAAAGCCGAACTGCCCGGGATCGTACGGTTTTCAACGCTGTCCCCGCTGCCCGGCTTCCGGCGCTGGCTGGATAAGCAGCTTACGTCCGGCGAGACTCTGTTGCTGGATGGTGAAAGGACAGCGCTCGGCATGGACTTCGCCGCCGCGCTCGGAACCGTGCGCTGGTGGGAAGACGCGGCGCTGACCGAAGCGCTGCGGGAGCCGCTGACCCGCCTGTGCGCGCAATATCTGACAACGCCGGCCGCGAAGGGCGGGCCGGCCGATCCGGTGGCGCGTTTCCATTTGGGCAATGGCGCGCGGCTGGAAAGAGTGAACTGGCTCGGCAATACCGCCCCGCGCGGGATCACCGAATCCCATGGGATGATGGTCAATTATCTCTACGACCCCGAACAGATCGAGGCCAACCACGAGGCGTTTGTGCGGGGCGTGATCGTTCGGTCGCCCGCCGTGGACGCTTTGATGGGAATGCCATCGCTGGCCCCGGCGCCTCATCAACAAGCCGACGCGGCTCCGGCAAAAGCCGATCAATCACGGTCCCTGCCGATGGCGCGCCGGGACACTAAAATAAAAGAGGAAACAAACAGAATGTCTTTCGATTCCACTGGTGGTGCCGCCACCGGTCTCATACCCGCCCTGAAGCGCACCAAGTTGAACCGGCAACAGATCGTCGGTTTCTGGGCCGCGTGGTTCGGCTGGATGCTGGACGGCATGGACTCCGTGATCTACGCGCTTGTGCTCGGACCCGCGTTGACCGAGCTGCTGCCGAAATCGGGCATCGAGGCGACGCCCGCCAACATCGGCTATATCGGGTCGCTGATGTTCGCCCTGTTCCTGGTCGGCTGGGGGCTGTCGTTCATCTGGGGGCCGATCTCCGACCGGTTCGGGCGCACCAAGTCGCTGGCGGCGACGGTGCTGGTATATGCGCTGTTCACCGGCGCCGCCGCCTTCGCGCCGAATGTGTGGATGCTGGCGCTGTTCCGCTTCCTGGCCGGTATCGGTGTCGGCGGCGAGTGGGCGATGGCCGGCACCTATGTGGCCGAAGCCTGGCCCGAGGACCGGCGCAAAATGGGCGCCGGTTACCTGCAAACCGGCTACTATTTCGGCTTCTTTGTCGCCGCGACGCTGAACTACACCGTCGGCGCCTCGTTCGGCTGGCGCGCCATGTTCCTGTGCGGCCTGGCGCCGGTCGTGGTGTCGATCGCGACGCTGCTGAAGGTGAAAGAACCGGAGAAGTGGGAACACACCAAACACGACGTCACGGCGAAGCGGCAGAACCCGATGGCGGTGATTTTCAGCCCGCGGTATTTGCGCCAGACGATCACCATGTCGGCGCTGCTGACGGTGGCGATCGTCGGGTTGTGGGCCGGCGCGGTGTATGAGCCAACAGCGATCGTGTTCCTGTCGAAGCAGGCCGGCATGGCTCAGCCGGACGCGGCGAAGATGGCGTCGTATGGCACCGCACTGCTTTCGATCGGCACGATCCTTGGCTGCATCGCCGCTCCCTGGCTGGCGGAACGCTATGGCCGCCGTCCGACGTTGGCAGCGTATTTCTGCGGCATGATGGTCACCATCGCGGTGGCGTTCGGCTGGGCGTTCTATTTGCCCGTCGGTTCGGCCCTGCCGGCGTTCATGACGGTGCTGTTCTTCCTGGGCATGTTCGGCGGCAACTTCGCGATCTTCAGCCTGTGGCTGCCGGAACTGTTCGGCACCGAGGCGCGGGCGACCGCCTTCGCGTTCTGCACCTCGATCGGGCGTTTCATCGGCGCCGGGGTGAATTTCGGTCTTGCCGGAGCGGTCGCGGCGATGGGCACGCTGGGAACGCCGATCGCCATGACGGCGGTGGCATTCGGGCTGGGGCTGCTGATCATCCCGTTTGCTCGGGAGACGCGCGGGGACGTGTTGCCGGAGTAGGCCGGACGGATAGACGGCGGGTCGGAGAGAGGGCAGCATCCGATCCGCGTCGATCTGTGGAGGCGAAGAAGCGGTGGCGGTCAGGCACGGCAAGACGGACACAACCAAGCCAGGACTTCTGCTGCGCGGCTTCCAGGTCGATCCGGCGCGCGGCGGTGAACGGATCGAGCGTCTGCCGTTCCTGGCGCATGGGCCGGTCGATATCCAGCTCCGGTCCCCGTTGACGTTCCTGATCGGCGAGAACGGGTCGGGTAAAACCACGCTGCTGGAAGCCATCGCGGCGCGCTGCGGCATCCGGCCGGGCGGCGGCGGCAGTTACGCCGAGACCGAGGACGATCGCGCAGCCACCGCGATCTCCCGCGCCGTTGACGTGACGTATGGCGTGCGGCGCCTGAAGGGCCTGTTCCTGCGGGCGGACCGGTTTGCCGAGATGATGTTGCGGGCCGGGCACCTGCCGATGCCGGCCACCGGCGAATGGCGGGCGGCGGACGAGCAAAGCCGCGGCGAAGGCGTGCTGTCGCTGCTGAGCGCCAGGGTCGATGCCAGCGAGAACCTGCTGTATCTGTTGGACGAACCGGAGACCGGCCTGTCGCCGCAGCGGCAGATGGCGCTGCTGTGCCTGTTACACGAGTTGCATCGGGACGGCCGCTCGCAGGCGCTGGTGGCGACGCACTCGCCGATCCTGATGAGCCACCCGGGCTGCGATCTGCTGTGGATCGACGAGGACGGCATCAACCGCCGGCCGCTGGCCGATATCCCGCACTGGCGCGACATGAACCGGTTCATGCGCGATCCCGACACGGCGTTGCACCGGCTGCTGGATTGAAGCGTGATCTGCCTCATTCCGTCGCCGTGCTGCCTTAACACGTCATGGCCGGGCACATCCTTCCCGCCACCAGTGACCTGACAAACCTCCAAACTGGTTCACTCCCGCGGCCGGTTGCTATAAGCCCCCGGCAACCGCATCCGCCGCCGAGGGTTTATGATTCGCCTGGACAATATTACGAAGCAGCAAGGCACGCGCCTGGTGTTCATCGAAGCCTCCGCCGCGTTGCAGAAGGGCGAGAAGATCGGGTTGGTCGGGCCGAATGGCGCCGGCAAGACGACGCTGTTCCGCATGATCACCGGCCAGGATGAGCCGGACACCGGCCAAATCCTGGTCGATCGCGGCGTCAGCATCGGCTTCTTCAGCCAGGATGTCGGCGAAATGTCCGGCCGCAGCGCCGTCGCTGAAGTCATGGACGGCGCCGGCCCGGTCAGCGCGGTCGCCGCCGAGTTGGCGTTGCTGGAAGCGCGGATGGCCGACCCGGACGAGGCGGACATGGACGCCCTCATCGAACGGTTTGGCGACGTGCAGGCCAGGTTTGAGGAACTGGACGGCTATGCGCTGGACGGGCGGGCGCGCGAAGTGCTGGACGGGTTGGGGTTCAGCCAGGAGATGATGGACGGCGACGTGGACAAGCTGTCCGGCGGCTGGAAGATGCGCGTGGCGCTCGGGCGGATTCTGCTGATGCGGCCTGACGTTATGCTGCTGGACGAACCGAGCAACCATTTGGATCTGGAGAGTTTGATCTGGCTGGAGGGGTTTCTGGCCGGGCATGACGGGGCGCTGCTGATGACCTCGCATGATCGGGAATTCATGAACCGCGTCATCAACAAGGTGATCGAAATTGACGGCGGGTGTCTGACGGCGTTCTCGGGCGATTATGAGTTTTACGAGCAGCAGCGGGCGCTGAACGAGAAGCAGCAGCAGGCGCAGTTTGAGCGGCAGCAGGCGATGCTGGCGAAGGAAATCGCCTTCATCGAACGCTTCAAGGCGCGGGCGTCTCACGCCGCCCAGGTGCAAAGCCGGGTGAAGAAGCTGGATAAGATCGACCGGGTGGAGCCGCCGAAGCGGCGGGTTTCCGTGGCGTTCGATTTCGCTCCCGCGCCCCGGTCCGGGGACGACGTGGTGAACCTGCGAGGGGTGCATAAGGGGTATGGGTCGCGGATGATCTACGAGGGGCTGGACCTGCTGGTGCGCCGCCGCGAACGCTGCTGCGTGCTGGGGGTGAACGGCGCGGGGAAATCCACGCTGCTGAAGCTGGTGGCCGGCACGACCGACCCGGATGCGGGGTCCGTTACGCTCGGTGGCAGCGTGAAGATGGGCTATTTCGCCCAGCACGCGATGGATTTGCTGGATGGCGACGTGACTGTGTTTGGAACGCTGGAGGATGCGTTCCCGATGGCGGGGCAGGGATCGTTACGGTCTTTGGCGGGGGCGTTCGGGTTCTCCGGCGATGATGTCGAGAAGCGGTGCCGCGTGCTGTCGGGTGGCGAGAAGGCGCGGTTGGTGATGGCGCTGATGCTGTACGATCCGCCCAATTTTTTGGTGCTGGATGAGCCGACGAACCATTTGGACATCGCGACGAAGGAGATGCTGATCGGGGCGTTGTCGTCGTTCGAGGGCACGATGCTGTTTGTCTCGCATGACCGGCATTTCCTGGCGGCGCTGTCTAATCGGGTGCTGGAACTGACGCCGGAGGGGATTCACCAGTATGGGGGTGGGTATACGGAGTATGTGGCACGGACCGGGCATGAGGCGCCGGGGCTGCATGCCTGAAGTTGGCGGTTGAACGATACCGCCGATGATACTATATGACGCCCATGATCAGGGGTGCGCATGGCCAGGGGCGACAAGACTCTCGAGGCGATGCGGGGGAATCCGCGGGACTGGCGCATCAACAGCCTGGAAAGCGTCGCCGCTGCCTTCGGGGTGAATGTTCGCAAGTCCGGCGGCAGCCATGTAGTGTTCGAGCATCCCGATGTGACGGAGGCGTTGTCCGTCCCAGCACGCCGGCCAATCAAGCCGATTTACGTGCAACGTTTCGTCCGGTTTATCGACTCGGTGAGAGGTCGCGATGAAAGAGATTGAATACCGGTTCACGGTTCGGCCGCTGACAGCGGAAGAGGGTGGCGGCTATCTGATCGAATTCCCCGATTTGCCCGGCTGCATGTCGGATGGGGAGACGATCGAGGAAGCACTTGCAAATGGCGCCGAGGCGAAACGCGATTGGATCGCGGCGATGACGGAGGCCGGGCGGCCGGTGCCGCCGCCGGGGGGCGATCCGGCGGAAGGTTATTCCGGCAAGTGGGTGCTGCGGACGCCGAAATCGCTGCATCGCACGCTGGCCGAGCGGGCGCGGCAGGAAGGTGTGAGTTTGAATGCCCTTGCGGTGGCGATGCTGGCGCAGGGACTGGGGCAACGGATGCCGCGAGACGGGTGAGGTCTATCTTCCGATAGTCGGGTTCTCCGCCGACGACCGGCACGTTTTAGGTGACGCCAACTCAGTCGGCGACGGGGTCCGCGAATTGCGCTTCGACTTCGGGCCAGGATACCGGATGTACGAAGCAAGACATGGCAACGTCGTGGTGATCCTGCTGTGCGGCGGCGATAAGGACTCGCAGGCGCGGGACATCGAGCGAGCGAAAATCATGGCGCGGGAAATCGGGTGATGCCCATCGAAACCAAACCCCGGGATGCGGCCGAGGTGCTGAATACGCCAGCGGACATCGCCGCCTACCTCGATGCCTATTTGGAGGACGGCACGCCGGAGGAGCTGCTTCGCGCGCTCGGCACCATCGCACGGTCGCACGGCATGTCGGCGCTGGCGCGGGAGACCGGCATCAGCCGCGAGGCGCTTTACCAGGCATTCAGCGACACCGGCAATCCGACCCGCGACACGCTGCTGCGTGTCATGAAGGCGTTGGGCGTTCGCCTCGCGGTCGCTGCGTAAGACGTTGGGCGGCGGAGTATGCGGACAACCCGGCGACAACGGAAGAAGCCTGGGCCGATGCCGTCATACGACCCAGCGACGCCCTCCAAACATGTTCGTTCGCCCTCGCGCATTTTTTCCGCGCTATGCGGAGTCACTTCAACCCCAGTCGAGAGAGCACTGCCGCTGCGCAATCCCTGAGACTCTCATCTAGCTCGTGCTCCCAAAATCGTACGAATGTCCAACCAAGTTCCACCAAATCAAGCTCGTTTCTTCTGTCACGTTCAACGTTTTTTCTAAGTTTTTCTGCCCAAAATGCGCCATTGGTCTTTGGCATCACGCTGTGTTTCGGGCATCCGTGCCAAAAGCAGCCGTCGACGAACACGGCCATGCGCCGCCCTGGGAACACAATGTCCGGCTTTCCCGGTATCGGATAGTGCAGCCGGTATCGTAAACCCAGCGACCACAACGTGGTCCGTAAAGCAATTTCGGGCCTCGTATTTCGGCCACGTATTCGCGACATGCAAAGCTTTCGTTGTGACGGTGTCAGCACGTCCATGTGGAACCTCACCTTTGGCCTAGTCAGTTTCCTTTCGAACTGATAGCCTGGATTTGAAATCGCGATACCGGGAAACCTCAATGATCAAGACGCTTGACATATTTTGCGGCGGCGGAGGCAGTAGTTATGGCGCTCGAAACGCAGGCGCGGAGATTGTCTGCGGCATCGACCTTTGTGATAGAGCAACAGCGACCTATGCAGAGAATTTTCCGGCTGCCCATGTCGTTCTGTCAAGGCTGGAAGACGTGTCTCCGAGGGCTTTGCACAAGCGGATTGGCGACATCGACCTGCTGCTTGCCTCGCCTGAATGCACGAACCACACATGTGCCAAAGGTGGAGCGCCTCGTTCGGAGGAAAGTCGTGCTACCGCCATGCATACCTTGCACTACGCCAAGGAATTCAAACCTCGATGGTTGGTATTGGAAAATGTCGTCCATATGAGGCCTTGGTCCCGTTACGGCGAACTCAAGGAATCGCTGGAAAACCTCGGTTATAACGTTCGCGAATTCGTGCTTGACGCTTCCCACTTCGGCGTGCCGCAGAGCCGTAGGCGGCTGTTCATCGTTTGTGACCGGGATGAAAAAGTGATGGATATAGAAATCCCCACATTACGGAAAAGGAAAACGGTGAGGGACATCTTAGACAAGCCGGGCAAATGGAACACTACGCCCCTTTACAGCTCCAAGAGAGCCAAGCCGACGTTACAGCGCGCGGAACGTGGCTTTGCGGAAGTCGGCACGGAAGCCGGCTTTCTGTTGGTATATTACGGCACTGATGGGGGCGGTGGCTGGCAGACGCTCGATCGGCCGCTGCGGACAGTCACCACGGTCGATCGGTTCGCGCTGGTCGAGCCGGGCGCAACAGGTCACAGTATGAGGATGCTGCAGGTTCCCGAGCTGAAAAAGGCGATGGGGTTCAGGACCGATTATCTGATGAATCAGGGCACCCGCAGGCAAAACATTAAGATTCTCGGCAACGGCGTTTGCCCACCTGTCATGCAGGCAATCGTTAACCAACTCAGAGCGTCCTAGAGCATGGCGCAACCACCCCGACGCGACAACGACCTCACATTTAGGGTCAAACCACGCCTTCTGACTCTACTTGGCGAGCAACTCATCCGCGATGCAAATCTTGCCGTCTTTGAGCTCGTGAAGAACGCCTATGACGCGGATGCTACTATGTGCCTTGTTACACTGAAGAATCCCGACAACGAAGTCGCCGGACGAATCGTCGTCGAGGATGACGGTGTTGGGATGGATGAGGACACCCTGCGCAATGTATGGATGGTCATTGGAACAGACTTCCGACTGAAGCAGCGCGCGACCGCGACGCGATCAAGCAGGTTCAACCGCTTTCCGCTGGGGGAAAAAGGGCTCGGCCGACTTTCCATTCACAAGCTAGGACGCTCGATTGTGCTCACCACCCGAATTCAGGGCGGCAACGAGTTAGTGATGGAATTTGATTGGGATGCAATCGAATCGGCAACAGACCTTGATCAAGCTTGGGTCGCGTTGGAAAAGCGTAAGCCACAGACGTTCAAAGGCGACAATCACGGCACAATGTTCGAGGTCACGAGGCTCCGGGAATCCTGGACGCGTGGCGAGCTTCGGAGGCTCTATCGATCAGTCAACAGCCTATGCTCCCCATTCCAAGGACCAACCGATTTCGAGGTCACCCTTTCCGCACCCGGCAGGGAAGACTGGCTGCAGGGCATGTTCTCCGCCGAAAGCGCAAATGGATGCGCCATTTATCATGTCCGCGGCTCTTTTTCGGGAGCCACTGCGTCGTTTCGTTACGATTTTACGCCGCCCGAGAGATACTCCAAGAAACTGGCCGAACGCCACGAGGCGGTATCAAACGTAAGGCTCGAAAAGAAAGAGGGACGATCGACAATCGCTGTAGACCTTTCCAGACATAAGATCGGGAAGGTTGATTTTGAATTCTGGTTCTTTGACCGTGATCCGGCGGTTCTCAAAGCGGTCACAGAGGACATCAAAGGATTGAAGTATTACTTAGACGAAAATGGCGGTATCCGAATCTATCGCGACGGCATCAGAGTATATGACTTCGGCGAACCAGGGAACGACTGGCTAAATCTGGACCTACGCCGTGTGAATACGCCAACGGCTAGAACGAGTAATAACCAGATTCTCGGCGCGCTTCGATTGGACGCTACGACTAGCGACGACTTGCGGGAGAAAACCAATCGGGAGGGCTTCATCGAGAACCCGGCGTTTGCGGATTTCCGCTATGCGGTCATTAGCGTATTGACGCAGGTGGAAGCCGAAAAAGGCAAAGACCAGAAGAAGCTTCGCGAGGCTATCGGGAAAGGCACTGGCAAGCGGGTTTTCGAAAAATTATCCGAAATAAGAGAGGTTCTAGAACGAAAAGGTATTCTTGCCGAAGTTGAGCCTGTCCTAAGAGCGACGGAAAAAGAACTCGAATTGTATAGAGACCAACTACTGTGCATGCCGCCGTTCCGGGCCTTACTATTGGCATGATGCTTCATGGGGCCGAGAAAATCCTTGAGGAACTACGTGCGGCCGCCAACAAGGGGGAAAGCCAGGAACGAATCAAAGCACTTGTCGACCGACTTTACCGCGCGATGCGGCCCGTGACCAACTTGCTGAAGAACCCAACGCCGACGAAGACATCGGCGTCAGCGCTTATCAAGGAAGCTATCTTTAGTGCAGAGATTCGACTCCAGCGTCACAAGATTGCATTGATTAACGGAATGGACCTCGGTAACAAGGATTTTCCGATCCAGGGATCGAAGCAAATGCTGGTCGCCTCGGTTACGAATCTTATCGACAACAGCATCCATTGGCTGGAATCAAAGAACCCGAAACAGAAATTTCTGTACCTCGGGACAACGAACGAGATCGAGGGGGGCCTTGCTATCGTCGTCGGCGATAACGGGCCCGGCTTTGGGTCAGATGATCCCGACGACCTTGTCGCACCGTTCTTCACGAGACGAGTGGGCGGAATGGGGCTTGGTCTTTATATCGTCGATGAGGTAATGAGGGTCAATAAAGGACGTCTTCTGTTCCCAATGGAAGGCGACGTCGGGTTGCCAGACAACATCGATGGAGCGGTCGTCGCGTTACAATTTGATGAGATAAAAAAATGATTTCGTTGCTTGCCTCACCGTCTGTATGTGTCATCGATGATGATCGGGCTGATTATGAACCCATTCTTAGCGCCTTAAATGGACTGTACGTCAGCAGCATCCACATTGTAGGCACCTCTGACAGTCTTCCTGAGAAGCCCTTTAACAGGCTACGGTTGGTATTTTTAGACCTGCACCTTACAGGTGCAATAGGAAAAACGTCTGCTTCCCATACTGCGAATGTGTTTAGAAAGGTCGTTTCATCGGACAGTGCACCGATCATCGTTGTGATTTGGAGCAAGTATGCCAGCGACCACGTGGATACGGCCGACTTGCCTCCGGAGGATCAGGAAACGGAAACCCAGCTTTTCAAACGAACATTGTTAGAAGCTGAGCCTGGTTACACCGATCGTTTGATCTTCGTCGAGATGGCCAAGCCCAAGGCAGATGATCGTCCGGAAGATTGGACAAACACACTGAAATCCGAAATTAATAGATCGCTCCAGGATCAGTCTGCTGTCGAAGTGCTCTGGGCCTGGGATGGCCTTGTCAAAGATGGCTGTGCAAAGATCAGCCAGGATATGACGTCGGTTGCCCAGAACGCAATCGCGGAAACTAGTCGCAATCTGAAAGATGGATTGAAAGCAACAATGCAGCATTTGTCGAAGGCACAATCAGCAGGCGATTTTTCAGCGGCCACGGCGCCAAAGCATCTGCTGACAACTCTGACGCAATTGCTTGTGGATCAACTTGAACATCCGACTGGTATCGCTGGCATTGCACCTCATGGAGAGTGGCTCGGCTCGGCGCAGCAGGGGGTCGTTCCGCCTGAATTCTCGGGCAAAATGAACGGCTTTCTGCTGACCTCGGACAACGGTGCTAACGCAGGGCTTTACGCGCCAGGGACCGTGTTCAGGATAAAAGACCCAACTAAGTTTCCAACCATATTCGGGAAACAGATGTCTGACCTTCTCGCCATTTGCTTCAAAAAAAGCAATGCGTCGCCCAGGTGGCTGGATTGGCAGCGTGACGCTAGACCTGTTCTCATTGAACTGTCACCGATTTGCGACTTGGCACAGGGATATCGGGTGAATTCTTTGCTTGTCGGCGGCGTGGTTGTGCCAGCGTCATATAGGGAGTTCGCCAAAGTGGACGGTGACGCTTTTGGTGGGCTTGCGAAATTTCATCTTCGCTGGCCGATTGACAATTTTCCAGAACAAGAAGTTATACTATTATACTGCCATCGGTACAAGGCAACGCTTCCTGCGGAGCAACAGGCGGATTGGCTGGCCCCCTGGTTCCGACTGCGAGACCTGCCGCTCGCTTCCATCAGGAACTCAAATGCAGCCCATGGCGCGAGAGTAGGCTACGTTTCGCTAAATTAGGTTTCCTTCTTGCTGGCGCCGGACAAAACTGGTGCGTCTCGGCGCCCCGGTGATCGACCGGCTTAAGCCACAGCGCAGCAGCGACGCCTCAGGCCCCTCCTCAGCTAACGGCGAGCAAGGGCGCGGGTATGCTGGCAACCGCCGATGCTCCTTTACAACAAGGCTCAAATGTCCGCATCCAAGGAAGCGACTCCGCCGCTGTTGGGTCTCAAACGACCCCAGAGATCACCGCCTTGCTGCTTGCCACCTTTGCCGATCTTTACCGGCAAGAGGTCGGCGCGGAGGAAGATGTTCACCGCACCCTGCCATTCTTCGGCACCGCCCTGGGTATTGTCATTGCGTCTCTGACCTATGCGGCGGGCCGGTTGCCGAAGTGGCCGGACCTACCGGCTGACAAGGGAAACTATGCGTTCGATGCCGCTGCGGCCTTGCTCACACTCGCGGTCCTTGAGGCAGCGTGTGTGCTGGTTTGGATATCGTTCGCCATCGCCCGCCGCAATTACGAACGCATCGGGCCGGAGGCGGACATGCTGGCGAGAGTGGAGGAATTGCAGTCCTATTACGACAATCAGGGCAAAACCGCAGCCGCCCGGAGCGCGGACATGCTTGAAGATGTCCGGCAGATGCTGCTCGCCTCCTACGCCGCGACAACCCCGGCCAACCGAAACCGAAACCATCAACGCTACAAGTACCGTGCTTGGGCCTCATTGCACCTGGTAAGAAGCTTGATTTGGGCGTTGAGTGCGACCAGTCTAATATTCATGTCCGACAAGCTTGGCTATCTTCCGAAAGTGATCCCATGACCGCGATGAGGGACAAGGCTCCGGGTCAATCAAGCCAGGGCAAAACGTCCAAGGAGACGGGTACGCTCGCGGGTCGGGTTCTGTCGGACAAGCCAGCGCCTCGCAAGCCGTCCGGCCCTGTCACCTATACGATCCAAAAAGGGGCCAATGTCTGGCCGGGTCGAAGCAAGGCATAAGACTCGCAGGGTCGTCCGCGGTTGATGCTTGTACCGAGAGCCGGCGTCTGATTGCGTCTGTAGTGATGGCCCTACGGAATACGCCGTTCGGGTTTGTTGCCGTGGCTTAGCACCTCCAGGTGGGCAGCCATTCTGATACGTCCGATCTCCGCCCCGATTGCGGGATCATCTGGAAAAAGCAATCTCTTCCGTGCTATGCGCACATCAAGACCATGCCGGTGGGCGTCCGCTCCCAGCGCATACATCGCGAGTGGCCCATGACAACACCACAGACCAACGACCCTGTGCTGTCGCGGTTTCGGACCGCGTTGGACTCGATGTACGGTCAGCGCCTTGAGCGTGTCGTCCTGTTTGGCTCTCGGGCCAGAGGAGACGCACGTAAGGACTCCGATTACGATGTCGCGGTATTCCTGCGCGATATGCCGGACCGGTTCAAAGAGCTGTACCGCCTCGCGGATCTCAGCACAGACCTCATCCATGAAACGGGCACGTTCGTACATGTCATGCCTTACCGGGCTGGCGCTTACACCGAGCGAACACCGTTGATGGGGGACATTCGCCGAGAAGGTGTCGACTTCTGAAGCCTGAAACCGGCTGCTTCCCGGGCAAAGCCCGCAAGCTGCTCGGTGAGGCCGGCGGCATGTTGACGCTGCACTACCATGAAGCGGCAGGCCGGGCCGCCTGGCTTGCAGGCTTCCATGCAGCTCAGGCTCTAATTTTTGAAAAGACCGGCCGCACGGTGAGAAGTCACAAGGGAGTCAATGTGGAATTGCACCGCATCACCAAAGACGATCCACGCCCGGGTATCGACATGTGTGCGTTTCTCGGTCGCACCTATAACCTCAAGGCCATCGCCGATTGTGAAACGGGGCCGGGGTCGGACGTCTCGTTGGAGACGGCGCTGGACGCAATTACCGATGGAAAGCTGTTCGTTGACCTGATGGTTGAACTGATTGGGGAGTCGTGAAGCTCAGCGACGTCCAACCGCCGCGCAACCAGGGCAGCCTCTGCCGTCAGGCAGCACCGAGCAACTGACTGGCCTTGACTTATTTCCTATATCGACTTACAATCGCTCAGATGGAAACCTTCTCTCCGCCGTGTCTTCGGCGCGGCAACCAATAACGTTTGGCTCGGGCCGAACGATCTATGCCGGGGGTGGCAAGATCATCCCGTATGCCGGACCCGCGGCGGGCGGCGTGGCCCGAGCCGGCCGGCGGATTGTGAGGAGCAGAGGATTGAGAAAAATGTCTCGTAATATGGGACGAATTCTCAGGGTGTGACTTTTGAGACGCTGTTGAGCAAGCAACCCTTCATCCGGGGGTTCGGGGATCGGGTGATCGACGTCTCCATCCAGAGCGTTACAGCGGGCAATCGATCCTCCCCGATCCTCCGACGTCTTCGGCCACAGTAACGGGTTGCCCCCAACGCCGCCGCACGCCACAAAACCAAAATGACCTCTGACTCGACCGTCCGGCGACTGATCGCCCTGCTTGCCCTCGCCGTGTTCTCCGGAGCGTTGGTGACACGCCTGACCGATCCCCTGGTGGCCGTGCTGGCGCGTGACCTGGGCGCCGATGCGGCTCGGGTGGCGTTGCTGGCCAGCGCCTTTGCCCTGCCGTTCGCGCTGATCCAGCCGATCCTCGGGCCGGTTGGCGACGCCCTGGGCAAGCGGCGGGTGATGACCGTCGCCATCGGGTTGCTGACACTGCTTCTGGTTGCCTGTAGCACCGCCCGAGACCTCGACACGCTGATGGTCCTGCGCGGGCTGACGGGTCTCGCCGCCGGCGGTTTGATGCCGCTGGCGATCGCGCTGCTCGCCGATACCGCGCCGCCGGAGGGGCGCCAGGTCGCGTTGTCGCGCCTGGTCGCCTTCGCGATCGCCGGCCAGATCGCCGGCGGCAGTTTCGCCGGCCTGCTGGAGCCGGCCATCGGCTGGCGCGGCGTCATGCTGGCCGCCAGCGCCGTGGCCGCGCTGGGTTTCGCCTCGCTGCTGCTGGGCGGCCGCCGCCTGACGCCGGAGCCGCGCCGCCGCTTCGACCCGGCCGGTGCCGTGGCGGGCTATCTGCACCTGTATCGCCTGCATGCCGCGCGGGTCCTGTATATTTCCGTCGCGATCGAGGGCGCCCTTGTCTTTGGCTCGTTTCCGTATTTCTCGATCGAACTCCAAAATCGCGGCATCGGAGCCACGGCCGAGGCGGGGTTGGCAGTCGCCGGATTCGGTATCGGCGGCCTGATCTATGCGGCGTTGGCGCAACGAGTCCTGCGATGGATGGGGCAGGACCGGATGGTTCTGCTCGGCGGCGTGCTCTGCCTGATCGCCTATACAGGGTTCGCGTTCGCCCCCGTCTCGGGAATCTTCATCGGATCGGGGCTGGTGCTGGGTCTGGGCATGTTCATGATCCACAATTCGATCCAAACCCGGGTGACCGAGGTGGCGCCGCATGCACGCGGCACCGCGGTGGCGCTGCACGCGTTCCACTTCTACCTCGGCCAGACCGCCGGTCCGGCCGTGTTCGGGTACATGTTGCGCTATGCCGGTGCCGAACCGACTTTCGTGTGCGCCGGTCTCTGCCTGCTGGCGCTGGCCTGTGTGTTGGGGCGCCGCGGCTTCGACCGGATGGCCGCCGCCGGCTAGCCCAGTCGTTTGCGGACGAACTCGGTGCGCAGAACCAGGCCCTTGATGGCGTCGTGACGGCAGTCGATTTCCTCGTCGTTGTCCGTCAGGCGGATCGTTTTGATGATCGTGCCCTGCTTCAGGGTCTGGTTGGCGCCTTTGACCTTCAGGTCCTTGATCAGGGTGACCGAGTCCCCGTCAGCCAGCACATTCCCCGCCGAATCACGGACCCGGCCGGCATCGATCGTGGCGGTCGCGACGATGTCCCCGGCCGGACGCCATTCTCCGGTCGCTTCGTCGAACACATAGTCATCTTCGTCGCCAGCCATAGTCGTCCCAATCTTTGATAGTAGGTAGCAAGGGGCACTCGTTTTCCCGCCTGTGCCCGGTCAGCGATCAGCGAGCTATAGCCGATCTGTGCCGACCTTATTCCGTCCGCTATGGTGAGGTCCAGCCAGTTGCCCGGCCGGCCTTGCAACTCCGTACCGCCCCGCCAGGGAAGCGCAACGATGACAGAGGACCCGATGCCCGAAGAAGACGATGTCGCGATCACCGGTAAGCGCCGCGACAAACTGATAGAGCGGAAGCAGGACTGGGCGCGCGAGGGGCGCCTGCTGACCGGCACCACCGCTGATCCCCGGACAGATCGCCTGCCGCCCGGACAGCGGTTGGTGAAGGACTGGCCGGTGCTCGACCTTGGAGCCGAACCGGATGTGACCGAACGGAAGTTCCGCCTGGACGTCGACGGCGCGGTGGAGCACCGCCTCAGCCTGCGGTTGGACGAGTTCATGGCGCTGCCGATGTCGGAAAGCCTGTCCGACATGCATTGCGTCACCCAGTGGTCGCGCTACGATAATCATTGGAAGGGCGTCTCGGCGCAGGCGTTGCTGGCGATGGTGCAGCCGAGGCCGGAGGTGAACCACGTCATTTTCACCGCCTGGGACGGATACACGACCAACATCCGCCTCGATCAGTTCGACCAGCCCGACGTGTTCCTGGTCCACCAGTGGGAGGGCAAACCGATCAGCCGCGAACACGGCGGTCCGGTTCGCATGCTGGTGCCGAGACTGTATCTGTGGAAGTCAGCCAAATGGCTGCGGCGCATTCACTTCACCATCAGCGACCATCCCGGGTTCTGGGAAGTGCGCGGCTACCACAACAACGGCGATCCGTGGCTCGAGGAGCGGTACGGCTGAAGCCAGGACAGCGTTCGCGAACCGGCATCAGATCGATCGCGGCCTACGTCAGACGGGCCAGAATATCCGCGACCACCGCCTCAAACATCGGGACGGTCAAACGTCCGGTATTCGTGTTCAGCCGGGACACATGGTAGCTGTCCACCACCAGCAGGCCATCGGGCAGTTCATGCACCGCGCCATGCACAAAGGCGGTGTGGCTCGCCCGCAGGCCGCGTGCCCGCAGCACCGCCTTGTGGGAGACGCCGCCCAACGCGAGCACAATCTTCAGCGCCGGCATCGCCGCCAGTTCTCGGGTCAGGAATGGGTTACAGCCGGTGATCTCGGCCGGAGTCGGCAGGTTGCCGGGCGGCACGCACCGCACGGCATTGGTCACCCGGCAGTCGCGCAGAGTGACGCCGTCAGCCGGATCGGCGGCATACTCGCCCGTGGCAAAACCGTATTTGATCAGCGTCTTATACAACAGCACCCCGGCGAAATCGCCGGTGAACGGGCGGCCGGTGCGGTTCGCCCCGCGCACACCCGGCGCCAGCCCCACCACCAAAAAGCGGGCATCCAACGGCCCGAAGCTGGGGACCGCGCCGTTGAACCAACCCGGATTGGCGGTCTGGTTGGCGCACCGGTAATCAACCAGCCGCGGGCACAACGCGCAGCCGGCGGAAGGAGCCTGATAGGTCACGCGCCGCCTTCAGTTGGTGTCGTGCGGATCGGCGTAGGGTTCGGCCGGTGTGCTCCGGGTGCCCATCGGACGCTGGCGCGGTTCGGTCTGGCGGCGGGTGAACTCCGGCGCGATGTCCTGCAATTCCAGGAAATTGTCGCACTGGCGGCGCAACTCGTCAGCCACCATCGGCGGGCTGGAGCGAACCGAGGATACCACAGTCACCTTCACGCCCTTGCGCTGCACCGCCTCCACCAGCCGGCGGAAGTCGGAATCGCCGCTAAACAATACGATGTGATCGACCCGATCCGCGATCTCCAGCATATCCACCGCGATCTCGATATCCATGTTGCCTTTGACCCGGCGTCGGCCGGTGGCATCGGTGAATTCCTTGGCCGGCTTGGTGACCAGCGCGTAGCCGTTATACGCCAGCCAGTCGGTCAGCGGCTTCAGCGGTGAATATTCTTCCGTCTCCAGCACAGCCGAGTAGTAGTAGGCCCGCAGGACATTGGCCTGCTTCTTAAAATACTCCAGCAAATTGCGGTAATCGACGTCAAATCCGAGGTTGCGCGAGGCGGAGTAAAGATTGGCGCCATCTATAAACAGCGCGACGCGTTCGTTTGGCAGAAATGGAGGCATCGTCGTAAACCTTGGGATACTGGTTGCAAATGGGTGGGACACCACTGAAACCAGCGCGTCCCGGCTAAATCGGCGGGCTTGGAGAGAAGGCGATCAGGACAGCTATGAGTGCGATTTGTGAACATCGAAACGGTATCGGCACCGCCCCTGGTTGTCTAGCCTTGATCGGCGTGGGTGCCAATCTGCCGGGGCCGGATGGGCGTTCGGCACGCGAAACCTGCCAGCAAGCCATTGACATAATGGACACATTATCCGGCCTCCAGGTCGTGGCCGTCTCGCGCTGGTACGAATCGGCGCCGATGCCGCCGTCGGGTCAACCGCCGTATGTCAACGCCGTGGTCGCTCTGTCGGTTGCTCCGGCCGTGGATCCGGCCGCGTTGCTCGCGTGCCTTTTGGAGGTCGAGGCAGTGTGCGGCCGCGAACGCTCCACCCCGAATGCGGCACGAACCCTGGATCTGGACGTCATCGCGATGGGTGCTCTGGTGCGAAACGCGCCCGACCCGATCCTGCCGCATCCACGGGCGCACCTGCGGGCATTCGTGTTGGCTCCGCTGACCGACGTGGCGCCGGACTGGGTGCATCCGGTGCTTGGCCGAACAGCGGCGGACCTGCTGGCAGACCTGCCGCCGCAGGAGATCAGGGTGTTGTGAATCGCGACGGCGTTACACGGCCTCCGCCGGCTCGTTCCGCCTGAACACGGTAGCGAGTCTGGCATCCGCTGCCGCGACGGAAAACGCTTCCGGGTCGAAGTCGTCACCAAGCCAATCGGATTGGTCTTCATGGTCAGGATGGTTGGGGTCGGCGAGGATTTCCAGGAGGTCCGCATAGCCCCCCGGGCCACCGCAATCCTCGGGCGGGCAGTGGCGCTTGCCGGCGACGCAGGCTGGCCAGGCATTCGGAGCGTTGGCCGGAAGGACCTTCTCAATCAGAATATCGTGCTCCCAGTCGTCTCCGAAGTCGTACGAATAGGCGAAGTGGGTGACGCCGGATTTGACCAGTCCACTTAATTTTTTCCGGTTCTCATCGGTGACACCCTCCGCGTTGGACGGATCGCCATACCGTTGGTCACCAATATTGAATTCATGCAGGTGGCCGCCGTCCCAACCCATCACGATCCGAATCACCGTACTCAGATCGCTCAGGGTCATACTGTCCTGGACCAAAATCCGGCGCCAGACCGGCGGTTTGATGTGCTTCAGTGTTATCTTGAGGCTGAGCACGCCTTTCGTGGTGGTGTTCTTCTTTGAAGATGTCTTTGCCATGTTACTCTCCCCGTTCTGACTGGTTTGTTGGTTTGGCCCCGAAGGCAGCGTGAACCCTGTCGCGGATCTCCAATAGCGCCTGCATCTCCGCCACATGTTCGTAGGCCGGCATCAGGCGGTCCAGCACCGCATCACGCCGGGCGGCAGGATGGAAGTATATCTCGTTGTCGCCGTCGGGCAGGTTCTCCAGCAGGCGGTGTACGCGGCCGGTGGTCATGTGGCCACTCCAGGCCAGGCCGAAGCAATGATCGTTGGTGGCGACCCCGGCCGATCGCGCCTGGTGCCGCAGCAGTTTCGTCCAATGATACAGCAGCTTGTCGCCCATCGCGGCAACGGTGCCACAGCGAGCCATGATCTCGGGCGGTTCGGCCGGAACGCGGATACGGCCCAACCCATGCTTCGCGCCGGCCCGTAGCATCATTGCGCCAACTGTCGGATGCAGGTGCATGTGCTTGTGGGCGTTGGCATGGTCCAAAGTCAGGCCCGTCGAGTCAAAGGCTTCGAACTGCGCCTGGATTTCCGCCAGCAACTGCCGGCGAATGTTCGGGCGAAAGAAGTAGTTCAAACCGAGCGTCAACTGGTCGGAGGGGAACTGGCCGGCCGCGTCCACAAGATCGGGGATGTCAGCCGGCGACAGGACGGCCGGGCCTTCGATGACCACGAGATGCAGACCGACCCGCAGCGCTGGATTCGCGCGCGCCCTGCGCACGGCGTCAGCCGCCGCGGGCGCGGCAACCATCAGGCTGGCCGCTTGCAGGACCCCGTCGCGGTGGGCGCGCTCGATCCCCTCGTTGACGGCTTCGGTCAAACCGAAATCGTCCGCGGAAAACGTGACCGTCTTCGCAGGTTTGTTTGGGTATCGTTTCACGCTTTGGTCCAATCGTTTGTCTGACGGGTCGCTGGTCCCATGCTGTATTGGCAGATCCTGTTCGGAAGTGGCGTTGAAGGAAGGATTTTTTGAAGGCAGATGAACGCGGATGAACACGGATAAGGCATGATGGTGTGTGCCGCATCACAGATTTGCGGCCATTGATACCAGCAGTCGTTGAGGCCGCGCCTGTCCCCCAACCGTCATGGCCCGGAAAAGCCGGGCCATGACGGATCTGGAATGACAATACGACAACAGCGGCTGATAAACACGAAGAACGTTAACAAGCCGTGAACGGCACACCCCCGAAAAGTTCAAGAAGGCCGCATCACCCAGCGCTCGCTGCGAACTCTTCAGCGAAATCCTACGCCGGGCGTTTCGCCGCGTAGGAACCGCCTGCCGCCCGCACTTCCGCCGCGGTCGTGGCCGCGCGCAACCGAGCCAGATGGTCGGCCTCACCCGCCAGCATCGCGCGGGCATTTTCCAACACCTGATCGGCCTTGTCGGCGGGGAATTTGACGGCGCCGTTCTCATCCATGTGGATCAGGTCACCCGGTGCCACGTCCATGCCACCCACCGATACGGGCACGTTCACGGCTTGCACCGCCATCTCGCCATGGCCGGCGGTGACGCCGCCAAGCAACATTTGAAAATCCAGACGGCGGATCGCATCCACGTCGCGGGAGGGGCCGTTGGACAGCATTCCGATACAGCCAACGGCTTTCATCGACGTCACCATGATCTCACCAGCCAAACCGGCCTTGGACATCAGTTCCGCCGGCCATTTCTGTTGAATGATCAGGATGGTCGGCTTCTTCATGGCGTCCAGGGCGTCGATCACGTCCATGAAGCTCAGCCGCCCGCTGAAATTCGGGTCGGGCAGGCCATACACGCAGGTGACCGCGTAACCGACGGTCGGGGCCATGGAGGGATAGATGCAGCGGATCGAGGTATCGGTGTACCAGTTCTCGGTCCACGGATTGTAGAGTCCGAGGCAGAGCGGGTTTTTCGGATAGGTCGCGACCACGTTGGTAATGGTCGGGGTGTCGATCTCCCGCAATCCCGCGAAGATTTCGGTCGTTGGCACGTTGGCCATGGTGACGTTTCCTCCAAATAATCCAGTGTCTTAATCAGCTCGGTAATTCGGCGCCTCGCGATCGATCGCCACGTCGTGGACATGGCTTTCGCGCAGGCCCGCCCCGGTGACGCGGCGGAATTTCGTGTTGGTCTGCAACGACGCGATGTCAGCGCTGCCGGTGTAGCCCATGCCGGCCTTCAAGCCGCCGACGAGCTGATGCACCACGTTGCCGACCGGTCCCTTGTAGCCGACGCGGCCCTCGACGCCCTCCGGCACCAGTTTCAACTGGTCCTTAATGTCCTGCTGGAAATACCGATCGGCCGACCCGCGTGCCATGGCGCCCAAACTGCCCATGCCGCGATAGGATTTGTACGACCGGCCCTGATACAGGAATACCTCACCGGGCGCCTCATCGGTGCCCGCGAGCAGGCTGCCGATCATGCAGCAATCGGCACCGGCCGCGATGGCTTTCACCACGTCACCACTGGTCCGCATGCCGCCATCGGCGATGGCCGGGACGCCATGTTCGCGGCAGGCCGCGGCGGTTTCCATCACGGCGGTAAACTGCGGCACACCCACGCCCGCGACAATGCGGGTGGTGCAGATGCTGCCGGGGCCGATGCCGATCTTGACCGCATCGACACCGGCCTCGATCAACGCCCGCGCCCCTTCTGGGGTCGCCACATTGCCGGCAATGACCTGTGCAGTGTTGGAGGCTTTTTTGATCGCCTCCACCGCCCGCAACACGCCTGCGGAATGGCCGTGTGCGGTATCCACGACGATGATGTCGGTCTCGGCCGCGAGCAGCACGCGGGCGCGGGCCTCGCCGTCGGCGCCTACACCGGTGGCCGCCGCAACGCGGAGACGGCCCAGTTCGTCTTTGTTGGCGAGCGGGTGCGACTCGGCCTTGTCCATGTCTTTGACGGTGATCAGGCCGATGCAGCGGAACTGCTCATCGACGACGATCAGCTTCTCGATCCGGTGCTTGTGCAGCAAATGCCGCGCCCGTTCAGCGCCGACATCGGATGTGACCGTGACCAGACCCTCCCGGGTCATCAACTCATAGACTTTGAGCCCGGGATCGGTTGCGAACCGGACGTCGCGGTTGGTGACGATACCGACCAACCGGTTGGTTTCGCGCTCGACCACGGGGATGCCGCTGATGCGATGGGTGGTCATCAGGGCTTTGACGTCGGCCAAAGTCTGGTCCGGATGAATGGTGAGCGGGTTCACCACCATGCCCGACTCGAACTTCTTGACGCTGCGGACCTGGGCGGCCTGTTCCTCGGGCGTCATGTTCTTATGGATCACGCCCATGCCGCCGAGTTGCGCCATGATGATCGCCATCTGGGCCTCGGTGACGGTGTCCATCGCGGCTGAGATCAGCGGGATGTTCAGTGAGATGGTACGGGTCAGCCGCGTGACCGTGCTGGTGGCCGATGGAAGCACCTGCGAATACGCCGGTACGACGAGCACATCGTCGAACGCGAGGGCTTCTTCCACGCGGGACATCAGTCCTGCATGGCCTTGTGTGGGCAGAGTCTGCTGGGGAATATCGAACGCCATGGGCGGGTGAGCCTTTCCGCTACCTTGGCGCCCCCACATAGGGGTGTGTCGTTGAGTCCGCAAGCGTCTGGTTTGTGACGGCCTCGATATGCGTCACCCGGGTACGCGTCAGTTGATGAAGCGGCGAATGCCGTCTTTCAGCATCGGGGCGTGAAAATTCATCAGCAGGGCGAGGCGGCAGTGGCTGAGCTTGAGGTACGTCCGCGTCTGCGCCTCATGCACCGGCAGGACGCGCTCCACCGCCTTGATTTCGAGCAGGACAGATTGCTCGACGACGATGTCGGCCAGGAAGCCCTTGTCCAGACGGACGCCTTGATAGACCACAGGGAAGGCGACCTCCCGTTCGAAGGCCAGGCCGCTGTTGAGGAGTTCCCAACAGAGACACTGATTGTAAACGCTTTCCAGCAGGCCGGGACCAAGGGTGCGGTGCACCTTGATGCCAAGGCCGATGATCTTTTCGGTGAGTGCGGGGGAGGGGTCATGTGCCATGCCGGGGACTATGGAGCGAAATAGTTAATAAATGGTTAACGGCGGGGCTGGTTTTTGTGGGCGGCTTAAGCTTTTTTTGCACAGAGTTCTCGGAGTTTAATGAGATCACAGAGATTTCGCGCCTGCGGCGCGGCCGGTGTCGCACCGTCCGGAGCCTGATGCCAAGCCGCGCCGCGGCGAGCAAAGCAAGGCCGCGCAATCGCGGTTAGGAGGACGAAATCTCTGCGATCTCATTAAACTCCGAGATCTCTGTGCAAAAAGCAGAGGCGGAGCCGCCACCGGTGACCGGGGTTGAAGCGGTGGCCAATGACCGGCAGGGACTAATGACCCGATGGAACGGCACGCCGGCCTGGCCCGGCTGACACATCATCCATAACGGGGGCCATCCCGTCTGCTGCCCGGATTCGCCGAGACCGCGTTGTTCATGGCCCCGGTTGGCGAGGGCCGCCGATCATCTCCGTGACCCTGCCTGCAAACACGTCCATCCCGAAGGGCTTGGTCAGCACCTGCACACCGGGGCCAAGGTGGCCGTAATTCAGCACGGCATTTTCCGCGTAACCGGTGATGAACATCACCTTCAAATCGGGCCGGATCGCACGCGCCGCATCCGCCACCTGGCGCCCGTTTAACCCGCCTGGCAGCCCGACATCGGTGACCAGAAGATCGATCCGCGTCGGGGACCGGAGGATCTTCAGGCCGGCGGCACCGTCTGCGGCTTCGAATACCCCGTAGCCCATATCTTCCAACACCTCGACCGCAATCATCCTCACCGATGGCTCGTCGTCGATGACCAGCACGGTTTCTTCGTATTCGCCCTTTGGCATGGTCTCTGTTTCAACCTCGATGTCGCCGGTTTCCGCGGTTCCAAAATGCCGGGGCAGGTACAGCCGCACCATCGTCCCATGCCCGATTTCGGAATAGATGCGTATCGCGCCGGATGATTGTTGTACGAACCCGTAGATCATGGACAGACCGAGCCCGGTGCCCTGGCCGATCGGTTTTGTCGTGAAAAATGGTTCGAACGCCCTGGCGATCACGTCAGGGGTCATGCCCGATCCGGTATCGCTGACGGACAGTGTCACATATTGCCCGGGCGCCACGCTGCGTTCCGCCGCCGCGTGCGCATCCAGCCAATGGTTGCCGGTTTCAATCGTCAGGTTGCCGCCACCCGGCATTGCGTCCTTCGCATTGACGCAAAGATTAAGCAGCGCGTTTTCAAGCTGACCAGGATCCACGATGCAGGTCCAGAGACCACCGGCATTGATTGTTTCAAGTGCGATTTCCGGTCCCAACGTGCGCCGTATCAAATCCGCCATGCCCACAACCATCCTGTTAACATCGCTCGGTTTCGGATCGAGTGTTTGCCTGCGGGAAAATGCCAAAAGCCGGTGGGTCAGGGTGGCCGCGCGCCGTGCCGCGCCTTGGGCTACGTTGAGGTAACGCTCCAAATCCCTGACCCGGCCCTGTGCCACGCGGGTTTGCAACAGTTCCAGACTGCCGGAGATGCCGGTCAGCAGGTTGTTGAAGTCATGTGCCAGTCCGCCAGTGAGTTGACCGACCGCCTCCATCTTTTGCGATTGACGAAGCGTCGCCTCGGCCTGCGCGAGGGCGTCCGCTTGCAACTTTTCGGCCGTTACATCGCGCCCGATGGCAAAGATCAGGTCGCCGTCACGCGTTGCCGACCAGGCAATCCAGCGGGCCGTACCATCTTTACCGAGTTTACGATTCTCCAGCCTGACCACCGCCCGACTGGACGTCTGGGCGCGCACCGCCGCGATGATGTCGGGATCACCACCCTCCAGAATCCGGATGATTTGCATCCCGATCAATTCGTCAGGCTGGTACCCCAGCCGGATTGTCCACGCGGGGTTGACCCGGCGGATCGATCCGTCGATGTCCGCGATGAGGAGAAGGTCGGTGGAGGTCTGCCACAAGCGATCTCGTTCCGCCGTCAGTGCCATAACCTCGTCGGCCTGTTCTTTCGCCTCGGTAATATCCCGGCCGATGCAATAAACCTTGCCGTCTTCAGTTATGGCAACCCACGATATCCAACGGTAATGGCCGTCGCTTCGGCGGCACCGGATTTCAAATCGAGTGGCCGGATGGCCGTCCCCGATCATCTCGAATGCGGCCCTGGCGGACGTGCGGTCCTCAGGGTGAATCAGATCCAAAATCGGCATGCCAACGACGTCGGTCTCGGACCAGCCCAGGATAGACTGCCACGTGGGGTTGGATGTTTCCAGGTAACCGTCGGCGTTCAGCGTTCCCATCAGGTCGGGACTCAGTTGCCACGTTCGGCCCCGGGCCTGCGTTTGTTCGATCACCTGTCGTTCCAGATCGGCGTTAACCGCACGCAAGGCCGCCTCGCGCCGATCTCGCACACGGGTTAACGTCGCGGCTACGCGGACAATGAGTTCACGTGCCAGAAACGGTTTGGTCAAATAATCGTCGGCACCCGCTTCCAGCCCTTCGATCCGGGCTTCCTTACCGGCACGGGCGGACAGCAACAGGAAAGGGACGTCTTGCAGCCGCGGATCGGCGCGCCACGCTTGCAGCAGACCGAAGCCGCCAAGCCCTGGCATCATCACATCCGCCAGAATCAGATCGGCCACCTGTCGCCGGGCCGCCACCAGGGCTGCCTGGCCATCGCCGACGGTCTCCACGGCGAAGCCGTCGGCGACGAGAAGGCTGCTGATATATGCCCGCATATCGGCATTGTCGTCCGCGAGTAGAACGCGTCCTCGCGAATACAACGCAGGGGTTTCTGCTTCCCGGAGGCTGTGACCGTCAGGGCCGGGAAGCCACTGAAGCGCCTCCTGAACGAACGCGTCCGCCCGCCTGGTCGAGACGCGCGTTTCGGCCGGAATGACAGTGGCGACCGGCAGATCATGCCCGAATGGGATCGTCACGGTAAACGTGCTGCCCCGATCAGGCTTGCTGACGACATCGATCTCACCGCCGTGCAATTTGACCAGTTCCTGAACCAGGGCCAATCCGATTCCCGACCCTTCGGCAGAGCGTCCGTTCGCCCCTTCCACCCGGTAAAAGCGTTCGAACAGGTGCGGCTGGTCCTGCGGTTGTATGCCGGACCCGGTGTCGGCCACACTGACCTTCACCGCACGTCCGTCGGGGGCCGGACGAACGACGAGTCTGATTTCACCTTTCAGGGTAAACTTGAAGGCGTTGGACATCAGATTGAGAATGATGGTCTCCCACATCTCCCGGTCGATCCGAACCGGTCGCGGCAGCGGTGGTGCGTCGATCACCAGGGCCACGCCCGCCGCATCGCAGGCTGACTGAAAATTCGACGCGAGGCGCGCTGACAACAGCGCCAGATCGGTGGGTACGAACGATGCCCGGGCGCGGCCGGCTTCGATGCGGGAAAAGTCCAGCAGCGCGTTGACCAGCTTCAACAGGCGCAGCCCATTCCTGTGCGCCAGTTCGATCCGCCCTCGTTGGTCCGGTGAAAGCGTTTCGGATCTGGCGAGGGCCTCTTCGAGGGGGCCGAGCATGAGTGTCAGCGGGGTGCGGAATTCGTGGCTGACGTTGGAAAAAAATGTCGTCTTGGCACGATCTATTTCGGCGAGCGCGGCGAGGCGTCGCGCTTCATCCTCTCGTGCACGCACCGTTGCCAGCGCGGCGGACAGCGATGCGGACAGGAGTTCGAAGAAGCCCCGATAAACATCATCCAGCGGCAAACGCGGCGATATACCGACAATGGCCACGAGCGGCGGATGATCGGCCCCCGGGGAGGACACTGGAACGATGAAAGCCCTGTCCGGACCTTCGGCATAGGGTCCATGGTAAGCGCCCAGCACCGTGTCGCGAATCCCCGTCACTTCGCTGATCCGGGGGCTACTGGTGATCGGCCAGGGGCTTTCGTCAGTCGCGCGCATTTCTGACGGACACGCGGCTGTGCCGGGCTCCAGCCCGCAATGTCCGGCCAGACGATAGTGCTGTCCGTCGGCCGACCGTCGGTAAATCAGAATAAACGGTACATCGAATTCAAAACGGCTCAGCGTCGCAACGATAGATGCCGAAAGTTCCGCGACATCGGCCGCTCGGTTCAGATTGGCCGTCAGGTCACGCAGCGCCCGGGTGCGGCGTTCCGCGAGCATCGTCGCCGTTGTTTCCGTAACCGGATGGAATAAGCCGCCAACGCCGCCGCTTTCGTCACGAATGGGGGAGAGTGAGAACGTAAAGAACGTTTCCTCCAGATATCCGTTCCGCGTAAGGAACATACGTTGATTTTCAAGAAAACTGGTCTCGCCGGCTCGTGCCCGCCTGAATGGCTCGCCAATGGCGGGCCACGCGCTGGCCCAGGTGACACTGTAGTCCTGGCCCAGGGCGGTTGGATGTGCGTCGCCGCACACCACCCGGTATCCGTCATTGTAAATTTGCGCGTTTTCCGGCCCCCAGATGATGTTGATCGGAAAGTTGGAAGCCAGGCAAAGACTGGCCGCCGTCCGCAAGCTCTGCGGCCATGTCTCGATTGGTCCCAGCGGCGTTTGCGACCAGTCCTTGTTTCGGACGAGTTCGGCCATATGACCGCCGCTTGCGAGGAATTGCTCCATTCACGCAACGCCGCGAGAGCTAACCGGCAGGCGGCGGGTCAGTTGCAAGTTCGGATTGAACGGTGGCGCTTCGTCTTTCGAGGGCTCGGTTTTGGCGGCTGGCAAGCAAAGGCGTCCGCATAGGTCATATCGGTGAGACCAAGGGTTTCCGGCGGCCCTAACCCACTGCCATTGCGACATCATGTACCAGACCTGGCAGGCGATGCCGGAAAAGGGCGAAAGTCAGCATCAAAACGCTCTGAAACCGATGCTCCCAGAACCTTCATCAAAAGCCGCCCTTACCCAAGCAGCCCTCATGGCTGAACACGATTCCCGGATATCACATAAAATTCTCGCGGGCAGTGAACGTTGCTTTACGGTGAATACACAAAATCGTGATTATCCAGATCGCATCTACGCTCTTGGCCAGATCGTTGCCGCCACCGCCATCTCCGGCGGGTCGGTCGTGACGATCCGCCCATCCTGCCACTGCACGATCATCAGCTTCGCATCCACCCGCCGCCCGGCGGCATCGTATTGCACATGCCGCCCGGGAAACAGCAGAGCCGGCCCGTCGCGCAGGTCGAATGCCCGAATTTGCTCGGCCACCTTGCGCCGGTCCGCGCTGCCGGCGCGCTCAACCGCTGTGGCCAGCAGCATGATATGTCCGTACGCCATGATTGGTTCCTGTAGCATCCATGGCTCTTTTGTCCTGGCCATGAAGCGGCGTTCGATATCCTCCAAACCTTTTCCCGCGCCGCCCGCGGTAATGATCATCATGCCCTGCACCACATCCTTGCCGGCATTCGCCACCAGTTCCGGCGTCGCCCAGTGGCCGCCATTCCCCACCACCGGCAGCTTGCCGCCGCCCAGTCCGAACTCCGCGAGTTTATCCAGGATGATCTTGTCATCCGGCACGTTCGAGGGCAGCGCCAGCAGGAAGTCAGGTCGCGCCGAACGCACCCGCTGGATCAGAGTCGTGGCGTCGGTCAGGGGAGGGGTGAACACCTCATCCACCACTGCCGTCAGCCCCAGATCGGCCAGCACATGGCTGCGGATCGGCTTCAGGAAACTCACCGCCGAGGCAGTATTGTCCGAGATGATCGCCACCCGCTTCGGCCGCTTGCCGGTGGCGCGCTCCGCCAGATCCAGGATGGTCGGCAGGGCTTTTTCGGCCTGGTCCACCGCGGTGGGGGACGACTGGAAGATGTAACGAAATCCCCGGTTGGTGATCGCGTCGGAGTACGACTGGGTGAACCAGGGAATTTCCGCGCGTTCCGTCACCTCGGTCACCGCCAGGGTAAATGTCGACAGCCACGCCCCGAATCCGCCGCTGATGTCGGGTTCCTGCGAGATCATCCGCTGCGCCGCGTTCTTCGCTTTCTCCGCCGAATCGCCGGCATCGTATTGCACCAGACGGATTTTCGCTCCACCGAGGGCTTTGATCCCACCGGCGGCGTTCAGGTCGTCAACAGCCATTTCGGCGCCCATGCGCTGCAGCTCGCCCTCGCGTGCCCAGGGGCCGGACAGCGGGCTGATCATCGCGAAGACAACAGGGGCGGGCTCCGCCTCGGCCGCACCGACCATGGGCAGACTGGTGGCGCCAGCCAGCACGGCGCGGCGTTTCAGGGTGGCTTGGTTTGCCATTGCTTCCTCCGGTTGACGTGTTGTCGCCAGCACCGCACGGCTCGGCGGCGGTGTAAAGGGAGGCGCGCCGATGGGCCGCGGAATGGTCCGCATTGCCGGAGGCAATATCGCGTATTGCGCGTTTCGCGGTATGAATCGGGGTGCTAACCTGCTTCTACGCGGGTGGGATACCGAATCAGTCCAGGACCGCGTGGACGTTGCAAAGACCATACGATGACAGACACTACGGGAGCCGACGTGAACACAAGACCTTCGACCGAGACGCCGTCCGACCGGCCACTTGCCGGACCCGCACGCCTCCACCCGCACCCGGAGTCCGCCCGATGATCACCGGCAAGACGACGCTGATCGCGCATCTCGGCTACCCGACGCACACATTCAAAGCGCCGATGATCTACAATCCCTGGTTCGACATGAAAGGCATCGATGCCGTCGTCGTGCCGATGGGCGTCAAGGCCGAGGATTACCCCGGGTTCGTAAAATCGCTGTTCCGTCTGACGAACATCCGTGGCGCGCTGGTCACCATGCCGCACAAGATCACCACCACCGGACTGGTGGACGAACTGACGGTCACCGCCAGAATCGCGGGCGCCTGCAATGCGATTCTGCTGCGTCCGGACGGGTCGTTGCTGGGCGATATGTTCGACGGCGCCGGCTTCGTGCGCGGCGTCGCCCGCAAGGGCCAGACCATTGCCGGAGCACGCGCCCTGGTGGTCGGCAGCGGCGGTGTCGGATCGGCGATCGCCGCATCGTTGGCCGCCGCCGGTGTCGCCGCCCTCGGTTTGTTCGACGCCTTTCCCGCGTCCGCCGAGGCACTCGGTGACCGCCTGCGCCTGCATTATCCGGCACTGACCGTCGTGACGGGTTCCAAAGATCCGGCCGGCTTCGACATCGTTGTCAACGCGACGCCGCTGGGCATGAACGACGGCGACCCGTTGCCGATCGATATCGACCGCATCGCGCCCGGAACCTTCGTGGGCGAGGTCGTGATGAAAGAGGCCTACACGCCGCTGCTGCGCCAGGCGATGGAGAAGGGCTGTCCGGTTCAGGTCGGCACCGACATGCTGTTCGAGCAAATCCCGGCCTACCTGGAATTCTTCGGTTTCGGCACCACCACGCCCGAGGAACTGCGCAGTGTCGCGAAAATCCAATACTGATGTCGGTTTTCGATGAACCGAAAATAGACTGTCATTGCCATCTGCTGGACCCGGCGCGGTTTCCCTATGCCGCCGATACGCCCTATCGGCCGGCGGGGGGCGAGATAGCAACGATCGCGCAGATGGACGGTGTTTTCGCCGCCTATGGCGTGCATCGGGCGGTGCTGGTGCAGCCCAACTCCGGCTATGGCGATGACAATCGGTGCATGCTGGCTGCCATCGCCGGCAGCGCGGGTCGTTTCAAGGGCGTTGCCGTCGTGCCGCACGACATCAGCCTGGACGGCCTGGCCAGTCTGAAGGGGCAGGGGATCGTTGGTGTCGCGTTCAATCTGCCCTTCTATAGCCTGTCGCATTACCTGGGGACCGAGGCGTTACTGGCCAAACTGACCGAACTGGACATGTTTCTGCAGCTTCAGTTCCACGAAGACCAGTTACTCGGCATTTTGCCTCTGATCGAGCAGTCGAAGGTGCGGCTGCTGATCGACCATTGCGGCCGTCCCGATATCGCCGCCGGCCTGGACGCGGCGGCGTTCCAGGCGTTGCTGGCGCTTGGCCGCGACGGCCGGGCCAGTATTAAACTGTCCGGTCACAGTAAATTCTCCCGGGATTCGTATCCGTTCGCCGATACTTGGCCGTTCGTTCGCGCCATCGTGGAGGCGTATGGTTTGGATGCCTGTATGTGGGGCTCTGACTGGCCGTTCCTGCGTGCACCGGAGCGGCTGGATTATGGTCCGCTGCTGACCCTGGCCGAGACCTTGTTCCCGGACGTTGGCGACCGCCAGACGCTGTTCTATGGCAGCGCGTCGCGATTGTTCGGTTTCGACGCGTAGGCTTCCGGGCCATACGAAAGGCACGCCGCCGTTAACCGGATGTTAAGTCCTGACTCCGCAAGATGACGGGCCGCCTGTGTTGGCGGCCGGTCAGGCGAGATACGGAGACAACCGCGACATGGCATCCGACACCAGGGAAGGGACGTTGCGTCTGGCCGGCAGGCGCGTCCAAGCCGCCGAAAAGGCCGCGCCGCCGCGGCACACGATCAGGGCGACCCCTGTCATTCGGAACGTGTACTCGTGCGGATTCCCTCAGGCCGCGCTGCCGCCCGAGTTCTCCAAACGGCGCCCGGTCATTATCGTCTCGTATAAGAACAGCCTGACCGGTCCTATCCTGGTGGTCCCGGTCACCACGCAGCCACAGCCCGGCAATGCATGGGCGGTCAAATTGGCGCGGAATCCAACCCCGGGCGAGACATGTGACGTGTGGGTCGTCTGCAACCACCTTTACTCGGTATCATGCCAACGCTTGTCCGCCACGCATGGTTTGGTGCCCAGGCTGACGGTGCAGAATTCCGTCCTATCCATGAGTTGATCGTGAAATGGATACCGGCGCTGGACCCGGAGAGTGATATTTCTTGACGGAGCGCACGCTGCGGGCTTAACTTCTAGCCACGGCCCCACCTGGGTTACCGCCGTTCCGCCAGGAGCATCAATTCACGGCCCCCTCGGGGTGACCGTCGTCGAAGGACCCGCAAGGGTCCTTTGGCATATCTGGCCCCTTGGTTTCGGCGCCCCAGGATCAGATGATTGTTTCGCCGCACGCCTATCAGCGGGGCTTTCGCGGGCGCTGTCTTCAAACATCGTCCGCCTCACACCCTCAATTGAAGAACCGCGCCGGCCGGAAGTCGGCCAGTTCCGTGCGCGTCTGGCCAAACATGATCTCGTCGGCCACGCAGTGTCCCAGAAACGGCGACATTGTGACGCCGCTATGGGTGACCGCGACATAATAGCCGGCGATCCGCGGCACCGGTCCAACGGCGGACAGGTGATCGCCGGGTATCGGCCGAAGCGCGATCCGCACCGCCTCCGGCTCCACGTCGCCGATACCGGGCAGCAACTGGCGCACGCGCCGCACCAGGTCGCGTGCCTCCGGCATGGACGGGCTGAGCGGATGGTCAAAGCCCAGGGTCGCGTCGGTCGGATCCCAGTGCAACATCAGGCGGCCGGCGCCGTCAGGCCGGGCGTTGATGACGCTGCCGCGCACCACGCGATTGAGGCTGGTGGCCACCGGCGGCGTGAACACCAGCAAGCCGACTGTCGGCGCCAGCGGCAGATGCAGGCCGGCCTCTCGGACCACGTCGTTGGTCCAGCGGCCGGCGCAGTTCACCACCATGTCGGCCTCGTGCGGCGTGCCGTCGGCGAGGCGGGCGCCACAGACGCGATCGCCACGGAGGATCAGATCGGCGACGCGCGCACCGAGGATGATTGTCGCGCCATGGCGCCGCCGAGCGGTGGAGAGCATGGCGTGGACGTAGGGGACGGGGTCAAGCCAGCCCTCGTCCGGGAAATACGCCACCGGCGCGTCGCCCACCGCGGCCAGATCGATGTCCGGTTCCAGTTCGGAGAGGTGCCGGTGGTCGATCCATTCGGCGGCGTAACCCCAGGATTGCAGTTGCCGGACGTTGTCTTGTTGCGCGGCGCGACCGGAGTCCGGTTCCCACTCCAGGCTGCCGCCGCCGTGCCACCAGGGGGTGGCGCCGAACTCATCCCGTAGCGCGGCGTGCGCCTTCATGCCCGCCACGTTGAGGTCGTGATACGGCTTGGGCGGTTTGCGGTGTGCATTGGTCCAGGCGAAGCTGATCCCGGACGTGCCGCCGCCCGGGCGTGTCGCCTCGAGCACCGTGACCTCCGCGCCGGCCCGGGCCAGCCGGTAGGCGACCGAGGCGCCGATGACGCCGGCTCCGATCACGATGATCTTCGTCATCCGTTTCTCCTGTGCTGAACACGGTGGGCTTGGCCTGGCCTGGCCGGCAAGGTTCGGTTCGACCGGAAGTATGTCTTCGCCCGGCTCAGATGCACAGGGCGGCCATGGTTCGTCGTTCCGAGCGTTCGGACCGGTTCGTGTTTGGCTACGGATTGCCGCGTCGAGGTTGGGGATAATGGGCGGGCCGTCGGCAAGGCTCGTCAGGCGGCCCCGGATGCAGCACCGGTAACGCCCTGGTCCATTGATGGAAATTTTTGCCGGGTAAACCCGGGCTTCCGGTTGGTGGAGGGGGCTGGATTCGAACCAGCGTAGGCGCACGCCAGCGGATTTACAGTCCGCCCCCTTTAGCCACTCGGGCACCCCTCCGAACCGGGAAGCGGGGGTTAAAGCCAAACCCCTGTCGCTGTCAACGGCCTCTTCGGCCGAAGCGCCAATATATCGCGATCGATGGTGTTTTAGGGCCATATATCTGGCTCTGGCGGCGGCGAAGCCGGGCTGCGGCCGGTGCCACAACGAAAATATCGTTTACTCGCGCGAATCGCCCGGGGGGCCCCGACTCGTCCTTGCGAGCAACCCTCTGGTTTCGAGCAAACGAGAAGCTCCATGTCCGCAAACGGATCCTATCGAATCCGCCGCATCCGAAGCCGTCCAGGCTCAATGACCGAAAAATGGCCCGCCCAATCGTCCCGGGCCGTGACAAGATCAGCAATCCACCTGCCTACGTCGTCGGGAGCAGGCATTGGAACGCGAAAGAGCAAGATGCCGCACGCCGCGGGCAAACCGGCATGTCGGGCGAGTTCGCCAAAACCCTTGTCGAATGTGAGCAAAATCCGGCCCTCATGTACCATCCAAGCCAGCACCTCTAAGTCGCTTATTCCAGGGGAGGTCGTCATCGCCCGGGCGACATCGTGCCCGGCTTCCTGAAGCGCCCGAACGGTCGCGGCGGGGAAGTTCTCGCCCGCCAAAAACCGCATATCAGGCGGCGCTCGGGAACACTCGTTCAGAGCTCAAGGTTTCACGCGCATAGGACAGGCAGGCAAGAATATCCTGGTGCCTGATCACCGGATAATTCGCCAGGATGTCCGCCTCGCTCCATCCGTCGGCCATCAGCCCAATGATGAATTCCGCAGAAATGCGCGTTCCACGAATGACCGGCTTACCGGCCAACACGTGCGAATCGAGCGTAATGGAAGATTGTTCCGCAGTCATGGATCGGCGGCTCCTTACTTCTCGACAATATAGCCGGAGACATCGCCGGATGCGACGCTGTATGACCGAGCTCCTGCTTGGCGCGCGCTGTCACCGCACAGGCGCTGAGGGATCACTTGCGAATCAGGTATCCGATGATGCCGCCTGCCGCCGCGGACAAGATCGACATTGCCCACTTTTTCTCCTCATCCCGGGCGCTCGCCGACCACACCGTGCTGACGCATAGCCAGACGATCAGCAGCACGAATCCGACCGCCAGCAAAAAAACGACAACGTCCTTGAACAGCCGGACAGTGCGATCCGCCGTGGATTCGTTTGGCTCGAACGAGAACTTATATTTGTGATCCGGGGGTGGATTTTGGAAGTCGATGGCACCCGGGTTCGGTGTCACAGCCCAATGAATTCCGTTTGCATCTTGTCAGTCTTCGGATCGACCAGACCCACCTTCAGGCCCCGCCGAGCACCCTCTCGTGCGGCGAGGAACATTTGCAACGCCTTTCGAATGACATCACTCTTGGTGGTCTCGCTTTGCTCGGCGGCCGTATCGAGGTCCCGATTCAGGTCGTCCGACATAACGACATTAAAGCGCGCGCTCACGTTCATTCTCCTGCCATCGGATGTGTCGTTAATACACCTTTTCAACACATTTATCAAGCGCGCAGCCCAGCGGCTTCCCCGAGACGACGGCTTGTGCCGCAGCCTCCAACTGGTTCCGATCCCACACACCGAACACCCCGCGCCCTTGACCCGAACGCCATTTTCCCCGCACCTCTGCCGCCAACAAAAGCCCCCGGGACAACGCCCATCCACCTCCAACCTGTCAGTGATTCCGGATGAGCATCCACATCCCGCCCAAACACCCCACCTGGCTGCCGTCTCTCCTCGGCTTGTTCATCGCCGTCGGCCCCGCCGCCACGGACATGTATCTGCCCGCCTTCCCGGCCGTGGAGGCCACCTTCGGCACCGCCTCCGGCACCGCGCAGCTCACCCTCGCCACCTGGTTCGCGGGCCTCGCCATCGGGCAGATCACCCAGGGCACGCTCTCGGACCGTTTCGGCCGCCGCATTCCGCTGATGATCGGGTTCATCGTCTTCTCCATCGGCATGCTCGGCTGCGCGCTCGCCCCCAGCCTGACCGCCTTGGCGATCTTCAGGGCCTTCGCCGCGTTCGGCGCCTCGGCCGGCATGGTGATCGCCCGAGCGATCGTGCGCGACCTGTCAGAGGGCCAGGCCGCCGCCATCATGATGTCCCGCCTGATGCTGGTGATGGGCGTCGCCCCCATCCTCGCCCCCACGCTCGGTGGTGCCATCCTCGCGTTCGCGCAATGGCGGGTGATCTTCTGGATATTGCTGGTGTACGGCTGCATCTGCGTCGTCGTGGCATGGAAAATCCTGCCCGAAACGCTGCCGCCCGAACGCCGCATCCGCCTCAGCCTCGCCGGCCAGGCATCGCGCTATGTGATGATCTTCCGGGAGAAAACCTTCCTCACCCACGCCATCATGGGCGGCTGCAGCACGTTCTGCATGTTCGCCTACCTGGCTGGCTGCTCGCCGGTGTTCGAGATCGGGTTCGGCCTAAACCCGTCCGAGTTCGCCCTGATCTTCGGCCTGTGCGCGATGGCGCTGATCGCCTGCTCGCAGCTCAACGCAAGGCTTCTCCCCAAGGTCGGCCTGTCCGAGATGCTGACCCTGATCGCGCGGATTTCCTGCTGCGGCACGATCGTGCTGGTCGTGGTGGCGTTCAGCGGCATTCATGTGCTTTGGGCGGTCATCGCCCCGCTGGTGGTCGTCATCGGCTGCCAGGGTTTCAATAATGCCAACAGCACCGCCGGAGCCCTGTCACGCCACGCCGGTCACGCCGGCAGCGCATCGGCCCTGATGGGAACGTTCCAGTTCAGCCTGGGCGCCAGTTCCGGCCTGCTGGTCGGGCTGCTGACAGACGGCACGCCGCGCGGGATGGCGGCGCTGATGTGTTGTGGCATGGTGGGCGCCGTCATCGCCGACCGGTTCCGCGTTCGCCCGGAGTTTCGCCGCCCATGATTGCCCCGCCTGTCATTGTTGGCATTCCCGCCTGCGCCAAAACGATTTCGGACATGCCGTTCCACCAGACTCCGGCGCGCTACGCCCGGGCGGTTCTCAACGGCGTCGGCGCGTTGCCCGTCCTGATCCCACCGCTCGGCGAGGCCATGCTCGGATTGCTGGACACTCTGGATGGCCTGCTGGTGCCAGGCAGTCCCAGCAACGTGCATCCCGACCACTACGATGGCGGCGTCTCAGAAACCCCCGATTTTCACGACCTCGAACGCGACCAAACCACGCTGCCGCTGATCCGCGCCGCGATCGCCAAGGGCATTCCCGTCCTGGCGATCTGCCGGGGCATCCAGGAACTGAACGTGGCACTCGGAGGCTCCCTGATCCAGCGTGTCCACACACTGCAAGACCGCCTGGATCATCGCGGCGGTCCCGGTCCGCACGAAATCCGTTACGGCCCGAAACACACCATCGCCGTCACCGGCAGCCTCGCGCGCATCATCAAAGCCGAGACCATCGAGGTCAATTCGTTACATGGGCAGGCGATCGACCGGCTGGGTAACGGTCTGGTCGTCGAGGCAACCGCCCCGGACGGCACCATCGAAGCCGTTGCCCTTCCCACCGCCCCCGGCTGGTTGCTCGGTATCCAGTGGCACCCGGAGTGGGCGTTCGCCGCCAACCCCCACAGTGTTGCTATTTTCGCGGCTTTCGGCGATGCCTGCCGTTCACGGAAAACGTCCAACCAAAAGGCTTGATAAACATGGATCTGCAACTCGCGGGTAAAACCGTTCTGATTACCGGCGGCTCGAAAGGTATCGGCAAGGCCGCCGCCGAAGTGTTCGCCGAGGAAGGCTGCAACCTGATTCTCGTGGCGCGCGATGCGGCGCTGCTGGAGTCGACGGCGTCCGAAATCCGAGCCAAGCGGCAGGTGAACGTGCGGACGATCGCCGCCGATCTGTCGAGTGACGAAGCCGTCCGCAAAGTCGCCGCCGAATCGGGCGAAATCGACATCCTGGTGAACAACGCCGGCGCCATCCCGCCCGGCACCGTGCTGTCCATCGACGACGCCAAGTGGCGCCAGGCGTGGGACCTGAAAGTGTTCGGCTACATCTCGTTCTGCCG